>OIZF01000044.1_pt1 | contig 80282 bp, 59 predicted proteins | sample 1588471 | NCBI WGS metagenome assembly OIZF01 (sample SAMN03283279) | human gut metagenome | biome: human-associated habitat; material: feces | host: Homo sapiens | place: Peru | collected 2012
TGAAGGACTTCACCTTCCTCGACTTCGCTCGCGAGGTGGGCAAGCACATCACCGTCAACTACATGATGGCGAAGGACAGCGTGCAGAAGCGTCTCAACGGCGAAGCTCGCGACGGTCTTTCGTTCACAGAGTTCACATACCAGCTGCTCCAGGGCTACGACTTCCTCTACCAGTATCAGAAGTACGGCGTACGCCTGCAGCTCGGCGGCAACGATCAGTGGGGCAACATGACCACCGGTACAGAGCTTATCCACCGCACACTCGGCAACGACGCAGAATGCTACTGCCTCACCTGCCCACTCATCACCAAGAGCGACGGCAAGAAGTTCGGCAAGACCGAGAGTGGAAACATCTGGCTCGACCCGGCTCGCACCACTCCGTATGCTTTCTACCAGTTCTGGCTCAACGTCAGCGACGCAGAGGCTGAGAAGTACATCAAGATATTCACCGACCTCGACAAGGAGACTATCGACGCGCTCGTAGCCGAGCACAATGAGGATCCGGGTCGCCGTGTACTGCAGAAGCGTCTGGCTGAGGAGGTGACAACAATGGTTCACTCACGTGAGGACCTCGAGACCGCTCAGGAGGCTTCTAACATCCTCTTCGGCAAGGGTACAAAGGAGACTCTCCAGAAGTTCGATGAGGCTACACTGCTCTCTATCTTCGAAGGTGTGCCCCACTTCCAGCTGCCGAAGGATCAGCTCGGACAGCCGGCTGTAGACATCTTCACACGCGACGACGTGAAGATCTTCAACTCTAAGGGCGAGATGCGCAAGCTCGTGCAGGGTGGCGGCGTATCGCTCAACAAGGAGAAGCTCGGCGCGTTCGACCAGGTGGTTACTGCCGATGACCTCATCGACGGCAAGTATCTGCTCGTGCAGCGTGGTAAGAAGAACTATTACCTCATCACAGTGAGGTAACTGTGTTGAGCTGTTTATAACGATAGTTTTTTAGAATTTATGTGGCAAGGCGCAGAGTTCGTCTTGCCACATATAAATAAAAAAACAGCCAATTCGTTTGGCTGTTTTTACAAAAATGCGTATCTTTGCAGTCGCATTGTCCTATGGTGTAATGGTAGCACAACAGGTTTTGGTTCTGTTTGTGGTGGTTCGAATCCGCCTAGGACAACGTTTAAGGAGACTCTTTTAGGGTCTCCTTTTTTGTTTATATTGCTACAAGATAGCTTGCGCAATCCCGATAAAGGAAAAATTGTGGTGGTTCGAATCCGCTTAGGACAACGTTTAAGGGGTAGTGTAAACTGAACTGTGTCACGGCTCTCACTACCTAATACCTAAGCTTTTCTCACCGTCACACGAACGCCGCCCAATCAGATTCCGTCCTCCGTCCGATCGGATTGCGTCCGCCGTCTGATCAGATTCCGTCCACCGCCCGGTCGGATTGCGTTCGGGTGACGGTTACTTTTCGTGAGGTTTTGCTGCGAAAATACAAAGAAATATTGCTGTCCGGTAGAACGGACAGCAATATTTAAATATATATACGTTGTAGTTCAAGTAGACAGCACGACTACTTCACTTGCACTTTGCTTGTGTGAACGCCGTCGGCAGACACCGCTTTCACGATGTATATGCCGTGAGGCAGTCCGCGCAGAGCATCTTCAACCGACGAGCCGCTCTTCTCCGCAACCTTGCTGCCTGCGAGGTTGTACACCATCAGACGAGCCTTCTCTGCTGTAGTAACGGTTTGTATAGCCGTCGTTTGTATGCCGTAGGTCACGTCGTCGATGTAGTATGTGGCGGTGTTGTCGCATCCGCGTGTGCTGGTGAAGCGGAATCCCATGAAGAACACGTCTGCAATCTGCTGTCCTGTGAGGTCGATGCTGTACGGGTACCACTTTCCGCTCTCGTCCTTTGTGCATGGCATCTTGCATTCTGCGACCGGCTGCACGTAGAGAGAGCCTTCAGCGATGTCGATGTAGCAGAGTTCGAGCAGGTCGGACTGGTTGTCCTTCAGATAGTCGCCGCGCACCTTGAACGTGAATACCTTTGTAGTGGAGTTCTTAAAGTCGAGTGGCGGAGTGACGAGCATCATCTGTGCCGGTGTGCCCGTGTTTGCTTCCATCTTCGAGTCGTAAGGTGTCACCTTAGCCACCTTCTCGTTAGGCGACTCCGCATCGTAGTCGAGGAACGAGAATCCCCACCATGCACGTGTTCCCTTCAGTGCTGAGTTGGTCCAGCCTTCGATGTTGAGCGGCTTGTTGCGTTCGATGTTGTCGAACTTTTCGTCGAGCACGCTGAGCGCATTCTCCTCGCTGAGCACGAGGTCTACGCCTTCCTTCTGTTCTTCAGGCGTTTCGCCGGTCGCAACGCCTTCTATAGCAACCTCTACGTCCTCCATTCCGAGTGCTGAGAAGACGAGCGAAGTAGAGTAGGTGCCTTCTTGCTTAGGCTGGAACGTCACCTTCAGCGTGTTCTTCATATTGCGTATGAGCATGGTGTTGTTGAGCACGAACGCTCCTGCATCCTTCACCTTTACGTAGGTGTAGTCGGGCATGTTTGCCGTTGTCACCTCTATGGTCTGCTCACTCTTTTCGTTTATCTTCGCCTCGAACTTCTCCAGCTTCTGCGGGTTGAGTGTTATCGTCGGCGGGTTCTGCTCGTCGATAGCGTATGCGCTGAAGGCGATAGACTTGTCGTAGTCCTCTATGCTTGGGCATGTAACGAGCACGTATGCTCTGTGTACAGCCACCTCTGTCGGCGTGTACGTGATGACGATGTCGGTCTCTGTAGATCCCTTCTCTATCTTTGTCTTTGAGAGCGCGAACTGGTCAGCGTTCTTACCTGCCAATTCGAAGAAGGTAGGCTGGGTCATGTTCTTCGCCGACACGTGCAGCGTAGCCACCTCTACGGTCTGTCCCAGCTTGCCTGCAGTCTGCTCTATCTTCTCAGGGCTGATTGTTATGGTAGGCTCTTCTGCTGGCTGCTGCTCGGTGATGTCCTCTATGCCGCGCGGACCGATGATGAGTGTCTTGCTCGATGTGAACAGACCGGTGAGTGTGATGTCGGCTGTAGGAATGCTCTTGCCGATGAGCGTTGTGCCCTTGAAGATGCGCACCTTCGCCTCCTCAGCACCGTCTGTTACTACTGGTTGTGCCATGCCTTCAGCGAAGACAGCACCCTCTGCCACGTCCTTGAACTTCAGGTTCTTCACCTTCACGAGCTTCTGTATGTAGCTTGTCGGGTTGGCTTTCAGCTGTGCGAGTGTTGCCTCTACCGGAGTCACGGCGTTGCCCTTTGACACTACTGTGCCAAGGTCAGCACCGAGAGCCATAGCGCTGGTCGTGCCGAACGCGCTCTGCACACCGAGTATGGTGCCCGTTATCTTGTCGCCCACCTCATAGTCGGTCTTGGTGAGCATCTCATAGTCGTCGCTAAGAGCTATAGCAGCCGTCTCGTCCTGCAGATAGAACACAGGTCGGCTTCCGCCGCGGTCTACGAACGTAACCGTAGCCTCGCCCGTGTATTTGTACGTCATTCCTGCCTCGGGGTCTTCACTGTAAAGTGCCTTGATAGAGGCTATCTCCGGAATAGAGTAGCCCGTCCACGAGAGTTTAATCTGCACATCCTCCGCTCCCTCGCTCTTCAGCGTCAGAGTGGCGTGCTGCTCACCGTCGGTATATGTCACCTTTATCTTCAGTTCGGCACCGCCGGTGCTCATAGCGTCGTCAGCCACGATAGTAGCAGGCTCTACGCTCACAGCCTCCGAAGACGACTCTACGGTGATGTCGCCCTTGAGGTTCTCGCCCGTCACCTTTACCGTCTCTTCATGTGTGTCGCCACTGTACACCTCGCCCAGCACGAAGTTTTTCTTCGATACGCCCAGCTTCGGCGTAGTGTCAACACCAGCCTCGCCAAACAGTCCGGCGTATGTGTCTGAGACGCGCACCGAAGCCACGTACATCTCCGGCGAAGTGACAGAGGAGGTTGTTCCCTGGCGCAGTTCGAGGCCCTGCAGACCATAGCTGCCCAGTCCGCTGCCGCTCTTGTTCACGCCGTCGATGACGGCACTTGCCTTGTCCAGCTTAGGCTCCTGCTTGAAGTCGGTAGGGTTCACGTACAGATAGATGTTGTCCTGTCTCGGGTTGGCTGCGTTTATCTCGTATCGCAGCACAACGAGATAGGTCTGGTTGAGCTTCAGCGGAGCGGTTGCGAACACAGGGTTGTTTGCTCCGCGCTCTATGCCCACCTTCACCTCGTCGGCGTTGTCGCCTTCGCCAATGTACAGTCGTCCCAGCTCGGTAGGCGCAATACCTCCGGCTATCTCTGATGTCTTCGTTCTGGGCACGAACGACATAACATAAACGTTGCCCTTCGGTTGAGCCTCCACGTTGATGAGAGCAGAGAAGTAGAGGTTGCCGCTCTTCACGCCGTCGGCGTTGTCGGTGAACTTCACCATGAGGTCCTCGCCCTGCTTTGCAGATCCTATCTTCACACACTTAGCCGGTGCGTTGTCGTTGTAGCCGGCGTATGTGAGTTGCTTGTCGAGCACCTGGATGGGGTCTTCAGCATTCTTGCCGTAGCGCACCCAGCCACCTTGCTCGTGGAGGTTGCCTGCCGGATAGTTGAAGTCGTCACTGAAACTGACTTGCGCTGCAACCGTCTCAGGTAGACAGCACATTATTACGAATAGCATTGAAATCAATGAATGCCATGTCTTAAAAGAATAGGGCTGTTTCATGTCATTGAATTTTTAGTGTTTTTATTATAGTATATCTGATTTTAAATTAATTTTTGCAAATATACTATTTTTTTAAATATGTAAAGCTATTTTGCGATATAAATATCAAATTGTATGGTGTTTTTGTGTTGTTTCTTACAAATGTACCCCAGTTCGGTAGGCGTATACCGAACTGGGGTAGAACTCTTATCCCCACACTTCTTTGGCAATCTCTTGCACCAAAGCTATCTTTGCCCATTGCTCCTCCTCCGTGAGCTTGTTGCCTATCTCACAAGAGGCAAAGCCGCATTGTGGACTCAGGTAGAGGCGGTCGAGAGGAATGTACCGGGTTGCCTCCTGAATGCGAGCAATGACCGTGGCCTTATCTTCCAGCTCAGGATGTTTGGTGGTGATCAATCCAAGTACCACCTTCTTGTCGGGCGATACCTGCTTCAAGGCTTCGAAGCTACCTGAACGGGCATCATCGTACTCCAAGTAAAGCGCACTTACATGCTCTTTGGCAAATACGTAGGGAGCAACAGGGTCATAGGCACCTTTACAAGCAAAAGTTGAGTGGTAGTTACCGCGGCAGATGTGTGAGGTAATCGTTACACCCTCGGGGGCATCAACCAATGCCAGGTTGTTGATACGAAGATACTTGGCAGCTTCACCTTCCAAGGTAATGCCGCTACCCAACATGTTTTTCCAGAAGTCTTCATCAACCATACAACCCCAAGTACAGTCGTCGAGTTGGATATTGCGACAACCGGCAGCGGCAAGGTCTTTGATAACTTGACGATAGGCGGCTGCAATGTCTTCAATCAACTCATCGAGGTTGGGATAGTATTTCAAGGTATTCTCGGTATTATTGTCACGAAAACACTCTATCAGCATCTGAGCCGGAGCCGGAATAGTTTGACGAGCCACGATGCCCTCCTCCTCAAACTGCTTCACAAACTTGAAGTGCTCCACAAACGGATGATTTTCGCCCGTAATCTTACCGCTCAAAGCGATAGAACCGTGGGTAGTCTCTTCGCCATGGAAATAGTAGCCATGATCCAGTTCGATGTGCTCCACACCATTGAAGCCCCACATGAAGTCGAGGTGCCAGTAGCTGCGGCGAAACTCGCCATCGGTGATCACTTGCAAACCAGCCTTCTTCTGTTTGGCAATCAGTTCGCTGATCAAACGGTCTTCTACCGCCTTCAACTCATCGGCTTTTATGCTGCCTGCAGCAAAGGCTGCACGAGCTTGCTTTAATTCTTCGGGACGCAGGAAGCTACCTACGATGTCTGCTCTGAAAGGAGCGTTCAATGCTTTTGTACTCATACTGTTCGTTCTTATTCTAATGGGTTATTTGTTTCATTTATCGACCGCAAAGTTATTGGTTTTCATTTAACCATGCAAATAATTTGATTAGTTCGGGAAAATATCCTATCTTTGCCGAATAAATCGAGCATTTGCAGGAAATATTCCTGCAAATCGCTTAATTCGAAGAATGAGAAAAAACGAAAAGTATGGAACAATTAGACGATATAGACATCAAGATACTGCGCACCTTGCAGCAGAATGGCAAGCTGACCACCAAAGAGCTGGCAGCTGCCGTCAACCTCTCCACCTCTCCCGTATTCGAGCGTCAGAAGCGGTTGGAGCGTGAAGGCTACATCGAGCGATACATGGCTGTGGTCAACCCCAAGAAGGTGGGCAATGGCTTCATCGTGCTCTGTAACATCCAGCTCAAAAAGCATGGCAAGGAGATAGGTCAGGAGTTTATGCAAGCCATCCAGCCGATAGAGGAAATTACCGAATGTTACAACACTTCGGGCGATTATGATTTCCTGATGAAGATTTATGTGCGCGATATGGAGCATTACCAAGACTTTGTGCTCAATACGTTGGGCGTGATTGATAGTATCGGCAGTCTGCACAGCATCTTTGTGATTGGCCAGGTGAAGTCCAATCGAGGGGTACCTATTCTTTGTTCTAACCAAGAGGGGGAATAAATCCCACCTATTCAGGCGTTCTATATTCCGCAGCCGAGCATTTCACATGCCGCTTGAAGAACTTATTGAAGTAGGAAGCATCCTCAAATCCAAGTTCCGCAGCAATCTCTTTCACCATTAAGTCTGAATAGCGAAGCATTCGTTGGGCTTCGAGGATGATGCGGTTGTTGATAATCTCCAAGGGCGAGAACGAAGAACACTCCGTCACATAATTGGTAAGCGATTTGATGCCTACATTGAGTAGTTCGGCATATTCCTTCACGGTATGCATCTGGCGATAGTTGCGCTCTATCTCACGCCGAAAAGCTAAAAATACCCGATGGGCCGTACGGCTGGTGGAGAAGTAAGGAGGGTTCTCTTCCAGCTGGCAGCGCTCAATCTCGAGTAGCATCATCGTAATCAACGAGCGTATGTAGCTCTTATGGCCAATCGCCTCATTTTTGTCAATTTCCTTATTAAGTAAGGTAAGAATGCCCATCACAGACTCGGCACAGGTCGAAGTGATTTGCTTAAACGGCAAACTGTCGTAGGTGTTGAATACATTGTATTTCAGAAGCACGCCATCATCGGTAGCAAGATCGTCAAGCAGATGCGAGCAAATCTTGATTACCAGTCCCTCGGAAGCGTGATTCTGATGGAAAGAATGTGCTTGTCCGGGGGCAATGAAGAAGATGGTGTTATCAGAAACCGGATAATCGGTAAAATCGACTGTATGCGTGCCTTCGCCTTTCTGAAACCATATGATTTCATAGAAAGGATGTACATGCGTCTGTGAGGTTTCCAATTCAGGCATGGAGGCGAAGAAGTCGGGCATGCTGACTACTTCTACACAGTTCCCTTTCGGGTTGTCGCACACCATATCGTAGCGGCAAAAAGTCTGTTTCAATTGGTCCATATTGATAGTGAGTTGATTTCTGGCTGTAAAAGTACAGATAATAAAGGGTAAATAAAAGAATAATAGGAGGTAAAATTCGGTATTGTTCTCAAATTTACCCTAATAGTTCCCGAATTTCTTTTCTATACTCTGAGAGTTTATATAACTTTACAGCAGATAAAAGAAAAGAATAGAGTAATAACCCCTAAAATAGATAGAATGACGGACAACTTCAACACAGTTATTAATTCAAAATAAAAACAAGAAGCTTATGACACTCAAATTTTATAAATGCCAACATTGTGGCAATGTCATCACGAAGGTGGTGGATCATAAAGTCCCGGTATTTTGCTGTGGCGAGAAAATGACTCAGCTCGTACCTAACACAAGCGATGGTGCGGGAGAGAAACATATTCCCGTTGTAGAAGTGAATGGCAATCTGGTGAAGGTTACGGTATCTACTGTGCAACACCCTTCTGTAGCGGCGCACTTCATTCAGTTTATTGCCATTGCCACTACAACTGGATTCCAAGTAAAGAATCTGCAGGCAGGCGAAACTCCCGAAGCAACGTTCGTCTTGAATCCGGACGAGAAAGTCGTTGCCGCTTACGAGTACTGCAACCTTCATGGCCTTTGGGCAAGTGAATTATAAACTTCTCAAACACAACTAATGGCAGCAAATACACACTTGCTGCCATTGATTGTTATAGTAGAACTCTTCTGAAAATTCTCTCTCAGTATATTTCAGTCTTACGCCAATTCCTCCAGCATCTTTGTCAGTTTCGGCATCCAGTCTTTATTGGCTTCCACGTGGAGCACATGGAATCCAAGGGCCGCTGCAGCCTCAGTGTTCTTCAGACTGTCATCGATAAAGATGCACTCTTCTGCCTTCATATTATCCGTCTGTAGTGCTTGCAGAAAAATGTCGGCATGAGGCTTGTAAGCCTTCATCTCGTAACTACAGAAAAGGGTATCGAAATAATGTGTGATGGGCAATCCATCGGCACTGAAACGAGGGCTACGCATATATTCCATCACCAACGGATTGGTATTGCTCAGCAGGCAGACGTGGTAATGCTTGCGAAGCTCCAGCAGATTGTGCAGTCGCTCTACCGGCACATCCTTTACATAGCCCAACCAGCAATTCAGGGCTTCCTCATGGCTCACACTTGCGCGTCCCGTAGCCTCTGCCATCTTGCGGCAAAAGGTCTCGGCATCAATCGCTCCGGTTTCTACATCGAGGAAGAAGTCCTTTTGTCCATAAGCTCCCATATAGAAGTCCGTATCAATGCCGATGGCACGGAAACGGCGGAATGCCTCTTCCGTATCTTGGCGGAAGATGACTCCACCCATGTCAAATAAAAGGTTCTTGATCATATAATACTGTTTGGTGTCCGTTAATGGTTTCGATAATGTATCTCTTGCGCAGCATCATTCTTTTTAGACATGTAAAGCTGTTTACTTGAGGTATTCTGCGAGTTTTGCAACGGCGCGTGCGCGGTGCGATATGCCGTTCTTGATGTCCATGCCGAGCTGTGCGAACGACTCGTTGTAACCCTCGGGCACGAAGATGGGGTCGTAGCCGAAGCCCTCTGTGCCCTGCTTCTCGCGCGATATGGTGCCGCGTACGATGCCCTCGAAGAGCGTGTAGTCGGCTACGTCGCTGCGGCGTGCGAGAGCTATCACGGTGCGGAACTGCGCCCGGCGGTCGTCGCTGTCGCCCAAGCGTGCGAGCAATTTCTGCATGTTGGCTTCCGAGTTGTGGTCGGTGCCCTCGGCGTAGCGTGCGGAGCGCACGCCCGGCTCGCCTCCAAGCTCCGGCACTTCGAGTCCGGTGTCGTCGGCGAAGCAGTCGTAACCGTAGTTGTCCACTACGTAGCGTGCCTTCTGTATGGCATTACCCTCAAGCGTGTTGGCTGTCTCGGGTATGTCGGCGTGGCAGTTGATGTCTTCGAGCGAGAGCACCTCGAAGCGGTCGCCGAGTATGGCGCGTATCTCCGAGAGCTTGTGCTTGTTATTGGTGGCGAAGACGATAGCCTTATTCTTCGGGGCTTGTTGTGATTTGTTCATGTTCTTTTGCCTTTTCTTTCTTTACCTTAACCTTTATCTGGTCGAATCCCTCGCCGTACACGCCGATGACGCTACTCTGCGACACGAAGGCGCGAGGGTCAATCATCTTGATGAGTCGGAAGATGAGCACCGACTCGCTCTTCTTGGCGAGCAGACAGATCACCTTCATCTCCTTGCCCGTGTACCAGCCGTGACCGTCGAGAATGGTCAGCGTGTGGTCGGTCTTCTTCGTTATAGCACTGGCTATCTCGTTGTACTTATGCGAGAATATGAAGAACTGCACCGATTGGCGTTGGACGCTCATCACGTAGTCGAGCATGGTACATTCGATGACCATCGTACACAGACCGAACACTACCATCTGGCAGCGCTGCGGGAACGGACCGAAAGAGTCGATGGCGAGACAACTACCGATGATGACGAGGTCGACCATGATAAGACCCTTGCCGAGCGATACATTATAGTGTTTGTTCACTACGGCAGCGATGATGTCTGTTCCACCCGTGCTGCCGTTGTTCAAGAACACTATTGCCAGTGACGTGCCGGTTAGCATACATCCTATGATGAGCGACATGAAGTCGTTGCCATCGCCCATAAGCTTGTAGAAGGTGCCGTCGGGCATCTCCACTATCTTCTGCGCCAGGTCGAGCATCACGGTTATGACTATCGTGGCATAGATGGTTTTGGCAAGGAATTTTATTCCAAGCTCCTTCAGTGCTGCCACGATGAGCACAGCATTAATTATGAAAAATGTCCATTGAACTGGAAATTTTGTGGCATAGAATACGATGGCTCCGATACCTGCGATGCCTCCGGTTACGATTTCGTAAGGCAGCAGGAATACGGTGAACCCGAAGGTGTATAACATTAACCCGAGAGTGATGTTAAAATAGTCCTTCGCTTCTTGCCAGATAATTTTGCGGTCGATCATCATAGGAGTTACAGTTATTACATTATTATTTTAATGTATATAAGAAAAAGGAGTCGTCCGTATTACTTTATAACGACATTCACGATCTTCTTAGGTACGACAATCACCTTCACGACTTGTTTGCCGTCGAGGTATTTCGCGCTCTGCTCGTCGGCGAGCACTGCAGCCTGAATTTCGTCGTTGGTGGCATCGGCTGCGAACTTCTTCTGGAAGCGTGCCTTGCCGTTGAACGACACTGTGAGCTGCACCTCGCTCTCTACGAGATACTGCGGGTTGAACACAGGCCACGCTGCGTCGCATACGGTCGACTCGTTGCCTAAGGCGTGCCACAGCTCCTCTGCTATGTGCGGAGCGAACGGCGCGATGAGCACAACGAGCTGCTCGAGCACCTGCTTTGCGCGGCACTTCTGTTGTGCCAGCTCGCTCACGGCAATCATAAATGCCGAGATAGAGGTGTTGTAAGAGAAGTTCTCGATGTCCTCTGTCACCTTCTTGATGAGCTTGTGCAGGCTCTTGAGGTTGTCGGCTGTAGGCTCTGCGTCTGTCGGCAGGAACTCGTCGGTGCGGTTCTCGTAGAACAGTGCCCAGAACTTCTTAAGGAAGCGGAAGCAGCCGTCGATGCCGTTGGTGTCCCAAGGCTTGCTTGCCTCTACCGGACCGAGGAACATCTCGTACAGACGCAGCGTGTCGGCACCGTACTTCTCCACGATCATGTCGGGGTTGACGACGTTGAACATCGACTTCGACATCTTCTCTACAGCCCAGCCGCAGATGTATTTGCCGTCCTCGAGCACGAACTCGGCGTTGGCATACTCCGGTCGCCATGCCTTGAACGCCTCGATGTCGAGCACGTCGGCACTCACGATGTTCACGTCTACGTGTATCGGTGTCACGTCGTAGTCCTTGCGCAGGTTGTACGATACGAAGACGGGAGCCTTAGAGTGGTCGTCCGAGTTTACGCGGTACACGAAGTTGGAGCGACCCTGAATCATGCCCTGGTTGACGAGTTTCTGATACGGTTCTTCCTTGCACGACACACCGAGGTCGAAGAGGAACTTGTTCCAGAAGCGCGAGTAGATGAGGTGACCCGTAGCGTGCTCGCAACCTCCTACGTAGAGGTCTACGTTCTGCCAGTAGTTGTCGGCATCCTTGCCTACGAGGCATGTGTCGTTGTGCGGATCCATATAGCGCAGATAGTAAGCCGACGAGCCTGCGAAGCCCGGCATAGTGTTCAGCTCGAGTGGGAAGACAGTCTTGTTGTCCACGAGTGCCTTGTCCACCACCTGGCGTTTCTCCACGTCCCACGCCCACATCTTGGCGCGTCCCAATGGAGGCTCGCCGGTTTCTGTAGGCTTGTATGTCTCAATCTCGGGCAGCAGCAGCGGCAGGCAGTCCTCCGGCACCATCTGCGGCATACCGTCCTTGTAGTAAACCGGGAACGGCTCGCCCCAGTAGCGTTGGCGCGAGAAGATAGCGTCGCGCAGACGGTAGTTCACCTTCACGCGGCCCATGCCCTTCTCCGTCACGAACTGCTTTGTCTTTGCGATAGCCTCCTTCACGCTAAGTCCATTAAGTGAGAAGCCGTCCAATGTTTCCTTGCCTGCGGCAGGCGAGTTGCACACGATGCCCTCCTTTGCGTCGAAGCTCTCCTCCGACACGTCAGCACCCTCGATGAGCGGTGTGATAGGCAGGTTGAAGTGCTTGGCGAAGGCATAGTCGCGCGAGTCGTGCGCCGGAACAGCCATGATGGCTCCTGTGCCGTAGCCTGCAAGCACGTATTCTGAGATCCAGATAGGAATGTTCTCGCCGGTGAACGGGTTCACGGCATACGAGCCGCTGAACACGCCCGTCACGTTGCGGTTTGCCATGCGGTCGAGCTCTGTGCGCTTCTTCACGTACGCTAAGTACTCGTCCACCTCAGCCTTATGCTCTGCGGTGGTGAGCTGTGCCACGAGTTCGCTCTCCGGCGCCAGCACCATGAACGTAACGCCGAAGATAGTGTCGGCACGAGTGGTGAAGATAGTGAAGTCAAAGTCCTGACCAGCCACCTTGAACTGCATCTCTGTGCCCTCACTTCTGCCTATCCAGTTCTTCTGTGTCTCCTTGATAGAGTCGCTCCAGTCGACGGTGTCAAGACCGTCGAGCAGACGCTGCGAGTAAGCCGATGTGCGCAGACACCACTGCTGCATCTTCTTCTGCACGACAGGGAAGCCGCCACGCTCGCTCACGCCGTTCACCACCTCGTCGTTGGCAAGCACGGTGCCCAAACCGGCGCACCAGTTCACCATCGTCTCGCCGAGGTAAGCTATGCGGTAGTTCATGAGCGTCTTCTGCTTCTCCACGTCGCTCATGGCACGCCACTCTTCGGCTGTGAACTCCAGATGCTCGCTCTCGGCAACGTCCAGCCCCTCGGTGCCCTTCTCGTTGAAGTGCTCCACGAGCTTCTCTATAGGCTCTGCCTTCTGGCAAGAGTTGCAGAAGAACGAGCCGAACATCTTCTCGAACGCCCACTGTGTCCAGTGGTAGTACTTCGGGTCGCAGGTGCGTATCTCGCGGTCCCAGTCGAACGAGAAGCCGATGTTGTCGAGCTGCTGACGATAGCGTGCGATGTTAGCCACGGTAGTCACCTCCGGGTGCTGACCGGTCTGAATAGCATACTGCTCAGCGGGCAGTCCGTAGGCGTCATAGCCCATAGGGTTGAGCACGTTGAAGCCCTTCAAACGCTTGTAGCGTGCGTAGATGTCCGATGCGATATAGCCAAGCGGATGGCCTACGTGCAGACCGGCTCCCGACGGGTATGGGAACATGTTGAGTACGTAGAACTTCTCCTTTGCAGGGTCCTCGGTGGTGTGGTAAGTCTTGTCCTTCACCCACTGGCTCTGCCATCTCTTTTCTATTTCTCTGAAGTTATATTCCATTGTTTTTATACTGTTTTTATGCAAAGTTACGACTTTTACTTTATATATATGTGTGTTTGCGTCTTAAAAATTTGATATACAGTGCATATCTCCAGGGGGTGCAGCAGTCTCTGCTGCACCAACAAATTAAACGGTGCATTTCTGCTCTGTTGGTGCACTTGAGACAAGTGCACCCCCTACATTACTACTTTTTTGACTGTTCCGTCGCTGTAGCGCACGATGTTCACGCCCTTCTTTGGTGTCGAGATGCGTTGTCCGTCGGCGGTGTAGCGTGCCACCTCGTGGCGGTTGCCGTCTGCGGTTGTGTGGTTGATGGCAGTAGGGCGTTGTCGTGGTGTGATGACGATGGGGTTGTCGTCGTAGCCCTCGCGCAGGTGGAGGTTCTCTACCGAGCACACCTCTGTCGACTGCTCGCCAATCCATCCGCACATCTGCAGCACGCCGGTCTGCACACGTATGAAGTCGGCGTGTGTCAGCTTCACCGGATTGCCGTTGCCGTCTACCGCCCAGTCGAGGTCGAACGTGTTGTACATCTTGTCGTCCGTTGGTGCCGCATCGGCGTAGCCATACGCATCGGCAGCGTAGCGGTAGCTGATCCAGTTCTGCGGATTGTCGCTGTCCGTTCCGTCGCCGCCGCGGTTGATGGTGTTGTCGGGCAGTCGCGAGCCGCGGAACGTCAGCCTGTCGGCATCTATCCACGTGGGGTAGTACGACTGGTTGTGGAACGAGTTCTTCATCATGTAGCCCATGGTGTCGCGCTCAGCACCGTTGCGGTCGGTCCACTCGGCGCGGAACGATATGTAGCGGTCGTACACGGAGTAGGGCAGTGTGTGCTCGCCTTGCTCGGCATCGGGTCGCTGGTAGGTGATAGTGACGTTTGGCGTGGCGGTGGTGTAGTACTCCGACCCTGCCAGCTCGTACCACTCGGCTGTCTCGGGCGATGTGCCCACGCCGGCGTACACGATGCCCGGCTCTATCGATCCGCCGATGGTGGCTGCGCCGTACACGGGGTCGGCAGCAGCGTAGTAGGCGTTGCCGAGGATGCTCAGATCGGAGCCGCGTGTGTTGGCTATCGGCTCTGTGAAGCCGAAGGTGATGTAGCCGCCGAAGGCTCCGAGCGATACGGGCAGCTGGTCAGCGAGTTGTGCTTCGCACGCCTGCAGTCGGTCGGCTTCGCTCATCGTGGCATCGATGGCGGGCAGCTTGCCCACGAACTGACCTGGTGCAGGGCAGTATTCGAGCACTTTCACGTGTTGTGTTGTCTGTGCCGCTGCCAGCAAGGGCGCGGCGAGGAGTATCATTGTTGTTTTCATATTCTTGTTTGTTGTTTCAGGGGGTGCACTTGTCTCAAGTGCACCAACCAAGTAAACGGTGCATTTCTTGTTCTGGCAGATGTTCTCCCACAGAATTCACGGAATTCACAGAATAGACTGGTAGAGGGTGTCCTCCCACAGAATTCTCGGAATTCACAGAAGTTTCGCTTGCGTGTTCTTCCCACGGAATTCACAGAATTCACAGAAGTTTCGCTTGCGTGTTCTTCCACGGAATTCACTGATTCTCACAGATGGTGTGTGTTTGGAGTTCTGTGAATTCCGTGAATTCTGTGGGACCTCCCACGCCCCCAGTGAATCTGTGCCATCTGTGGGAGAATTATTCTGGCTGCGTGGGTATGGCAGGGATGCCATACCCTCCTACAGTGCTACGAAGGAAGAGGGGTTCACGCCGCGCAGCAGGTAGCGGTTGAGCAGTGTGCCGGTGGGGCTGAACTCGTAGACATAGCCGTTGGTGGCGTAGGCGCGGGCATCCGATGCGTACATGTGGGCGGAGCGGGGCGATATGTACAGCGCGTAGGGCGACTGCATGGCAGCTATCACGGGGTCGGCAGCAGCGTAGCCGGCAAGCCCCTCGGAGGCAGAGAGCGACGGCAGGGCGATGGTGTGCGTGGAGAAGGCGTACTCGCCCGTGAGGTGCGAGAAGGCAGAGCCGAGACAGTAGAACCTGCCCTGCGCAGCGCAGCAGTACGTCGACGGGAAGTCGAAGACGCGGAACTCCTCCGATGCCATGTTCAGCACCACGGTGTGCGGCGGCGTGTAGTACATGTCGCCGGCAGCATTGATGCAGAGCCACTCGCGCCACTGCGCCACCTTGCCGTACAGGTTCTTGCAGCCCGTGTCGATGCGTCGCAGCTCGCGCATGGTCTGCGCGTCGACCACCGATATGGTCTGCTCGTAGCCGTGGTCCTGCGTCTGTGTGGAGTAGCCGCCCGTGTTGGCTACGTAGAGTCTGCCGTCGTAGTAGGCGATGCCCTCCGGCTCGTAGCCCACGTGGCAGGTGTCGACCACGAGCTTCGTCGTGAGGTCTATCTTCGCCACATATCCGTGGTCGGCGTACGACGTGACGTAAAGGTAGCCGCGGTGGTCGGTAGCCATGCGTCGGTTGTTGGGTATGTTCTCCGTGGCAGCGATAGCGGTGCCGTCGGGTCGGATGTACTGCACTATGTTCGACCAGTTGACGGAGATGGCTATCAGCGTGTCGTTCACCTGCAGTATGTCGTTAGCCGTGTCGCCGAGTCGCTCGCCCGGGTTCTGCTGTCGGAACCAGTGGTTGGTGAGCACGCCGTGGTCGAGCAGCGAGAGCGACGCGTTGTTCATGCCCCACAGACCCTCGCAGAGTATCAGCAGGCGGTCGGCGTTGGCGGTGGGTTTGCTGTCAGTGGGCGTGTCGTCGGCAGGCTCTAACGAGCACGAGGCGAGCAGCCACACGCACAGCACGGCGCAAGCACCGAGCCGGAAGCGTTGCAACGCACTGAGCGTTATGTGTTTCGGACGCAGGAGCATAAGTATGCGGTTGAGATATTTCACTTGAAAAATGTGTGTATATAGGTGCAAAGATACTATATTTATGTCAATAAATGTGTAAAAAGTAACATTTTGATGAATAATTTGTTATTATTTCAATTTTTATCTTTAACTTTGCCGACTGTTACATAATTACATAGAGCCGTAGGACATTACGACATATGTTGGATAACGTCTTATTTTAGTATAAACTGCATAATAAAATAAAATTACTGGGATTTTAAAAAAGAAGAGATTATGAAGAAAGGTATCTATGAGCAGCCTCGTATCACTATCTACGAGGTAGAGACCACAGCCATACTTGCAGGCAGTGGCGGAAACAATGAACCGATCAAAAAGCAGAGCTTCAGCTTGGAGAGCGATGAGCTGACAAGCGGTGACGGTGACGACGTTTGGGAGAAGTAAGACTTTTATTTGTATCAACGCAGAAAAACAATCAATCAACATGAAGAAGATATTGTATTCAGTATTTATGCTGGCTACAATGGTGCTTGCTGCGTGCAGCAGCGACGACACCACAGAGCCGGACGTAAAGCGTGGAATGGTGCTCAAGGCTAATGTTGAGGACACCGACACCCGTGCCACAATCACCGACGACGAGGGCAAATGGAAGTTCGCCTTTGCTACGAACGACAAGGTGAAGGTAGGTAATGATCAGGTGGAGGGCTACTACACCTTCACTAATGACGGCACCGAGTTCAAAAGTGCCGATGCCATGCAGACTACTAAAGCTGCCACTTGGTGTGCTTACTTCCCCGACGAGACAATCAGCTTGGTTAATCAGTCGGGTGACTTAGCCGATGTTGCCAATAGGTACGCATTGGTTGGTGCTACCGCGACACCTACAACCGGCTCTAACGGCTTGACCGTAACGATGAAGGCGAAGGCAGCTGTGCTGCGTATCGTGGGCGTGAATAAGGACGAAAAGTTAGACATCAGCGTTAAGACTGCTGACGACGGTAAGTACGTTTCAGGTCTTAAGGCGGTTAAGAACTCGGAAGGCTTCAGCGTGGAGACAAGCGACACAAAGGTGTCGTTGCTCTCTAAGCAAGGCGCAGGAGTGTACTACGTAGTAGTGCCGGCAGGCGTGAAGATTTCTGTGTCTAACGGCGATAAATCTTTGTATAGCGGCGATAAACCCATGAGTACAACTAAGGCAGATGGTCTTAAAGCTGGCAAGTACTATACTCTGACTACAGGTATGACAAAAGGCTCTGCTGAGAATAAATTAGGCGAGACAATTGACTGGGTACAGCTGTGGGCAGGTGGTCCGAAGTTCGCTGTAAAGAATGTGAAAGAAGCAATGACATGGACTGATGCTGTAAAGACTGGTGATGATTTTGCATGGGGTAAGAACTGGCGCACACCGAAAATAGATGAAGTGTACGGAGAAGGAAAACTTTATTGTAAATTAGATAAAGACAATTTTCCGCTGCCAGTTGCAGGCTCTCCGTCTTTTGAGTTAAAAAAAGAAGGAGAATATCTGACCGTTGTACTTACTGGTGTGCAGCCTGGATACACTAAGAATACATTGACCTTATACAATCAGAAAACACCATACAGTCATAATTTCGATTTCTGGACAACTTCAGAAATAACAGGCTATGGTATTAGATTTGCGATTACAGCGTATGAACTAAATAATGAAGTTAAGATTGTAGCTTTTGGTCCAAGCCAAAGGGATGACAAAAACACAAAATACTTGGTTCGCCCTGTCCTTGTAGAAAAATAACCCCAACATTACCGTTTAATCGGTATTTATAAACACATAAAAAGCGGTGTGACATGAATGTCGCACCGCTTTTTCGGTATTATACATTGTTGGTTATTGCGATATGGTAAAACTAATAGTGTGGTCAAAGACGTGTAGCGCTCGGCTTTGCCGCTTGCCATAGCAAGAAAGCCCTCCCTGCATGATTCGCATCGGTCGACGCAGACATCCGCATCGGTCGACGCAGACATCCGCATCGGTCGGCGCAGACATCCGCATCGGTCGGCGCAGACCGCTAAAGTATAACTATAACACTGCGTTTCCTATGCTTCAGCAGTACTAATGCAGGCGGATGCCCCAGTGCTTCAGCTGCTCGAGGTCGATGTCGGCGAAGCCTGCCTGTTGCAAGGTTACGGAGCGGTTGTGGTCGTTGAGATAGTGGCGCTTGCTGCTGCGGAACGCAGGGTTGGCAAGCGACTGTGGCATTACGTCGGCGACGCACTGCGCACTGATGCCGGCGATGGAGAGCATCGTCGGGAATACCGACACGCTCGACTGCACATCCTTCTCGCGGTTGGCGTTGAGTGCCGACACCACCTCAGGATACTCGGCGCGGTACGACGCGGAGGTCCAGACGATGAGCGGCACGTGTATACCGTGGCATGAGGGCGTGGGCGAGGCGTGGAGGAAACGCTTGCGATAGTCGTCGAAGATGTTCTCGCCGTGGTCGGAGGTGTAGAGCATTGCCGCCTGCGCACCGCTCTTGCCGAGCATCGTGATGATGCTGTGCAGCACGAAGTCGGTCTGCAGTATGGTGTTGTCGTAAGCGTTCAGCAGCGACGGGCGGTTCTTGGCTTCTGCCTCGGTGGGCGTGTCGGGCAGGAACTGGGCGCGATGGCGCGGATAGCGGTCGCGGTAGTTGAAGTGCGAGCCGTAGGTGTGCAGCACTATCAGCTCCTTCTTGCGCTTCTTGGCAAGGATGTTCTGCACGTAAGGCAGCAGCCGCTCGTCGCTGGTCTGCGCCGTAACGTCGCCCGTGACAACGCTCACAGCCGAACGGATGAACACGAAGTCGTCAGCCTCGTCGCCGAAGAAGTCGATGAACGAGTGGTTGGGCTGCTGGTTGGAGATGAACGAGGTGTGGAAGCCAGCCTCGCGGAACGCCGTGATAAGGCTTTTCTCGCGGTACAGACGCGCGTGGTCCTCGGCTGAAGCGGCGGCGAGGAGCATCGGCACACTCTTGTGCGTGGTGTTCGACTGCGAGAGCACGTGGCGGAACACGCTGAGTCCGTCGGTCTTTGAGAGCAGCGGATTGGTCTCGCGCCCGTAGCCGTAGAGCTGGAAGTTGTCGGCGCGTGCCGTCTCGCCTATCACGAGCACGTACACCTCGGCAGAGTCGGCAGCGTGCACAGAACGTGCATTGAAACGAAAGTCGGCTACATCGTTGCGATAGTCGGCTATGCGGCAGCTCTCGTGGCAGGCGAGGTAGAGGTTGTAGAAGATGTTGGCTGGGTAGACGTGGTCCTCGGCACGATAGTCGAAGTCGCTGTCCTTCGGATAAGCCACATAGCTCAGTGCTATGAACACTGCGCCCACAGCCATGCCATAGCAGGAGTAGCGGCGCACGCGCTTCAGGAATGCCTTGTCCTCGGTGCGGTGGCGTGCCCACGACATAGCGGCGAGCACGAGCAGCGGCAGGTAGAGGATGAAGACAGTAGCCACGGCTGGCACAAGGTTGTTGAGCAGTTCCATCGCCTCACCGGGGTTGGTGGTGACGAGATTGAGGAACATGTCGACGGCTATCACGCCACGTCCGAAGAGGTAGAGCAGCACTATCTGAAAGGCTGCGAAGAAGATGATAAGGAACATACACCACACCTGGCGACCCGTCTTCGCGGACAGTGTCATCAGCAGCGCATAGAGCGACACGGGCAGCACGATGTTGGCTATGCAAGCCAGCACGGGCATGTGCTCGGTGAAGCAGAGTGCCACGTTCGGAATGGCGAGCGTGAGCACTATGTATATAAAGAGGAAACGGGGAGAGGTCAAAAGACCTAACATCTTTTTCATAAGAATATACTTTAAATAAAGAGTTCTCTTAGTTGAGAGTTTTTTTAGTTGAGAGTTGAGAGTTGAAAGTTGAGAGTTATGATTACCTTGAGAATCTCAAGAAGGCGCAAGCTGCAGTACATATCATAACTCTCAACTCTCAATTATCAACTCTCAACTAAATATTAGAACGCTTCGTTGATATTGAATATGAAGCTGTGCTGTCCCGACTTACCGAAGCCGTAGTCGAGTCGCACGTTGACATTCTTCTTGAACTCCCAGCGGTAGCCCACGCCCATGTTCGGCAGTATGTGCTTCAGCTGTATTTTGCTGAACTTCGGGAAGATGGTTCCGGCACCAGCCCAGAGCACAACGCCGTTGCGCTTCCACACATGCTGACGCAACTCCACCTGCGTCTCTATCTTATGATTGTCGCGATAGCGTCCTTGGTAGTAGCCGCGCATCGAGTAGCTATCGCCGAGCTGCGCGAGCATCGACCACTCCACATCGCCGAAGTTGAACTGCGTACGGAAGTCGGCAGCAAGCGTGGCACCCTTCCACAGATGCGTGTAGCCATCGATGCGGAAGTCGGTGGTGTATGAGTTGTATTTGTTGCCGATGAACTTCGGGCGCATGAGCTGCATGAACTGTATGTACATGCCTCGCTTCGGCGCAGTGAGGTTGTCACGCGTATCGTATATGGCGGTCATACCGGCACCGAAGTTGAGCGTCTCTGTGCGTTCGCCACCAAGCAAGTCGACACGGTCGAACTTAGTGCCGCGCACATAGTCGAAGTCGACGGTAGGACCGATGAAGAGGTTGTCGGCGGTGCGTATGAGCCAGTCGGCTTTGAACTGCGCCTGCCAACGCTTCATCTTACTCTTGTTGCCATCCACATTGCCCATGTCGTAGCCCCATCCCCAGATGTAGCAAGGGAAGGAATAGAAGTAGACGGTATAGTTGAGGCGGTGGGTGTCGCGCGGGAACTTATGCGTGCCGCGCACACCGAGCATGTAGAAGCCTACGGTAGACACGTCGCCGAAGAGCGACACGTTGCTCGGAGCCGACAGCGAGTCGGTAGGATCGGAACGATAGAGTCCGGCAGCCACGAGTCCGATACCGAACTTGGTGTCGGAGCTGTAGTGCGGTCCGCCGATGACACTGAAGTCGAAACGCTTGTTCTTCTTCTCCTTGTTGGCATCGTTGAAGTAGGCAAGGAAGCGACTGAAGATGTCTTTCTTCTTTGCCGGCTTCGCAGCAATGGTGTCAGCAACAGCAGCAACCTCACTGGTTGCTGCACTCGCTACAAAAGTGGTATCAAAACCGAACGGCTCTGTAGCCCAAACGGGCTGCAGAGCTATTAAGAACAGAAATAATATCGCTTTAAAGGGGCGCATAACTTCATATTTTATTAATAATTAATAGTACTCTTGGCTTAAAAAGGTCTAAGAAGGCTTAGATACATCAACACCTCACCATCTCAACACCTCACCATCTTAATACACCAGTCCTACGTTGTCTACCCAGAAGGTGTTGCCCACGGTGCCCACGTAAGCACCGCCGTGGCTCGACGAGAACTGCAATATGATGTGTGTCGGAGTGGCGTCGGCATCAGCCCAGCCGGTCTCCTTCACCAGCACGCTCTTTCCCTTGGAGTTGCGTGCGTAGTCGGTAGAACGCAGTCCCATCGTCGACGCATCGTAGAATGGTTTGCCGGTGATATTGCCGTAGTGAATCTCATACGTGGCATCCTCAACCCATCCGTTGGTCGACTTACCGTACTTCACTACCACCGTGCCCACGCGCTGCGCCGTGATGTGTCCCTTAGCATCCTCATGGCGCTTCTGGAGGAGCAGCAGAGCCACACAATAGTCCTTGCCCGGAACTGTGGTCACTGCCGAGAAGCCGGTCTGACGGATGCGCTTGGCGTTGCCTGGCACCTGCACACGATAGTCGAAGCGCAGAGCCTTCGGACGCAGTGTGAACGGGATACCGAAGTTGAGTGCCTTCGGACCTTCCTTTGTGCCGGTGATAGGCTCCTTCATGTCGCCGAGGAAGATGCTGCCAGCGGCGAGCACCTTAATATTAATAAGACCAAGCACCTTGCAGGTCTCGATATGGGTGGTCATCTTGACGCAATGTCCCGAACCGCGGTTGTCGCGATACACCGAGTTGTTGGTCTTTGTGATGCCCGACACCTTAGCCATCACGTTGCTCGTGCCCCAAGGCGATCCGCCGAGGTTTACGTATGGGTTGTTGCCCGTGAGAACTTTGTTGGGTCCTATCTCGTAAAGGGTTTTCTTGCTACCACCGATTACTGACGACTCGTGTATTTGGCGCGTCACCCAAGTATCGAAATTGCCATACTTGAACAAGACGAACTTTCCTTCGGCATTTGCAGAAAGACTACAGAAAACGCAAAGCATTGTCACAATGCACGATTTGAACATAAAATGTTTCATATACTTATGATTATATATTGTGTGCTACAAAAACATGAATAACAAGCAAAAAGCCGTATCATTCGGCACAAAGATATACAAAAAAGGCAAATGTGAAAACTTTTATATTACAAAAGTTTTCCATTTGCCTTAATATTTAATGTCTGTCAACACTTGTAAGGAAATAAAGACAACTTTTAGTTGCTTTTATACCAACCGCGTTTTTCTGCTTTTGTTTCAACCGCATTTATTTGCCACTAATCAGCTCAACGGCTTTGCTTACGGTGTGATTGTGCTCGTTCATCAGTCGGAAGTACTCGTTCATGTCCCAGATGTCGCGAGCGATGAGTGCCTTCAGTTGTACGCGAAGCATAGGCAGCGTGTTGTTGCGCTCTTCGTCGTCGCGCGGTTTCACCTTCTGGCGTTCAGCCTCAGCAAAAAGACTGTCGACCATAGCTTGCGGCACTTCAAAGTGCTTCATATAGTCGTCGAACTTCGTGTACTCCGCCTTCAGCTCCTCGCGATGGTTCTCAACATAGCGCAGGGTGGCGTTGATAACGAGTGAGCGTGCAACAAGCTGACGGTGGAACGCTGTATATTGAGTGGTGTCGAGCGGCACAAATACGTCGGGCATGATGCCTCCACCTCCATATACGGTGCGGTGCTTGCGCAGAGTGTAGCAGCGCAGCGAGTCGTTGAAGTGGATTGAGTCAGCCGAGTAGAGCTCGCCATGTTTGAAACGTTTCTCTATATCCTGCGCATAGTCCTCCTTTTCGCCTTTCGCATACGGCTTCTGTATGCAGCGGCCGGATGGCGTATAGTAGTGGGCGATGGTGAGGCGTATCATTGAACCATCGTCGAACTCGATAGGACGCTGCACGAGTCCCTTTCCGAACGAGCGACGACCTACCACTGTGCCACGATCCTGATCCTGGATGGCACCCGTAACGATTTCAGCAGCCGATGCCGAATACTCGTTGATGAGCACGTAGACCTTGCCCTTCAGCAGTCTGCCTCCTCCGCCTGCCTTGTACTCTTGACGTTTCTGAGCGCGTCCCTCGGTGTACACCACGAGGTCGCCCTTCTGCAGGAACTCCTCTACGATGCGCACCGCCGACTGCAGATAGCCACCGCCGTTGTCCTGAAGGTCGAGGATGAGGTCGCGCATACCAGCCTTCTGCAGCGAGTCGACAGCGGTCATAAATTCGCCGTAGGTGGTGGCACCGAACGAGCCGATGCGCACGTAGCCCACACGCGGACGTATCATGTAGTAGGCATCGAGCGTGTGTACGGGTATCTTGGCACGCGTAACGGTGAACTGCAGCAGGTCGGGCACGCCACGACGCTGCACGCCGAGCTTCACCTTCGAGCTACGCGGTCCGCGCAGACGACGCATGATGTCCGCACGATCCATCTTAACGCCTGCTATCGTAGTGTCGTTGACGGTGATGATGCGGTCGCCGGCGAGTATGCCCACCTTCTCCGACGGACCCTTGCGCACGGGCTGTATGACGAGCAGCGTGTCCGAAATCATATTGAACTGCACGCCGATACCGTCGAACGAGCCTTGCAGTGGTTCGGTCAGCGACTTTGTCTCCTTGGCTGTGGTGTACGAGGAATGGGGGTCGAGTTTCTCGAGCATACCACGTATGGCATCCTCCACGAGTTTCTGCTCGTCTACCGAGTCGACATAGAGGTTGCTGACAGCCAACTCGGCTATCTGCAGCTTCTTGAGTGGGTTCACACGCTGCGCGAAAGCGGCTGCGCACAGCAGCAGTAAAACCACTGCACCCATTCCCATTTTCCATGAGAACGGGTGCGTTGTGTTATGTTTGTTTATACGTTTCATTATCTGGGTTTGTTTTATGCCAAGTCTTCGTCGGGCAGGTCTTCCTCAACCACGAGGTTGTCGATGATGAAGTTCTGCCTCTCCATGGTGTTCTTGCCCATGTAGTACTCGAGGAGCTTCTGCACCTGGTCGGTCTTGTGAAGTGTCACCTGTTCGAGTCGCATCTCCGGACCGATGAAATGTGCGAACTCCTCCGGCGAGATTTCGCCCAAACCCTTGAATCGGGTTATCTCTGGGTCGGGTCCGAGGTTGCGTATCGCCTGCTGGCGTTCGTCCTCGCTGTAGCAGTAGCGTGTGATGAAGTCGCTCTTCTTCTCCTTACCGGTGAGGCGTGCGTCGGCATCGGTCACTACCTTCTTATCCTTTATCTTCGTGCGACGGTTGCGCACGCGGAACAGCGGTGTCTGCAACACGTAGACGTGTCCCTTCTTGATAAGGTCGGGGAAGAACTGCAGAAAGAACGTGATGATGAGCAGGCGGATGTGCATACCGTCGACATCGGCATCGGTCGCCACTATCACCTTATTATATCTAAGCGTGTCGAGTCCGTCCTCTATGTCGAGAGCAGCCTGCAGAAGGTTGAACTCCTCGTTCTCGTACACCACTTTCTTTGTCAGTCCGTAGGAGTTGAGCGGTTTTCCACGCAGCGAGAATACGGCTTGCGTATTCACATCGCGGCTCTTTGTGATTGATCCGCTGGCAGAATCGCCCTCGGTGATGAATAGCGACGACTCTTCCTTGCGGTCGTTCTTTGCGTCGGAGTAGTGTATGCGGCAGTCGCGCAGCTTGCGGTTGTGCAGATTGGCTTTCTTGGCGCGTTCGCGTGCCAGCTTCGTGACGCCAGCCATTGCCTTGCGCTCGCGCTCGCTCTCGGTTATCTTCTGCTGCATCACCTCCGCCACGTCGGCGTGTATGTGCAGGAAGTTGTCTACCTCGAGCTTCACGAAGTCGCCAACGTACTTGTTGATGCTCTCGCCTCCGGGTGCCATCTGCAGCGAGCCGAGCTTAATCTTCGTTTGGCTCTCGAACATCGGCTCCTCTACGTTCAGCGCGACGGCAGCCACGAGTCCGTTGCGTATGTCGGTGAACTCGTAGTTCTTGCCGAAGAACTCCTTGATGGTACGGGCTATGTGCTCCTTGAATGCGCTCTGATGGGTGCCGCCCTGCGTGGTGTGCTGTCCGTTGACGAATGAGTGGTATTCCTCGCCGTACTGGTTGGTGTGCGTAAAGGCTATCTCTATGTCCTCACCCTTCACGTGTATGATGGGGTAAAGCGGGTCGGTGGTCATCGTGTCGGTGAGCAGGTCAGCCAAGCCGTTGCGCGAGAGGATGCGCCGACCGTTGTACATGATGGTGAGTCCGGAGTTGAGATAGGTGTAGTTGCGCAGCATCGTCTCCACGAAGTCGTCATGGAACGAATAGCCGACGAACAGTGTCGGGTCGGGTTCGAAGAAGATGTAGGTGCCGTTCTCGTCGGCAGAGTCCTCGGTGATGTCCGATGTCAGGTTGCCGCGCTCGAACTTGAGCGCACGCACCTTGCCGTCGCGGTACGACTTCACCTCGAAGTGTGCCGAGAGGGCGTTCACCGCCTTCACACCCACGCCGTTCAGACCCACGCTCTTCTTGAACGCCTTCGAGTCGTACTTGCCGCCGGTGTTGAGCACACTGACTGCCTCAACGAGCTTGCCCTGCGGTATGCCACGACCATAGTCGCGCACCGACACACGCAGACGGTCGTCGATGTCTACCTCTATGCGCTTGCCGGCGTTCATCTTGAACTCGTCGATAGAGTTGTCGATGACCTCCTTCAGCAGCACATAGATACCGTCCTCGGGCAACTGTCCGTCGCCCAAGCGACCGATATACATACCAGGACGTGTACGCACGTGCTCCATGTCGGAGAGGTGGCGTATGTTGTCGTCGGTATATTGAACTGTGGGTTGAATGTTTTCTTCCATTTTATTTCTTAATATCTTACAGCATCCCGAGTATTATCATCGTATCTTGAGGATGCTATCCGACTTAAATATCCTTCTTGTAGCATCTGCGGCGCTTGTGTATCTCGCGGTTGAGATACTGCCACTGTCCCTGAACCTTCATGTTTGTCTCCATCTCGACGTGGGTCTCGCCCCACTTGAAGCCAAGACGCTGGTAGTGAGGTATGAGGTCGTAGAAGAGCAATGCGTTGGCACCCTTCTGACGATACTCCGGCAACACGCCGACGAGCAAAAGGTCTACGACCTCGGTCTTGTGGAATTTCAACGCGCGAAGGATGTGCCACCATCCGAACGGGAAGAGCTTGCCACCACACTTCTGCAAAGCGCGGGCGAGCGACGGGATAGATATGCCTACACCAACCACCTTGTGGTCGGGTGTGTTCCAGTCCTCGATGATGGTGATGAGGTCGAGGTCAGCCATCGGCAGGTACATCTTCACGTACTGCTCTATCTGGCGGTCGGTGAGCTTCGAGTAGCCGTAGAGGTCCTTGAAGGTCTCGTTCACTACCTGGAATATCTTTCTGCCGTAGCCGTTCTCGCCGTATATTTCATTGCGCTTCAACTTCTTCACCTGCAGGTTGTAGCGCTTCTGAATCATCTTTGCAATGGTAGCATACTTCTCCGGCATTTCCTCCGGCACGTAGAGCTTATACTCCACGTAGTCGTTGTCTTTCTCCCATCCGCCCATGCGATCCATGTGCTCTGGATAGTAGGGGTAGTTGTATGCCGTAGCCTGAGTGCCAAGCTGGTCGTAACCGTAGAGGAGCATTCCCTCGGGGTCCATATCGGTGAAACCGAGCGGACCGACAATCTCCTTCATACCTTTCGACTTGCCGTAGTCTTCTACTGCCTTGAGGAGTGCTTTAGACACTTCGATATCGTCAACGAAATCGATCCAGCCGAAGCGAACCGACTCGCGCTCCCACTTCTTGTTGGCACTGTGGTTGATGATAGCAGCCACACGACCCACAGCCTTACCGTCGCGGTATGCCATGAAGTACTCAGCCTCGCAGAAGTCGAAGGCTGCATTCTTGTCCTTACGGAAGGTGTTCATCTCATCGAAGTAGAGGTTTGGCACGTGATAAGGATTACCTTTGTAGAGCTCGTTGTGGAAATCGATAAACTTGCACAAGTCGCGGCGCGACTCAACTTTCTTAATCTCTATTGCAGACATTTTAATTGTTTTATTCTTTCACTTTTGTTTGATACACATTGTACGATTGCCTCTTTAGGCAAGCAATACATCTTTATAAATAAAGCCTTTAAAATGCAAAAGTACGGAAAAATGCTTAAACTAACGAAAAACTGGGTAACATTTAGCGATATTTACGAGAAATTAGCAGCAGATGTTCACCTTCAGCGGTGGTTGTGGCGAAGATATACACGTTGCCGCCATCTTTGATTTTGAGGCGTTTGCGCAGTTCTGCGACTGTGAGTGGAAAGTTGCGCGTAGCTATATTGGCTTTCTCTATGCCTGCCAGCGTCTTGCGCAGCTCGCCCTTGTTCATCGTCGTCACGCGCTCCACAACGAAGCTTCTGCCCGGAAAGTCTTCAATGGGTTCGTCGGAAAGGAAGAGGTGGCTGTTGCGGCTCACGGGCGACACGCCGTAAGCTGCTGCCAGCTCGTCGAAGCAGCCTGCTTTCATGATTGAGGCGTTGGGCTCGTGTAAGAATGTTGAATGTTGAATGTTGAATGTTGAGTTGGCGACTGGAGCTGAGGAGCCTGGCGTATAGACAAAGAGGGAGGAAGTGTCTGAAGCGATAGAAAGATCCGCACAATACACCTTCAGTTCGCTCTCTACCACCGTTGAAAGTACGAGCAGCAACTCCTTGCACTCGCCTCCCACCGACACGATGTGCACCTCGCGCACCGTGCCCTGCAAGTCGTCCACCGCCTTATGCCAATCGAGCATAGGCGAGAGCTTCAGCATCGTGAAGCGCGACTTCTCAAGCAGCTTGGGCAGGAGCTGCACAACATCGGGCGTGCAATCGGCAAGCATGACGGTCTTGGCGCCGTGCTCGTCGCGACGCGCCGGGTCGAGGAACAGCATGGTCTGCGGTTCAACGGTTGAGAGATACTCCACGGCATCTGCACACACTACCGTGGCGTTGTTCAAGCCGAGCAACGGAAGGTTGTGCTCAACGATGTGGCAGAGCTGCTCGTTGCGCTCCACATACGTAGCCGCAGCAAAGGCGCATGAGGTGAACGAGAAGTCGACACCGAAGCCGCCGGTAAGGTCGGTCATGCGGGACGCATGACCAACTCTCTCCGCCCACTCCATCGCCAAGTTGAGCTTATACTGCGCTGTGGGTTCTGACGAGCACTGCTCCATAGAGAGGTGCGGCGGAAATATTACGCCATCGCACGCAGCCCATTTGGGGAGCTTACGACGCGCTATCTGCCAGCCTTGTATCTGATCGAGAGCGTAGGGCATGTCAACATCCGGAAAGCGATTTGCTTGAAGCGCAAGCTGACGGATATCACGTTCGCGATATTCGCGTATAAATTCTGCAGTAGTCATAGACATATCATTGTTATTTTTGACTGCAAAGTTAACATATTTAGCCGATTAAATAACTACATCAGAATGAATGTAAATAAATTTCACCTATTTTCTTTGCAGTATAACAAACTTACTGTAACTTTGCAAAAGTTGCACAGAAGACAACAAAATGAGCAACCCCTAAACATAATACCCTAAAGTATGGAACCTATTGTTGACTTTTCAATCCTACCCGCACGTCTGCGCTCAGCCGAGCGAGTCGTAACTGTAGCAGTGGCATGTCCTGCCGACTCTCACACAGAGGAAGTTATCGAACGAAGCATCGCGGAACAGTTCGCACGCTTCACCCTTGTAGCCAACACGGCAAAGGCTGATATCGCACGCCGATTGGCTGCCGACTATCCCGACAAGGTTACACTCATCGTGGCTGACGACGATGACGACGCGGCGCGCCATGCCGTTAAGGAGGTGCGCGAGGGCAGAGCCGACGTGCTGATGAAGGGTTCGCTGAACACTGACAACCTCTTGCGCGCAGTGCTCAACAAAGAGGAGGGCATACTCATCAAGGGTAGCGTACTCACACACATCGCCGTTGCTGATGTGCCGAGCCTTAATCATTTGTTGTTCTTCTCGGATGCAGCCGTCATTCCCTACCCCACTACCGAACAATACGATGCCATAACACGATACATCACCGACACCTACCGCAGCATAACAGGTGGCGAACGCCCACGCGTGGCACTCATCCACTGCACGGAGAAGGTATCGGAGAAGTTCCCGCTCACGCTCAGCTACGAGGAGCTGAAGGCGAACGCTGCCGCAGGAGCCTACGGCGAGGTGGAGATAGGCGGACCGATGGACGTGAAGACGGCTTGCGACGCAGAGAGCGGAGCCATCAAGGGCATCGCATCGCCAGTGGTGGGCAACGCCAACTGCCTCATTTTCCCTGACATAGAGGCTGGCAACACATTCTACAAGACAATAACTCTCTTCGGTGGTGCTACGGTGGCTGGTATGCTCGTAGGCACGACAGCACCCGTGGTGGTGACATCGCGCGCCGACACTGCCGACTCCAAATTCTACTCTTTAGCAACTGCTTGCTTGAAAGCGATTAACAAACAGTAAACTCAAGACATATTCATGAAAAAAATATTTGTGATCAACCCTGGCTGCACCTCTACAAAGGTGGCTGTGTATGAAGACGAACACGCTGTATGGACATCCGACGGACTGCATCCGCAGGAGGAAGTAGACAAGTACGCAACCGAGATGGAGCAGTACGAATACCGCAAGAATTTCATCCTGAAACTATTAGAGGAGGCAGGAATACCTTTGGAATTCGATGCCGTAATCGGTAGAGGCGGTCTGCTGAAACCGTTGCACGGCGGTGTGTATGCCATTAACGAGCAGATGAAACAGGACCTCATCAACGCCAAGCACAAGCATGTGTGCAACCTCGGTTCGATCCTTGCCGACGACATCGCACAGATGTGCCACTGCCCAGCCTACATGGCTGACCCGGTGGTGGTAGACGAGTTTATGACACGTGCACGCTATACGGGTCTGCCGTTCATGAAGCGCGAGTCTATCTTCCACGCGCTCAACGCCAAGGCAGCCTCGCGCCGCTATGCGCGCAGCATCGGACGCAAGTATGAGGAGATGAACCTCGTAGTGGCTCACCTCGGTGGCGGCATCTGCGTGTCGGCACACCACGAGGGCAAGGTGATCGACGTGAACAACGCGCTCAACGGTGAGGGTCCTATCGCGCCGGAACGTGCCGGAACGCTGCCTGCCGACCAGCTCGTGCGACTCTGCTTCTCGGGCAAACACACCCAGGCAGAGATTATGAAGATGTTAGCAGGCAACGGTGGCTGCCAGGCACTACTCGGTATGAAGGACATGAAGGAGATATCGCGCCGCGCAGAGGCAGGCGAGGAGCCGTTCCACGAAGTGCTCGAGGCTATGCTCTACACCGTGTCGAAGCAGATCGGTGCCATGGCGGTTGCGCTGTGGGGCAAGGCGGATGCTATCATCCTCACCGGCGGCATCGCCTACAGCAAGTACTGCGTTGAGGAGATAAAGAAGCAGGTGGACTTCCTCGCTCCGGTCATCGTGATGCCAGGCGAAGGCGAGATGGAGTCGTTAGCGTTCAACGCCTTAGGAGCATTGAACGGCGAACTGCCAGTACACGAGTATAGGTAATTATTAATTTTTAATTATTAATTATTAATTATTTTATGCAGAAAGCCCTGCTTCGCATTCGTGCGGAGCAGGGCTTTCTCATTTAAACCTAATCAAAAATTTATATCAACAACAATTTGTTTCATTTAGTACTAACCAAAATCAACGGTTATTTAACCTCAATCTGGCGAGCAGCCTTCTGCACATTCTGCTCAACCTTCGGAAGGTCGATTGTGAGCACACCATCGCTGACGTTAGCTGCAATCTTCTCCTTGTCGACATCATCAGGCAAGAGAAGTGTCTGCTCGAACTTAGTGTAAGAGAACTCGCGGCGCAGATAATGCTCCTTCTTATTCTCATCCTTCTTCTCGTTCTTCTTCTCCATCTTGATGTGCAGATTGCCGTCGGCATCGATGTTGATGTTGAAGTCGTCCTTCTTCATTCCGGCTGCTGCAAGCTCTACTGTATAATCGTGTTCTGTCTCTTTAACATTTATAGCTGGGGCGGTTGCGTTAGTACGCGGCATAAAGTCGGTATCAAAAAAGTCGTTGAAAACTTCTGGCATCCATGCATTTCTCATTACTGGTAACATATCAAATACCTCCTATTTATATTTTAATTTTTACGTTTATCGTTTGCTTGCCTTTGGGCTTCCGTCCATCGGCTTGCACTATTCATAATGCAACTTACGTACCAATGCCGAAATCGCCCATAAAAACAATAAACAGTAAGCAATATTGGCAGTTTGACGACAAATAGTCAGCCCAGGCGGACATTTTGGCGTGTTTTACTTGCAACAGCAATCGTCTTAAAGAGGCATTTGCGCGACTCGCACCGACCGATGCAGATGTCCGCACCGACCGACGCAGATGTCCGCACCGACCGACGCAGATGTCCGCACCGACCGGCGCGGATGCTCATAGTAACACGAGCGCAACGTTGTTAAAGCAAAAAAAATATAGCAAAAACACTTGGTCGTTTCATAATTAATATGTATCTTTACCCCGTGAATTTAGAAACCGCACACTGAATAAGTTTTGTGCGTACACAGACATTATATATTTCCTATATACTGCTCGCGCGAGCGTAAGTATAACTCGGTTCTCTTCGGTGTTCTTGACGGAGGAAGTGTTGTTGTATTTACGCGATTTTTGTTTTATTACGTTTCTACACAACTCCTCGCTTCCTCTTCGCTAAAGCACCGCAGGTTGCCCCTCAAAGAAGACCATAAACTTTAAAATACTACACCTATGGAACTAAAACAAGCTACTGCCGGTACAATGGAGTCCGGCGACATCATGATTCAGATTGCCCCCTGCGAGAAAGAGGGTCTGAATATTGATTTGCAAAGTTCGGTTGCCTACCAGTTTGGCGACCAGATTCGTAAGGTGATTGTTGAGACACTCGAAGGACTCGGCATCACCCGTGCTGAGGTGCACGCCACTGACAAGGGCGCGCTCGACTGCACTATCCGCGCACGCGTCACCGCGGCTGCCGTAAGAGCTACGGGTAAAGACGTGTGGAAAGACTAACCCCTAAACTTTTTGACCTATGAAACGACTAAGAAGAACTATGATGTTCGTACCGGGAAACAACCCTGGTATGATGCAGGATGCCTATATATATCATCCCGACTCAATAATGCTCGACCTTGAGGACTCTGTTACAATGGCAGAGAAGGACGCTGCACGCCTGCTCGTCTACAACGCGCTGAAGACTATTGACTACGGCACAACGGAGATGGTGGTGCGCATCAATCCGCTGAACACACCGTATGGCAAGAAGGACATCGAGGCTGTGGTTAAGGCTGGCGTCGACGTGATACGTATGCCGAAGACCGAGACCGCCGAGGAGGTAATAGAGGTGGAGCGCGAGATTGAAAAGGTGGAGCAGGAACTGGGTTGCGTGGGTCGCACACAGATTATGGCTGCACTGGAGAGCACGCTCGGCGTTGTCAACGCCTACGCCATAGCTACCGCTTCTAAGCGCATGATGGGCATCGCGCTCGGCGCGGAAGACTACTGCGCCAACCTGAAGACACAACGCTCACCCGAGGGCATGGAGCTGCTCATGGCACGCCAGACCATCGTGGTGGCAGCTCGCGCGGCAGGCATCGACGCGCTCGACACCGTCTACTCTAACCTCAACGATATGGAGACATTCCGCAAGGAGGTGGAGCTGATTCATCAGTTGGGCTTCGACGGAAAGTCGATTATCAATCCGCGCCAGATCGAGATTATCAACGAGGTGTTCACACCGACACAGAAGGCTATCGACAAGGCTCTCGCCGTTATCGCAGCCATCAAGGAGGCTGAGAAGAAAGGCTCGGGCGTAATAGCCGTGAACGGTAAAATGGTTGACCGACCAGTGGTGATACGCGCACAGCGCGTCATCGACTTGGCACTGGCTTCGGGCGTAATTAAACAGGAGGACATAGCATGAGCACACTGAACGAAAGACATACCCTCGCCGAGCAGGTGGCTCAGGCTATGGGAAAGAGCGTATATAATAATGTAGAGGCACACAAGGACATCACTCCGCGCCTCGAACTGCAGCAGAAGAGCCCCAAGCTCATGACGCTCGAAGAGGCTATACGCCACTCGGGACTGAAGAACGGCATGACAATATCGTTCCACCACCACTTCCGCGGTGGAGACAAGGTGGTGAATATGGTTGTGGACAAACTCGCCGAGATGGGATTCAAGAATCTGCACCTCGCAGCTTCAAGCTTGCAGGACGTACACGAACCGCTCATCGAGCACATTCGCAACGGCGTGATCACGGAGATTTCGACATCCGGTCTGCGCGGCGAACTGGCTAAGGAGATTTCGCACGGACTGATGGAGAAGCCGGTGGTATTCCGCTCGCACGGCGGACGCGGCGAGGCTATCGCTTCGGGCGAGATGCATATCGACGTGGCGTTCCTCGGCGCTTCTTCTTCCGACCCGCTCGGCAACGCCTGCGGCTACTCGCGCTCGGAGAACGCGAAGAGTATCTGTGGCTCGCTCGGCTACGCGCTGCCCGACGCTCACTATGCCGACAAGGTGGTCATCCTCACCGACGACCTCGTGCCCTATCCTAACACTCCGAACTCTATCTCGGAGCACGACGTGGACTACGTGGTGGAGGTAGAATCGGTAGGCGACTCATCGAAGATTGCTTCGGGAGCCATCCGCGATACTAAGAACCCGCGCGACATTCTGCTCGCTCAGCAGGCTGCGAAGGTGATTGTGAACAGTGGCTACTTCAAGAACGGCTTCTCTATACAGACCGGTTCGGGCGGTGCTTCGCTCGCTGCCGTGAAGTATATACGTCAGAGCATGATAGACCAGGGCATCAAGGCTTCGTTCGCCCTCGGAGGCATCACCGCTCACATGGTGAAGATGCACGAGGAAGGACTCATCGAGCGCCTCATCGATGTGCAGTCGTTCGACAAGGTGGCTGCAGAGTCGCTCAAGAACGACCCGAAACACAAGGAGGTGTCGGCTTGCGAATACGCAAGCATGCACGAGCAGGGTGCGGCTACGCACTATCTCGACATCGTGATACTTTCGGCTCTTGAGGTGGACGTAAACTTCAACGTCAACGTGCTCGTAGGTAGCGACGGCATCATACGCGGTGCTATCGGCGGACACCCCGACACGGCTGAAGACTCTGCACTCTCTATCATCGTCTGCCCGTTGCTACGTGGCAGAATACCGTGCGTGGTGAACGAAGTGACAACGCTCATCACTCCGGGACGCACCGTAGACGTTGTTGTCACTGAGTACGGCATCGCTGTCAACCCGGCTCGACCAGAGATAGCCGAACGCCTAAAGGCTGCCGGACTGAAGATCGTAACGCTCGAGGAGCTTCGCGACCGCGCACTCTCCGTAATCGGCAACCCGGCACCGCTGCCGTTCGGCGACAAGGTGGTGGGCGTGGTGATGAACCGCGACGGATCGGTGATGGATGTCATCAAGAACATCGTTGAATAACTCAAAACTCAAAGAATGATTACGCTTCACGAACTTCTGGCGAGCCGCGATGCACGCCATGCCACACAGCAGAAGCTGCTGGCTGAACACCCGGGAAAGACACTGGTGTGCCTCACCGTTGTCATGCCAGGAAGCGTGAAGCGCAATCATCAGTCGCTCTGTGCGGCACACGCTGCCGTAGAGGCTATACGTGAGGCGTTCCATCTCAACGACATGAGCGACGCAGAACGCGAGGCTGTGCTCACCGAGCGCGACCTCAACACGGGCTACGAGGCTTATCTCATCACACCGCTGCCGCTGCTCGAAGCCAAGCGCATCGCGGTAACGATAGAGGACACGCACCCGTTGGGCAGACTCTTCGATATAGATGTCATAAACTCAGACGGCATACCTGTCGCAAGAAACGATATCGGAGAAAAGCCGCGCCGCTGTCTCGTCTGCGAACACGAAGCACGCTACTGCATGAGGATGCGCTGGCACACGCAGGAGGAGATATGGGCGAAGATAAACGAGATGGTAGACCTTTACACTAAGGCAAGACAAACATAACAAACGACCTTAAACAATCTATGGAGATACAAACCCTTAACCCCACAACACCCCGTCAACGACAACGCATAGAGGCGTTCCTCAAACGCAACGGCTTGCGCTTCGACGACATGCACTACTACGCTGCCGTAACAGACGACGACGGAGAGATGATAGCTGGTGGCGGACTGAAGGGCAACGTAATAAAGTGTGTGGCTGTGGACGATGCGCATAAGGGCGAAGCTATCGCCAACACACTCATCTCACACCTCATAGCACACGCTAACGAGGAGGGACATAGCAACGTCATGTTGTTCACAAAACCCAAGAACAGACAACTCTTCGAGAGTCTGTCGTTCCGACTGCTCGCCGAAGCACCCGAAGCCGTACTCATGGAGACGGGCATAGGAGGAATATGCAATACAGTAGAGGCTCTGAAGAGGATAAGAGAGGAATCAGAAAAGTACAAAGAATACAATAAAGAGTGTAAAGAGGATAGTAAGGAGTGTAAAGAAAATAGTGAAGAATGTAAAGAGGAAGAAAAAACAAATCTCAACCCCTCAACATCTCAACCCCTCACCATCTCACCATCTCACCATCTCAACCCCTCACCCTCTCAACCCCTCACCACCACAACGCCTCTCCGAGGCGTTGTGGTAATGAACTGCAACCCCTTCACACTCGGTCACCGCTACTTGATAGAACAGGCAGCAAAACAAGTGGAACGGTTGTTCGTGATGGTAGTGAGAGAGGACTGCTCTCTCTTTGCCTACGCAGAGCGCAAAGCGATGGTGGAACAAGGCGTGGCACATCTTGAGAACGTCACGGTGATAGACGGAAGCGAGTACGCCATCAGTCAGGCTACGTTCCCCACGTACTTCCTCAAACGTATCGACGACGCAGCCGACACACAGATGCTGCTCGACCTCGACCTCTTCCGCCGGCACATAGCACCCGCACTCGGCGCAACCGTCCGCTTCGTAGGCACAGAGCCGACCGACCGGCTCACACGCCGCTACAACCAACTGATGCACGAGGTGCTCGCCGATGTCAGAGAGACAGTCCGACTGGAGAAGGAGGGCAACGCTGTAAGCGCATCGCGAGTGCGCAAGGCAATGGAGCAAGGTGATATGAGCACAATAAGACAACTCGTGCCACCCACCACCCTACCTTATATAATAGCACACCTCGCTACACAAGCACTGCAGGCTGAGCTTGACACAACGCCGAAGCCCGGACTCGTAGACAAGGACAACAACGGAGCGCATCGCGACATGGACTATGCGCTGATGCAACGCAGCATCGACACGCTACACCCCTACTTCGTGCAGCTCGCACTGCTCGGCTGCGCCGATGCTCTGCCCACGCACACCTCCATAAGGGATGTAGGCATTGAAGCGGAAAGGGCTATGCTCAGCGCCACCAACGGCGTGAACACCCACAAAGGGGCACTCTTCTCAATGGGATTGGCGGTTGTAGCAGCTGCTCACGAGGAGAGAAAAATAGCTGCCAACGAAGAACAAATACTGAAAGAAAGAAACGGAGGAGAAGATGTTCTCGTCTCCTTACAAACCACAATAAAAGCACTCGCTGCCAGCTTCCCCGACACTAATGGCACGCACGGCAGCAAGGCGAAACTGCTCTCAAAGGGCACCACAGCAATAAAAGGAGCACTCGACAACGCTCGCGAAGGCTACGAGATGCTGTTCGCAGAGTGGCTCCCGTTCTACATCGAACGCAGAAAGGAACGCGATGCGCACACGCTGCACAAGACACTGCTGCGCATCATGTGCGACCTCGACGACACCAACGTCATCTATCGCACCGACTTAGCCACAGCCGAGGAGGTGAAGCAGGAAGCCCGAGCACTGCTCGACAACTTCTCGGAGGCTGCTCTAAAAGACATGGATCGGCACTACACAACCCGAAACATATCACCAGGCGGAGCTGCTGACATGCTATCGCTCACCGTGTTCATCGGAAGCATACAAACATAGGGGGTGCACTTGTCTCAAGTGCACCAACCTGCCAACAAGAATGCTAAGTTGCAAGTGCATCAACCTGCTAACAAGAATGCTAAGTTGCAAGTGCACCAACCTGCAAACAAGAATGCTAAGTAGCAAGTGCACCAACCTGCTAACAAGAATACAATTCTAACAATCTAATAACTAAAAACCTTGACATTATGGTAGAACTTATTAATCACGGAGTCTATCTCCTCAATGGTACCAAAGTTTGCGACAATTATGAAGGTTTGACACCTGACGAAGCTCGCGAAAACACTATCACTTACGGCATCCTCCGCTCGCACGACGTGGACGGATCGAAGGGTAAGAAGATGCGCATCCGCTTCGACGCTATGATGTCGCACGACATCACTTACGTAGGAATTATACAGACAGCACGCGCAAGCGGACTGGAGGAGTTCCCATTGCCTTACGCAATGACCAACTGCCACAACTCACTCTGTGCCGTTGGTGGAACTATCAACGAGGACGACCACGTTTTCGGTCTGTCGGCAGCAAAGAAATATGGTGGCATCTACGTGCCCGCTAACCAGGCTGTCATCCACCAGTATGCACGCGAGATGATGGTGAAGTGCGGCAATATGATTCTCGGTTCCGACTCTCACACACGCTACGGCTCACTCGGCAACATGGGTGTTGGCGAAGGCGGTGGCGAGCTCGTGAAGCAGTTGCTCAAGAACACTTGGGACATCAACGCACCTGAGGTGGTGCTCGTATGGCTCGAGGGCAAGCCGAAGAAGGGCGTAGGTCCGCACGACGTGGCTATCTCGCTCGTGAAGGCTACATTCGAGAGTGGCGTTGTGAAGAACAAGGTGCTCGAGTTCGCAGGCCCTGGCGTGAAGGAGTTGCCTATCGACTTCCGTAACGGCATCGACATCATGACTACCGAGACCACCTGCTTGAGCTCTATCTGGATTACAGACGAAGAGGTGAAGCACCACTACGACATACATGAGCGTCCGCAGGACTTCAAGGAACTGAAGCCGGGCGACGTTGCTTACTACGACATGATGATTCGCATCGACCTCTCTTCGCAGGAGGCTATGATTGCTCTGCCGTTCCACCCGTCGAACGCAGTTACAATCCATGAGCTTCAGGCTGACCCGGTTGGCATCCTCACACGCATCGAGGAAGACGCAAAGAAGCGCTTCGGCGACAAGGTGGACGTACATCTCGTTGACAAGGTGGTCGACGGTAAGGTTTACGCCGACCAGGGCATCATCGCAGGCTGCTCGGGCGGCACATACGACAACCTCGCAGAGGCTGGAGCTATCCTCAATGGCAAGAGTATCGGCAACGACTACTTCACGGCTTCGGCTTATCCGCAGTCTACTCCGGTATCAATGGCTGTGACACGCGAGGGCATCACTGCCGACCTCATCGAGGCTGGCGTTGTGATGAAGCCTGCATTCTGCGGTCCGTGCTTCGGTGCAGGCGACGTTCCGTCTAACAATGGTCTGTCTATACGCCACACTACACGCAACTTCCCCAACCGCGAGGGTTCTAAGCCGGGTCAGGGACAGCTCTCACTCGTGGCTCTTATGGACGCACGCTCTATCGCTGCTACGGCTGCTAACGGTGGCGCAATCACAGCTGCTACCGACGTGGAGTACGAGAACACACACAAGCCATACGTTTACGACGAGAAGATATACAAGTGCCGCGTTTACAACGGCTACGGCAGACCACGTCCTGAGACCGAGTTGCGCTACGGACCGAACATCAAGGACTGGCCTACAATGTATGCAATGCAGGAGAACATGCTGCTCGAGTTGGCAGCCGTTATCCACGATCCGGTTACAACTACCGACGAGCTCATCCCGTCTGGCGAGACAAGCTCTTACCGTTCTAACCCGTTGAAGCTTTCTGAGTTCGCCCTCTCTCGCCGCGTGCCTGAGTACGTAGGTCTGAGCAAGGAGATTCAGAAGCAGGACCTCGCACGCCGTGCAGGTGAGGTGAGCGCAAACATCGCTGAGGCTCTCGCTAAGGTGGGCGCAAAGGCTGAGGACACATCGTTCGGCTCATGCGTATTCGCCAACCGTCCTGGCGACGGCTCGGCTCGCGAGCAGGCTGCTTCTTGCCAGAAGGTGCTCGGCGGCGACGCTAACGTCTGCTACGAGTACGCTACAAAGCGCTACCGTTCTAACTGTATCAACTGGGGTATCGTGCCGTTCACAATCGCTAAGGACGTTGAGTTCAACTTCGAGCCGGGCGACAAACTCTTCGTTCCAGGCATCCGCGAGGCTATCCTCACCGGTAAGGAGGAGATCGACGCACAGATTATAGCACGCGACGGCGTTAAGCCTATCCACCTCTTCTTCCAGAACCTCACCGCCGACGAGCGTCAGATTTTGGCAGACGGTTGCTTGATGAACTATTATAAGAACAAGAAATAAACTCTTAAACCCAAATAACTATGACCGAAAAAATTCAAATGACTACTCCACTCGTAGAGATGGATGGTGACGAGATGACACGTATTTTGTGGCAGATGATCAAGGATGAGCTTATTCTTCCGTTCGTTGACCTCAAGACAGAGTATTACGACCTAGGACTCGTTAAACGCGACGAGACTGGCGACCAGATAACAAAGGACGCAGCCGAGGCAACAAAGCGCTTGGGCGTAGCCGTGAAGTGTGCTACCATCACACCTAACCACCAGCGCATGGACGAGTACAAACTCCATCAGATGTGGAAGAGCCCTAACGGCACCATCCGCTCTATCCTCGACGGCACAGTATTCCGCACACCTATCACCATCCCGAGCATCCATCCGGCAGTGAAGAACTGGGAGAAGCCTATCACTATCGCTCGTCACGCTTACGGCGACGTTTACAAGAGCGTAGAGATTCGCGCCGACGAGCCGGGCGTAGCTAAGCTCGTCTTCGACGGCGAGAGCGGCAAGCACGAGGAGGTTGTGGTTCACACATTCAAGGGCGCCGGCGTGCTCCAGGCAATGCACAACACCGACAAGTCGATTCGTTCGTTCGCACACTCTTGCTTCAAGTTCGCGCTCGACACCAATCAGAGTCTCTGGTTCTCTACAAAGGACACCATCTCGAAGAAGTACGACGCACAGTTCAAGATTATCTTCTACGAGGTATTCGAGGAGTACAAGGAGGAGTTCGAGAAGCGCGGCTTAGAGTTCTTCTACACCCTTATCGACGACGCAGTAGCACGCGTTATCCGCTCTAAGGGCGGCTTCATCTGGGCTTGTAAGAACTACGACGGAGACGTTATGTCCGACATGGTTTCCACAGCATTCGGCTCGTTGGCAATGATGACTTCTGTGCTCGTTTCGCCTGACGGCAAGTACGAGTACGAGGCTGCTCACGGCACCGTTACACGCCACTACTACAAGTATCTGAAGGGCGAAGAGACATCTACCAACCCGATGGCTACAATCTTCGCTTGGAGCGGCGCTCTGCGCAAACGTGGCGAGATGGACAACCTGCCCGAACTCGTGCGCTACGCTGATGCTCTTGAGGCTGCTTGCTTCGACACTCTCAACGAGGGTATCGTTACGAAGGACCTCGCTGGACTTATGGAAGGCGTTACTCCGCAGACCAAGAACTCTGCCGGCTTCATCGCTGCCATCCGCGAACGCTTGGAGAAGAAGTTGGCATAAGATGCCAACTCGAAATAGTACAAAGCGTAAACGAATATTACTGAAGTAAGAACCGAATGCTTCAGTGCATATAGTTAAACATTATAAGGGGAGTCACCGCTGGTTAGCACGTCGTACTAACTTGCGATGACTCCCCTTATTTTATTATTGCTGTCTCGTCATTACTTCTTCTTTCTTGGCTTACGACGTGCCCATCCTTCTTCAGAGAAGTCTGGCTCATCGCCTTTGAGCTGAATGTCGGGATTGTTGATGAACTGGCGCCAGTCGTCCTTGCGTCCGCTCTCGTAGCGCGACTGTCCGCGCTGACCACGCTGCGAGCGGTTGCGTCCCTCCATCTCGTTGCGACGCTTGGAGCGTTTCTCGTATGGGTTAGCATCGTTCGCTGCGTCCTTACGGCGCGATGTGCGACCACCGTCGCGGTCGGAAGAGCGGCGCGAGCCACGCTTTCCGTCGCCACTTGCAGCAGTCGTGTCGTCGGCATCGTTGCAGCGCACGGTGCGGTTGCGGTATGTGGCTCCGTTCAGCGCACGCATCACCTTCTCGGCATCCTGCTCAGGCACCTCTATGTACGAGATGCGGGCAAGCAGATCGATGTGTCCTACCTCCTGACGGCCATGCACGTTGCGGTTGAGGAACTGCATTACCTCGCCCGGGTAGAATCCGTCGTCCTTACCGAGGTTGATGAACAGACGGCGATAGCCTGCCTCCGGCGCACGCTTCTCGCGCTTTCTGCCGTCGCGACCCTCGCCACGCTCCTTGCGGTCGCGGCTTGTAGACGGCTTCTGTATCTCCGGCGCGTTGGCGTAGTACTTCAGGAACTTGCCGAACTCCAGCGACACAATCTTCTTCAAAATGTCCTCCTTGTCGAAGTATTCGAAGTGGCGGTTGATGTCCTCCATGAACGGTGCTATCTGCTCATCGTCCACGTCCACCTTCTCAATCTCGTCGATAGCCTTAAAGAGTTGCTTCGAACAAATCTCCTGCGGCGTAGGCAGCGTGCCGTCAACGAACTCCTTGCCTATCACGCGCTCCACTTCGCGCACACGTCCACGCTCCTTGGTGTGGATGATAGAGATTGATGTGCCCTTCTTGCCTGCGCGTCCGGTGCGACCAGAGCGGTGGGTGTAGCTCTCGGTGTCGCCCGGCATACCGTAGTTGATGACGTGCGTAAGGTCGTCCACGTCCAGTCCGCGTGCTGCCACGTCGGTAGCCACGAGCAACTGTGTGATGTGCTGGCGGAACTTCTGCATCGTTATGTCGCGCTGCTGCTGCGAGAGGTCGCCATGTAGCGGCTCAGCGTTGTATCCGTCGCGTATGAGCTTGTCAGCCACCTCCTGCGTCTCAGCCTTGGTGCGACAGAACACGATGCCGTAGATGCGCGGATAAAAGTCGACGATGCGCTTCAATGCGAGGTACTTGTCCTTGGCGTTCACCATGTAGTAGATATGGTTGACGTTCTCCGCACCCTCGTTGCGCGAGCCTACTACAATCTCCTTGTGGTCGTGCAGATAGTTGAGTGCTATCTTCTCAATCTCCTTGCTCATCGTTGCCGAGAAGAGCAGCGTGTTACGGTCTGCCGGCACGTTGTCGAATATCTCGTTGATGCTGTCAGAGAAACCCATATTGAGCATCTCGTCAGCCTCGTCGAGCACCACGTTCTGCACAGCCTCGAGCTTAGCGGCTCCGCGGTGCATAAGGTCAATGAGTCTGCCCGGTGTAGCCACGATAATCTGCGCTCCGTGCTTCAGGGCGCGCATCTGGTCGACGATAGACGTACCGCCGTACACGGCAACAATGTTAATACCTTTAATATACTTTGAGAATGACTTCAGGTCGTCGGCTATCTGAAGGCAAAGCTCGCGTGTGGGCGAGATGACGATAGCCTGCGTAGTGCGGTCTGTCGGGTCGGTACGCTGCAACAATGGTATTCCGAACGCGGCTGTCTTGCCCGTTCCGGTCTGCGCGAGCGCAATTACGTCGTTACCATTACCCAACAAAAACGGTATTACTTCCTCCTGAACCGGCATCGGATGTTCGAAGCCGAGTTCCTCAATGGCGCGGCGAATCTCTTCGCTTACGCCCAATTCTTCAAATGTCTTCAATGTGAATGTTGTTCGTTAATGCTCGTAAGCCTGGGGCTTCGCAGAGCTGCTTAATACTAAAAAGGGGTGGACTTAACTCTAATCTGTAGCTGCTCGGTGTCTTCCCCAGCCATGTCACAACGTCGTATCTTTAGCGAATAAGAAATTGATTGAAGACATTTGGGCAGCTTCCCGTAAAATATAAATCCTGAATTCGGGTGCAAAGTTACTGCAAATCGAAGACAATACAAAATGAATTCATTCATTTTTATTGTTGAGATGCAGCGTAACTTATTCAAAGTTACTAAAAAGTAAAAAAGTAAAAGAGTAAAAAGATTAAGGAAAAGAGCATATAAAACCAATAAACGCCCGTGCAAAAACACGGGCGTTTATTTTGTTATAATGTAGGTTTGTGGCTAAACATCTCTATGGTCTCGCCGAATTCTGCCAATATCTTTCCTAATTTAGGATTGTCGTTCCTAATTATCAAAGCAGCAATATTGTCAATACCGTATTCATCAACCAAAGTTGATGTGACCATCGTAAAGCGATTGCTATATTCGTATGAATCAAACCAATTCTTGAACAATCTTCCTCGAGTGAGTTGTTTACCATCACTTGTAGAACAGAGATACAATATTGTAGCCGAATTGCTATTAAAGAATTCCTCAACAATTGCGACAACAATATCTTTCACCTTCTTGTCACGAGGCGATTTTTTATCATTCAAATTGGCTATCACAAACTCATACGACTCATCAGACTGCAACAAATCATCTGGCATAAAACCAATGGAATATTCTACTCCAGATTCTGTTACAAATGTATAAGTCTCATCATTCTCGTTTAATGTAACAAGATATGGAGCCTTTTCATTTATCCTTTTTAGATTTAGACTATGCATTATAATACATTAAAGGATTCTGCTTCCTTACCAGTGCGCTTGCGGTAGTCTTCACGCATACGCTTTTCCATTTTAGAAATAAAGTCTTCTTTGCGCAATCGCGAGGCTCTGAATCGGCGCAAGAAGTCTGCTTTCTTTTCTTCTATTGTCATACTTACCTCCTTATATTACTTTGTTATATTATGTTTTACAAAAGTAAATATTTTATTTAGTAACAGCAACTTTTTATCAATTCTTTAGTTGCTGCTACTAAAAAAACACCCAATAATAGATATGTGCAAAGTGCTTAATAAAGCCTTCTTACTTCAGTCGCTCTGCCAGAGCCTTGCCGAGTGCCTCGCAGGCAGCTTCGGTCTCTGCGCTGAGGCTCTGCTTTATTTCGACCGGTGTGCCGACGAGTTCGAACTTCATCTGTGTTTCGTTCCACTCCATAATCTTCTTCACCACCTGGCCTGCCCATGTGAACGAGCCGAAGATGCCGAGGTAATGGTTCTTGATGCAGCGTCCGGCGAGTTCGGAGAGCAGCATCTCCATTCCCGGATAGATACCGTTGTTATATGTAGGTGCACCGAGGATGAGACCGCTGTACTTGAAGATGTCGCTGAGTATGAACGAGTGGTTCTCGCGCGACACGTCGTGCAGCACGATATTCTTCACGCCGGCACGACTTGCTGCGCTGGCTATCTTCTCGGCAGCACGCTCTGTGTTGCCGTACATCGAGCCGTAGCAGATCACGAGTCCCGGCTCTGTAGCGTAGCGGCTCATGCGGTCGTACTCGCCGATGACGCGTGCTATGTGCTCATGCCATATCGGTCCGTGCGTAGGGCAGATATAGTCAATTTGCACGCCGGCGAGCTTCTTCAGCGCCTGCTGCACGGGCACGCCATACTTGCCCACGATGTTCGAGTAGTAGCGTTGCATCTCGTTCCAATAAACGTCGCAGTTCATCTCGCTGTCTACGAATGCGCCGTTCAGAGCACCGAAGCATCCGAAGGCGTCGCCCGAGAAGAGCACGTGCTCCGTGACGTCGAGCGTCACCATTGTCTCGGGCCAGTGTACCATTGGAATCATGGTGAACACCAGCTCGTGTATGCCGAGCGAGAGCGTGTCACCGTTCGCCACTTCCACTATCTCATCCTCCGTGTTGCCCACGTTGTAGTAGCCGCGCATCATGTCGAAGGTCTTCTTGTTGCCCACGATCTTTGCGTCGGGGTAGTACTTCTTGATGAGTGCGAGCGAACCGCTATGGTCGGGCTCCATGTGGTTGACGATGATATAGTCGATAGGACGGTCGCCGATGACGCGGCGCACGTTGTCTATGAACTGCGAGAAGAAGTCTACTTCTACTGTGTCGACGAGTGCTACCTTCTCGTCGTCGATGATATATGCGTTGTAGCTCACGCCGTAAGGCAAAGGCCAGAGACCTTCAAAGAGTGTTTTGTGGCGGTCGTTGACGCCTACTGGATGAATGTTGGTCATGTTATGATGGTGTTATGGTGTTGTGTTGAGGTGGTGAGGTGGTGTTATGGTGGTGAGATGGTGAGATGTTGAGGTGTTGAGATATGTTGTGTGATGGTGATGTGGTGAGGTGTTATGGTGGTGAGATGGTGAGGTGGTGAGATATGCACTAATGTCAACATCTCAACATAACAACACAACAACATCATCTCTCAACATCTCAACACAACAACATCATTCCTCAACATCACACCTCAACACATCAACCTATTTCTTATAATTAATCTTCACGAACACTGGGTAGTGGTCGCTTGGTATACGGAGTGTCATCTTGCGGAACTCGAGCTGCGTAGGAGCCTGGTTGCTCTTCTGGTTATCGGTCGGAGCATCGTCGGTCCAGTACATATTGGTGAGCATACCGTAGCGGTCGACGTTGAACTCCGGCGACACGAAGACGTGGTCGATGCGCGACTGCGTCTTTACGTCAGGCTTGAAGTCGTTGAACGTGCCGTTCTCGGCGAAGCGCAGACGAGCGTGTGTGTACGAGTCGTTGAGTATTCCCGACGAAGCGAAGATGCCGTATATCTCGTCGTTCTGGTCGACATTGAAGTCGCCGGTGAGCACCACTGGCGCACCCTTGGCTATCTCGCCAATCTTCTTCACTACGAGCTTCGCTGCCTCGCGACGCGCCACCACGCCCACGTGGTCCATGTGCAGGTTGAAATAGTAGAAGCGGAAACCGGTTGCTGCCTGCTCAAACTCGCCCCACGAGCAGATGCGTATGCAGGCGGCATCCCATCCGAGCTTCGGCTTTTCGGGGGTCTCGTTCAGCCAGAAGTTGCCGTTGTTGAGCAGTTTTATGCGGTCTTTCTTGTAGAAGATGGCTGCATATTCGCCCTTCTTCTTGCCGTTGTCGCGACCCACGCCGATATAGTCGTAGCCGTCGAGTGCGCCGAGCATGTCGTCGAGCTGCGCGTGCAGCACTTCCTGCGCTCCGAAGATGTCTGGATCTTCGAAGTTCACCTGGTCGCAAATCACCTTGCAGCGTGTTGTCCACACGTTACCTTTGCGGTCGTCGCCGTTGTTGTGATAGCGTATGTTGTACGATCCAACGAAGAGCGATTGTGCGCTCATTGCCATTGCGAAACAGAGCGCAGCAGCTGATAGTAAATAGCGTTTCATTCTTTTATAATTGAGAAGTTAACGGGTTGACAATTTTACAGATTGACATATTTACAAGTTCTGCCTACAAAATTACTTATTTTTTGAATATAAAAACTACTTTTGATGTAAAAAAAACGTAACTTTGAGGTCGTTAAATCCCGGATGTCTATGGAAAAGCTACTACACTATATCTGGAAACATCGCATACTGCCGCTCAGCGAGCTGCGCACCACCGACGGTCGCAGCGTAGAGGTTATCGACCCGGGGCTGCTGAACATGCACGCCGGACCCGATTTCTTCAACGCCAAGGTGCGCATCGACGGCGTGATGTGGGTGGGCAATGTGGAGATTCACGAACGCTCTGCCGACTGGTTTCTGCATGGCCACGACACCGATGCGGCGTACAACAACGTGGTCTTGCACGTGGCAGCGGTGGTGGATGCCGACGTGGTGACCGAACGTGGCGACCACCTGCCGCAGGTGCAGCTCGCAGTGCCACAGCAGGTGCTCAGCAACTACCGCCGTCTGCTCGCCTTCGACCGCTATCCGCCTTGCCGCGAGGCGGTGCTTCCGCTTGATGCCATCAAAAAACGCTCGTGGCTCAGTGCGCTTGTTGCCGAGCGCCTCAACGAGAAGACGGAGGCGATACGCCGCCGCGTAGCTCTGTTCGAGGGCTCGTGGGAGGCAGCGTTCTTCGCTACCATGGCGCGCAGCTTCGGCTTCGGCGTGAACAGCGAGGCATTTGAACAGTGGGCAGAGCGATTGCCACTGATGCAGATAGCCCACCACCGCGACGACCCGTTTCAGGTGGAGGCGATGTTCATGGGCATGGCTGGACTGCTCGACGAGGCGCAGATGACACCCGCTACGCGCGAGGCTGCCCTCGCCGACCCCTACTTCCTCAGCCTAAAGCGCGAGTTCGGCTATCTCTCGCGCAAGTTCCAGCTCGAACCGATGGCACGTCAGGCGTGGCGTTTCCTGCGTCTGCGTCCGCAGAACTTCCCGTATATACGCATGTCGCAGCTGGCGCAGCTCTACTGCTCGCGGCGTGCCGGCTTGGCTGAGATAACGGCGTGCGAGAGTGTGAAGCAGTTGCACGCCGTGCTGCAGACCAGCGTGAGCGACTACTGGCGCACGCACTACACGTTCGGCAAGGAGAGCAGCCTCAACGAGAAGCGACTATCCACCGCCTCGCTCAACCTGCTCGCCATCAACGCCGCCGTACCCGTGCTGCACGCCTGGGGCTGCTACCGCGACGACGAACGCCTCGTGCAGCGTGCGCTCGACTGGCTCGAAGAGCTGCCTGCCGAGGACAACACCTACATACGCCTCTGGAAGGAGTGCGGCGTGGAGGCACGCAACGCCGCCGACACGCAGGCACTCATACAGCTGCAGCACCGCTACTGCGAGCGAAAGGACTGTCTGCGCTGCCGCTTCGGATATTATAGTCTAAAGAGGAGTAGCACCAACCAAAGCACCAGCCAGAGCCCCCCAACCCTCCCCATCGGGGAGGGCTTAGGAAGGCTTAGTTCTTCAAGGCTTAGAAAGGCCTAAAGAGGCTTAGTTCGGCTTATTTTTAGGAAGGCTTAGAAAGGCTTACTCACGAAAAGCTGGCAATGGCTACGGCAGGAATGCCGTAGCCTCCTACCCAAGGCTTAGAAAGGCTTAAGAAGGCTTAGTTCGGCTTAGTTAATAATAAAAAACCCAAAATAAACATGAACATTTGTATTTTCTGCTCTGCCAACTCAAATATCCCCACCGAATACTTCGAGCGCACGAGCGAGCTGGGCACCTGGATGGGTGCCAACGGGCATACACTGGTGTTCGGCGGATGCAACCTCGGACTGATGGAGTGCGTAGCGAAGGCTGTGCACGACGCAAAGGGAATGACCGTGGGCGTGGTGCCTACGATAGTGGAGAAAGGCGGAAAGGTGTCCGACTATGTCGACGTGAAGATTCTCTGCAACAACCTCTCCGACCGCAAAGACCTTATGATTGAGCGCAGCGACGTAATAATCGCGCTGCCGGGTGGCGTAGGCACACTCGACGAGATATTCACCGTGCTCGCCGCTGCCTCCATCGGCTACCACAACAAGCGCGTCATCCTCTACAACATCGGCGGCTTCTGGGACTCGCTCATCGCCATGCTCGACGACCTGAAGGCGCGTGGCGTGCTGCGTGCTGGCTTCGAGGACACCGTGAAAGTGGCACATACGCTCGATGAAATAGCCGCTTTAATCGCCCAATAGTTCATGTTTTGTCACCGTTCTCCGTACGCCGTCGGTGCGGACGGCGAACGCAATCTGATCGGACGGCGGACGCAATCTGATCGAGTGGCGGACGCAACCCACCGCTCAAGATTAATATTTTAACAACTGATTCCGTTGTTTCTTCTCTACGCACTCTAAACTTCTGTGGATTCCGTGCGTTCCGTGGGCACTTCTTTTTTCCACGGAATTCACAAAATTCAGAACCTCTTGCTTGGGAATGTCTTCCCACAGATTTCACGGAATTCACAGAAGTTTAGTGTGCGTTTAGCCAGTAGCGGAGGTCTCCGGTCTCCACCGCAGCAAGAATGTTCTGTTTGTTCCGTGGCTTCTGTGGGCAGTTTCGCACCCTAAACTTAGAGTGGTTTCCGTGCGTTCCGTGAGAGAACAATACGCACTCTAAGCTTCTGTGGATTCCGTGCGTTCCGTGGGCACTTCTTTTTCCCACGGAATTCACAAAATTCACAGAACCTCTTGCTATGGGTATTTCCTATAAAAATAGGCTACGACAAAGAACAGTCGTAGCCTATTTTCATTATGTAACAAACTTCTTACTTCACGCCAATCTCCTTGAGCAGACGCTCTGCGTTGCCCCACTTATCCATGAGGAAGAGCATGTAGCGGATATCCACACCGATGCAGCGAGCCAGACGCTTGTCGAACCAGATGTCGCTTGAGAGCGAATCCCAGTTGCCGTCGAACGCCAGACCGATGAGGTTGCCGTTGCCGTCGAACATCGGCGAGCCGGAGTTGCCGCCGGTGATGTCGTTGTTGGTGAGGAAGCAGAGCTGCATCTTACCCGTTGTCTTGTCGGTGTACTTGCCGAAATCGGGCGAAGAAAGGAGCTGCTTCATCACTGGCTCTGCCTGATAGTCGATGGTACCCTTCTCGCCAGCCTCCATCTTGCGCACGATAGACGAAGCCTCGGTGTAGTAGCCCGACGGCTCGCCACCTAACAGATAACCGCCAACCTGACCGTACGACAGACGCATCGTGAAGTTGGCATCCGAGTAGTGAGGCAGTTCCTGCTCGTAGCGCACCTTGGCGTCGCAGAGGTAACGCTCCTGCTCCTCTATCTCTTCATACACGCTGTTTATAACGCTTCTGCACTTGTCGTAGACAGCCTTCACAGCCTTCGCATACTGATAGCCCGGGTCTTTGGCGAGTGCCTTCTCGGTGAGCGTAATCTTCTTGCCGCTCTTCATCACTACGGACGTAGACCACAGCCAATCGACATACTTGCGTGTGTCGCCGCCGAACTGCTCCGCGATGGTGGTGTAGAACTCAGGCAGGTCTTCCTTTGCGACATACTGGCGGAAGTTGTCGATGAGTGCAGCCTGCACGTCCTTGTCGAGAGCTGCGTCCCACTCGGCGCTGTTGTCGGGGAAGCTGTAGTAGGTCTTCGACTTGCTGCCCTTCTCTGGCATCATGCCGATGAGTGTGAGCGCACGAGTGTTGAACTCGCTGGTGCGTGAGAATGTCTCGCGCCATACGGTGCTGAGCTTGTCGGCATCGAAGCGCTTTGCGTAGAGGTTCTTCATCTTCTCGAAGTCGAGCTTGCCCTTCAGGTAGCCGGTCCACTTCTGATACTCCTGGATGCGGTCCTCGAAGTCAGCCTTCTGGCGGATGATACCCACGGAGTCGATGCACTTGTTCATACCGAGCGAGTTCTTCCAGTAGTTGGAGCTCTGTGCGTACTTTGAGTCGTACTTGATGCGCACAGCCTCGTCGGCACGCATGTGGCGTATCATCACCGCTTGCTTCACGCCGCGTATCTGGGCACGCGGAGCGTTCTCAGCGTCGCGCATCTCGCGTATGCCGTAGCTTGAGAGGTAGCGTTCGGTAGAACCTGGGTAGCCGATAGTCATGGCGAAGTCGCCCTCCTTGTATCCATCCATCGACACCTTAGCCCAGTGCTTCGGCTTGTAAGGCACGTTGTTCTTCGAGTACTTAGCCGGTCCGTTGGTGTTCGGGTCGGCATAGATGCGGAACACCGAGTAGTCGCAGGTCTGGCGCGGCCACATCCAGTTGTCGGTCTCGCCGCCGAACTTGCCCATCGACTTCGGTATGGTGAACACGAGGCGCAGGTCGCGGAAGGTGCGGTATGTCGTAGCGTAGTACTTGTTGCCCTCGTAGAACGGCTTAATCTCGAGGTCGAGCGACGGATCCTGCTCGTGCACCTCCTTGATCATCTGGTTCTCCACCTCGCTGAGCAACTTCTCGCGCTGCTCGTTGTTCATCTCGTTGAAGCCGCGCTGGGCAAGCATCTCCGTGATGTCCTTCTGGTCTACCATGAAGCTTACGAACATATCCTTGTTCGGCAGCTCCTCCTCGAAGGTCTTTGCGTAGAAGCCGTTGAGCATGTAGTCGTGCTCCACGGTAGAGTGCGAGCGGATAGCCTCAAAGCCACAGTGGTGGTTGGTGAAGACGAGTCCGTCGGGCGACACTACGACACCTGAGCAGTAGCCAGAGAAGTTGACAACGGCGTTCTTGATTGCGTCCTCGCTCTTGTAGAGCTGGTCGTAAGAAGGGGTAAAGCCATAGCTTTTCATCTGCTCGTACACCGCCTGCGGCAGGTTGTAGAGCGTCCACATGCCTTCGTCGGCATGAGCGGCAGCCGATGAGAGCGCAAGGGCTGCAGCGAGGAACAGATTCTTTTTCTTCATAATATTTAAAGTTGGTGTTTATATAATGTTATCTTAAAGCGAAAGACTGCGGTCTTTGCGCCGACCTTTTCAGACCGACGCAGTCTACTAACGGAAATACTTGCCCACTACGGGCAGACTCTTCAGCGGCAGGTCGTGATAGACGATGTGACCGATGAACGCCAGGACGAGCGCGGTGTTCACTGCAAGCGCAGCCCACTGGGGCAGATTGTTGTTGGAGAGCGTCATGAGGAAGTAGAAGAGCGCCGTGATAGCCACGTACACGCCTATCGACTTCAGCGGATAGTTGATGGGATACTTGCGCTGACCGACGAGATACGACAGCACCATCGCCGTGCCGTAGCCTGCCACACCGCCCCATGCACACGCCATGTAGCTATACTTGGGCACGAAGAGCACGTTCACCATCACTAACACCAAGCAGCCGGCAGCTGAGAACCATGCACCATAAATAGTCTTGTCGATGAGCTTGTACCAGAACGAGAGGTTGAAGTAGACACCCATCATTATCTCGGCAGCCATCACGATTGGCACGACGCGCAGTCCAGGCCAGTAGCTCTCGTTCGGAATGATGAAGCGCAGTATGTCGATGTAGGCGATAACGACGAGGAACGCAAGCAGCGTGAAGATGATGAAGAACTTCATCGCCGTGGCGTAGGTCTCGCGGTTGTCCTTGTCCTTCGACTTGCCGAACACGAACGGTTCGTAGGCGTAACGGAACGCCTGCGTAATCATTGCCATGATCATGGCTATCTTCGTAGCCGCACCGTATATGCCGAGCTGCGTCTTCTCGTCGGCTCCGTCATAAAGGTAGGGGAAGATTATCTTGTCGAGTGTCTGGTTGAGGATGCCGGCTATGCCCAACACTAACAGAGGCATGGCGTAGCGCAGCATACGGCGCCACAACTGCACGTCGAAGCGCCAGCGGAAACCCGTCAGCTCACGCCAGAAGCAGAGCAGAACGACGGCTGTACAGATGAGGTTGATGTAGAACACCATGCCAACGTCGAGCGTGAACTGCGCATCGTATAAGCCGAACGGGTTCAGCTTCAGTGCCGGCAGCACGATGAGGTAGAGTAGGTTGAGCACGATATTCAGCACGATGTTCACCAACTGTAACGCCGCGAACTTAATAGCCTTCTTCTTATAGCGCAGATAGGCGAACGGTATGCACTTGAACGCGTCTATAGCCACGCAGACGAACATTACAGCCACCCAACTCTGGTGGTCGGGGTACTTCATGAACGTTGCTATCTGTGGCAGGAAACTGAACACGAGTGCCACGAAAAGCGCCGCCGTCATGCCTACGGAGATAAGCACCGTAGAGTAGACGGTCTGCGGATTCTCCTCCGTCTTGTTCACATAGCGGAAGAAGGTTGTCTCCATACCGTACGTAAGGATGACAAGCAGCAGCGCCGTGTAGGCGTATATGTTCGTAACGACACCATATTGTCCGCCGCTCGCGACGAACGCTGTGGTCTGGATGGGCACCAGCAGATAGTTGATGAAACGGCCCGCAATGCTGCTCAAGCCGTAAATGGCGGTGTCCTTTGCTAAACTCTTTAAATTAGCCATATTTTACTTTTTTACTCTTTTACTTTTAAAAGAACATGTAGCATATTGCGATTGCCGCAATCACGCCAGCGAGGTCGGCAAGCAGACCGCAGGCTACGGCGTGGCGTGTGTAGCGCACGCCGACACTGCCGAAGTAGACGGCGAGGATGTAGAAGGTTGTGTCGGTGGAGCCCTGGAAGATGCACGAGAGGCGACCCACGAACGAGTCGGCACCGTATGTGGTCATGGCGTCAACCATCATGCCGCGGGCTCCACTGCCCGAGAGCGGCTTCATAAGTGCGGTAGGGAGCGCCCCGACGAAGTCGGTGTTGCAGCCCAAAGCCTCAACGCCCCACTTCACGCCACCGATGAGCATGTCCATTGCGCCCGAAGCGCGGAACACACCGATGCCCACGAGTATCGCCACGAGATAAGGTATGATGCGCACAGCCGTGGAGAAGCCGTCCTTTGCGCCCTCGATGAACGCATCGTACACGTTCACCTTCTTGCGCATACCGGCAAGGATGAACACCACGATGATAAGCATCAGCAGTATGTTAGCCACCGACGTGCTCACGACGTTCATCTGCGCCTTGTCCATAGCCGAGAAGCCCCAGATGATGGTGGCTACGGCAAGCGAAAGTCCGCCTAACGTGAGCAGCATCGTGCGGTTGAGCAGGTTGATGCGCTGATAGAGCGAGGTGACGATGATGCCGGCGACGGTAGAACAGAACGTAGCAAGCAGTATGGGCACGAAGACATCAGTAGGCTGTGCTGCGCCAAGCTGCGCACGGTACACCATGATGCTCACCGGAATGAGCGTCAGACCCGACGTGTTCAGCACAAGGAACATAATCATCGGGTTCGTAGCCGTGTCCTTCTTCGGGTTCAACTCCTGCAGCTGCTCCATAGCCTTCAGTCCGAGTGGCGTTGCGGCGTTGTCGAGTCCGAGCATGTTGGCAGCCACGTTCATAAAGATGCTGCCCGTGACGGGATGCCCCTTCGGTATGTCGGGGAACAGTCGGGAGAACACGGGCGAGAGCACACGTGCCAGCACGTTCACCACCCCACCCTTCTCGCCTATCTTCATTATGCCGAGCCAGAGCGAGAGTACGCCGGTGAGTCCGAGCGATATCTCGAACGCCGTGCGCGAGGTGTCGAACGTAGAGTTCATGATTGCTGGAAACACCTCCGTATCGCCCATGAACACGAGTCGCACAAAGGCTATGCAGAAGGCGATGAGGAAGAACGCAATCCAGATATAGTTGAGTACCATTCTTTGTTATGTATTAGTTCTACGCTTATTATATATTAGTTCAATATGCAAAATTACATTATTATATCGAGAAACAGCAGTAACGAAACTCTATTTATTTTGCAAAATATGAGAAAACGTGTGTGGCTATGTAAAATAAAAGTTGTACATTTGCACGTATTAGTAAACGGAAAGTAATGGAAAGAATCGGAATATTCGTCGGATCGTTCGACCCGTTCACCATCGGTCACGACTCCATCGTGCGCCGCGCTCTGCCGCTCTTCGACCGCCTTGTCATCGGCGTGGGCGTGAACGAGAAGAAGCGCTACATGCTCACGGCGGAGGAGCGCGTGAAGGCCATCAGAGGGCTGTATGACGGCGAGAAGAAGATAAGCGTGGAGCAGTACAGCGACATGACGGTCGACTTTGCTCAGCGCCACGGGGCGCAGTTCATCGTGAAAGGCGTGCGCTCGGTGAAGGACTTCGAGTTCGAGCGCGAGCAGGCTGACATCAACCGCCGACTCACAGGCATCGAGACAGTGGTGTTCTACGCTCTGCCCGGCATGGACAGCGTGTCGTCAACGGTGGTCAGGGAACTGAAGAACTTCGGAAGAAGCGTGGATTCTTTTCTCCCGAAAAAGAATCTGACAAGATGGTGAGATGGTGAGATGGTGAGATATGATGTTGATGTGGTGAGATGATGAGATGTTGACATTAGTGCATATCTCACAACAACACATCTCAACACCACACCATCTCAACACCACACCATCTCAACACCTCAACACCACAACACATCTCAACACCTCAACATCTCAACATCTCAACATAACAACATTAAGAATATGATTACATACAACGTAGACGGCGTGAAGATGCCGAAGATAAAGAAGCGTGAGACAACAGCATGGATACGTGCCGTTGCCGCTACATACGGCTACAAGGTTGGCGAAGTAGGCTATATGTTCGTCGACGACGAGAAGATTCTCGAAGTGAACAACGAGTACTTGGGTCACGACTACTATACAGACGTGATTACGTTCGACTACGACGAGCCGGGCATCGTGAGTGGCGACATCGTCATCTCGCTCGACACGGTGCGTACCAACGCCGAGAAGTTCGGCAAGGAGTACGACGACGAGCTGCACCGTGTGATCATCCACGGCATTCTGCACCTTTGTGGCATCAACGACAAGGGTCCGGGAGAGCGCGAGATAATGGAGGACGCAGAGAACAAGGCACTCGCTATGCTGCAGAGCCTCTGCTGAGAAATTCTCACAGATGCGCACAGATTGTAAGGGTGCGTAGAAACCAACAACGGATTAAGCGGATTAAACGGATTTTTCTTCATTGCAAAGGAATCCTATTAATCGGTTTAATCCGTTTTTGCTTTTAACATAGCGGTTGGTGCCTTCTGTTGTTAAACAAGACCTGCGCCTACTTGACCACGAGACTCGTGAGACATTCCTCAGCGAAGAGGTCTTGTGCCACACGTTGCAGGTCGGCAGCAGTGAGCGCATCGATACGCTCGCAAAGTGCTGTCACATCTTTCTTCCACCCATAGTGGAGGTAGCTCTTGGCAAAGTCGAGGGCGAACGATTCGCGCGAGTCGCAGGCGATACCTATCTGTCCGCGTATCTGTCGTTTTGCAGCACGCAGTTGCGCATCGCTAAGCGGTCGTTGCATCACCTTATCCAGTTCGCGGCGTATGAGACGCAGGCAGCGGTTCACGTTCTTCGGGTCGCAACCGAAGTAGACCGCCCATAGACCCGTATCGCTATAGCTCTGCGCCATGCTCTCCACCGTGTAGACAAGGGCGTTGCGCTCGCGCAGCGACACATTCAGACGCGCCGTCATGCCCGGTCCGCCGAGTATGTTGTTGAGCAGATAGAGTGCTATGCGGCGCTCGTCGTGCACGTCGTAGGCACGTGTGCCCACCATCACGTGCGCCAGGTGGGTGTCCATATGGTGCTCTATGTGCTGCGCCACGTATGGCGGCAGCGTAGCGGCAGATTGCTTGCAATCGCAGCACGCTTCATCTGCAGCCACAGTGTTGGCACGCTCAAGCAGCCGCACCAATCGCGCAAAGTCGACATCGCCGTAAGCAAAGAACACGCTGTTCTCAGGGCGATAGTAGCGGCGTGTGAAGCGCAGCGCGTCAGCCGTGGTGTAACGGCGCAGCTTCTCCGCCGTGCCAAGAATGTTGTGCCCGAGCGGATGACCGCCGAAGACGGCGTTCTCGAAGAGGTCGTAGACGAGCTCGGCAGGCGAGTCGTTGTAGCTCTCTATCTCGTCGACAATCACCTCCACCTCCTTGTCTATCTCCGCCTGCGGATAGGTACTATGGAACACTATATCGGTGAGCAGGTCGACCGCGCGACCGATGTTGTCCTTCAACACGGCAGCATGATACACCGTCTCCTCCTTGTTGGTGAAGGCGTTGAGGTCGCCACCCACGCTCTCCAAATGACCGAGTATCTTCATCGAGCTGCGTCGCTCCGTACCTTTGAAGGTGATATGCTCGCAGAAGTGCGCCATGCCCTCCTCGCGTCCGAGCTCTTCGTCGCGTGTGCCGGCACCCACAGCGTAGCCGCAATATACCACGGGTTGAGCCGACGGCAGGTGGATTATGCGCAATCCGTTAGCAAGAGTATGTGTATTATAGTTCATATTCATTGTATTTAACATACAAAATTACAATTTTTGATAGTTTCCGCCAAATTTGTAGTAACTTTGTTGTCAGAACTTTAAACCGCACATATACAATCAACAATATAATTATGAAACACTTGCTTTTGACGTTGGCAATTGCCGGTATGACCCCATGTCATATCTACGCAGCCAACGAGACAGACAAGGCTACTGAGCCGACCTTTACCGAGTGGCACGACCTGTCGGTGAACAATGTTAATCGCTTCGCTACACGCACATCGTTCTTCGCTTACGAGAACCGCGAGGCTGCGCTGAAAGGCGACCGTGACAAATCGAGCAACTTCCTTTCTATCGAGGGCGACTGGCACTTTCAGTGGGTGGAGAACGCCGACCTGCGTCCTACCGACTTCTTCCGCACCGACTACGACGACGCGGCATGGAAGACTATGCGCGTGCCGGGCATTTGGGAACTGAACGGATACGGCGACCCTGAGTACGTGAACATAGGCTTCGCATGGCGTGGACACTTCAAGAACAATCCTCCGATGGTGCCTACCAAGGACAACCACGTAGGTTCGTACCGACGCACTATACGCATACCCGACTCATGGGACGGACGCCAGGTGATTGCTCACTTCGGCTCGGTGACATCGAACATGTACCTCTGGGTGAACGGCAAGTTCGTGGGCTACGCAGAGGACTCGAAGTCGGCAATGGAGTTCGACATCACACCATATCTTAAGAAGGGCGACAATCTCATCGCTTTCCAGTCGTTCCGCTGGTGCGACGGCTCGTACAGCGAGGACCAGGACTTCTGGCGTCTCTCGGGCGTGGCACGCGACTGCTTCCTCTACTCGCGCTCGCAGACTGCTCATGTCGACGACGTGCGCGTTACGCCCGACCTCGATGCCGAATACAAGAACGGATCGCTCGCCGTTGCACTCAAGGCGAAGGGCAACGCGAAGTTCCTCATCGACCTCATCGCGCCTGACGGAGATGTGGTGAGCCGCAAGATAATCAACTCGTCGAAGGTGAAGAAGCAGAAGGGACGCAACGTGGCTGTAGTAAACGCTACGGTGAAGTTCGACGTGGAGAACCCACTGAAATGGACTGCCGAGACTCCTAATCTGTACAAGGTGGTGGTAACGGTGCAGCAGGACAACAAGGAAGTGGAGTCGGTGCCGGTACGCACGGGATTCCGCAAGGTGGAGATAAAGAACAAGCAGCTGCTCGTGAACGGCCAACCGATTCTCATCAAGGGTGCCAACCGCCACGAGATAGACCCCGACGGCGGATATGTCATCTCGCGTGAGCGTATGCTCGAGGACGTGAAGCTGATGAAGCAGTTCAACGTGAACGCCGTGCGCACATGCCACTACCCCGACGACCCTTACTTCTACGAGCTTTGCGACGAATACGGTCTGTACGTATGCGCTGAGGCCAACCAGGAGAGCCACGGCTTCTTCTACGACAGCGATGCCATCACTACAACCGAACTCTTCGCCAAGCAGATTATGGAGCGCAACGTGCACAACGTACACAACCAATACAACCATCCGTCGGTTATCTACTGGTCGATGGGTAACGAGACTGCCGACTCGAAGAACTTCGCTGCCGTGAAGAAGTGGATCAACGAGTTCGATCCGTCACGCCCCGTACACTACGAGCGTGCCATCCTCGGCGCCAACACCGACTTCTACGCCGAGATGTACATCACACCGGAGGCTGCCGAACGCTATGCCAAGGATCCGGCAAGCCCGAAGCCGATGATTCACTGCGAGTACGCACACGCCATGGGCAACTCTTGCGGTGTGATGCAGGAGTACTGGGACCTCATACGCAAGTATCCTATCTATCAGGGTGGCTTCATCTGGGACTTCGTAGACCAGGGTCTGCGTGGCAAGGATGCCAAGGGCAACATGATATACAACTACGGCGGCGACTTCAACTCATACGACCCGTCGGACAACAACTTCAACTGCAACGGCTTCATCTCGCCCGACCGCAAACCGAACCCGGAGGCTTACGAGGTGGGCTACTGGTATCAGAACATATGGACCAAGCCTGCAAACCTCGCCGAGAAGAAGTTCAACGTCTACAACGAGAACTTCTTCCGTCCGCTCGACAACGTATCGCTATCGTGGGCTATCGTGGCTGACGGCATCGAGCGTCAGAACGGTACCATCGCCGACCTCTCTGAGGTGAAGGCACAAAACTCTGCCGACTTCACATTGCCGTACAACCTTGATAACCTCAACGAGGCGAACGACGTGATGCTCAACATCGAGTATCGTCTGAAGAACGACGAGGGACTGCAGAAGGCTGGCGACGTAGTGGCTTACCAGCAGTTCGCGCTGCGCGAAGCAAAGGGTGCCGACCTCGCGCTCAAGGAGAACGAGGCGAAGGCTCTGAAGGCTGTGAAACTCACCGACAAGAAGAAGGAGCCGCAGATCACTCTGCAGGCGCAGAACTTCACGCTCGCCTTCGACCGCGCTACGGGCTTCATCACACGCTACGAGGTGGGCGGCAACTCGCTCCTCGGCGAGGGCGGTTCGCTCAAGCCTAACTTCTGGCGCGCTGTAACCGATAACGACATGGGCGCACAGTCGCAGAGCAACTTCGCTGCTTGGCGCACTCCGAAGATGAAACTTCGCTCGCTCACAGTTGATAAAAAACTGAAGACTGTAGTAGCTGTGTATAACATGCCTGCTGTGAAGTCTACACTCACACTCACATACCAGGTAGAGGCTAACGGCACACTCGTAGTCACTCAGGATCTGAAGACCACTCCGGGCGCAAAGGTGTCGGAGATGCTACGCTTCGGTATGGTGATGAACCTGCCTTACGACATGGATCAGGTGCAGTGGAACGGACGCGGACCAGTGGAGAACTACTCCGACCGCAAGATATCGCAGAACGTGGGCATCTACCACTCTACTGCCGACCAGCTCTTCTATCCGTATGTACGTCCGCAGGAGACTGGAACGATGAGCGACCTGCGCTGGTGGAACCAGACCAACAAGGACGGCGTGGGCTTCCGCGTAGAGAGCGACAAGCGCTTCTCGGCATCGGCTCTGCACTACGACCTCCTCACTCTCGATGAGGGCGCAGAGAAGCACCAGCGCCACTCGCAGTCGATAGAGAAGTCGAAGTATACCAACCTCTTCATCGACCTCGTACAGTCGGGTGTCGGCGGTGTAGACAGCTGGGGCGGCGACGGACGCGCCCGCAAGGGTCACCGCGTAGAGTACAAGGACTACACCTTCAGCTTCCGACTCTCGCCGAAGACACTTTATTAATAAAGCAGGGTGCGTTAACATAACAGCACTCATCCGACCATATAATTACCACGCTACTATCTGGTAGCGTGGTAATTTTGTTATAACCCTACCTTTATTTTACTATATAGCACAAAAAAAATGCATTTATATTTGTATTGTTAAAATTAATCATTAAATTTGCAAAGTCATTATCTGAGTTTCATTATCAAAAGACGTTGTAACACAACATCAAAAGGATATGATTTAGGTATTGACATATATACATATAAGGCGTTACTGACGCTTTGGTTTTGGCGATTCGTGAACTTCGCAACTTCCCAAATGTCTGTCAAGAACAAAGCAACGGAAACGCCTCATGGGATGTTTTGTATACAGCCTTCATTGGCTTCGTGCGATTCTTGTCGCTCGTCGTCAGAATAGGGATATTATATATTTACATCTACGTGGGGCTTTCAGCGTTGCTCGTTTCGACAGACATGGCAATGCGAAGGCCTACGAATCGTGGAACGAGCAACAGACTGGCTCCACGCTTTTTTGTATATATACCTAAACCATTATTAATCAGCCTTTTTAGGAGTTAGTAAGGCATAAACAAAAACATATGAGGCTTTCTAAAAAATGTTGTTCTATTGTAAGAACGTTATTATTGCCATTTTTCTTACTAACACAATCATTGTCCGCATTTGGCCTTAAAGCAAATGATGACAATGACTACATCACAATATTTAAGGTAGGAGATGAAATATGCACACCCGTTACATTAAAAACACCATATGGTACTTACACATTGACTACCGAGTTGAGCATCCCAAAATCTTTGTCTTGGTTTGAGGCTTTTGATTGCCAAGGTAGAAAATTAATGGATACAGAAACTTCTGTATCTTATGGAACAGGACAGACTACAATACGTACTTATAACCTTACAACATTATTTCCATCACTTCAAAATAAGAGTGAGAATGAAGACAATGTATCAGATGACAACGCTAATTCGTTATCTGATATAAATAGTAACTATAACGCTGACGATTCTGAAAGTCAGCCTATGAATATCAAAAAGAAAAAGCTCATCGATCTAAGCGATATGCCCAGTAATAATAAGTATAGCAATCAATCGATATCGCTACTTGATAAATGTATTGACGGAGTCCAAGTAGTAGATTGGTCAGGAATGCACTTGGGTATAAGCGTGGGAGCATCTCGAATGTTCGGAGAGTTTGCCGAGCTACGATTCATGACCAGCAACGAATATGCATTTACTACATATGGCGGAGTAGGCAAAGACTGGCTTTTCAAAGGTAGAAACTCTGACAAAATGAACTGGTTTGTTGGATTTGGTTTTATGTATGGCGATGACGAAGATATCAGCCAGATGACTTTCGGATTTTCATTCTCTGACAATGCAGTAAGAGCCGATTATTCTCTTAATTTTGATTTCGATTATCGTTATTATCTTGATGCTAATTATAGATTCGGTTTCTTCGGCGGATTGAGCTTAGGTGTAGGAAACTTCAAGGAAGTTTTCACATACGATGAAGATACCGAACCATTCCCTGGAAAATTCGTTTGGGATGTACGTGTCGGACTCACTGTCAGAATTTAACAAAATTAGAAATACGAGATAGTTTATCTAACTTACTTGTAGTTTTTTTAATGTTTCACTAAATCTATTTATGTATGAAAAAATTATTTTTATTCTTGCTCTCCTGACTTCGTCACTCAAAAATACGTATTTTTGAGTGACGAAGTCAGGAGGCAGCATCCATAGTTACAACACATCGTTCTAAAACTGGGTAAGCCGAAAACCATATAGAGTAGGCAAAATACAATAATCAATCAATTATGAAAAAATCAATCTTTTTCTTGGCTGCTTTCTTTATAGTAGCCATGACTGCTTTTGCTGTAACACGTATGAAGTGGATTTGCGTGGAGGACACATGTGAACGTTGTATCATCAATGATGACACCAGAAAATGTGGCATGTGCGGTGGATTTATGAATAGTGGCAAGGACGTAGTGAAGCCTGGTGGTTGGGTTCAAAGTTCTTACACATGTAATAAGTGTGGCCATCAAACTATTTACAAATGTAAATAACTAAATTTCGTAGCAACACCCAACAAAAAGCATTGGGTGTTGCTATTTTTATTAACAGAATCTTGGCACTTTAATATCAGCCCTTTTTACTTTCGTTCTTCTTCTCCGTTCCTTCGTCCTTCTGCTCCGGATGGAGTATCTTCTTTACGGTTTCGCCGATAGGCAGCTGGTCTAGCACGCCGAGACTCGGCGCTACGGTCTTCACGAGCGAGTTGAGGAAGTTGCCTGTTGCGCCGTCGCCACCGTCGAACACCGTGACGTTGCCGAGCTGCATCTTCTCGAACGCCTTGACCTGCTCGCCTGCAATCTCCTTCCACTGGTCGACCATCTTGTACTGGATGGCGATAGCCGGGTTGAGCTCGGCAGCTTTCACCATTGCCTGGAAGCCGTCAGCCTCAGCCAGGAGCGACATCTTCTTACCCTCTGCCTCGGCTTCGAGACGCATCCGTATGGCTTTTGCCTCAGCCTCAGCCTGCGCCAGCGTTGCCTTTGCCTTCGCTTCTGCCTCGCGGATGACCTTCTCGGCTACGGCATCGGCTTGCAGGATAGCCTCCTGCTTGGCTACTTCAGCCGGCACTATCTTCTCTGCCTTCAGCGATGACTCCACCTTCAGAGCCTTCGCCTCCTCCACTTCCTTCTGTGCTCTCTCGCGAGCGGTCTGCACGGCAGCCTCCGAACGTGCTGCAGCCTCGCCAGCCTCCTTGTCGGCGTTGGCTTGAGTGACGGAGAGCTGGGCGTTGGAAAGTGCTATCTCCTTCTGCGCCTCGTTGCGACCGATGGCTGCCTTCTTCTTAGCCTCAGCCTGCTTAATCTCCATGTCGGAGTTGAGCTCGGCGATGCGACTCTCCTTAGCCGTGTTAGCCTGCTCCACATTGATGTTCTTCTCTGCCTCGGCACGAGCCACCTGCGACTCCTTGTCGGCATTGGCGAGAGCCACCTGCGAGACGCGCTCCTTGTCGGTCTGAGCCACGGATATCTCCTGCTCCTTGCGTGTGGCAGCGATAGCCACTTCCTGATCCTTGCGAGTCTCGGCAACGCGGGTCTCGCGCTCCTTTATCTGGTTCGCAATCTTTATCGCACCGAGCTTCTCCTGCTCCTCAATGTTGGCCTGAGCCTCGTTCTGCGCCTTCGATTCTGCCTCCTTACCGAGGTTGACAATGTAGTTGGCTGCATCGCGTATGTCGCTGATGTTGATGTTCATCAGATACAGACCGAACTTGCGCAGTTCGGTGTCGATGTTGTCCTTCACCTTGGCGAGGAACTTGTCGCGGTCGGAGTTCAGCTCCTCGATGGTCATATCGGCGATGACGAGACGCATCTGTCCGTAAACCACGTCGGTGATGAGGTTCTGCTTATCGTCCATTGAGAGTCCGAGCATACGCTCAGCTGCGTTCTGCATCACTTCGGGGTCGGTGCTTATTGCCACGGTGATAGTGGTTGGCACGTCGACGCGGATGTTCTGCGCGGAGATGGCACCGGTGAGCTTGCAGTCGATCTGCATCGGCTTCATAGAGAGGAAATCGTAGCCCTGAATGATGGGCCACACGAAGGCAGCACCTCCGTGGTAGAGTTTAGCCGACTTCGAGCCGCCGGTCTTACCGTAAACGACGAGCACCTCGTCCGACTTACACTTGCGGTAGCGCGAGAGGATGCCAATGATGCCGAGCAGCACGATTACGACGAGCAAGCCGGCGAGAATGAAAAGATTTGTTCCCATATTTTTAAGTTATTTGTTTTTAATTATTAGTTATTAATTTTGGGGCGGAGCGAATGAGGGTAATTATTAGTTATTAGTTATTAATTTTTAATTATTAATTATTAATTTGGGGCGGAGCGAATGAGAGTAATTATTAGTTATTAATTTGGGGGTTGAGAAGATGAGGAAAACGCCTAAAGAAGGTTTAAACCTCCAATCCGCGTCGGTCGGTGCAGACATCCGCATCGGTCGGTGCAGACATCCGTATCGGTCGGTGCAGACATCCGCATCGGTCGGCGCAGATGAGAAAAGCTAACAAATTATCCGCAATCAAAGCAGCATTTGTCACCACCTCACCATCTCACCACCTCACCACCTCACCATCTCACCCTATATAATACGTATTATCGCGGTAGGTCTTTATCGTCACCACCTGGTCGGTCTTGTAGTCGGTGCGTCCCGACTCCGACACGACATCGAGCTCGCGTTCCGCGCCGTCGCGCTTCACGAATATGGTGTATCGTCCGTCGCCCACATTTATATATATGCGCCCCGCTCTGCCTACAAGGCTGTAAGGCTTCTCGGGTTTGCGCAGGTTCTGCAGACGATACGCCAGCACGTAAGAGTAGAAGAGCACGAGCATGAACACCATGCCCACCAACACAGCCAAGGCATACGTCTGCCACGTGTCGCCGCCGAACAGCACACGTGTCCAGCCGAAGCCGATGAGGAAGTGGACAAGTCCCTTGAACGAGAACAGACTGCCAAGGTCGAAGTCGACATTGGCATCACCGTCCACGTCCATGTCCAAGTCGCCAAAGAACACGGAGATTACAAACTGAAGCAGAAAGATGCCGGTGGATACCAGCGCGGTAAGCATAAAGATTTCGTGTGAGGTCATGTTGATAGGATGTTGTTATGGTGAGGTGGTGTTATGTTGAGATATGGTGAGATGGTGAGATTTGTTTGGATGATGTTGTGGAGTTGAGATGGTGTTATGGTGATATGGGCAGATGTCAACACATCAACATCTCACCACCACAACACACTTCCCAACACATCAACATCTCACCACAACAACACATTTCTCAACACCTTACTCCTCTTTCTTCGGGAGCAGCAAGTTGAGCAGTACGGCGAGGAGGAACACAACGGCTACGCAGTTCTCTGCGAACACCGTGCGTACAATCTCGGGGAATATCTTAAACATCTCGGTAGCTTGTGTAAAACCGAGACCCACGCTGAGCGAGAGACTCACGATTACCATGTTGCGCTGCGAGAAGCCCGTGCGTGCCATCATACCGAAGCCTGCATAGAGAATACTACCGAACATCATAATGGTACAGCCACCGAGCACAGCCTGCGGAATGGTGGTGAGGGCGTGACCCACTACGGGGAACACACCGCCTATAATCATCACCAAAGCACCGATGCCAATCGTGAAGCGGTTCACAACGCCCGACATAGCTGCCAAGCCTACGTTCTGACTGAACGATGTGATTGGCGTACAGCCGAACAAGCCCGACACGCTACTTACGAAGCCGTCGCAACTGATGGCTGCACCCATCTCCTTTGTCTCAGGGTCGCGGTTCAGCGCACCATTGCACAGCGCCGACGTGTCACCGATTGTCTCCGTAGCCGACACGAGATAGACGGCTACAACCGAGAGTATGGCACCGATATTGAACTCCGGCGTGAACGGCAGAAGGCGCGGCATCGACACTACAGCCAAACCCGAAAGACCGCTGAAGTCGACCATTCCCATAAAGCAAGCAAGGATGTAGCCCACGATAAGGCCCACAAGAACAGAGAGTGAACGAAGGAAACCCTTTGCGAAAACCTGACAAAGGAGGCAGGCAAGCAGCGTAACAGAACCCACAATCCAGTTGTTAAGGCTTCCGAAATCGGGCGACCCCATGCCGCCTGCAAACGAGTTGGCACCAATAGGCAGGAGCGAGAAACCGATAGCCGTAACTACCGTTGCCGACACGACGTGCGGAATGAGCTTTATCCAGTACTTCACGAACAAGCCGAGCACGCCCTCAACAAGTCCGCCCACGATGACCGCACCGATAAGCGTGCCCATGCCGTATGCGCCGGCGATGCTGATGGCGAGCGAGAGGAACGTGAACGAGATACCCATGACGATAGGCAAACGCGAGCCGATGCGCCACACGGGGAACAACTGCACAAGCGTACCAATGCCGGCTATCACCATACAGTTCTGTATAAGTGCCGCACTGACCGCGCTGTCAAGGCCGACAACGCTTGCTAAAATCATTATCGGGGTGATGTTGCTGACAAACATTGCCAGCACGTGCTGCAAACCAAACGGGAGAGCTTTCCCCAATTGCACTCTACCATCAAGCTGATAGAGGTTCTCAATTGAATTCTTCATTGTGTGTATGTAAACGTTTATTATAGATCAAAAAAATCACGGGAACCTATTTTTGATGTGCAAATATAGCGATTTCTATTCAAAAACATATACACAAACCGCACTATTATTACGACTTTTACTGATTCTCCTTGTTAATCAGATTAACCACAACCTTCACCATAACGTCCTTCTCCTCGGTGCGGCTCTCAGCTATCATCAGCGTGAGAGCTACAAGGGTGTTGTCGGCTATGCGCTTGTGTCCGTCCTCGGCGTAGAGCACACGGTTGTTGTTGAGGAACCAGAGGAAGAGCATCGCAGCAATGCGCTTGTTGCCGTCGCTGAACGAATGGTTCTTCACCACAAGATACAGAAGCATTGCGGCTTTCTCCTCAACCGACGGATAGAGTTCCTCGCCACCGAAGGTCTGATATATCTGTCCGATGCTGCTCTTGAACGAGTCGTCCTTCTCGTTAGCAAACCACTTGCTGCCGCCGAACTTCTCCTTCAATGCGTTGATAGCCTCCATCGCATTGTCGTAAGTGGCGCGGAACGGCTCCTCCTTGGTTGTCTTCGAGATGGAGAGCGACTGATAGTCGTACTGGTCGAGCGTGTCGAGCGCATACACATAGTCGGAGATAACGTTGAACAGTCCGCTATACTCGTCTGTCGTAACCTTGTCCTGCAAACCGACAGCACGCGACATAAGGCGCACAACATCCTTCAGCTCGTTGTAGCGGTCGAGCTTTATCTGCTGATTGATGGCATAGCCCTTGATGAGGTATTGCTTGAGCACGGAGGTCGCCCAACGACGAAATTGTACACCTTGCTGACTCTTGACTCTATATCCAACAGAGATGATAACATCAAGATTGTAAAACGGAACGGGTTTGTCAGAATTAGCAACACGCAAAAAATGCGTGTTGCTTTCCTTTGTTAATTCGCCATCAGCAAACACATTATTTATATGCTTGCGTATAGTCTTTGCATCGCGATCAAAAAGCATTGCCATTTGATTTGCGCTTAGCCACACTGTCTCGTTCTCCAGTTTCACATTAAGCTGCACGCTACCGTCTTGCGAGCGGTATATTTCTATTGAATTGTTCATGTTTTTAGCTTTTTACCTTTAAATGCTTTGTGGCTACGTGGTATGGGCAGGATGCCCATACCTCCTACCTTTTTACTCTTTTACTTTTTTACTTTTAATACATTCTGCGTTCTGCCCAGTCGCCACGGTCGAGGTTGCGGTAGCCAATAGCTTCGCTGATGTGCTGCACCTCCACATATTCTGAGCCGTCAAGGTCGGCGATGGTGCGCGCCACCTTCAGTATGCGGTTGTAGGCACGGGCAGAGAGCGAGAACTTCTCCATGGCTGTGCGCAGGAGAGTGATGGAAGCTTCGTCGGGCTCGGCGAACTGGTGAATCATGCGCTCAGTCATCTGCGCATTGCAGTGTATGCCTTTGAAGTCTTTGTAGCGGGCGGTCTGTATGTCGCGTGCCTTGATGACACGCTCACGTATGGCGGCACTCGGCTCACCGGGCTGCGCTTTCGAGATGTCCTTGAACGGCACGGGCGTAATCTCGCATTGTATGTCGATGCGGTCGAGCAGCGGACCGGATATCTTGCTCATGTAACGCTGTATCTGTCCGGGCGTGCAGCAGCACTTGTGCGTCGGGTCGTTGTAATAGCCGCAAGGGCAGGGGTTCATCGAGGCGATGAACATGAACGAGCAGGGGAACTCCACGGTGTACTTCGAGCGCGAGATGGTTATCTTATGGTCTTCGAGCGGCTGACGCAGCACTTCGAGGGTCTGCTTGTTGAATTCGGGCAGCTCGTCGGCGAACAAGACACCGTTATGTGCCAGCGATATCTCGCCAGGCTGCGGATTGATGCCGCCACCTACGAGTGCCACTTCCGATATGGTGTGATGGGGCGAGCGGAACGGGCGTTGCGAGATGAGCGATGTGCCGCGCTTCAGCTTTCCGGCTACGCTGTGTATCTGCGTCGTCTCCAGACTCTCCGAGAGCGATAGCGGCGGCAGAATAGAGGGTAGACGCTTCGCCATCATCGACTTGCCCGAACCCGGAGGCCCCACCATTATCAGGTTGTGGCCGCCTGCCGCTGCCACCTCCAACGCACGCTTCACGCTCTCCTGACCGCGCACGTCGGCGAAGTCGAGGTCGAAGCGGCTCTGCTGCTCGTAGAACTCGCGGCGTGTGTCGACGTGTGTCGGCTCGTAGATCTCTCTTCCGGTGAGCAGATTGATGACATCTGTGATGCTCTCCATGCCGTACACCTCCAGATTGTTCACCACTGCTGCCTCACGCTCGTTCTGCTTCGGCACAATCAGTCCCTTAAACTTCTCAGCTCTTGCCCGTATGGCTATGGGCAGAGCTCCTTTCACGGGCTGCAGCGTGCCGTCTAAGCTCAGCTCGCCCACAAGCATATAGTCACCGATAGTGTCGGCTGTCACGGCTCCGCTCGCGGTGAGTATAGCCATAGCCAACGGCAGGTCGAACGAGCTACCTTCCTTGCGCAGGTCGGCAGGAGCGAGGTTGATGGTGATGTCTGCGTGCGGAAACTTATATCCGTTCACCTGCAACGCCGACGCGATGCGGTCGCGTCCTTCGCGCACGGCGGTGTCTCCGAGTCCGGTCATGCGATACATCACGCCGGGCACGATATTCACTTCCACGGTTACGGTGGTCACGTCGAGTCCATTGACAGCTGCGGAATAAGTCTTTACGAGCATAGTTCTATTCGGGTTTTAATGGGTTAGTAGTGTGCTTCTTCCGTAAGTCGGAAGTGGCTGTTGACTACAAATTTAGTTGTTTCATTTGTTTTATCCAAGTGTATGGCGTTTTTTCTGCCAAAAATACACTAACTTTGTATAAATTAGGCTGCATCTCAACAATAAAAACAAGCCAGCTTGTTTTGTATTGTGTTCGATTTGCACTAACTTTGTAAAAAGAATATATTATTTGAACAATTATGAGTCCAAAGTTCAAGGAACAGAACGGATTCGTATTCAAGATTTTCTCCAACGAGGAAGCAAGAATACACATCCACATAATCAAAGCAGAAAAAGAAGCTAAATATTGGCTTGAACCTGATATAGAACTTGCCGAGAATTATGGCTTCAACAACAAAGAACTTAGTTTTATCGAAAAAATACTTACAGAATATGGAGACTACTTTAAAGTCAAGTTCACAAGACATGTCGGTAAGCGTCTTGATGATTAACGACAAGGGTTTAATGATTTCCGTGTTAGGGCAGGACTACTTCCTTTCCTACAACCGCATTCCGTGGATGCGCAATGCAAGTATTTCGGATGCGCTCAACGTACAGATGTGCGGACGCAACGCCATTGAATGGCCTAATTTGGATGTAGATCTGGAGATTGAAAGTCTGAAGCATCCGGAACGTTACCCTTTGATAATGAAAAGAAACGAGTTGGACAACTGCCGGTAACATACCGACTGCTTGTCCTCTACTCCCACAAAAAACAAGCAAAACAACATGGAAGAAGATTTCGACATACGTCAGGAGCAGGGACGCAAGGGCGAGAAGGACTTTGAGAACGCTCTGCGACCACTGCGGTTCGGCGATTTCAGCGGACAGCAGAAGGTGGTGGAGAACCTCGAAGTGTTCGTCGAGGCGGCGAAGTACCGCGGCGAACCGCTCGACCATACGCTGCTGCACGGTCCCCCTGGACTGGGCAAGACGACACTTAGCAACATCATAGCCAACGAACTGGGCGTGGGCTTCAAGATTACGAGCGGACCGGTGCTCGACAAACCGGGCGACCTCGCCGGCATCCTCACATCGCTGGAGCCGCGCGACGTGCTCTTCATCGACGAGATCCACCGCCTATCGCCCGTCGTGGAGGAGTATCTCTACTCGGCGATGGAGGACTACCGCATCGACATCATGATCGACAAGGGTCCGTCGGCGCGGTCTATACAGATCGACCTCAACCCGTTCACACTCGTGGGTGCCACGACGCGCAGCGGACTGCTCACGGCTCCGCTCCGCGCACGCTTCGGCATCAATCTCCACCTGGAATACTACGGACCGGAGATGCTGCAGAAGATTATCAAGCGCTCGGCAATGATTCTGAAGGTGCCCATCGACGACGATGCGGCTATAGAGATTGCGCGCCGCTCGCGTGGCACGCCGCGTATTGCGAACGCTTTGCTGCGCCGTGTGCGCGACTTTGCGCAGGTGAAGGGCAACGGACGCATCGACCGCGACATTGCGCGCATCTCACTCTCAGCACTGAACATCGACCAGTATGGCTTGGACGAGATTGACAACAAGATACTGCTCACCATCATCGACAAGTTCCGCGGCGGACCGGTCGGCGTGTCTACCATCGCCACCGCTATCGGCGAGGACACGGGCACCGTCGAGGAGGTGTACGAGCCGTATCTCATCATGGAGGGCTTCATAAAGCGCACGCAGCGCGGACGAATGGTCACTCCCCTCGCCTACCAGCACCTCGGACGACCGATGACGGGCAGCAACGCTGTGGAACCTGGACTGTTCGACTAAAGCATACAGAGAACCATAAAACATTTGGCTATGGACTATCAACCATTATTGGAACACATCCGACAAGAGATAGAGGTCTACGCTCACGACGGCAAGCAGGCCGACTACATCCCGGCTTTAGCTAACGTAAACCCCGACCAGTTCGGGCTCTGCCTCAACATTCTCGACGGCAGAACCTACCGCCTCGGAGCATCCAACGTGAAGTTCTCAATACAGAGTATCTCAAAGGTGTTCTCGCTTGCCGTAGCACTGAGTCTGTTAGGCAAGGATCTGTGGCAAAGAATAGGCAAGGAGCCTTCGGGCACAGCATTCAACTCGCTTGTGCAACTGGAGTACGAGCACGGCAAGCCGCGCAACCCGTTCATCAACGCCGGTGCCTTGGTCACTGCCGACGTTATCCTCTCGCTCATCGACAACCCGAAGGAGTTCTTCATCAATTTCGTGCGCACGCTGGCTGACAATCCTGGCATCAACTACTCGGAGGAGGTAACACGCTCGGAGCTGAGCTGCTGCTATCTGAACGCTTCCATTGCCTATCTGCTGAAGCATCACGGCAATCTGCATAACGATGTGCACGATGTGCTCGACTTCTACTGCACGATGTGCTCTGTAGAGATGAGTTGCGAGGATCTCTCGCGTGCCTTCATGGCATTCGCCAAGAGCAGTCAGCCGTTCTCTCACGCTGGTGTCAACCTGAGCATATCGCGAGTGAAACGCATCAACGCCATCATGCAGACCTGCGGCTTATACGACGAGTCGGGCGAGTTCGCCTTTCTTGTCGGGCTGCCTGCCAAGAGCGGCGTGGGCGGAGGCATCGTGGCTTTATACCCGTCGCGCTACTCTATTGCGGTATGGAGCCCGCGACTCAATTCGAAGGGCAACTCCATCATGGGAATGAAAGCTCTTGAGCTGTTCACATCCGAAACGGAGGAGTCGATATTCTAAAAAAATAATAACGAAGGAGTCGATATTATAAAAGGTAAAGGGGGTGTGTCAAAACTCGCAAGTGGTACGCCCCGAAGGGGCAACACTACATAGCCCAGGGCAGCGCCCTGGGTTAAAAGGTACACACGAGCCTTACGCCCTGCAAGGGCAAAAGCTTAATTATTAAGGTGTTGCCCTTGCAGGGCGCATTATTCTTTAGGAATACAAAATACCCAGGGCGCTGCCCTGGGCTATGTGGTGCTGGGCTTTCAGCCCGCATTGATTGAGTTTTGACACACCCTCTTTTACTTTTTTACTCTTTTCCCTTTTTACTCTTTTACTTTTTACTTTTTTACTCTTCCTCGAGCAGCACTCTGCTTGCCCACTCGTTAGCCTTGTCCCAGTCGGCGTTGTGTCCGTACGGAATTTCAAGGCCGTTCTGCATGATATACCGTGGCTCATACTCTTGCAAATTTAACGATTCTTTCCGTCTCTACAAACGTTTTACCAGACAAACCATTATGGTTAGATGATCCGCGTCGGTCGTTACGAGCATCTGCGCCGGTCGATACGAGCATCCGCGTCGGTCGATACGAGCATCCGCGTCGGTCGATACGAGCATCCGCGTCGGTCGACGCGGATGGGTATAACAAAGGTTTTCTGGGGCAATTAAGCCGAGCTTAAGGCAGCGGCTTAAGGCAGCGTATAAGCCGAACTAAGCCACTTTAAGCCTTCCTAAGCCTTTAACAACTCAAAACTCAAAATTGCCGCAGGCAACAATTCAAAATTCAAAACTCAAAACTCACAACTCATTCCGGTGCAACTCCGCCAGCAGCTTCACGCTCTGGCAGTGGAGGTCGATGTGTCGCTGTAGCTTCTCGTATATGCTGTTTATCTCCACGTAGTAGACAAGAGCGGTTATCTCGCCCTGCTGCAATGCCTTCTTGAAGAGCGCGAGCGACTCCTGCAGGAGCTTCACGTCGCTGTGGTCTATCACCTCCTGCAAGCCCTGCAGCTGCTCGTAACTGGTGCGCAGCTCGGCTTCGGCATCGTGCTGCGCCTGCTGCACCTGCAGCTCGGCACTCTGACGGCGCTCGCGTGCCGCCTTAACGTTGCTGCTGTTGCTGTAGAGCGGAAAGCTCACGCCTACCATAAAGCCGTTGATGGCTTCGCGCTGCTCGGTGTTGCGGCGGTAGCCGAAGGAGATGCTGGGCAGCCACTCGCTCTTCTGCTGCTTCAGGTTCAGGTCGGCAGCACGCAGGGCGGTCTGCGCCACTGCCACGTCGGCATCCGAGGCGAGGGCGAGGGCACGATACTGCTCGAAGTCGGCTATCGGCTCGTAGTGGGGCAGCTCGGTGGTGGATACGTCGATGGGCTTGCCACCGTTGAGCTGCCTGAGCTGCTGCAGCAGGGCGGTGCGCTCGCCTTCTGCCTCGCTGACGAGGGTGCGCACCTCCATGCAGTCGAGCTTCACCTTGTTCAGCTCAAGGGCGTTGGCATCGCCTGCCGCCATGCGCTTCTCGTACATCAGGAGGAGGGTGTCGCTGTTGCCAAGGCGCTCGCGGAGCATGGCGAGGGTCTGGTTCACGCGGATGAGGTCGAGGCAGACGAGCTGCGCCTGCAGGAGTATGTCGCGACGCTGCTTGGCTATCTGCTTCTCGCCCACCGCCTGCTGCATCTGCGCCTGCTTGCTGCGGGCGGCGTACTTCGTGGGGAAGTCGATCTCCTGGCTCACCACGAGCTCGCTCTCGGCTACGCCGGAGTAGCCTTTCGTGAAGAACGGACTGTACTCTACCGACGGACCGCCGAGGGTGTTCGTGGCTTTTATGTCGAGCACGTCGGCGCGCGTGTCGTGCGCTGCCGACTGCAGGGTGAGGTTGTTTGCAGCTATCTGCTTGAGCACGTCGCCAACGGTGTCGGCGAGGGCGGCGCTACACGCGCTGAGTGCCACGGCTGTGGCGATTAGATATCTTCTCATATATTATCGGTACTATGAATGCGTTGAGTAATGTAGAGCTGATGAGTCCGCCGAGTATCACCTTCGCCATCGGCGACTGTATCTCGTTGCCGGGCAGGTCGCCGCCGAGGGCGAGGGGCACGAGGGCGAGGGCTGAGGTGAGTGCGGTCATGAGTATGGGGTTCAGTCGCGAGAGCGAGCCTTCGACGATGGCGTCGCGCACGCTTCTGCCTTCCTCTGTGCGCAGACGCTTGTACTCGGTGATGAGCAGCATACCGTTGCGCGTGGCGATGCCGAAGAGCGAGATGAAGCCGATGACGGCTGGGATGCTTACCTCGCCGGTGGTGAGCACTATGGCGAAGATGCCGCCGATGAGTGCCAACGGGAGGTTGAGCAGTATCACGCCGGCTTCCAGGGCGTTGCGGAACTGCATGAAGAGCAGGAAGAAGATGACGACGATGGCTACCATGCAGGTGAGGTAGAGCACGCGGCTGGCACTCTCCTGACTCTCAAACTGTCCGCCGTACTCTACGTGGTAGCCTTCGGGCAGCTGCACTTTCTCGCCTACTGCCTGCTTGATGTCGGCTACTACATCGCTCAAGGCTCTGCCGCTGGTGTTGGCGGAGATGACTATCTTGCGCTGCACGTTCTCGCGGTTGATGGTGTTGGGTCCGGCACTGGATATGATGTCTGCCACGTCGCTCAGCGGCACCTTGCGTCCGTCCTGCGTGTCGATAATGAGGTCGCTCACCTCGTCGTAGTCGGCTGCCTTCACCACGAGGTTGAAGGCTCTGCCGGCTTCGTACACCTGCGAGACGGTCTCGCCAGCGAGGTTCACGGCGAGGAACTCGTTGAACTCGGGCAGGGTGATGCCGTTGCGCACGAGCAGTTCGCGGCGCGGCACTATCTTCAGCTCGGGACGCTCTATCTGCTGCTCTACGTTGAGGTCGGCGATGCCCTTGATGTCCTGGCAGGCATCCTTTATCTGATTGCCGATGGTGAACATACGGTTGAGGTCGGTGCCGAAGAGCTTGATGGCGATGCTGGCTTGCGTGCCCGAGAGCATGGCGTCGATGCGGTGGGAGATGGGCTGACCGATCTCGATGTTGGCACCGGCGAGCACCGAGAGGCGCTTGCGCACGTCGTTGAGCACTTCCTCGTGACTGCGGTCCTTAAGCTCGAACGGGGCTTCTATCTCGCTCACGTTCACGCCGAGGGCGTGCTCGTCGAGTTCGGCACGGCCGGTCTTGCGTGCCACGGTCTTTATCTCGGGCACCTGCAGCAGCAGTCGCTCGGCACGTGCACCAATAGAGTCGCTCTCTTCGAGCGAGATGCCGGGCAGCGAGGAGATGTTGATGGTGAACGAGCCTTCGTTGAACTTGGGAAGGAAGCTGCTGCCTAAGCAGAAGAACACGCCCACGGCGACAACGAACAACGCTGCGGTGCCGACGATGACCTTGCGGGTGTTGGCGAGCACCCACAGCAGGGCACGCCCGTAATACTTCTTAAGCCATACGGCTACGAAGGCTTCCTTCGGCATCTCGCCCTTGCTCTTGCCGAGCAGGTAGCTGCAGAGCACGGGGGTGAGCGTGAGGGCTACGAGGGTGGAGGCGAAGAGGGCTGTCACGAAGGCGATGCCAAGGGGTATGAGCATCCTGCCTTCCATACCGCTGAGGAAGAAGAGCGGTGCGAAACTCACCACGATGATCAGCGTGGAGTTGAGGATAGGCATACGTACCTCGCGCGAAGCGTTGTACACGAGTTCGATGATGGGCACTCGCTCTGCCTCGGGCAGCGCGCGGTTCTGGCGTATGTGCTTGTACACGTTCTCTACGTCGACGATGGCATCGTCTACGAGCGAGCCGATGGCAATGGCGAGTCCGCCGAGGGTCATGGTGTTAATGCTGATGCCGAGGGCGTTGAGCACTATCATAGCCACGAGGAACGAGATGGGTATCGTGACGAGCGAGATGAGCGTGGTGCGCACGTTGGCGAGGAAGAGCATAAGGATGACAACGACGAAGATGGCACCCTCGATGAGCGATTTCTGCACGTTGTCGATGCTGCTCTCGATGAAGTCTGCCTGGCGGAAGATGTCAGTAGAGATATGCACGTCGGAGGGCAGGGTCTGCTTGAGGTCGTCGAGTGCGACGTCGAGGTGCTTCGTGAGGTCGATGGTGCTGGTATTGGGCTGCTTCGTAACGGTGAGGAGCACGGCTGACTGGGCACGCTCGCTGGCTACACCGAGCTTCGGCGACTGGTTGCCTATCTTTATCGTGGCTACGTCGGCGAGTGTGATAACGCTCTCGCCGTTCTTCTTCACGATGCACGTGCCGAGTTTCTCCACGTCATTGGTAGAGGTGATGCCGCGGATGATGTATTCGTTGCCGTACTTGTAGCGCACGCCGCCGTTGGTGTTGGTGTTCATGCCGCGTGTGCACGCCATGATGTCGGCGAGCGACACGCCGAAGTGCTTCATCTTGCCCGGACTCAGGAGTATCTGGTATTCCTTGATGTCACCGCCGTGCACGCTCACCTGAGCCACACCGCCGGTGGAGAGCAAACGCGGACGTATCACCCAGTCGGCGTACGTGCGCAGGTCTTGCTGCGAGGTGTGCTTACTGGTGAGGCTCACGATGAGCACTTCGCCGAGTATCGACGACTGCGGACCGAGCACCGGAGCACTCACTCCGGCGGGCATCTGCTCGCCTACTGCGGCGAGTTTCTCGCTCACAATCTGACGTGCAAGGTAGATGTCGGTGCCCCAGTCGAACTCCACCCACACTACGGAGAAGCCGTTGGTCGACTGCGAGCGCACGCGGCGCACACCGGTACTGCCGTTGACAGCGGTCTCTATCGGGAACGTCACGAGCTGCTCCACTTCCTCGGTCGCCATGCCGCCGGCTTCGGTCATGATGACCACGGTCGGTGCGTTGAGGTCGGGGAACACGTCCACATCGGTCTTACTGGTGGAGTACAGTCCGCCTATGACGAGCAGCACCGACGCCACCAACACGAGTATTCTGTTCTCAAGCGAGAACCTTATTATCTTATTCAACATAGCTTTTTTCTTTATTAGTTAACGAGTTAACGAGGAGATTTCCTCAAGAGGTGCACTTATAGGAGGGTATGGCATCCTGCCATACCCACGCTGCCACCAAACTATCTTCCCACAGAATTCACCGAATTCACAGAAATTCTTGCTGAGATATTCTCCCACAGATATCACAGATGCGCACAGATATTTTAGGACACCCTCCCAGTCTGTGCAATTGTAGGAGGGTATGGCATCCCTGCCATACCCACGCACCCACCCAGGGGGTGCAGTGGTCTCCACTGCACCAACCAAGCAAGAACTGCACCAACCAAGCAGCCACTGCATCTTCCCACAGAATTCACAGAACACACAGAAGCCTCTTGCTGAAATGTACTCCCACAAAATTCACAGAATTTTCTTGCAGAGGAGAACTTCTGTGTATTCTGCGTGTTCCGTGGGACAATACTACGCAACCTAAACATCTGTGTGCATCTGTGCCATCTGTGGGAGGATTATTAAGTGGGTGGCGTGGGTATGGCAGGGATGCCATACCCTCCTAAGTGTGTTCTGTGGGCAGTACATCTCTGCTCGGTTGGTGCAGCAGAGACTGCTGCACCCCCTAACATTCCGTGCATTCCGTGGGAGGACACCACGCACTCTAACCTTCTGTGAATTCCGTGTGTTCCGTGGGAGGACACGCACTGTTTGCTTGTATACTCGTCCCTCGTCTACTTCAGAAATTAATGATTATGGTTATGCGCTGGGATGGCGTTTGCAGCCGAAGCCAATCGTACCTGCACGGCACCCTTCGTCACGACGCGGTCGCCCTGCTTCACACCCGTGAGTATCTCCACACGCTCGCCGTCGCTCTCGCCGAGCGTCACCTCCTGCTTGCGGTAGCCCTCCGCGTCTACCTGCACGTAGACGAAGTGGATGCCCTGCTCCTCGGTGAGGGCGGTGAGGGGCAGCGTGATGACGTTGTGGCGGTCTTGGGTTATGAGATATATCTCGGCGTAAGAACCCTGCACTACGTCGCCCGTGTTGTTGAACTCGAAGATGACGGGCAGATACGAGTTGTTCACCTCCGCCGAGCGACCGTACGACTTTATGCGTCCACCCATATCCGTGATGTCGTAGAGACGCTTGCTGTAGCTCGTGCGGAACTTCGCGCAGCGTATCTTGTTCAGCTCATTGAAGTGGCGCTCGGGTATCTCGGCACGCAGGTAGAGGTGTTTGTTCTGCGTGATGATAGCGAGCGGCTGACCGGCTTCTACGTAATCGCCACCGTTCACGAGACACTGCTTCACGTAGCCACTGCGCGGAGCCGTCACCACTACTCCACCCGCGCTGCGCGTGCGTTGCATACTGTTATATGTGAGCTTCGCCGCCTCATACTCGGCTTTCGCCACGGCGAGATCCTTCTCGCTGATTATACGGTCCTTGATGAGTATCTTCGCACGTGTGTAGTCGCGTTCGGCACGCTCGTAGTCGATGCGTGCACGCTGCACGGGGTCGCCCTCAGCGGTCTGCATACCGGCGGAGGTGATAGAAAAGAGCGTGGTGCCGCTTGCTACCTTCAGTCCCTCGCTCACGTGGTTCTTGTACTGCACACGTCCGCTAATGGTAGCCACGACGGTGGTCTCGTCGCACGATGCCGACATCACCTTTCCGCTCGTGTGTATCACGCCGTGGAACGTGCTGGGCTTCACCTCCTCCACCTTCACTCCGGCTGCACGGGCTTTCTCAGCAGAGAGTATTATCTCGTCGGCATGTGCGCCCTTCGCCTCTTTGCCTGCAAGCTCAGCCTCATGGTCGTGTCCCTCCGCCTCGCTGTGCTCATGGTCGTGATCGTGGTCGTGCGCAGCATGTTCATGGTCTGCATGGTCGTGACCGTCGTGCGCATTGCTTCCGCAGGCGCTCATTCCCGCCACGAAGACTGCTGATAATAAGTAATAGGATATTCTTCTAATCATATTTCATTTGTTGTTAATCACTAAGAGAAAAATAATCTTTGACAAAGTTCGGAAAAATATTCTGCAACCTTGTTGCAAACTTTAAGGGGGTGCAGCCACCAAACTATCTTCCCACAGAATTCACAGAATTCACAGAAGTTTCTGGCGCAAGATATTCTCCCACAGATTGCACAGATGTGCACAGATTAGGAGGGTATGGCATCCCTGCCATACCCACGCAGCCAACCAAACCATCTTCCCACTGAAGCCACAGAACCCACAGAAGTTTCTGACGCAAGATATTCTCCCACAGATTGCGGATGTGCACAGATTAGGAGGGTATGGCATCCTGCCATACCCACGCAGCCACCAAACTATCTTCCCACAGAAACCACAGAACCCACAGAAGTTTCTGGCGCAAGATATTCTCCCACAGAACACACAGAACACACAGAAACGACTGGCGCAAGGTATTCTCCCACAGATTGCGGATATACACAGATTAGGAGGGTATGGCATCCCTGCCATACCCACGCAGCCAACCAAACTATCTTCCCACAGAACCCTACGCAGCCTAACTATCTGTGTGCATCTGTGAAATCCGTGGGAGAATATCCTCCGCCAGAAGCTTCTGTGAATTCCGTGAATTCCGTGGGAGAACCCTACGCAGCCTAACCATCTGTGAGCATCTGTGCCATCTGTGGGAGAATTATTAAGTGGGCGGCGTGGGTATGGCAAGATGCCATACCCTCCTAAGTGTGTTCTGGGGGAGAACACGCACCCTAAACTTCTGTGGGTTCCGTGCATTCTGTGGGAGAATACAGCACCACCCCCTGTGGAAAAACACAAAGAGGGCATGGCGGAATGCCATGCCCTCTTATTTGTAATATTTGCTTGGTTGCTGCACCCTATAGGGGGTTATTGCAAACCTTTTACTTCTTCTATTGATAAACCTGAGCCCTGTGCAACCTGCTCTACGGTAAGTCCCATTGCAAGAAACTGCTTCGCAATAGCCTTCTTCTCTTCCGCACGTCCTTCCGCACGACCTTCCGCACGACCTTCTGCACGACCTTCTGCACGACCTTGTTTCATACCTTCCGCACGACCTTTGGCGTGTCCTTCCGCATGACCCTCCGCATGTCCTTTCTCTCGTGCTTCGCGCTCTGCAGCTGCCATGCACGCCATAT
>OIZF01000045.1_pt1 | contig 80279 bp, 78 predicted proteins | sample 1588471 | NCBI WGS metagenome assembly OIZF01 (sample SAMN03283279) | human gut metagenome | biome: human-associated habitat; material: feces | host: Homo sapiens | place: Peru | collected 2012
CGACCTGCGCACCCCGCTGACCCTCATCAAGGGCTACGCCGAGACGGTGCGCGACCTGACCGGCGACGATAAAGCCCACCGGGACGAGCAGATGAACATCATCGTGGACGAGGCCGACCGCCTGACCGCGCTGGTCTCCAGCGTGATGGAGCTGAGCAAGGTGACCAGCGGCACCTATAAGTGCGAGCGGGTGCACTTTGACATGGGGCAGCTGTGCGACGAGGTGAGCGAGCGCTACGACGCCGTCTGCGCCCAGAACGGCTGGCAATTGCAGCTGGAACTGCCGGAGGAGGAACTGCCGGTCTACGCCGACCCGGACATGATGCAGCGCGCGCTGCACAATCTGCTGGGCAACGCCATGCACCACATCGGTCAGGACGGCATTTTTATCCTGCGCGCCTTCCGCTGCTCTGAGGGCGTGCGGGTAGAGGTGGAGGATCACGGCCCGGGCATTGCCGCCGCCGATCTGCCCTATATCTTTGACCGGTACTACCGCTCCCGCTCGGACGCGGGCAAGCAGGGCACCGGTCTGGGGCTTTCCATCACCAAAGCCATCTTCCAGCAGCACAGCTTCCGCTTTGGCGTACAAAGCACCGTAGGCAAGGGCACCACCTTTTGGTTCGTCATGAGCGATTTGCCCTATGTGGACGACACCATCTGAAAACAATTTGGGAACAGCCCGGAACGCTCTGAAACCGTTCCGGGCTGTTTTGCATCTGCGCTTTCAGCACCCTTGCACAAATGCCGCCTGCCGTTTTTGGCAAAACCACGAATTCCCCCGCACGCCTTGACTTTTTTCCGGCGGGAGCGGTAACATAAAGCCAGCAAACGTTTGGGGACGCTTTGCAAAAATTTCAGGAGGTATTTTTTGTATGAAATTATTCCGTTCCGCCCCGGCCAAGCATCTTGCGGCGATGCTGCTGGCCTTTGTTATGCTGGCAAGTGTGTGTTCCTTCCCGGTTTTTGCGTACTCTGACGCGGACTATGACGCAGACTACGCAGAATATGCGCAGATCCTTCAGGAGATTTCCGACATCTGGTCTCTTTCCGACGAGGAACAGTCGGCAGCGTATGCCGCGCTCCTCCAAAAGTATCCGAAACGCCCGGATGTAGTCTATCAAGTCGTTTCTCACACGCATTACAACAGCCCGAGCGATGAGCTGGCGGCATACGATCAGGTCATCAAACTCGCACAGAACTATTCTGGTATTTATCTTTGTTACGGTAATTCTGAATGGGAAATCATTCAGGCCTGCTATGAAGCTAAGGCCAATATTTACCTGAATGAACTCTACCAGCAGGAAAACTACATCTCTTCTATGCGCAGTGCCTTGGACGCAGAAGAACAGGCCAATCGGATGTGGTTTGATGCCGGTATCAACTGGGCCAGCGCCGTAGAGGGGCTGCAGGAGGTGCAAGCCAAGCGTACGGAGCTTGACGCGATCGAGCGCTGGTACAAGTCCGGCAGTCCCGCAAACTTTACGGCATGGAATGGCCGGGTACAGGTAACGGTAGACGCAGGCAACCGTGCCGCACACGTCCAGATGCAGACCCTCAACGGAGAAGATTCCGACTCGATCATGCTGTTCTCCGGCGAATCAGCAGAAACGAGCAATATGGCGTATTTTTCCATATCACAGGATATCAGCTGCAACGCCCCCTACGCGCAGCCCATTTCCAAGGTGCTTCGCGCCATTGATGAGGTTTACTTTGCGATTCCCGTTCAGTGGGAGCAGTATGAGCAGGACCCCGATGCCTCCTACGCGTCTTACAGCGTGACCTATTATAAAAAAGATGGAATCACCCCGATCAAGAGCGCGGATCGTCTCACCGATTCAACCATCGGTTTGGTGCGGGATTTCTTTGATATGCGGGATCTTTCTCTCCCGGCAGATGTCCGGCGCTTTATGGAAACCGAATGCAGCGAGGAATGGAACGCCGGCGGTCCTGCTGATTATACGATCTCTTACGGCGCAGATACCATCGCTCTCTAAACCGGCTGAACCGTTTTTTGTTCCGGAGTTTTAACTTGCAATAAAAACAGGCTGTCCCTTTGTGCCGGAGATTCCCCACCTCCGGCTGTTTTGGGACAGCCTGTTTTATTCTGTGTTCACGAATTGGAATCCGCTGTGTGGTAAATGCCAAAGGTGTTGTCCGGGGCGGGCATCTCCACGCGGGAAGCACGGTCGTTCACCGCCCACATCATCGCGCCCATAGCGCCCAGCACCACCAGAATGATGAGCCATTTTACTGCATTGGGTAATTTTTTCATTCCGTTATCCTTTCCGTAGTCTCCATGCGGCACTTCTGCCGGGCAGTACGCAGCAGCACAGCGGCCTCGGCAGCCGAAAGCGCCTGCACCCACCCGGGGCGCTCCCCTGCGCCCGCACCGGTGCTGCCTGCCTCGGCAAAACCGGCCAGCGCCGTGTCGGTGCGGTCGTTCCAGCCGGCAAAGCCCTCCGGCGCAATGTGCGCCCCAAGGCGGCAGTCCAGCACCGACGTTTTGCCGGTAGGCCGCCACGGTCTGCCCAGATACACGCTGCCCGCCGGGCAGTCCGAGACAAAATCGCAGTCCCAGAACACAAAGCCCAGCCCAGCCGCCGCACCGGAGGGTGCGGTGACCCAGCTGTGCGCAAGGCCGTTATCCACCGTGCGCAGGGTGCAGTGCTCAAACAGGGCGTCTGCCCCGCCAAAGATAAAATCAATGTCCCCGGCAATTTCGCAGGCGTGGTAATACTGCGCGCTTGCCCGGCGGGGTGCCAGCCCGCGCGGGCCCAGAAAACCGTCCTTCTCCCGCTCTTTCTCCGGCAGAGGGGCGCAGAACAGGGTATCCTGATTGCCCAGCAGCCGCACACGGTCAAACGCCGCCCGGGCGCTGTCCACATAGGCTGCGATGGCCTGCCCGGCCTTTGCGCCGGGGCCTGCGTCGTTCTCGATGGTCATATCCTCCACCCGCAGCTTTTCGCCGCTGAAAAAGGCGGTGTAGCTGCGGAAGGTGTGGGTGGGCCGTCCGTCCGGGTGCGGCAGCTTGCCGCCATCGTTCCATACCAGCCGGGTGACATCCATGCCCGCGCCCGCAAGGGTGATATCCTTTTTCTCACAAACCAGTTTTTCCCGGTAAATACCCGGCGCGATGCGGATGACCGCAGGGCAGTCGTAGGGCACCGCCAGCACCGCCTCGGAAATGGTGGTAAACTGTCCGCTGCCGTCAGGTGCAACGTTGATGGTAAGCATAAGCCGCCTCCTGCGCCCGGCACTGCCGGGCTGAAAAATATGCTTCCAGTATACCCCTCCTTCCCGCAAATTGCAACGGAAACTCTGCCGCCGTTATCCGCTCTTTTCCAGCCGGAGCACGGCGGCGGTGATATCATCCGGGCGGCCGGTCTTTTGTGCGCGGATGCGAGCGGTCTGTACCAGCGTCTCGGCCAGCTTTTCCGGCGCATCTCCCGCCGCCGCCGAAAGCTCCACCTGCTTTGCCACCCAGCCCGCGCCATCCACCAGCAAGCCGTCCGATACCAGCACTGCGTAGTCCCCGGCGGTCAGGTGCACCACCCGGCTCTGCCCGTTCACCCCGCCCAGCACCCCCATGGGCAGGGTGGCTTCGCCCACAGCCCGCACCCGCCCGCCGTGTACCAGAAACCCCGGGGCGGCTCCGGCCTTGAACAGCCGCGCCGTGCCGGTGTATAAGTCCACGCTGATGAGGTCCAGCGTTGCGCCGCTCTCGTCCTCGCTTTTCAGGGCCAGCGCCACGTTCACCAGCCGCGCCGCCAGCTCGGCGGTAAAGCCCGCCTTGAGCAGCCGGGCGGTCAGTTCTGCCGCCAGATTGCCGTCCACCGCTGCCGGGCGTCCGGTGCCCATGCCGTCACATAGGATCATCTGTGCCGCCGTAGGGCTGCAAAACTGCTGCACCGCATCGCCGGAAACTTCGCCCCGGGCGGCAGCGCTTGCCGCACCGAACACCGCCCGCAGCGCCGGTCTTTCGCTGAACAGCAGGGTGGTCATGCCCTTGCAGGAAAGCACCTGCGGCACCTCCAGCGTGCGGCGGCAGATATGCCCCACCTCCCCCGCCAGCGCTGCCAGCTCCTGCGGGGTGAACCGGGTGCGCGGCAGGGTAACGGCGGCATGGGTGCGGCCAAGGTCGTCCAGCGTGACGGCGCACTCCTGCGGCGGCGCACCCAGCCCGGTGAAGAACTCCGCCACCCGGCTGGATTTATAGGGCTCCGGGTCGCCGGGGCGTCCCAGCTGCTCGCTGAGCACCCCAAGTGCTTCGGCTACGGCGCTGTACTGCTCGGTCAGGGCGGTGCGCATGGCCTCGGAATGGATGCGCGCTTCCTTGCGGCTGCGGTACAGCGCAAAGCTGCGCCCCGCCGCCGCGCACAGCGCCGCCGGGTGGATGCAGCGGGACAATTGCCCGGGCAATTGCGCCGCTTCCACGCTGCCATTCTGTTCCAGCAGCGGGCGCAGCGCTTCCATGCCCGCCATGGTGGCAGTATATTCCTGCTTCCAGCAGGTCTCCCGCCGCCCGCAGTTAAAACAAAGAGTATCATGTACATTGTCTATGACCCAGCGGAAACCTTCCCGCCGCCGGGGCAGCCCCTCATAGACCGCGTTCACCGTCTCCGCCAGTGAGGAAAGGCTCTGCGCCACGGCTTCCAGCCGGGTGGACGCCGCCGCACTGCGGGCGGGCGCGGGGGCGTTTTCCCCGCTCTGCGGGGTGTCTGCTGCCGGGGCAAGCCAGCCGCCGGGCAGCAGACAGACCACCGCCATGCCGCCGCAGGCACTGAACAGCAGCCCAAAGGCGTTTCCGGGCGGCTGCACGCAGAGTACCCCGGATACGCAGCCGCCCGCGTAGGCGGCAAGCGTTTCCACCCGCCGCCCGGGTGCCAGCACCACCGCCGCTGCCGTGGCACAGCCAAGCCCCGCTGCCGCCGGGGCAAGGGCAGGGTCTGCGGCGCAAAGAGCTGCGCCCAGCACCGCGCTGCCGCTCAAGGCGGCAAACTTCTGCGCCCGGCAGCAGAGTGCCAGCTCTGCGGCGGCACACGCCAGCACCCCGGGCGAAAACCACCCCCACCGCACACTGCCCAGCGCCGCCGCCACGGCTGCGCCCACCAGCAGCGTGCCCATGCCCGGGCGCTCCGGGGCGAATCTGCGCAGCCCGAAGCCAATGCCCGCCGCAAGCAGGGCGTCTGCCGCACTGTACAGCAAAAGGTCTGCCCCGCTGCTGCCCAGCGCAAAGCACAGCGCCATGCCGGTCAGGGTGCCGCAGCCCGCCAGTGCGGCGGGTACAAACTTTTGCGGCAGCAGCCAGCGGGCTGCCACGGCAGCGCCCAGCGCACACAGCTGACACAGGCTGCGCAGCGAGAGCGCACCCAGTCCATGGAGCAGCAGCCCCAGCGCCGCCCCTGCCGCGCAGGGGGCAAAGCAATCCTCTGCCAGCCCAAGGGTCAGCCCCAGCCCAAAGGGCATCAGCGCCCCGTACAGCACCGCCCAGCCGCCGGCAAAGCCGATGCCTACCGCTGCCAGCCGCCGCGCCGCCGGGCGCAGCATCGCCCGTGCCGCCAAGGGCGAAGGCTGCAAGCACCGCCCGTCCGAAGATAAAACACCCATCCGCTCTGTCATAAAAGATCCCCGCTTTCCGGCGGGGATTTTTGTTCTGTTCCCCGCACTGTCTGCATATACTGTAACGCGGGGCAGCGGCAGTTTTTGGCGCGGTGCATAGAACCGCCCCAAAGACGCAAAAAAGCCCTGCGGCCGTCATTTTGCCGCAGGGCTTTGGGGGTATTTTCAACTGTTCAGCAGAAATAGCGGATCTCGCCAAAAAAGGCTGTCCATTTTTCGATCACTTCCCCGCTGCGCGCTTCAATAACTGCCATAATGTTGCGCAGTACCCGGGGCGGGATCTGAGAGTTATTATTGCACAGGTAGCAGCCGCCCGCCTTGGTGATCCAGATCTTGGTGGCGTTGCTGTTGGGTGCCCCCTGTGCAACGTGCACATGGATCGGCTCCAGCGGTTCGTTCTCATTGGCCCAGAAATAGACCCAGTAGGAACCAACCTTAAAAACCTGCGGCATTTTCCACGCCTCCTTCTTGGGAGAACTGCAAGATCAGATGCGCGGTGGACTCCACGATCTTCTGATACCGCGCGATCTCCTCCGGCGTGAAGCCGTGCACCTCCTGCCAGTCATAGCCCGGCAGCCAGCACACTGCTGAGTGGAAACAATCTTCTGCATCCGGTTTTTCAAGGTACACCTTCACCCGGCCATCGGGCTTCATCTCGGAATGCACGATCTCGGTATCATCGTCCAATGTCATAAACGGGTACATCATAGGTTCCACCTCCCAGATCACTGTACTTATATCACTCAGCCGTTCAGCTTTGCAATGGCATCCTGCACGCGCTGCAGGGTCTTTTCGCGGCCCATCATGCAGGCAAGGTCGGTGCCGCCGCCGGGGGTGCGCTGCTTGCCGGACAGGGCAATGCCCAGCGGGTAGAGCAGCCAGCCGTTCTTTTTGCCCAGCTCTTCGGCCTTTGCCTTGCAGGCATCAAACACGGCATCGCGGTTCGCAAAATCCAGAGCCTCGTCGCTCAGCACCGGCAGCAGGGCTTCCAGTGCTTCCTTGGCCGTTTCCGGGGTGGTCTTTTGCTTTTTGTTGGCGTACAGGCTCACGTCGTACTCCGGCATGGCGTCAAAGAAATCCAGCTGCTCGGGGATCTCGCCCAGCACCTCGCACCGGGGCTGCAGGTTTGCGCACAGCAGCTTTTTGTCAATGGCGCTGTGCACGGCGCTGTCGATCCACGGCTCGGCCTTTTTCTGGAACTCCTCGGGGCTCAGGCGGCGGATATACTCCGCATTGATGGCGCGCAGCTTGAGGGGGTCGAAGATGGCGGGAGACTTGGAAATGCCCTCCGGGGACCAGATCTTGACCAGCTCCGGCAGGGAGAAGATCTCCTGCTCGGCGTACTCGCCGCGGGGGCTCCAGCCCAGCAGGCAGATATAGTTCAGCACCGCCTCGGTCAGGTAGCCCTTTGCCACCAGATCCTGATAGCTTGCATCGCCGTTGCGCTTGGACAGCTTGTTCTGGGCATCCTTCATCACCGGCGGGCAGTGGATATAGGTGGGGATGTCCCAGCCAAAGGCCTGATACAGCAGGTTATACTTGGGGGTGGAGGACAGATACTCGCTGCCGCGGATAACGTGGGTAATGCCCATCAGGTGGTCGTCCACCACGTTGGCAAAGTTGTAGGTGGGCATCCCATCGGTCTTGATGAGGATCTGGTCGTCCATCTCGCTGTTGTTCACCTCGATGTGGCCGTACACCACATCGTCAAAGCCGGTCACGCCCTCGCGGGGGATCTTCTGGCGGATGACGTAAGGCTCGCCTGCGGCAAGGCGCTTTTCCACTTCCTCCTTGGGCAGCTCGCGGCAGCAGCCGTCGTAGTGGGTCATCTCACCGGCAGCGCGCTGCTCGGCGTGCAGGGCTTCCAGCCGCTCCTCGGTGCAGAAGCAGTAATAGGCCTTGCCCTCTGCCACCAGCTGCTCGGCGTACTGCTTGAACATGCCCATGCGCTCGCTCTGCACATAGGGGCCCACGGGGCCGCCGATATCCGGGCCCTCGTCCCACAGAAGGCCGGTCTCCCGCAGGGTGTTGTAGATGACATCCACAGCGCCCTCCACATAGCGGCCCTGATCGGTGTCCTCGATGCGCAGGATGAAGGTGCCATCCTCGTGCTTGGCCATCAGGTAGGTGTACAGGGCAGTACGCAGGTTGCCAACGTGCATATAACCCGTAGGCGAGGGTGCAAAACGGGTGCGGACTTTATTGCTCGGCATAGAAAAACGCTCCTTTATTCTCATGCAAAAAATTTGCGGATAGCTATGTTTTATTGTACTTATTCTGCGCAGATTTGTCAATGCGGGATAATATCATGCGCCCATGCAAAAAGGGGCTGCTGCATCAAACGCTGTGCAGCAGCCCCTTTTTATAATATTATTCTCCGTCCTTCGGGTCATCCAGATGCTCGCGCCGTTTGCGTGTCAATGCGGCGCACAGCTGCAGCAATGCAAAGCACAGGATGCCGGTAAAAACACCGGCAAAAACAGCACCGACCCAGTATCCACGGGAAAACCCGATGATCAGCGTAACCGCCACCGCAGCCACCAGAGACCACACGGCATTGGCTGGGGGCGTATCCGAAAAGTGGCGATCCCACAGACCATTGCGCAGACACGCGACAACCGTATAGATACAGCCGATCATGAATACGACCCACTCTCCGGCGGCCTTGTCCGCAGCCCCGAACACCGTCTGCACGATCCACGCCGCCAGAAGGCTGCCCCACAGCAGCCAGAAGCCATGGCTTTCAATTTTGCGCATGGTCTGCTCCTGCATCTCGTCCAACTGGTTTTTCTTGCTGTATAGTGAAAATTTCATAGTTCATTCCTCCCAGAACAGTTCATCCAATGTCTTATCCAGAATTTTACAGATACTGCGGCAAAGGTTGATGGTGGGGTTGTACTCCCCTTTTTCAATGGCGTTGATAGTCTGGCGCGAAACGCCTGCCGCTTCGGCAAGCGCTCCTTGCGTCATGTCCTTTTCCGCACGAGCGGCCTTTAATTTCAGGTTCTTCGGCATTGATATGCTCCTTTCCTGCCGGGTCGGCATTTGTTTTATCCTCTGGACATATAGTAGCATTTACCATTCCAAATGTCAAGTATATATTACAAAAAGTTTTTATGAGCAGACAAAAAGCACCCCAGCTGTTTCCAGCCGGGGTGCTTTGCGGTTATGATTATTTCAGCACGACTTCGCCGTTTTCATCGGCATCCACCACAAGGGTGCCGCCGGATGCCAGCGTGCCGTCGATCAGGCGCTCGGCGGCGGGGTCCTCCACCGCCTTGCGGATGGTGCGGCGCAGATCGCGTGCGCCGAAGCGCCCGCCCTGACTCTTTTGCACCAGTGCCTTGAGCGCTGCCGGGGTGTAGCTGTAAGCGATGCCCTTGGCCTCCATGCCGGGCTTGTACTCGTCCAGCATCAGGGCGGCGATGCCCTGCAAGGTTTCCTCGGTCAGGGGCTTGAAGGCAATCACTTCGTCCACGCGGCCAAGGAACTCCGGGCGCAGGAACTGCGCCAGCGCCTTGCGGGTCTTTTCCTCACTGCGCTGGGCGTCGCTCTTGTTAAAGCCAAGGCTGCCCGCACTCTGGTCGCTGCTGCCGGCGTTGGAGGTCATGCAGATGACTGTGTTGGAGAAATCCACCGTGCGTCCCTGCGCATCGTTGATCTTGCCCTCGTCCAGGATTTGCAGCAGAATGTTCATCACATCCGGGTGCGCCTTTTCGATCTCGTCAAACAGCACCACGCTGTATGGACGGCGGCGCACCTTCTCGGTGAGCTGACCGGCCTCCTCGTAGCCCACATAGCCCGGAGGCGAACCGATCATACGGGACACCGCATATTTTTCCATGTACTCGCTCATATCCAGACGGATGAGCGGGTCGGGGCCGTCGAACAACTGTTCTGCCAGCTGCTTGACCAGTTCGGTCTTGCCCACGCCGGTGGGGCCCACAAAGATGAAGCTTGCGGGACGGCGGCGTCCGGAAAGGTCGGCGCGGCTGCGCTTGATGGCCTGCGCCACCAGATGCACGGCTTCGTCCTGACCGATGACCTTCTGCTTGAGGGCGTTTTCCAGCCCTGCCAGCTTGACGAACTCGGTCTCGCGAATTTTCACCGCCGGGATGCCCGTCCACAGCTCGATGACCTTGGCTACATCGTCCATGGTCACCTGAATTTCGCTGGCAGCGGCCTGCTTGGCAGGCAGTTCGGATTCCAGCTTGGCGATGCGGGTCTTGCGCTCGGCTACCCGCTCGTAGTCGATGGCTTCGTTCACATCCGCGCTTTCCATCTCGGCTTCTTCCTGTTTCAGGGCGTCCAGCTCTTTCTGCATCCCCAGATACTCGGAGATGACCGGGTGCGCCAGATTGCAGCAGGCGCAGGCTTCGTCCAGCAGGTCGATGGCCTTATCCGGCAAAAAGCGGTCGGTGATGTAGCGCTCGCTCAGGGTGACCACCGCCGAAAGCACCTCGGCGGGCACCTGCACATGATGGTGCTGCTCATAGTAGCGCTTGATGCCGTTCATCACCGCAAGGGTGTCCGCTACGCTGGGCTCCTCCACCCGCACAGGCTGGAAACGGCGCTCCAGCGCCTGATCTTTTTCAATATACTTGCGGTACTCGGTAAAGGTGGTGGCACCGATGACCTGGATTTCGCCACGGGAGAGGGCGGGCTTTAAGATATTGCCCGCGTTCATGGCGCCCTCGCTCTCGCCGGCAGAGGTGATGGTGTGGATCTCGTCAATGAACAGTATGACGTTGCCTGCCGCCTTTACCTCGCTCAGCAGACCCTTGACCCGCTGCTCGAACTGACCGCGGAACTGGGTGCCCGCCACAAGGCTGGTGAGGTCCAGCAGAAAAATTTCCTTATCCCGCAGGCCGATGGGCACCTGACCCTTGGCAATGCGCTCGGCAATGCCCTCGGCAATGGCGGTCTTGCCCACACCAGCTTCACCGATGAGGCAGGGGTTATTCTTCTGGCGGCGGCTCAAGATCTGGATGGTGCGGTAGATCTCGCGGTCGCGGCCGATGATATCATCCAGCTTGCCTTCCCGCGCCTTGCGGGTCAGGTTTTCGCAGTAGGTATCCAAAAACTTGCGCTTGGGCGGCTTTTTGCCGTTTTTGTGGTCGGCCTTTTTTTCGCCGTCCTGCTTTTCCGTACCGGTAAAGCCCAGCGGGAAGGTGGCATTGCTGCCGGGTACAAGATCCTCGTCCATGTTCTCCGCGTCGGCATCCTCGCCGTTGCCGGACATATTCATCAGCATGGAAAGGGGGTTGGAGTCGCCCAGCTCCTCCATCATGCTCTCCATGCGGTTTTCCATGTTATCCAGATCCTGTTCCGACATCCCGAATTGTTTCATCAGATCGTCCACGGGCTTGATGTGCAGTTCCCGGGCACAGTGCAGACAGTACCCCTCCTGCTTCATCTGACCATTCTCCATCCGCTGGATAAAGATGATCGCCGGACGCTTCTGGCATCGAATACAGACCATAGTTCCTCCTTGTCGCCCCTGTTACAAAAAGGGGTTGAACATATTAAACGCTTTATAGTAAAGACTGCTGTGCATCACAGTGTCGTTGAGCACATTTAAATTGCCGCCGGTGATGACCACAAGCCCCCACACCACGCACAGTACGAGGTATAGGTCCAGCAGAGCGGTCATGCCGCCGGTCAGCCAGCCCAGACCCCGGTTGACGGTGCCGATGACCGGCAGCTTATTCACCAGCCCCAGCACGGTGACCAGCATACTGACCAGCAGCCGCAGCACCGCGTAGAACACAAAGAACAGCACCAGCATGATCACCGGGGTGAGCAGCGGCTGCAATACTTTTTCCACGATGGTATCCGCCAGCACCACGGCATTATCTGCCAGCACAGCGTTGATGCTGCGCTCGCACGCCGCCACAATGGAGGCGCGGAAGCTTTCGGGCAAAAAGCCCGCGTACTGCTGGGCAATGCCGGAAAGGTTCACCACGCCGTCCTCCGAAAGGTGGGCAGCGATCTGGGTACGGAAGCCCCCGGCCAGCAGATTTTCGAACACCCAGCCTGCACAGGCGGCAGAGAGCTGCCGTGCGCCCAGCAGGCTGATGAGGTTGCCGGACAGCTGCACGATGGACGCCAGAAAGCCCTTGCGGGCGTAGCGCACCATCAGCACCAGCCAGACCACCGTACATAGGATATCAAAAAGAAATGACGGATTCTTGAACATATCTTGTTTTCCCTGTTATAAAGATCACTTTCCCCGCAAAAATACTGGTTTCCTCCTCGTTCACCGGGCGCTGGAAGCCGTTTGCTCCGGCGGAGCGATCTGCTGCACCGTGTTGCCGCACAGCACCAGCAGCTGCTTGCCCGCGATGAGTGCCTGCGGACGGACGGAAAGCTCCTGTCCCCACTGGTACACCCCGTCTGCGGCAAAACATTCCACACCACTGTCGGTAAGCAGATAAAAATTTTGACCCCGGCGCAGGATCTGGTTTGCCGCAGGCACGTTGCCGCTGTACTGCACGTTCAGATCTTTATCCAGCAGCACGGCGGTGCACACCTGCCCGTTTTCCAGCAGCAGGGCGGCGTTTGCGCCATCCTGCGAAACGCTGACAAGGTTGCCGCCGCCAAGGTCAAAGCGCCCCCGCTCGCCGCCGTCCGCGCCGTACACCACGGCACAGTTCTCATACACAGCCAGCACGGTGTCGTTGTTCAGCCAGCCCAGCCACTGGGGCACGCTGTCCCCGCTGCTCAGCTGCACCGGGTCGCCCTGCGCAAGGCTGAGCACAAAGAGGTTTGCCTGTAATTGTCCCGCACTGGAAGTGACAGCCGCCACCGCCAGACGGCGGCTGTCGGCGGCAAAGGCCATCCGCACCGGGGTGCCCTGCGCGCCGGTCATATCCCAGTGCAGCTGTTCGCTCATGGTGGGGGTGTACACGGTCAGCCGGGCGGTGCTGTCGGCCGAATCGGTGGCCACTGCCAACGTGCCGGTGTCCGACATGGCGCACAGATAGATGCTGTTTTCCAGCGTTTTGCTGTACAGATTCTGGGTGCGGCTTTCCACCCGCAGCTCGTTGCCGGAGCGGTTGTACAGCACAAAGCGGGTCTTGCCCGCAGCCAGCGCCGGGCGGGCGTAGCCGCTCTGGATGCTTGCAAGGCGGGTGCCGCCTAAGCTGTACACCGCACAGGCATCCTCGTCCATGGCCACAAAGCTGCCGGACATGGGCTGCACGGCCGTCAGCTCGCCAAGGCCGGTCTGCTGCGGCCAGCCCACCGCCGGGGAAAGAGCGATGTGCACCGTATCCACCATGTCCTTTACCCGGGCGATGGATGCCCCCACCGCGCCGGTGGCAAACAGGGTGACCAGTATCAGCGCCGCCAGAATGATGGCGGTGCGGCGCAGACGGCGGCGGCGCACCCGCTGACGCGCTGCCTCCAGATATTCCACCCGTCCGGCAGAAAGCGGCTCTCCGTCCGGGTTGCTGCCGCCGCGATGAAGCTTTTTCATAGCTGCTCTTCCTTCCTTTCCGGGTATTCCACACACTTCAGGAACAAGCCCTTTGCGGGCAGAGTAGGGCCTGCCCTGCTGCGGTCCCGGCTTGCCAGAATGGCGGGGATGTCCGCAGCGCGCAGCCGCCCCGCGCCCACCTCGCACAAAGTACCCGCCAGAATACGCACCATATTGTACAGGTAGCCGTCGGCGGTCACCTCAATGTCCACCTCGTCCCCGCGCCGAGTAACGCGGCAGTCCGTGATGGTGCGCACGGTGTCCCCATGGGCGGCAGCAGAACTGCCCGCCGCGCACAGGGCCAGAAAATCGTGCGTACCCACGAACTGCTGCGCCGCCGCCTGCATGGCAGCTTCGTCCAGCCGCCGGGGCACGCGGGTATAGTAGGCGGCGTCAAAGGGCGAGTCGATGGGGTGGTTATGGATGCGGTACAGGTAGGTCTTGGTATGGGCAGCATACCGGGCGTGGAAGTCCTCCGGCACGGTCTGCGCCGCAAGCACCCGGATATCCGGCGGCAGATGCTGGTTGAGCGCCAGCGGCAGCTTTTGTGGCGGGATGCGGGTATCGGCGTGGAAATTCAGCCGGAAGCCCAGCGCGTGCACCCCGGCATCGGTGCGGCTGCAGCCCTTAATATCGGGCCGTGAGCCCAGCACTGCTTCCAGTGCATCCTGAAAGGTGGCCGCCACGCTGCGCCCGTTGGGCTGCACCTGAAAGCCGCAGTAATTTGTGCCGTCGTAGGCAAGGGTAAGTAAAAAGTTCATAGTTGATATTTAGAATGGCCTCCGCTTCGCTGTGGCCATATTCAGCGGAAAAACGTTTTTTATTTCGTGTTTGTCGCGGTCTGCGGACCGCGACAAACACATTTTCACCGGAGGGGCCGCAGCGGGAAGCGGCATTTTCTCTCATCAGAAAAGTTCCGTACCAAAAGCTCCCCCTTTCGGGGGAGCTGTCAAGGCCATCAGGCCTTGACTGAGAGGGTTTTCCTCCTTTTGAGAGGGTTCTCCTCTTTAATAATTCGGGAACACCAGCCGGGAGGCAAGGATGACGGCAAAGCAGGCGATGCAGACCGCAAGGTCGATGTAGTCCTGCTTTTCGCAGCGCAGCACCTTCAGGCGGGTGCGGCCCGTGCCGCCGCGGTAGCAGCGGCACTCCATGGCCATGGCCAGCTCGTCCGCACGGCGGAAGGCCGAGATGAACAGCGGGATGAGCACCGGCACCAGCGCCTTGACCCGGTCGGTCATCTTGCCGGTATCCAGCTGCGCGCCGCGCGCCTTTTGCGCGTTCATGATCTTATCCGTCTCCTCGATGAGGGTGGGGATAAAGCGCAGCGCGATGCTCATCATCATCGCCAGCTCGTGCACCGGGAAGTGCAGCTTGCCCAAGGGCTTGAGCAGCTGCTCAATGGCATCGGTCAGCACGATGGGGCTGGTAGTATAGGTAAGCAGGCTGGTGCCCGCGATGAGCGCCATCACGCGCACTGCCATCAGCACCGCGTAGCGCACGCCCTCGGCGTAGATGGTCAAAAACCAGAAATGCACCAGCGGGTCGCCCTCGCCGGAAACAAAGAACAGGTTCAGCACCGCCGTGAACAGCACGATGGGCAGAATGGGCTTCAGGCTTTTGCCGATCATTTTGACCGGGATTTTTGCCACCTTGTACATGACCCCCAAAAAGAGGATGGACAAAGTAAGCCCCAAGGGGTTGGAGGCTGCAAACAGCAGCACGATATAAGCAACCGTCAGCACAAGCTTCAGTCTGGGGTCGAACCGGTGCACCAGACTGTTGCCCGGGAAGTGCTGACCGATGGTGATATCTCGCAGCATCAGACAGCACCCCCTTTCTGTGCAGCGCTGCGGGGCAGCACAAGGCTTTCCCCGGCATCGCGGCGGCGCTTGGCTTCCAGCAGGGTCTTGACCGCGTAAGGGATGGTGTACACGTCCGCAGGGACGTCCACCCCCATCTCCCGCAGCTTGAGGAAAATCTTCGTCACCTGCGGCACCGACAGCCCCAGCTCCAGCAGCTCCGGGGCACGGGCAAAGACCTTTTCCACCGTGTCATACATGGCAATTTTCTTGTTGCTCATCACCAGCACACGGTTGGCATACTTGGCGATATCCTCCATGCTGTGGGACACCAGCAGCACGGTGGTGCCGGTCTTTTTATGATACTCCTTCACCTCGGAAAGGATATCGTCCCGTCCCTCCGGGTCAAGACCGGCGGCGGGCTCGTCCAGCACAAGGATGCGGGGCTTCATGGCCATGACGCCAGCCACCGCCACCCGGCGCTTCTGACCGCCGGACAGCTCAAAGGGGCTGCGCTCCAAAAGCGCCGGGTCTAAGCCTACAAAGTCTGCGGCTTCGTGGACGCGGCGGTCTACCTCGGCCTCGTCCAGCCCCATGTTCTTGGGGCCAAAGGCGATGTCCTTGTAGCAGGTCTCCTCAAACAGCTGGTATTCCGGGTACTGGAACACAAGCCCGGTGAGAAAGCGGAAATCCCGGATCTTTTCCGGGTCTGCCCACAGGTCGCGGCCGTCAATATAAATTTTGCCGCTGGTGGGCCTGTTCAGGCCGTTCATGTGGGTGATAAGGGTGCTTTTGCCGGAGCCGGTGGCTCCGATGATGCCCACAAAATCGCCCTCTTCTACGGTAAAGCTCACGTCGTCCAGCGCGGTCACTGCGGTGGGCAGGCCGGGGTTATAGACGTAGCTCAGATGTTCTACCTTAATGATATCTGCCATTTCGTCCGCCCCCTTACTGCAGCAGTTCATACAGCGCCTGTGCGCAGGCACCGGTGTCGATGATGCCCTCCGGCATCGGGATACCGGCCTTCACCAGCTCGTCCCGCAGCTCAGCGGCCTGCGGCACGTCCAGATGCAGCGAACGCACCTTCTCGGTCTGGCTGAACACCTCTTTCGGGGTGCCCTCCATCACCACATGACCCTTGCTCATCACCAGCACACGGTCGGCCTGTGCGGCTTCTTCCATATAGTGGGTGATGGACACCACCGTGATGCCCATGTTCCTGTTCAGGTAATGGATGGTCTGCATCACCTGCTCGCGGCCGCGCGGGTCCAGCATGGCGGTGGCTTCGTCCAAGATCAGGCAGTCCGGGCGCATGGCAACCACACCGGCAATGGCCACGCGCTGCTTCTGACCGCCGGAAAGGTTGTGGGGTGCGCGCTCACGGTATTCGTAGATGCCGGCCATCTTCATGGAGTCGTCCACCCGGCGGCGCATCTCGTCCTGCGGCACGCCGAGGTTTTCCAGCGCAAAGGCCACGTCCTCTTCCACCACAGTGGCAACGATCTGGTTGTCCGGGTTCTGGAACACCATGCCCACGGTCTGGCGGATATCGTAGAGCTTTTCTTCGTCTGCGGTGTCCATGCCCTCCACATACACCTTGCCGCTCTCCGGCAGCAGAATGGCGTTGAAGTGCTTCGCCAGCGTGGATTTACCACAGCCGTTTGCACCCAGTACCGCCACGAACTCCCCGCGCTTTACCTGCGCAGATACGCCGTCCAGCGCGTAGACCGGCTGCTCGGCATCGTAGCGGAACTTCAAATTTTCAGCAGTTAAAATCGTTTCACTCATGCTTTGTTTCTCTTTCTGGTGGTGCGCCCCTCCGAAAGGGGCTGTACCCCATTCTTGAATCATATAACCCTCTCAGTCACGGCTGACGCCGTGCCAGTTCCCCCAAGGGGGGAGCTTTTCTCCATCTTACCGTAAGCTCTTATAAAGCTCCCCCTTTCGGGGGAGCTGTCGCCGCAAGGCGACTGAGAGGGTTCTTTCCTTATTCTTCCCAAATAGCGGTGGCGCCGCAGGGCACCACGCCGCCGGTGGCAGACACCGGCAGGCCGATCTCGTCGCAGCTGGTCTTGCCGCCAAAGCGGGGCACCAGCGTGGTCTTGAGCATATACTCCATGACCGCCGGAGACAGGCCGGTGGTGTAGCTGTTGACCGCAAAGAACAGCGGGGTATCGCTGAGCACCTCTTCGCACTGGCTGATGAGATCATAGATGCAGTCCTCCAGCTTCCAGATCTCGCCGCCGGGACCGCGCCCGTAGCTGGGCGGGTCCATAATGATGCCATCGTAGGTGTTGCCGCGGCGCTTTTCCCGCGCCACGAACTTGGCGCAGTCGTCCACCAGCCAGCGGATGGGCTTATCGGTCAGGCCGCTTGCCACGGCGTTGTCCTTGCCCCATGCCACGATGCCCTTGGAGGCATCCACATGGCAGACGGTAGCACCGGCAGCGGCGCAAGCCAGCGTAGCGCCGCCGGTGTAGCCAAACAGGTTCAGCACCTTTACCGGGCGGTTCGCGGCGCGGATCTTCTGCTGGTACCACGCCCAATTGACCGCCTGCTCCGGGAACACGCCGGTGTGCTTGAAGCCGGTGGGGCTGACGATGAGGGTCAGCTTATCCTCCCCTTCGCCGCAGCTGATCTTCCACTTTTCCGGCAGACGGCGGCGGTACTCCCACTCGCCGCCGCCCTGATTGGAGCGGTGGTAGATGGCATCTGCCTTTGCCCACAGGGGGCTTTGCTTGGGGGTCTTCCACACCACCTGCGGGTCGGGGCGGATGAGCAAAGTTTCTCCCCAGCGTTCCAGCCGGTTGCCGTCGGTGGCATCCAGCAGTTCGTAGTCTTTCCAAGTATCTGCAGGGCGCATAGCGTCCTCCTTCCGTTTACTGCTTCAAATTCCTATATAATAAGTCAGAACAGGCTCTGCTGACCGTTTTCCTCGGCGCTGCCGGTCTCCGGGGCCTTCATGCCCAGATGCTCGTAGGCAAGGCGGGTGGCGCAGCGTCCGCGCGGGGTGCGGGTCAAAAAGCCCATCTGCATCAGATACGGCTCGCACAGATCCTCCAGCGTGACCGCCTCCTCGCCCAGGGCGGCGGCCAGCGTTTCCAGACCCACCGGGCCGCCGTTGTACATCTCGATGATGGCGCGCAGCAGGCTGCGGTCCAGCTCGTCCAGACCCAGCGCGTCCACGTCCATCCGCTTCAGACCCAGCAGTGCCACGTCCCGATCGATGATGCCGTCGCCCAACACAGTGGCAAAGTCGCGGATGCGCTTCAAAAAGCGGTTGGCCACACGGGGGGTGCCGCGGCTGCACTTTGCCAGCTCATAAGCACCCTCCGGGGTGATGGGCTGATCCAGAATGCCCGCCGACCGCATGATGATGCGGGAAAGCTCGTCCGGGCTGTACAGCTCCAGCTTGAGCAGCACGCCAAAGCGGTCGCGCAGCGGGCCGGTGATCTGTCCGGCGCGGGTGGTAGCGCCCACCAGCGTGAACCGGGGCAGATTGATGCGGATGCTCTGGGCGCTGGGGCCCTTGCCGATCATGATATCCAGCGCGTAGTCCTCCAGCGCGGGATACAGCACCTCCTCCACCTGCCGGGACAGGCGATGGATCTCGTCGATGAACAGCACATCGCCCTCCTGCAGGTTGGTCAGCAGGGCGGCAAGGTCGCCTGGCTTTTCAATGGCCGGGCCGCTGGTGATGCGGATCTGCACCCCCATCTCGTTGGCAATGATGCCCGCCAGTGTAGTCTTGCCCAGACCCGGCGGGCCGTAGAGCAGAATGTGATCCACCGGCTCGCCCCGGCGCTTAGCGGCTTCCAGATAGATTTTAAGGTTCTGCTTGGCCTTTTCCTGCCCGATGTAATCCTCCAGATGCTGCGGGCGGAGGTTATTTTCCTCACTGTCCGCCGGGGTCATGACGGGCTGCATCATTTTTGCGCCGTATAGCGCGGTATCGTCCTGCATTGCTTACCTCCTGCCTGCCATGCTGCGCAAGGCCAGCTTGATGATCTCTTCCACCGGCAGCGTGGCATCGATCTTTGCGATGGCCAGCGCCGCCTCGCTCTGGCTGTACCCCAGCGACACCAGCGCTGCAATGGCCTGTGCGCTGCTCTGGGTCGCGGGAGTGTCGGCGGCAGAGCCCGCCACATCCTCCAGCGAGATGCCGTCTACAAAGCCCTTGGCCACCTTATCCTTCAGTTCCAGCACGATGCGCTGCGCCAGCTTCGGGCCCACGCCGGAGGCAGCCTTGAACGCCTTGTGGTCCCCCGCCGAGATGGCCAGCGCCACCCGCTGCGGCTCCATGACGCTGAGGATGGCCAGCCCCACCTTGGGACCCACGCCGGACACGGCGGTCAACATCTCAAAGCAGGCCTGCTGCTCCTCGGTGGCAAAGCCGTACAGGCTCACATCGTTCTCAGTCACGCTCATCACAGTGTACAGGGTAGTTTCCTGCCCCACACCGGGCAGTGCCCCCGCCACGCTGGCCGGGCACTGGGTATAATAGCCCACGCCGCCGCAGCTGAGCACCACGGCATTCAGGCTTTTTTTCACGATTTTTCCAGTCAGACAGTAGATCATAGAATCCTCTCAGTCAAGACCCGCCGCCCCGCAGGGCGGCTGTGGTATGCGGTCAGATGGGGCCCGCCACCCGGCGGGTATAGCGGTTGAGCTGGTTGCCGTTGGTGTGACAGAAGGTAATGGCCATGGCCAGCGCATCGGCGGTGTCGTCCGGCTTTGGCACGGCGGGCAGATGCAGCAGCACCCGGGTCATCTCCTGCACCTGCTTTTTCACGGCCTTGCCGTAGCCGGTGACCGCCTGCTTGACCTGCATGGGGGTGTACTCGTAGATGGGCAGCCCCGCCTGCGCCGCCGCCAACAGAATGACCCCGCGCGCCTCGGCCACGCCGATGACGGTGGTCTGGTTGTGCTGGTAGAACAGCTTTTCGATGGCCAGCACCTCGGGCTTTGTGCGTTCGATGACCTCCTTGATGCCGGTATACACCTCGTCCAGCCGCCGCTCAAACGGTACGCCCGCGTCCGTGCACACCGCGCCGAAATCCACCGGCGCAAAGCGGTTGCCCGCATACTCCACCACGCCCCAGCCCACGATGGCGTAACCGGGGTCGATGCCCAAAACTCTCATGCTGCGTTCCCTTTCCGACACTACTCCTATTATAGTTTTCTATTATAGCACAACGTCTGGTTGGGGGCAACAAGAAAGCTGTCGCCCACCGCCCTAAAATCCGCGCTGCACCGCACAGAAGCCGGGTTCCGGGGTGCTTTTTCAAAAAAGTTTTACAATTTTTGAAAAAAGGCCTTGCTTTTTGGCATCGGATATGGTATTATAATCTAGCTGATTTCGGTAAAACAGAATATGGACGGTTAGCTCAGCTGGTAGAGCATCTGCTTGACGTGCAGGAGGTCACAGGTTCGAGTCCTGTACCGTCCACCACATCCCCAGACCATTCGGTCTGGGGATTTTTTTGTGTCATTCGCCAGCCCGGAACAGCAAACCGGGAATTTCACTTTATCGGGGGTGTTCTTTCCTTGGCGGGTGTGGTATACTCGGCTTAGCGCAACAAATCGGAATTGGGAGGCTCGAATCGTGTGGAATGAATTAGGTATCAGCGGCGGAACCGCAATCATTATTTTGATTGCGCTGTATTATGTTATCAAATGGGCAGTGAGAAACGGCATCAAAGAAGCCTACCGTGCTATCACGGGAGAGAAAACCGATGAAGATATTCAAAACGAAAAAGAGCTGAAAGAGCTTGGATTGGATTCAGACGATAAATAAATCGGAATTTGTAGAATTAGTAAATCTCGATTTTGGGAAATGCAAGAATGTGTCTCATTATGGTTTTAATGCGGTTTGTAAGGAGAAACAATATGATAGGGTTTGTTATATGGTCACTTTTGGGAGTGTTTATAATTGGATTAGGAATAAAAGATATGTTTTCTAAGAATCCCGTTGGATTCTGGGCTAATACCGAAACAATAAAAGTAAAAGATGTGAAAGGTTACAATCGTGCGAGCGGACTATTGTTTATAATCTATGGAATCATTTTTGTTATATTAGGAATTCCGCTGTTAGAAGGTCAAAATACACCATACGTTCTGTTGTCGGTTATTGGTGTGATGGTGGAAACAATTGTAATTATGGCTGCTTATAGTTTAGTTATCGTTAAAAAGTATGAAGAGAAGTAAATAACTTCGCGTTTGTGGAGCGAAGCAGAACAATGAAAGCCCCAGTGGGGCTTTTAAGCGACAGAACGGTCTTGCGTAGCAAGATGGAGGGGCTTTGCCCCGACAAGTTCCAGTTTGTCGCACTCATTATTTTTCTTTCTTGTATAAACGGGATACCGGAGCGTCCGCAGACGCTCCGGTATCCCATTTTTATCCATAATGCTTCTCTTTTATCTGCGTCCGCGCGCCGGGCGGCGATGAAGGGCGCAGTAATAGCCGAAGGCGGTACCGCACAAGCCACCCACGATGTGCATAAAATTTGCTACGTTATCGTGCACAAAGATGATATCATACACCTGCTGGCCGAAATACAGTGCCGCCACCAGCAGCATGGTGACCGGGATGCCGCCGGAGAAGCCCGCCAGCGAGGACAGCATGATGAGCATAAACACGATACCGGACGCACCCAGCAGCCCCGTGTGAGGAAACAGGATGCATTGCAGCACGCCGGTGACCAGCGCGGTGAACAGAATGCCCTTGAGCAGCGGGATGCTGCCGTATTTCTCCTCCATGGGCGGGCCCACCACCAACAGCAGCAGCATATTGTTGAGAAAATGCTCCCAGTTGGCATGGCCCAGCACATGACCGAACAGCCGGATGTAGCCCAGCGGATCCCGCCACGAGGAGCGGTACACGCAGAACAGGTTCATGGTGCTCCAGCCGTTCGTCCAGCCGTCTGCCAGCAGCACCAGCATGGACAGCAGAAAAAAGGTAAGGATCACCGGCGAGTTATACTGGAGCTCCAGCTTCAGCTTGATCTTTTTCGTAAGCAGTCATTCCCTTCACAGTATTATCGGCGTTACCCTCTGGTTTGCACCCAGTATGCACCCATGCTCTGGCCTGGCTGGTTCGTCACTTCATCGTTGAGGTACGCCGCAAGGCCGCAGGCCGCAGGCTGCCAGCTGAGCGCGGCTTCCACCGTGGGGTACTCCACCTCGGCGTACCAGAACGCTGTGGGCAGGCCCTCGTCCACATGGTTTACCTCCAGCACCGCGCCGTCCGGCAGGCGGTAGCTCCGGCGCACCTTTTTGATCAGAGGCTTGCCGATGATCTTCTCTTCCAGCTGCACAAACAGGTCTTTGTCGATGCTGCGCTCGATTTCCTCCCGCGCTAAGCCTCCTGCGGACTTGAAGCAGAGGATATAGTCGGTGCTGCCGCCGGTCAGCGCCTCCTCCCGGATGCGCACCGTGGGCTGCACACTGATATAGCCCTGCCGCATGGTGAACTCTTCCTCAAGGGGCAGCCCCTCCGGCCAGCCGGTCACCATCCATTTGCGTTCGATCTCCATAGCGTTTTCTTCCTTCCGCAAAATTTTGTATTTATTCTACCATATTTTTATGTTATGATAAAGAGCAGAACAAGCATCATTTTGCGCATTCTTAGTTGAAGGAGCATTTTATGAAAAGCGAACGCACTTATCCTGTATATAAAGTCAACAAGCACGCCGAAGGGCTTTTGGTGGGCGGGCACCCCTGGGTGTACGAGAACGATATTCTGGAAGCACCCGGCACCGAGCCGGAAAACGGCACGCTGGTGGATGTGGTCAGCCCCAAGGGCGCTTATCTCGGCACCGGCTTTCTCTCGCTGCAAAGCAAGATCCGGGTGCGGCTCATTTCCCGCAATGCCAACGATACCTTTGACGCCGCCTTCTGGCGGCGCCGGGTGGAGTACGCATGGGCTTACCGCAAAACGGTGCTGGAGCCTGCCGACCTTTCCGCCTGCCGCTTCATCTTTGGCGAGGCAGACCAGTTCCCCGGGCTGACGGTGGACCGGTTCAACAATGTTCTGGTCACCCAGACCCTGAGCGTGGGCATGGAAAAGCTGAAGCCGGTGCTCTTCCCTCTTTTGGCTGAGGTGCTGCGGGCAGACGGACAGACCATTGACGGCATCTACGAGCGCAACGACGAAGCCCTGCGTGCCAAGGAGGGGCTGGAACAAAACAAGGGCTGGTTCGCCCTGCCCGGCGAGAGCCACCCGGAAACCACCCAGACCGAGATCTGCGAAAACGGCGTGTACTACCATGTAGACTTTGAAAACGGCCAAAAGACCGGCTTTTTCCTTGACCAGAAATATAATCGTCGGGCGGTAGCACGCCTTGCCGCCGGGCATATCGTGCTGGACTGCTTTACTCACACCGGCAGCTTTGCCTTGAACGCGGCCAAGGGCGGGGCAGCCCGGGTGACTGCTGCCGACATCAGCGCCGAAGCCATTGCCATGGCAAAGCGCAACGCCGAATGCAACGGTCTCGACAACATGGATTTCCTCTGCGAGGACACCTTTGCCCTGCTGCCCCGGCTGGAAAAGGAGGGCAGCCCCTACGACTTCATCATTCTGGATCCTCCGGCCTTTACCAAGGCGCGCCGCACGGTAGAGAATGCCATGCGCGGCTACAAGGAGATCAACTACCGCGCCATGAAGCTGCTGCCCCGGGGCGGGTATCTGGCCACTGCCAGTTGCTCCCACTTTGCCACTGAGGAGTTGTTCATCAAGATGCTGCGCGCCGCCGCCAAGGACGCTCACCGGCAGCTGCGGCAGATTGAGGTAAAGCAGCAGGCACCGGATCACCCCATTCTGTGGGGTGTACCGGAGACGAACTACCTCAAGTTTTTCCTGTTTCAGGTCATCTGATGCTTTTACAATAAGAACAATCGCCGCGCGCTGCACACCTTTCAGCCGGAGAAGGCCGTCCTGAAGGGGGCTTTTCCGGCGTAAAAGTCATACCAATCGCGGTTATTCCAAAAATCCGAGATCGTGTTTGTGCAGAATCGTCAGTTTTGTCAATTGCCTTTTTTGCCCGCAAAGACTATAATCTTAGCCATAGACAGCAACGGCGCTGTGGGTCACCTCCTGACTCGCAGCGCCGTTTTTGTTAAGATGTAAGCAAGCTTTGGGCCCTGCATTGCGGCAGACCCAAGGCGAAAGAAAAAAGTAAGATCAAGTAAGGAGTAGGATTTATGGCAGCAAATGTTATGGAGATCTACGGCAGCAAGGTCTTTAATGAGCACGTTATGAAGGAGCGCCTGCCCAGCGCTACCTACAAGAGCCTGAAGAACACCCTGCACAAGGGTGCTCCGCTGGACATCGAGGTGGCAAACGTCGTTGCCAGCGTGATGAAGCGCTGGGCTATGGAGCTGGGTGCTACCCATTACACCCACTGGTTCCAGCCCCTGACCGGCATCACCAGCGAGAAGCACGATGGCTTCGTCAGCCCTGTGGGCGACGGCACCGCCATTATGGAGTTCTCCGGCAAGGAGCTGGTACGCGGCGAGCCCGATGCTTCTTCCTTCCCCTCTGGCGGTCTGCGCGCTACCTGTGAGGCACGCGGCTACACCGCATGGGACCCCACCAGCTACGCCTTTGTGAAGGATGATGTGCTGTGCATCCCCACCGCATTCGTCAGCTACACCGGCGAGGCTCTGGATAAAAAGACTCCCCTGCTGCGTTCCATGAACGCACTGTCCGGTCAGGCCGTCCGTATCTTGAAGCTGTTCGGCAAGGATGTGGACTACGTTTCCACCACCGTCGGCCCCGAGCAGGAGTACTTCCTGGTCAAGAAGGAGGACTACGAGGCACGTCAGGATCTGATCCTCACCGGCCGCACCCTGTTCGGTGCTCCCTCTGCCAAGGGTCAGGAGCTGGAGGAGCACTACTTCGGTGTCATCCGTCCCGAGGTTTCTGCGTTCATGAAGGAGCTGGACGAGGAGCTGTGGAAGCTGGGCGTACCCGCCAAGACCAAGCACAACGAGGTTGCTCCCTGCCAGCATGAGCTTGCTCCCATCTTCGATACCACCAACGTAGCCATCGACCACAACCTGCTGACCATGGAAATGATGCGCAAGATCGCACCCAAGTATGGTCTGGTCTGCCTGCAGCACGAGAAGCCCTTTGAAGGCGTGAACGGCAGCGGCAAGCACAACAACTGGTCCATGAGCACCACCCACGAGAACCTGCTGGACCCCGGCGACACCCCCATGGAGAACCTGCAGTTCCTGATCTTCCTGGCCGCTGTTATCAAGGCTGTGGATGAATACGCTGACCTGCTGCGCACCTCTGTGGCTACCCCGGGCAACGATCACCGTCTGGGCGCCAACGAGGCACCTCCGGCCATCATCTCTATCTTCGTAGGCGAGGAGCTGGAAGCTGTCATCGATGCAATTGCATCCGATTCTCCCTATGCCGGCCCCGTCAAGATGAAGATGGACCTGGGCGTGGATGTTCTGCCCAAGTTCAGCAAGGACACCACCGACCGCAACCGTACCTCTCCCTTCGCCTTCACCGGCAACAAGTTCGAGTTCCGTATGCCCGGCTCTGCCGAGAACCTGAGCGACTGCAACACCATCCTGAACACCGCTGTCGCCAAGGAACTGAAGGGCTACGCCGACGAGTTGGAGGGCGCTGAGGACTTTACCAGTGCAGCTATCGCTCTGGTCAAGCGCACCATCCGCGACCATCGCCGCGTTATCTTCAACGGCAACGGCTATACCGCCGAGTGGGAGGCCGAGGCAGCCAAGCGCGGCCTGCCCAACAAGAAGAATACCCCCGCTGCTCTGCCCGCACTGGTCGAGCCCAAGAACATCGCCCTGATGGAAGAGTTCGGCGTGCTGACCAAGGTGGAGATGGAGAGCCGCTACGAGGTTGAGATGGAGCATTACTCCAAGATCATCAACATCGAGGCTCTGACCATGCTGGAGATGGCCCGCAAGCAGCTGCTGCCCGCCATCAACGCCTACATGAGCGAGGTTGCCAATACCGCCGCCTCCAAGCTGGCTGTCAGCGAGCACATCAGCGTGCGCAGCGAGACCAAGACTTTGGAAAAGCTTTCTTCTGACGCCGATGCCATGAGCGATGCCATCGACACCCTGCAGGATGCCGTGAATGCCGCCAAGGCACTGCCCACCGAGAGCGAGAAGGCCGTTGCCTTCCACGATAACGTTCTCCCGGTGATGGATGCCCTGCGTGCCGCTGCCGACGATGCCGAGACTATCTGCGGCGAGGATTACTGGCCTCTGCCCAGCTACAGCAAGATGCTTTACTACGTCTGATAATCTCCTGACAGCGTAAAAAAATAAGCATCCGCCGGCTGCCGGATCAATTAGCCATTCTCCTTTTCCTATTTCTTACACCAGCCCAAAGACCTGCTCCCTTTTTGAGGGCAGGCCTTTGGGCGTTTTATTTGAAATGCAGTTTTTGTAAGGGGGTTATTTATGAGCTATTCCACCCAACAGGATATTCTGGATTTCGTGGAGGATAACAACGTCAAATTTGTGCGCTTTGCCTTCTGTGATATTTTTGGCACCCAGAAGAACATTGCCGTGCTGGCCAGCAACCTGTCCAAGGCGCTGGAAGAGGGCGTGTGCTTTGACGGCAGTTCCATTGCGGGCTTTATGCACGTTGAGGAAAGCGACCTTGTGCTGCGGCCGGATCTTTCCACCGTGACCATCCTGCCGTGGCGTCCCACCGAAGGCCGAGTGATGCAGTTCTTCTGCGATGTGGAAAAGCCGGACGGCGCAGCCTTTAGCGGCAACTGCCGGGGCTTTTTGCGGGATGTGAACCGCAAATTCAAAAAGCTGGGGCTTACCTGCAATGTGGGCACCGAGTGCGAGTTCTATCTATTTGAAAAGGACGACCGTGGCCACCCTACCTGCATTCCCATTGACTTCGGCGGATATTTTGACGTAGCGCCGCTGGATGCGGGTGAAAACCTGCGCCGGGATATCTGCCTGACCATGGAGCAGATGGGCATGGCGCCTCAGCACAGCCACCACGAGAGCGGCAACGGCCAGAACGAGATCGACTGCCGCTACGCCGGGCCGCTGAAAACCGCCGACAACGTGATGACCTTTAAGCAGATCGTCCGTGCCATTGCCATGCGCAATGGTCTGCACGCCAGCTTTCTGCCCAAGCCCCTGCCCCAGCAGGCCGGCAGCGGGCTGCACATCAACCTCTCTCTTTACATGGACGGCAAAAACCTGTTTGAGGGCGATATTGCCCCGGACAGCGTAGCCGGCAGCTTTATGGCCGGTGTGCTGGCACACAGCCGGGAGCTGACCGCGTTCACCAATCCCCTGCCCAACAGCTATCAGCGCTTTGGCTGTGACGAAGCGCCCCGCTATGTGAGCTGGAGCCGTCAGAACCGCAGCCAGCTGGTGCGCATCCCCATGGTCAAGGGCGACAACTGTCGCATGGAGCTGCGCAGCCCGGACCCCGCCTGCAACCCGTATCTGGCCATTGGCCTGATCCTTGCCGCCGGACTGGACGGCATTGAGCAGCGCATGGTGTTGCAGCCGCCGGTGAACCGCAACCTGTTCGATGCCGCCGAGGCCAAGGGACTGGGGCTTGAGACCCTGCCCGCCACCCTTGAGGAGGCGGTGCAGGTGGCCGAGGAGAGCGAGTTCCTGCGCCGGGTGCTGCCAGAGGGGCTTTCTAAACGCTATTTCTCGGAGGAGCTCAAGCGCTGCGCTGCACTGCGGAGTGCGCCTGACCGGGCTGAGCACGAGCGCGTCTACTATTTTAACGCCATCTGATCCCTGCCTGCGCAGGAGAAAGGAGTGCGGAATGGGACGCGCACTGATCGTAAGCGCCGGTGCCAACTCCAACGAATATATTGCCGCGCGGCTGTCCGAGATGGGTTACAGCCGCCCGGTGATCATTCCCAGCGGAGCCGAGGCGCGACGCAGAATGTCGGAATCTGATTTTGAGTTGATCGTGGTCAACGCTCCCCTGCCCGATGAGTTCGGGCACGAATTGTGCATCACCGCTGTGGAGCAGACCGATGCCGGTGTGGTCTTTCTGGTAAAGGCCGCACAGGCTGAGCAATTGCTTGCCCCCCTGAACGAGCAGGGGGTGCTGCTGCTGAGCAAACCCTTCACCACCCCGTTGTTTTTGCAGGCCATGCACATGGCAGCTGCCGGCAACCACCGCCTGCAGCGTCTGCGGCAGGAAAACGCCCGCCTGCAGGACAAGATCGGGCAGCTGCGGCTGGTCAGCCGGGCAAAGTGCTGTCTGGTAGAGCACGCCCACATGACCGAGGCCGAAGCGCACCGCTACCTTGAAAAACAGGCTATGGACACCCGCCGCGACCGCACTGAGGTGGCGCAGGAGGTGCTGGAGGAGTACGCTGACAGAAGCGAATGAGACATAGGGCTTCGCCCCGCACCCGCAGGGAAAGGGGTGCGCCGGGAGCGGGCCTTTTATGGGAGAGTTTTATTCTACAACAAAGGAAGGTATATTTTTATGGCAAAATTTATTTTTGTGACCGGCGGCGTGGTCTCCGGTCTGGGTAAGGGCATTACCGCTGCATCTCTGGGCCGGCTTTTGAAGTGCCGCGGCCTGAAGGTGGCCAGCCAGAAGCTGGACCCCTATGTGAACGTGGACCCGGGCACCATGAGCCCGCTGCAGCACGGCGAGGTGTTCGTGACCGATGACGGCACCGAGACCGATCTGGATCTGGGACACTATGAGCGCTTTATTGACGAAAACCTGAACAAGTACTCCAACCTGACCACCGGCAAGGTGTACTGGAACGTGCTGAACAAGGAGCGTCAGGGCGCTTATCTGGGGCAGACGGTGCAGATCATCCCCCACATCACCAACGAGATCAAGAGCTACATTTATAACCTGGCCTCCTCCACCGAAGCCGATGTGGTCATTACCGAGATCGGCGGCACCACCGGCGATATCGAGAGCCAGCCCTTCCTGGAGGCCATCCGTCAGGTTGGTCTGGAGCAAGGACGGGAGAACTGCTGCTTCATCCATGTGGTGCTGGTGCCCTACATCTCCGGCTCGGACGAATACAAATCCAAGCCCGCCCAGCACTCGGTCAAGGAGCTGCAGGGCATGGGCGTAAGCCCCGATATCATCATTCTGCGCGCAGACGGCAGCGTGGGCAGCGATATCCGCCGCAAGATCAGCACCTTCTGCAACGTCAAGCCGGAGTGCGTCATCGAGAACCTGACCATGCCCAGCCTGTACCAGTGCCCGCTGATGCTGCACACCAACGGTCTGGACGATGTGGTGGTGAAGCAGCTGCATCTGGATGTTCCCCCCGCCGACCTGACCGAGTGGAAGCAGGTGGTTTCCCGCATTGCCACCCGCAGCAAGACCTGCACCATTGCACTGGTGGGCAAGTACGTCAAGCTGCACGACGCTTACCTCTCGGTGATGGAAAGCCTGTACCATGCCGGGTTTGAGAACGACAGTCAGGTGGAGATCCGCTGGGTAGAAAGCGAGGATCTGACCGATCAGGCCGCCTGCAAGGAAGCCTTTACGGATGTGGACGGCATCATCGTGCCCGGCGGCTTTGGCGACCGCGGCATTGAGGGCATGCTCCAAGCCGCCCAGTATGCCCGTGAGAACCATGTTCCCTGCTTTGGCATCTGCCTTGGTATGCAGATCATGGTCATTGAATTTGCCCGCAATGTGCTGGGCTACAAGGACGCCAATTCCAGCGAGTTCACCCCGGACGGCGCCCACAATGTCATCTCCCTGATGCCGGACCAGCAGGGCAATATCCCCAAGGGCGGCACCATGCGTCTGGGCAAGTACCCCTGCACGGTGAAGCCCGGCACCAAGATGGCCGAGTGCTACGGCGAGAGCGAGATTTGGGAGCGTCACCGCCACCGGTACGAGTTCAACAACGACTTCCGGCAGGAGATGCAGGACGCCGGACTGGTCATTTCCGGCACTAGCCCGGACGGCCATCTGGTTGAAACCGTAGAACTGCCCGGCCGCGACTTCCATCTGGGTGCACAGTTCCACCCGGAGTTCAAGAGCCGCCCCAACCGCGCACATCCCCTGTTCAAGGGCTTTATCGCCGCTGCGCTGCGCTACCGCGCTGCCGCCCAGCGGGATATGCTGCATCTGTAACAGCATAATATAACGGCAAGGCCGCAGCACAAAATACCGTGCTGCGGCCTTGCTTTATGTAAGACGATTTTAAATGCCTTCCGCGCCGTCCTGTCTGGCGTGGTTTGCCTGCTTATTCTCGTACATCCGCTGGTCGGCGATGCAGCGCACCTGCTGCACGTCCACGCTTTCGGCGGGGTACAGGGCGTAGCCGCAGCTGGCACCCACGCTCACGGTATTGCCGTCGATCTCGTAGGGCACAGCGACCATCTCACAGATCAGGTTCATCTTGCTGGCGCAGGCCTCCGGCTCCATCGGGCCGAGCAGCAGCAGAGCGAACTCGTCGCCGCCCAGACGGAAGGCGTAGTCCCGGCTGCGGATGCAGCCCTGCAGCCGCTGGGAAACGCCCTTCAGCAGCTCATCACCCACATCATGGCCGTAGGTATCGTTGACCGGCTTGAAGTGATCCAAGTCCATATAGAACAGCGCAAAGGGCTGGCTGTGCTGCTCCAGCACCGTCAGTACCCGGTCAAAGTAGCGCTTATTCAGCAGGCCGGTCAGGCCATCGGTGTTGGCAAGGCTTTGCAGCAGATGCTGCTCGCCCATATCCTGTGTGATTATCATCACACGGGTCAGGCGGTCGCCCTTCCACGCCATGGGAACGACCGTCATCATGAAAAATGCGCTTTTATCGCGGGCGGCATATTCCAGCTTGAGGGAGTCGTTGTCCGTTTTGATGAGCCTGCGCAGATTTTCCGGCGCCAGCATCTGGGTGATCTTAGCGTTTTCGCTGTCGGTCAGCACCACATACTTGCGCGATATCTGCTCCAGCATTTGCCGGTAGGAGCCCTCCGGCGGGTACAACGCTTCTCCGTGCCGTTCGTGGTACTGGTAGCGGTCACGGTCCAGATCGCACACTGCAAAACGCTCCACAACGCGCGCCATGCCCGCGAACATCATATCGCTCTTTTCCCGGCGGCGCTCCAGCTCCCGGCGGCGGTTGCGCTCCGCGTCACGCAGGATCTTTATCACGCCTGCCATGATCAGAAGCCCCAGCAGCAAAATGACAAAGATGGTAGCCATCTGCACCCGGCGCATCCCGGCATCCACCACCCCGGTGGACACGATGCCGATGATGCTCCAATCCATAAGCCCCAGCGGCTGATAGATCAGGTAATATTTCTGCCGGTTCAACGTGTACAGCACGCAGCCCTCGCCGCCCTGCGGCAGGGTCTGCACCATGGTGTCAAAGTAAGGCTTGTCCACACGGGCGTTCTGCTGTAAGTAATCAAACAGGTTGGCCATCTGCTCGGTGATCTCGGTCTTTGTCTCGGTGGAAAGTACGATATCGCCGTTTGAGCGCACGATATAGCAATCGCTCTGTCCCTCATAGACCATGCTGCCCAGCAGCTTTTCCAGCACGGCGTTGTCGTAGCTGACCGCCAGCGCCGTATAGGTGGTACCATCCAGCTGCAGTGGCTGTTCCATAGGCATGGCAAACATGATCTTTCGGATGCCCTGACTGGAGATATAGCTGGAGATCACCGGCTCGTTTGCGGTATACAGTTCCTCAAAAGCCGCCCTCATATGCTCTGCTGTGCCCTGCCGCCCGGCGGTGGTCCAGAACTCGCACTGCTCGTTGAACAGGTAAAAATCCGTGTACTGCCAGGTAGCCTTTTGGGCGATATACTCCTGCCACTGCCCCTCCTGTTCTCCCCTCTCGGCAAGGGCGCCCAGGTAACCGTCCCAGTCGGTCAGGATGTTCCAGTTGCGCTGCGCAAACATGGTAAAGGTCTTGGCAGACTGTCCATAGGTGGAAAGCAGGTTTTCCGTGCTTTCCTGATAAATCTGCTCCTGTGTATAGCCGTTGTAAATAAGGATGCCGACCAGCAGTGCCAGCAGCATCCCTGCTATGAGCAGTATATTTTTTTGTTTCTGCTTCATAGGTTTTCTCCCCCCAGCTGCCCCGCAGCCAAACCCCTTCACAATACGTTCTTCCAAAGGCTTTATGCCAAAGCGCCGTGCACAGCTTTTTGCAAAAAGTGCACAAGTGCCGCGTGTCAGCTCCCGCATAAACCGACACTATCCCTAATAACATTATACCATTCCGCAAAAAAGCCTGTCAACACATCCATGGGGCGATTCGTGTCTTTTAAAGGGCGATTCACGCAGGGTTGCCCTGTAAAGCTTGCAGACTTTTTGCAGACTTTCGGATAGCAAGTAAGTGCAAATATCGGTTAGTATTCGATAGTATTTGACAAGCCGCAAATACAAAAAACCGCATGAACACCGGATTTTCCAGTATTCATGCGGTTTTTCACGTTATGCAGAAGAAGGGACTTGAACCCTCACTCACTAGGAACTGGTGCCTAAAACCAGCGTGTCTGCCATTCCACCACTTCTGCTCATAGAAAAAAGGCAAGTCAAAAACCGACTTGCCTTCTGGTGCGAGGGAGGGGACTCGAACCCCCAAGGATAAACCACACGCACCTCAAACGTGCGCGTCTGCCAGTTCCGCCACCCTCGCATACCTGTTATACAGTTCTCCGGTTTTTGAGGTAGAAAACCGTTGGTGCGGACTGCTTGGATATAGTAACATATTTCCGGCCATTCGTCAAGTGGTTTCTTTGTTTCTCATAAGTTTTTTTATGCTTCATATCTATAATAGCAGCGCAGCGCGCGCAAAAGCAGCCTTGCGGGCAATTGCACAGGTCATTTGTACGCGGAAAGTGTGCCTGCGGCGCTGCGCCCAGAGCAAAGGAGGGGTTTGTATATGAAGCAATTTGTGCGGCGCACCGGCGGGCGCATCGGGCTATGGGGCGGGCTGCTGGCGGCGGCGCTGGCAGCGTTTGCGGCGGGGTGGCTGATGCCGGTACGCGCACCGGTGGGCTGCAAGCTGAACGAGCTGACCGCCGCGCCGGACTTTTCGCCCTTTTCCCCTGCCGCACTGGCGGTGGCTGCATCCGATGCCGGTGCGCCCGCTGCCCCTTCCCTGCCGGAAAAATGGGTCTGCCTGACCTTTGATGACGGCCCGAGCAAGACCACCCCGGAGGTGCTGGCTGCGCTGGATGCCGCCGGAGTGCACGGCACCTTTTTTGTAGTGGCCACCGGCTACAATGAGAAATATCTGCCCCTGCTCACACAGGCTGCTGCCGCCGGGCACCAGATCGCGCTGCACTCTGCCTCCCACGAATACAGCGATATCTACCGCAGCAGCGCCGCCTACTGGAAGGACATTGCCCTGCTGAAACAGCGCATTGCGCCCTATGTGGACGCTGAGAGCATCCGGTACCTGCGCTTTCCCGGCGGCAGCACCAACACCGTGAGCCGCCGCTACGGTGGCAAGGGGCTGATGCAACAGCTAAAAACCGAGGTAGAGCAGCGCGGCTGGCAGTGGGTGGACTGGAACGTCTGCGCCGAGGACGCCGTAGGCGGGCACCCCAGTGCGGATACCATCTACCGTAATGTGGTGCGGGAGACCGGCGAGCAGACCCACTGCGTGGTGCTGATGCACGACTCTGCCACCACCCGCACCACCGCCGAGGCACTGCCGGACATCATCCGGTGGTATACAGACAACGGCTACACTTTTTTGACCGTAGCCGAGGCATTGCCTCTGGGGTAGTGCACCTTACAGCCATTTTTCAAAGCAGCGTCCCAGCAGTACCCCGGCAGAAGCCAGCACCGCCAGCCAGAGCCAGCCTGCGCCGCCGGTCACCACCCACCCCGCCGCCAGAATGGCAGCAAAGGTGCACACCGGCGGCACAGCGATGCGCAGGATATGCAGCAGCTTCTCCCGCTGTGGCGGCAGTCCGATGTCCAGCTGCTCGGGATGCACAGCATCGCAGCAGATTTCGTCCCGGTACTTGCCCGGGTTGCGGTAGGCTTTATACGCGATGCCGTCCAGCGAAAACTCCGGGTACATCCCCTCTTTGGTCAGGGTGAACTGCATTTTCTTTTCCTCTGCATAGGCCTGCAAAGCCGCCGTAAACTCCTGCGAGGTGTTGATGCTGCCCTGCGGAATAAAGAAAAAGTGCTTCTGGTGCTGCACCTGCGCCAGCGTGCAGTAATCCTGCAGCCAGCCGGAGAAGAACCCCTGCTGCGGGGCGGGGTTTTCCATGCGGGTCAGGCAGGCGTCCACGTCCAGCGTGTCCGTCTGCGGAGCCTGCCGGGCAAGGTCGGCGCAAAACTGCATGGCTGCCGCCAGCTGCGCTGCCTGCTGCTCCAGCACGGTCTGCTGGGCTTGCAGCGCCTGTTGCAGGGGCTGTTCCCCGCGCAGTACCGCCTTGATGGTAGGCAGCGGCACATCCAGCATCCGCAGCATACGGATGAGCTTGAGGGTGCGGATGTTCCCGGCGGTGTAATCGCGGTAGTCATTGCCCTGCCTGCGTGCCGGTGTGAGAAGCCCTTCTTTTTCGTAAAAGCGGATGTTCGGGGCGGACACGCCGCTTTGTTCGGAAGCCTGTTTGATGTTCATTTGCTTCACCTCCGCCCTTACATTACACCTTAAAGCCGGTTGAAGGTCAAGGCTTTTGCGCAAAAAAACAGAGCCGCCGCACAAAAATGTGCAGCGGCTCTGTGAAAAGATGTTTTTATGATATGTATGTCACGGCCTGTGGCTGTGATATACATATTTTTTATTTTTAGTCCGCAGACTGGCAGAACAGACTGAAGGTGCGGTAAGCCATGTACAGGTCGGTCTTATGGATGACCTCGAAGGGAGAGTGCATGGACAGCACAGGCACACCCATATCCAGCACCTTGATGCCGCGGTTTGCCACATACTTGGCAATGGTGCCGCCGCCGCCCAGATCCAGACGCCCCATCTCGCCGATCTGCCATGCCACGTTGTTGGCATCCAGCATCCGGGTGATGTCGCCCAGCAGCTCGGCGTTGGCGTCGCTGGCAGAGCTCTTGCCGCGGCTGCCGGTGTACTTGAAGATGGCAATGCCGCGGCCTGCGTAGGTGCCGTTCTGCTTCTCAAAGGCGCTTGCCCAGGAGGGATCGAAGGCGGCGGTCACGTCCGCAGACAGGCACACGCTGTTGCGGAAGGCGAGGATATCGTCCTGACCGGCAGCGCGGCAGAGCAGCTGCATAAAGTGGAACACATACATGCTCTGCATACCGGTCACGCCGTCGGAACCGATCTCTTCCTTATCGGTCAGCACGCAGATGGTGGTGTGCACGGGATCCTTAGTCTCGATCTCGGCCAGCAGTGCGGGGTAAGCGTCCACGCGGTCATCGTGGCCGTAGGCACCGATCATGGAGCGGTCAAAGCCCACGTCGCGTGCCTTGGCAGCGGGAACCACCTCGATCTCGGCGCGGGTGAAGTCGCGCTCGGTGATGCCGTACTTCTGGTTCAGCAGGATGAGGGTGTTCAGCTTGACAGCCTCCTTGACGTCCTCTTCCTCCACGGTGTCAGAGCCGATGAGCACGTTCAGCTCCTCGCCCTTGATGCCCTCGCTGAGCTTACGCTCGTTCTGCTCGGCACCCAGATGGGGCAGCAGGTCGGTGATGCAGAACACGGGATCGTTCTCGTCCTCACCAATGGCAAAGTTGACGCTGGAACCGTCGGCGCGGGTGAACACGCCGTGGATGGCCAGCGGGATGGTAGCCCACTGGTACTTGCGCACACCGCCGTAGTAGTGGGTGCGGAAGTAGCTCATGTGGTCAGACTCGTACAGAGGGTTGGGACGCAGGTCCAGACGGGGGCAGTCGATGTGGGCGATGACCAGACGGAAGCCCTCTTCATAGGGCTTCTGGCCGATGGTAGCCGCCACAACAGCCTTGTTCTCCTGAATGAAGTAGACCTTCTCACCGGGGGCGTAGGCCTTTTTGGGCTCAAAAGCCTTGTAGCCGGCAGCCAGCAGCATCTGCTCGCTGACAACGGCAGCCTCGCGCTCGGTCTTGGCGCTGTCCATAAATTTCTTGTAGCCCTCGGCAAAGGCAGCAGCCTTTTCCTTTACGTCTGCCTGCTTGTCGGCAGCGTATTCGGGGGTGTAGAGCAGCTTTTCAGCGTACTCTTTTGCAGTAAGTTTCTCGCTCATGATTTTTTGCTCCTTAACTTTTTATCATTGACCTGCGTACAGACGCTGATAGGTCTGGTAGCAGGCGGTGATCTTGTTGACGTAGTGGTGCATCTGGTTATAAGGGAAGCCCTGCAGCGTTTCCCCATCTGCCGAGTGTTCCTCTATTTGCAGCAGCTGATCCACCGTGCCCCAGCCGCTGTGGTAGGCAGCTGCAGCCGTGGATACATCCCCTTTGTAGCGCACCATGCAAAGGTGCAGGTAATAGCACCCAAAGCGGATGGCGGTATCGGGGCTGTACAGGTCGGCAAAGGTCAGCGGTTCCTCCGGGGCGATCTTGCTGCGCATCCAGAGAAAGGTCTCCTCAGTCATCTGCATCAAGCCCCGGGCATCCACACTGGAGGTGGCCTGCGGGTCAAAGCCGCTTTCGGTGCGAATAAAGGCGTAGACCAGCAGGGGGTCCAGCTCGTAGGCTGCTGCCCATTTTTCCACCAGCTGCTCGTACTTGCGGGGGTACAAAAGCTGCTCTGCCCGGTTGCACAAAGGCGGCACGGCACACACTGCCACCACCACTACCAGAAATAGAGAAACCAGCCGCAGCAACCGCCGTCGGCGGCGCTGCTGTTTACGAAGGCGCTGTTTTTCCCGCGCCGCGCGGCGCTCCCGGGCGGCGATGGGGTCGTAGGCTTTTTCATAATTTTGTTCGTTCAAAGCGCTGCCGTCACGCCCCCTTCTGCCTGCAGCCGCTCACACAGGCGGGCGGCTGCGGCTTGCAGCGCCTCCAACCCGGCGTCGTTGTGCAGGGTGTAGTCTGCCTGTGCGGTCAGGGTTTGTTCCGGGGTCTGAGCGTTCAAGCGGCGGGCAGCCATCTCCGGCGAGATGCCGTCCCGCGCCACAATGCGCGCCACGCTGGTCTCAAAGGGCGCAGTGACCACGCACAGGCGGTCGCACTCAGCCTGTGCCGCCGTGCCCACGATGACCGCACCGTCCAGCACAAAAAGGGGCGCACCGGCGGTCTGCGCCGCCTGCTTTGCGGCGCGGATGCGTGCCACGATGGCGGGGTGGGTCAGGCTGTCCAGCGCGGCCTTGCCCTCCGGGGTGGCAAAAGCGCGGTCAGCCAACAGACGGCGATCCAGCGCGCCGTCCGGCTTTAAAATATCCCCGCCGAACCGCGCCGCCAGCTGCGGCAGCAGCGGCGAGCCTGGCAGTAAAATCTCCCGGCTGAGCTGGTCGGCGTCGGCCAGCGGCACGCCGTGGGCGGCAAATACTGCTGTGACCGTGGACTTGCCGCAACCGCTGCGCCCTGTGATGCCTAAAGTTATCATAGGTCGATCACCCGGAAAGCGGCGGCGCGGATCAGGCGGTTGTACACTGCCATGGACAGGCCGTCCTTCTGCGGGCAGCGGGCGTAGACTACGCCGTCGCCCTGCTCATCCAGCGCCCGCAGGGAGCGGAAGATGTGCTTTGCCTGATCGGCACCGTCCCCCTCGCGGCCGTATTCCACGCAGGGCACATCCAGCTTTGCGCTTTCGCCGGTAAAGCACAGGCAGCTGGGGTTCTCGTCTTTATGGGCGTCCACATAGGCCTTGAACTGCGCAAAGGTGCCGTTGAGCAAGGTCACATCGGCCTTGGGGGCGTAGTGCTTATACTTCATGCCCGGGCTGCGCACCACAGCACCCTCCGGCAGCTTTTCCAGAATGGCCTTGGACACCTCCACCTCTTCGCCGAGGGCGCGCTCCAAGTCCTCCAGCGTGATGTGACCGGGGCGGAACAGGGTGGGCTTCTCCCCCACCACCGACACCACGGTGCTTTCCACACCCACATCGCACTCGCCGCCATCCAAAATCAGCGGCAGGCGGCCGTCCATATCGGTGAACACATCCTGTGCGTTGGTGGGGCTGGGCTTGCCGGAAAGGTTGGCGCTGGGGGCGGCAAAGGCGCAGCCGCTCTGCTGGATGACCGCCCGCGCCACCGGGTGGCTGGGCATACGGATGCCCACAGTATCCAGTCCGGCGCAGCACTCATCCGCCACCTCCGGCCCACGCGGCATGATGATGGTCAGCGGCCCGGGGCAGAAGGCTGCCATCAGCAGCTGGGCACGCTCCGGCACCTCGCTGACAAGACCCGGCAGCATCTCCGGCCCGGTGACGTGGACAATGAGGGGGTTATCCTGCGGGCGCCCCTTGGCCACAAAGATATCGCGCACCGCCGCACCGTTGCGGGCATCGGCGGCAATGCCGTAGACCGTCTCGGTGGGCAGGGCTACAAGCTGTCCCTGCCGCAGCAGCTGTGCGGCCTCGGCTACGCCTGCTTCATCGGCAGGCAAAACTCTGGTTTTGATTTCCATACGAATCATCGTTCTTTCTATCTGTAAAGTATATTTGCTTGGCAGCCGTTTGGATGGTTTTGCACCCGCAAAACCGGGTTTTACCCGCCCAGCCTTTGCAGCTTTTCAGTCTGCTCGTGAGTGGCAAGGGCGTCAATGACCTCGTCCAGATTGCCGTCCATGATCTTTTCCAGATTGTGGACGGTCAGGCCGATGCGGTGGTCGGTGCAGCGGTCCTGCGGAAAGTTGTAGGTGCGGATCTTCTCGCTGCGGTCGCCGGTGCCCACCTGCCCCTGACGCTGGGCGTTGATGGCATCCTGCTGTTCCTTCTGTTTTTGCGCAAGCAGACGGCTGCGCAGGATCTCCAGCGCTTTATCCTTGTTCTGGAACTGGCTGCGCTCGTTCTGGCACTCCACCACCGTACCTGTGGGGATATGGGTCACACGGATGGCACTGGAGGTCTTGTTGATGTGCTGACCGCCCGCACCGGAGGAGCGGAAGGTATCAATGCGCAGGTCCTTCATGTCCAGCGCAAAGTCCACCTCCTCTGCCTGCGGCATTACCGCCACGGTGGCGGTGGAGGTGTGGATACGGCCCTGGGTCTCGGTCTCCGGCACCCGCTGCACCCGGTGCACCCCGCTCTCGTACTTGAGACGATTATATGCACCTGCGCCGTCCACCGAGACGATGGCTTCCTTTACGCCGCCAAGTTCGGTCTCGTTCAGGTTGAGCAGTTCCAGCGTCCAACCACGGTTCTGGGCGTACATGGTGTACATCCGCAGTAGACTGTGGGCAAACAGAGCGGCTTCCTCGCCGCCGGCACCGCCGCGTATCTCCATGATGACGTTTTTGCCGTCGTTCACATCCTTAGGCAGCAGCAAAATTTTGAGATTATTTTCCAGCTTTGCCACATCTTGACTTTTTTCGCTGATTTCCTGCTGTATCATCTGCTTGAAGTCCGGGTCCAGTGAACCGGGCTCCTCCAGCAGGGCTTTGGCCTGCGCCAGATGATCTAGCGCGGTCTGCCAGTCCCGGTAAGCCTCTACCACCGGCTCGGTGTCGTGGTACTCCCGCATCAACTTGCGGAACAGCGCCGGGTCGGCGGCGGTATCGGGCTGGTTCAGCCGCATGGAAAGCTCCTCAAAGCGGCGGCAGACCGCATCCATCCGGGAAGAAATATCTTGCATCCTTGCAGTTCTCCTTACAAATTCGTTCCGGTTCGGGTGCGTTGGCTGCGCTACTGCGCGCTGCCGGGCTTTACCACCTTTTTGATGTTCTTTTCAATTTTGGCGCGGGGCAGCATGACCTCGCGTCCGCAGCCGGTGCAGCGGATCTTAAAATCCATGCCCACCCGCAGCACCTCGAAGCTGGATGCTCCGCAGGGGTGCTTTTTGCGGGTGAGGATGGTATCTCCCACAGCGACGTCCATATTTATCCGACCTCTCCCTTCTTTTCTGCCGCGCAAACGCCCGGCAGAGCCAGTGTGTGCCGCCGCCCGCTGAGCGGGTGCTGCGCATACAGATATAGTATAATGCAAAGCCGCACAAAATGCAAATATCTGCGCACACTGCTGCATATCGTTGTAGCATCGCACAGAGACCCGAAAACCATATAGAAAGAGGAATGAAACATGATGCAAGCTTATCGTACCGAAAACAGTTACCGTTCTGCCGCCCGTCTGTCCCCTGCCGAGCTGCGGGCTGCCATGGCCAGCGGCGAGATTTTACAGGCCACTGCCCTTGCCTTTGACACCCGGCGGCAGCTGCGGTTTGAGCTGGGCGGCGTAAAGGCGGTGATGCCCTTTGCCCAGTGCGCAGACGGTGCCGAGACCGGTACCGTGCGGGATATTGCGGTGCTGACCCGGGTGGGACGCCCCACCTGTTTTGTCATCGAGGGGCTGGACACGGACGAGGACGGCGCGCCCTGCTACCGGCTTTCCCGCGCCGAGGCGCAGCGGCTATGCAAGGCAGAGTATCTGGACACCCTTTCGCCCGGGGATATCCTGCCCTGTACCGTGACCCACATCGAGCCGTTCGGCGCGTTCTGTGATGTAGGCTGCGGCATCAGCGCCCTGCTGCCCATCGACTGTATGTCGGTAAGCCGCATCTCCTCCCCTGCCGACCGGGTCAGCGTAGGGCAGCAGATTTTGTGTGCCATCAAGAACCGGGACGCGCAGGGGCGCTTTGTGCTGACCATCCGGGAGCTGCTGGGCACATGGGCAGAGAACGCCGCCCGGTTCACCGTGGGCGAAACGGTGGTGGGCATTGTGCGCAGCGTGGAGGAATACGGTACCTTTGTGGAGATCGCGCCGAACCTTGCCGGTCTTGCGGAAAGCTGCACCGGCCTTGCGCCCGGACAGGCGGTAAGCGTCTACATCAAAAACATCCTGCCGGAAAAGATGAAGATCAAGCTGGTCATCGTGAACCACGCCCTGAGCCAGCCCCACCGGTTTGAGCTGCGGTACTTCATCACCGAGGGACATCTGGACAGGTGGGTGTACTCCACACCGGAATGCCCCAAGCGCATTGAGACAGATTTTGCCGTTGCGGCTTGCAATCCGGGCTGAAAGCCTTTATACTAATAGAAAGAGATTTTGTCTGCCCGCTGCCCGCCCTTTTGGCAGCGGCGCAGACCTTTGATACCATGTGAAAGTGCAAGGGGGATGTAAGGAACGATGAGCGCCAATGATGCTTTTACCGCCGGTGTCCGTCCCGGCGGCCTGACCAGCAGCACCGAGATTCGGCTGCTGCTGTGCTATCTGGTGAAAAACGCCGGTCCCATTACCCGGCAGGAGATCGAGAACGCCCTGATGGAGGAAGCCCTTGTCAACTATTTTGAGATTGGCTCCTGTCTGGACGATATCACAAAACAGGCGCTGGTCACCCTGACCGGCGACAGCTACACCATTACCGATAAAGGCCGCAAGGTGGCGCAGGAACTGGCCTACGACCTGCCCCGCAGCGTGCGGGAGCGGGCAGTGGCTGCCGTGCTGCGCTGCCAGACATGGGCCCGCAAGGAGGCCAAGTACAGCGCCCACATCACCGAAAAGGCCGATGGTCACTGCACCGTGCGCTGCACCGTAAAGGGGCTGGACAGTGAACTTTTCTGTCTGGAACTGGGTGCACCCGACCGGCTGAGCGCCGAGCTGGTGAAAAAGCAGTTCATCCTGAAGGGCAACGAGATCTATCAGCTTCTGATCAACAAGCTGACCGAGGAAGAAAAATAAGACAGAACGATCCCCGCCCGCTGTAAGTAGAACTTACGGCGGGCGGGGATTTTTTTCAGATACGCCCTAGATCAGGATACAGATCAGCCCGGTGCAGCCCTCGTTGATGACCCGCTCCAGCGTTTCCTGCAGGCGGGTGCGGGCTTCCTGCGGGATGTGGAGCAGCTTGTTCTGCAAACCGTCGTTCACCAGCTCGTGCAGGCTTTTGCCAAAGATGTTGGACTCCCACAGCTGCACCGGGTCGTCCGCAAAGTCGGCCAGCAGGCTCTGCACCAAGTCCTCGCTCTGCTTCTCGGTGCCCACGATGGGGCTCAGTTCCGTATGGATAGTGGCTTTCATCATCTGGATAGAGGGCGCACAGGCTTGCAGCCGCACCCCGCAGCGCCCGTCCTGATGCACGATCTCCGGGGGTTCCAGATGCAGCTCGTCGATAGAGGGCATCACAATGCCGTAGCCGGTGGCTTCCACCTGCTCCAAGGCGCTGCGCACCTTCTCGTAGGCGCGCTTTGCCCGGGCCAGCTCCATGATGCAGGGCATCAACCCCGCCTCGTCCCCGATGTCCAGCCCGGTCTGCTCGCTGAGCACCTGATAAAAGATCTCCGGCTTCAGCTCCACACTTACCCGCACACTGCCGGCGGCAAGATCTGCGCCCGCCACTGCCGAGCGTTGCACGGCATCGCATTCCAGCGCAGGGGCGTCTGTTCCGGCGGGCAGATCCTTCATGCGGGACACTCGCTCCGCCAGCTGCATGGCAGCTGCGTATACCTGCGTTTGCAGCCAATGCCCGGGCTCCAGCATAGTCACCCAGCGGGGCAGGGCAAAATCCAGCTCCTGCACCGGAAACTCGTACAGCACCCGCCGCAAGATTTCCCCCAGCATGGCGGCGTCCAAGTCTACGCAGCTTACCGGCAGCACGGTGCGGCGGTAGTCCCGCGCCATACCCTCGGCCAGCTGCCGGGTCTCCGGCGCGTCCGGGTGGGTGCTGTTAAGCAGGATGATATAGGGCTTGCCCAGCGCTTCCAACTCGGTGACGACCCGCTTTTCTGCCTCTGCGTAGCCCGCCCGGGGGATATCGCTGACCGAACCGTCCGTAGTGACCACCACCCCGATAGTGGAGTGCTCACAGATCACCTTGCGGGTGCCGGTCTCTGCGGCAAGATCAAAGGGCACCTCCTGCTCAAACCATGGGCTTTTGACCATGCGGGGCTTTGCGTCCTCCTCGTGCCCCATGGCGCCCTCCACCATGTAGCCCACACAGTCGATCAGCCGCACCCGGCACGCCCCGCCGCCCTCCAGCTGCAGGGGCACAGCGGTCTCCGGGATGAATTTCGGCTCGGTGGTCATGATGGTGCGCCCCGCTGCCGACTGCGGCAGCTCGTCCCGGGCACGCTCCCGGGCAGCGGCAGAGCCGGACATGGCGGGCAGCACCAGCTGCTCCATGAACTGCTTGATAAAGGTAGATTTGCCGCTGCGCACCGGCCCCACCACACCGATGTAGATATCCCCGCCGGTGCGTGCGCCGATCTCGCGACAGATGATGTTCTGTTCCTGTTTCTCCAAGGTCCTTCTCCCCTTCCTGTTGCGCTGCGCACCGCGCCCGTAGGGGTGGGTGTGCTCGTTGTATCGTATGAAAAGGGAGCGCTTATTATGCCGGGACGATCTTAAATGCCCTCCGCTTTGCTCTGGGCATAATCAGCGGAAAAATTATTTTATATAATTGCAATTGAGGAAAATCTGCGGATTTTCCTCAATTGCCTTTTCACAGAACTAAAAAAGAGCTGCCATGCAAACACACAGCAGCTCTCAGAAAGGTTTTATGAAATCACGGGGTCAGGCGGTTGGGGCCGCGGAACAGGAACTCGGCGTCCTTGATGCTCAGGCCGCACAGCAGCATGGTCAGGCGATCGATGCCGATGCCAAAGCCGCCGTGGGGCGGGCAGCCGTACTGGAAGAACTCCAGATAGAACTTGACGTCCTCGGCCAGACCCTTTTCCTCGGCCTGCTTCTTCAGCACCTCGTAGCGGTGCTCACGCTGGGCACCGGTGGTGATCTCCACGCCGCGCCAGATCAGGTCGTAGCCCTGCGGCACGCCGTTCTCGTCGCGCATATGGTAGAAAGCGCGCTTCTCGGCGGAGTAATCGGTGATGAACAGGAACTCGTGACCGTAGTGCTTCTTGACCCAGTCGTAGCTCAGGCGCTCGGCCTCGGTGGTCAGATCGCCCTTCTCGCTCTCGTCCACGGTGTAGCCGAACTCTTCCTCCAGCGCCTTGTACAGGTCTGCCAGCTTGACCACCGGGAACGGGGTGGTGGGTACGATGACTTCCTGACCAAACAGCTCCTTGATCTGGTCGCCATAGCTGTCCTTAACAGCCTGCAGACCGGCGGTCAGCAGTTCCTCTTCCATCTTCATCACGTCCTTGAAGGAGGTGATGTAGCTGAACTCCAAATCGAAGCCGGAGAACTCAGTAGCGTGCTTGTTGGTGTAGCTCTTCTCAGCGCGGAACACGGGGCCGGTCTCGAAGATACGCTCAAAACCGGCAGCCATGGCCATCTGCTTATAGAACTGGGGGCTCTGTGCCAGATAGGCGTTGCGGTCGAAGTAGTCCACCTTGAACACCTCAGAGCCGCTCTCGCTGGCAGCAGCGATCAGCTTGGGGGTGTGGATCTCGATGAAGTTGCGGTCCAGCAGGAACTTGCGCATAGCATTGACGAAGCAGCTCTGTGCCTTGAACATCAGCTGGTTCTCGTCGGTGCGCAGGTCGATCCAGCGGTAGTCGATGCGCTGGTCGATGCTGGAGCGCTCCACAGCCTTCTTTTTCTTGGTGGCTGCGATCTCCTTGCGGACGATGGGCAGTGCATTGGCGGTGCTCTCCACCTCGATGCTCTCGGGGATCATCTCCACGCCGCCCATCTTGACGTAGTCGTTCTCCATCACCTTACCGGTGACGGTGATGACAGAGTCCGGGGTGAGCTGGTCGATGGTATCCACCAGCTCGGGGTGGTCGGCCTTTTCCACCGTGATCTGCAGCTTGCCGGTAATATCCTTCAGCACGATAAATGCCATATACTTGCTGTTGCGCAGGTTCTCGATAAAGCCCTGCACCTTCACCGTGCCGCCGATGGCCTTTTGAGCCTCATTGATATAGGTGCGTTCCATAATACAGGAATCCTCCTTTAACGTCTTGTGTACTGTTTTATTATACGCTTTTCAGGGGATAAATCAAGAGATATGCCAATTTCGGGCGGTCTGTGCTGTGCTTTCTGTAAAAATGGAGACACCGGAGCTTCGGTGTCTCCATATAATAGATCATTTTTCATCATGCAGGGTGCCGGTGCCGCCCTCCACCACGCCGTCATGCCGGAGCACGGCGGTAATGGTGCCAAAGAAGCACTTCACATCCAGCCCAAAGCTGATATGCTCCACATACCAGCCGTCCAGCTTTGCCTTTTCGGCAATTTCCAGCTCGTCCCGGCCATGGATCTGCGCCCAGCCGGTCAACCCGGGGCGCACATCGTTCGCGCCGTATTTATCCCGTTCGGCCAGCAGGTCGTACTGGTTCCAAAGCGCCGGGCGCGGGCCGATGACCGCCATATCCCCCACAAGGATATTCCACAGCTGGGGCAGCTCGTCCAGACTGGTCTTGCGCAAAAAGCGTCCCATGCGGGTGATATACTGCTCCGGGTCGTGCAGCAGATGGGTGGGCATATCGTGCGGGGTGTCGATGCGCATGGTGCGGAACTTGAGGATCTGGAAATGCCGCTTGCCAATGCCCACACGCTTCTGCCGGAAAAACACCGGCCCGGGCGAGTCCAGCTTGATGGCAACAGCCAAAAGCAGCAGCAGCCACGAAAGGCACAGAATGCCGCAGGCCGACAGCAAAATATCCAGCAGCCGTTTGATCCGATTCCGATACATAAATCCAACTTCCTCCGTTTTCTACGGGTCTACCGCCTTATTATAGCAGTATGGGCAGCATTTTTCAATTGCAGGCTGCGGCCAGCAGGCGATATTTGCCGCTTTTGGAGAGAGCAGGGCGCTTTACCTCTTGTTTTTTACCTAATATCGCGCTATAATAAGCAATTGCTATGTTCACACAAGGCTTATTATAGGAGGTAGACAACTCATGGCCACGACCAGCCGTTCCGCAGACCTGACCAGCGGGCCCATGCTGCAAAAGATCATCTTGTTTTCCGTGCCGCTGGCGGCATCCAGCATTCTGCAATTGCTGTTCAACGCCGCCGACGTTGTGGTGGTGGGGCGCTTTGCGGGCAGCACAGCGCTGGCTGCCGTTGGCTCCAACGGCGCGTTGATCAACCTGCTGGTCAACCTGTTCGTCGGGCTTTCGCTGGGTGCCAATGTGGTGGCAGCCCGGTGCTTTGGCGCCCGGGACGAAAAGGGCGTGCAGGACACGGTGCACACTGCCGTAGCGCTGGGCTTAGTCAGCGGCGTGCTGCTGGCGGTGGTGGGCTTTTGCGCCGCGCGCGGTCTGCTGGAGCTGATGAGCTGCCCGGAGGACGTGATCGGCCTTTCCACCCTGTACCTGAAGATCTATTTTATCGGCATGCCCATGACCATGCTGTACAACTTCAGCAGTGCGCTGCTGCGGGCCGTGGGTGACACCAAGCGCCCGCTGTACTGTCTGGCGGCTGCCGGTATCATCAACGTGGTGCTGAATCTGGTCTTTGTCATCGGCTTTTCCATGAGCGTGGCGGGCGTGGCACTGGCCACCATCATCAGCCAGACTGTGTCCGCGCTGCTGGTGACCGGGATGCTCGTCCGGGAGGAGGGCGCGCTGCGGCTGGACCTGCGGCGGCTGGCCTTCCACGCCGGGACGCTGAAGCAGATTTTGCTCATCGGCCTGCCTGCCGGGCTGCAAAGCACGGTGTTCAGCCTTTCCAATGTGGTCATCCAGTCTTCCATCAACTCCTTCGGCTCCATGGTGGTGGCGGGCAACTCTGCTTCCTCCAATCTGGAGGGCTTTGTGTACACCGCCATGAACGCCTTTGCGCAGGCCGCTGTCACCTTTACCAGCCAGAACATCGGCGCACGCAAGTATCACAATCTTGACCGGGTGATCCGCAACTGTCTGCTGTGTGTCGTGGTGACCGGCCTTGTGCTGGGTGGCGGTGCAGCACTGGCGGGGCACCAGCTGCTGCGCTTCTACTCCTCGGACACTGCGGTCATCGCCACCGGTGCCGAGCGGCTGCGCCTGATCTGCGGCTTTTACCTGCTGTGCGGCATTATGGACGTGCTGGCCAGCAGCCTGCGCGGGCTGGGCTACAGCGTATTGCCCATGGTGGTAAGCCTTATCGGCGTGTGTGCGCTGCGGCTGGTGTGGATCGCCACCATTTTCCAGCTGAACCGCACCCCTTTTATGCTGTACATCAGCTACCCCATCAGCTGGGCACTGACCGCACTGGTGCATCTGGCCTGCCTGCTTGTGGTGCGGCGGCATCTGCGCCAGAAGCAGCAGCAGACGGTATAAATCCTTTTTGCATAAAAGCAGCGCCGGGCAGACCAAAAAAGTCTGTCCGGCGCTGCTTTTACTATATCACAGGGCCACATCCAGTGCCATCATCAGCGCAAACCCCAGCACGATGCTGATGACACCGGCCACTTCATCCGGTTCCACCGCCTCAGGGATCATCTCCTGTGCGGTCACACACACCATACAGCCCGCCGCCGCGCTCATAAGCCACGGCAGCGCTGCGCCTACCCACTCGGCCAGCACAAAGGCCAGCACCGCGCCCAAGGGCTCCACCAGCCCGGAGGCCGCCCCGGCGGCAAAGGACTGCCCCCGGGTGCGCCCGCTCTGGGTCAGCGGCAGACTGACCGCCGCCCCCTCCGGGATGTTCTGCAAGCCGATACCGAGGCTCAGCGCCAGCGCTCCGCTTACAGCGTCCGCGTCCCCGTGCAGCGCCAGCGCCGCAGCCAGCCCCACCACCATGCCTTCCGGCAGGTTATGCAGGGTGACCGCCAGCACCATACGCCCGCAATGCCCGGGGCCGCCCGCCAGCAGCTGCCCGGCGGCATCCTCCAGCCGTAAAAGCCCCACAGCGCCTAAAATAAGCCCCAGCGCCGGGGGCACCCATGCTGCCCTGCCCTGCGACCGGGCAATGGCCGGCAGCAGCAGGCTCCACACACTGGCCGCTAGCATGATACCCGCCGCCATTCCGCACAAAATGCGCCGGGTTGCCGGCCTTGTCTGCCTGCGCAGCAAAAACACCCCTGCTGCTCCCAGTGCGGTACACGCCGCCGGGAACAGCCAGATCCCAAGTGTGAAAACGATCCGGTTCAAGCCGCATTCCCCCTTTGCCCTTTGTATGCACAAACGGGCAAAAGGGTGCAGGCTCAGAAATCGTCCTCAGTGCTGTCACAGCTGTCTGCATCGTAGTCTGCGTCATCGGACGCAAAGCTATCGGTGCTGTCCGTGCTGAAATTGCGCTCGAATGCGGTCATGTACTGGGCATAGCCCTCGTCGCCGGTACCAAAGTAGCCAAAATCAAAGTCTTTCATTGTAGTATCCTCCACAAATATTTTTCTCGTTCAGCCTTCCGGGGGATGTCCGTCCCTCGTTGTGTCTTTATTATCCACATTTACAGTACAATAAAAAGGATTTTATGAGTATTTTTCAAATTTTTCTGTTTTTGTGCTTCCCGCCCGGCGGTACAGGCTCTATCCCGCGCTTTATTTTTGCCAAAAAGTCTTTTACTTTTGGCGAAACTTTATGACAACTATGTAGATTCTTTACATAGATTATAACTTTCGACCAAAATCCTCTTGATTTTTTTCAAAAACGGATTAGAATATAGCATCGCAGTGAGGCGCTACCGAAAGCCCGCTGCCAAACATTTACAAGAAGACTAAGGAGATCATTGATATGAAACTCAAGAATATTTGCATCGCTGTTGTTGCTCTGGCTTTGGCTGCTGGCATGACCGCTTGTGGTGGCGCTGCTTCTACCGCTGCTTCTTCCTCTGAGGCTGCTTCCGTAAGCACCACCGCTGTTTCCGAGGCTGCTTCTTCTGAGGCTGCTTCCAGCGAGGCCGCTTCCTCTGAGGCTGCTTCTTCCGAGGCTGCTTCCTCTGAGGCTGCTGTCAGCGAGGCTGCTTCTTCTGAGGCTGCTTCCACCACTGCCGCTTGAGTTTAACGCGCACAGCGTACATAACAAAATAGCAAAAGGCCGTTGCACATCGATTTCGTGCAGCGGCCTTTTTGATTGCGCAGAAAGATTTAAATGCCCTCCGCGTGCGCTATGGGTATAACCAGCGGAATGTTTTTTTCGGGATACCGGGTCGTCTGCGGACGCCCCGGTATCCCATTTTATGAAAAAAGACCGCCGCACAAAACCATGTACAGCAGTCCCTCGCGTTTGAGAAGTAAGCTTCCCAGTATCATTTTTCAAGGATCGCGCGGATCTGAGCAAGGTCGGCGGCAAAGGCGATGTTCCGCTGCCGCGCCGGAGTAGAAAGCCCCATGATGATCATCTGCTGCAAAAGCTGATGCAGGGGCTGGTAGTAGCCGTTCAGGTCGTAGAGGATGCAGGGCGCGTCCAGCTGTCCCAGAGACAGCTTGCTGATGACCTCGGTGATCTCCTCCAGCGTGCCGGTGCCGCCCGGAAACGCGATAAAAGCATCCCCCAGCTCGATCATTTTGGTCTTGCGGGCGGGCATATCCTCGGTCACGATCAACTCAGTCAGTCCCTCGTGCTGCAGCTCTGCGTCCAGAAAGCACTTGGGTTCTACGCCGGTCACCCGGCCGCCTGCGGCCAGCACACTGTCGGCCAAAAGCCCCATCAGGCCGCTTTTGCTGCCGCCGTACACCAGCGCATTGCCGCTTTCGCCGATCCAGCGCCCCAGCTGCTGCACAGCCTGTGGCAGTGCAGGGTCGTTGCCAAGGTTTGCGCCCAGATACACGGTAATATTCATTTTGTCAACCTCTCCTTCCGGGTCAGATGCTCCACAGCACCGTACCCAGCACCGCAGAAAGTAAGATCATCCCGATGGGGGACGGTGCTTTCTGCGTTTTCTTTTTATAGGCAAAATGCAGAATGCCCAGCAGGGCAAACACCGCCAATGCACGCACATCCGGGGCAAAGCCGCCGGAAACAGTGGTAAAGCCGCCCAGCGTGGAAAGCCCCATGGTGCAGGCGGTGGCCAAGATCATAGCCACCACGCAGGGTCGTACCCCGGCCAGAAAGGCGTTGACCCCGGCATACTTCATCAGGCTGTGCAGCGCCGCCGCGATGAGCAGGATGATAACAAAAGAAGGCAGCACCACCCCCACCGTTGCCGCAAGGGAGCCTGCCAGCCCTGCTTGCGAAGCGCCGATAAAGGTAGCCATGTTCACCGCCAGCGGGCCGGGCGTGGACTCTGACACCGCGATAAAGCTGAGAAATTCGCTCTCGGTCAGCCAGCCGTGTCCCAGCACCGTTTCCCGCACCAGCGAGATCATGCCGTAGCCGCCGCCAAAGGACACCGCACCGATGACAAGGAAGTTCCAGAACAGCTCCAGCAAGATCATTTTGTGCCGCCTTTCTTCCCCTGCCCTGCTGCGTAGGCCAGCACCCCGGCTGCGCCGCAAAGCAAAATGCAGCAGATGGAGGAAAACTTTACCGCCAACACTGAGCAGCCCACCATAGCCGCCAACACCACCGCCACCACTGCCGTGTTGAAGGGGGTGCGCTGCAAGTTTTTGAGCATCTTGACCCCGGCGGACAGGATCAGGTAGATGACACAGGCCTGAATGCCCTTAAAGGCATTCGCCACCACCGTCAGCTGCAAAAAGCGGTCAAAAAACAGTGAAATAAGGTAAATGACTGCAAAGGACGGCAGGCACACCGCAAGGGTGGAAGCCGCCGCACCGGCAACACCGGCCAGCTTATAGCCGATGTAGGTGGCGCTGTTCACCGCCACAGGGCCGGGGGTAGACTCGGCAATGGCAACCATATCCAGAAACTCCTCCCGGGTGAGCCAGCGCTTTTTTTCTACAAATTCGTGCTCCAGCAGCGCCACCATAGCGTAGCCGCCGCCAAAAGTAAAGGCACCGATCTTGAAAAAGGTGCCGAACAGTTCCCTCGTCTTGGACATAGGCATTTTTCCTCCGGGCACTTACTGTTTGACCGGCTCCAGTTCCAGATAGCACTCGAAAGCCGTTTTGTCCGCGTGCTTGGCAATAAAGTACCAGCCATCATCCGAGGGGGTGTAAAACACCTCCACCTGCTGCCCCATGGGGACTTCGCGGTGGTAATTGATGGAGGCGAACTTCACAACATGATCGCGCATGATCTCCTGCGGCAGTGCATCACAGACGATATCCAGATAAAAGGCGTTGTTGATGTGGTAGTGCAGATCGCACTGGGAGTAGCGCGCCGTAACCAGACCGGCGCTGGTCAGGTTGTCCCGGCGCTTATGCAGCAAAAGGGGCAGCTCCTCTTTCACCGTCTCGTTCCAGTATCCCTCTACCGTCCAGCCCGGCTGGCGCAGGATGTGCCCATCCTCAAGGCTGGACATGATCCAGCGGCTGTCTACCATGGCAACCTCCTGCCCGGCTTCGTCTGTAAGGGTGGTGATGCGCTTGATGGAGCCGCGGAGGATCTTCTCTGAGCGGGAGCAAAGGGTCAGGGTCTCGCCCCGGAGGGGCACGCGGTTAAACCGCAGCGCCTGCTTACCCACCAGAAACGCTACGCCGTGATCCTCAAAGAACTGGTCGTCCATGCCGAATTTCCGGGCATGCACGGCGGTCACCTGCTCCACATAGCGCAGCAGAGCGCTGGCCTTGAGCAGGCTGTGGCAGTCTGCGTCGGCATTTTCTACCACGGCGGTATCTTCATAATAAAACTGTTCCATATTCTTTTCCTCCTATCGGAAAAAGGCCGCCGCACCACGTCCGGGACGGCAGCCTTGGTTGAAACGATCAATACTGATTGCGGGTCTTTCTGCGCACTTTGCGCCAGATATTGAAGCAGGCCAGCGCCAGCATGGCCAGAAGCAGCAGCAAAAACAGGTAGCTACCGCCGCCCTCGTCGTAGCTCTTCATCTCGCTCCATTTCAGATCCAGCTCGCTGTTCACCTCATCGCTCAGGGCGGTGAACACCTTTTCGCGGGCAGCGTCCTCTTCAGACGGGTAGGCGATCTCGCTGGTTTTCAGATCCTCGTCCAGCACCTCCCATACATCGTGCATGGGGGTGGTGTAGCCGATGTACTCGCTGTTGGCCTTGCCGATGTCGGTCTCGCACATGAAGTTGATGAACATCTCGGCGGCTTCCTTGTGCTCGCTGGCGGCGGGCACAGCCATGCAGTCCACCGAAAGCACACTGCCCTCCTGCGGGAACACCCAAGCCAGATCCGGATTATCGTCGATCATGGTAATGGCATCGCCGGAGTAGTACACGCCGATGGCCGCCTCGCCGCCGATCATCTTATCAAAGATCTCGTCCATGACGTAAGCCTGCACCATCGGCTTCTGCGCCTTAAGCTCCTCTACCACCTCGTCCACCTCTTCCGGGGTGGCGGGGTTGATGCTGTGGCCGCTTTTGAACGCAGCGATGGCATAGGCATCGCGGCTGTTGTTGAACATCAGAATGTTGCCCGCATACTGCTCGTCCCACAGGTCTGCCCAGCAGGTAGGGGCTTCGTCTACCATAGTGGTGTTGTAGATGATGCCGGTGGTGCACAGCATATAGGGTACGGTGTAGGCGTTCTGCGGGTCGTAATCCGGGTTGCGATAGCCTGCATCGATCTTCTGGAAATTGGGGATATTGTCGTAGTCAAGGGGTGCAAGCATCCCTTCGTTGATCATCTTTGCCACCATGTAGTCGGAGGGGATGATCACATCGTAGTTGGCTGCGCCGGACTTGAGCTTGGCGTACAGGGACTCGTTGGAGTCGAAGGTGGTGTAGTTCACCTTGATGCCGGTCAGCTTTTCAAAGGCGGCTACCACGTCCACGCTGTCATCCGAGCCGTTGGAGATGTACTCGCCCCAGTTGTAGACGTTCAGGGTGACATTTTGTCCCTTGAAACGGGTCCAGTCGTAATCGTCCGACACCGAGACATCCTCGGTCACCTCGATGGTACCGGCGGCAAACACCGGCAATGCGGCGCACAGCGCCACAGCCAGCGTCAGCAGCAATGCAGCAATGCGTTTCATCATGCACCCTCCTTTCGCAGCGTTTTCTGATCCCTGCGGTATCTGCGGCTCTCCATGGCATTGGACACCAGAATGACGCTGAGGATGACCACAAACATGATGGTGGACAGCGCGTAGATCTCCGGGCTGACCTTTTTACGGGTCATGGAGTAGATGGCAATGGGCAGGGTCTCCACCGTACCACAGTTGAAGTAGGAGATCATGAAGTCGTCAATGGAATAGGTCAGGCAGATGAGAAAGGCCGACAGGATGGCGGGGCTGATCTCTGGCAGAATGACCTTGAAGAAGGCCTGCCGGGGGTCGCAGCCAAGATCCAGCGCTGCCTCGTACAGCTTGATGTCCAGCTGCTTGAGCTTGGGGCTTACGTTAAAGATAACGTAAGGCACGTTGAACGCGATATGCGCAATGAGCAGCGTGGGCAGACCCATGATGTTGTCCGGCAGCCACGCGGACTGCGTGGCAAAGCGCTGGTAGGCCACAAACAGCAGCATCAGGGAAATGCCGGTGATGATCTCCGGGTTGACCACCGGAATATAGGTGATGTTGGTCACCAGCAGGCGGCTTTTGCGGCTCATAGAGGCAATGCCAAGGCTGGCTGCCGTGCCCAGCACCGTGGCGATGATGGCGGACAATACTGCCACCTCAACGGACACCCACAGCGCATGGAGGATGGACGCATTCGTGAACAGGCTGCGATACCACTTGAGGGTGAAGCCGGTGAACAGCGAATAGCCCTTGCTCTGGTTGAAGCTGAACACGATCATGTAGGCAATGGGCAGATACATGAAGCAGAAGAACAGGATGATGTAGACCCGCTGCATCAGGCGCAGATGTTTTGTTTTCATCAGGATACGCCCTCCATTTCATCCTCATCAAAGCTGGATGTAAAGCTCATGCACAGCAGCACGATGATCATCAGTACCAAACTCATGGCAGAGCCGACGTTCAGGTTATAGCTGTTGCCCAGAAACTGCATCTCGATCAAGTCACCGATCAGCAGATTAGAGCCGCCGCCCAGCATACGGCTGATGACAAAGGTGGAAATTGCCGGCACGAACACCATGGTGATGCCGGTGCTGATGCCCGGCACGCTCATGGGGATGAGCACCCGCACAAGGGTCTTGGTGGTGTTGGCGCCAAGGTCCTGCGCAGCCTCCACAAGGCTCTGGTCGATTTTGGTCATGCTGGTATACAGCGGCAGGATCATGTAGGGCACATAGTTATACACCATGCCCAGCACTACCGCACCGGAGGTGTTGAGCATGGTATAGGGGCCAAGGCCGATAAAGCCCAGCAGGGTGTTCACCGGGCCATTGACGCTGAGCAGACCCATCCATGCGTAGGTACGCAGCAAAAAGTTCATCCACATGGGCAGCATGACCAGCATGAGCATGATGTGCTGCTTGTTCACCCGCAAACGGGACAGAAAATAGCCCACCGGAAAGGCGATGACAAGGCAGATGACCGTGGCGATAAGCGCCAGCAGCAGGCTGCGGGCAAACACCGAGCCGTAGCCGCTGATGGAGGTAAGGTTATTCAGGGTAAAGTTGCCCTCGGCGTCGGTCATGGCATAGTACACCACAATGAACAGAGGAACAATGGTAAACAGCACCATCCATACAAAGTACGGATAGGCCAGCTTTTTATCATAGATCTTCATGGCACATCACCCCTCGCTCCGCGCCATGATATGGATCTCGTTGGGGCCGATGCGCATACCGATGGTCTCGCCGGGGGTGCAGGCGCGGGTGGAGTGGATCAGCCACTCGCGGCCCTCGCACTCCACGTGCATCTCAAAGTGCACACCCTTGAAGATAACATCATTCACCACGCCCACAAGCTGACCCTCCACAGGGGATACCACCTCGATATCCTCCGGGCGCACCACCACCTGCACGCTCTGCTCCCGGGCAAAGCCGCGGTCCACGCAGGGGAAGTCCACGCCGGAGAAGGACACCAGAAAGTCCTTGTGCATCACGCCGTCCACGATGTTGGAATCGCCGATAAAGTCCGCCACAAAGGCATTTTTCGGCTCGTTGTAGATATCCTCCGGGGTGCCGATCTGCTGCACCTTGCCGCCGTTCATGACCACGACGGTATCAGACATGGTAAGCGCTTCCTCCTGATCGTGGGTAACGTAGATAAAGGTAATGTTCATCTCGCGCTGCAACCGCTTAAGCTCCAGCTGCATCTCCTTGCGCAGCTTCAGGTCCAGTGCGCCCAGCGGCTCGTCCAGCAGCAGGATCTCCGGCTCGTTGACCAGACTGCGGGCAATGGCCACGCGCTGCTGCTGACCGCCGGACATCTGGCTGATGCTGCGGCGCTCGAAGCCCTTCAAGCCCACGACCTCCAGCATATCGCGCACCTTGCGGCGGATAGTGTCCTCGTCCAGCTTTTTGAGCCGCAGACCAAAGGCCACATTCTCGAACACGTTCAGGTGCGGGAACAGCGCGTATTTCTGGAACACGGTATTCACCGGGCGCTTGTAGGGCGGCACACCGGTAATGTCCTCCCCTTTCAGCAGCACCTTGCCGGCGTTCGGCTCCAGAAAGCCTGCGATCAGGCGCAGGGTGGTAGTTTTGCCGCAGCCGGAGGAACCGAGCAGCGTCACGAACTCCTTATCATGGATATCCAGATTCAGCCCATCCAGAATGCGCTGTCCATCAAATTCCACTACGATATCCCGCAGTGAAACGACCACCGAGTTGTCCATTTTATATGTTATCCTCCTTGTTCTCAGATACGAAAAAAGACAGGGAACCTGCCCCATCTTTTTTGCGTATAAGGGGTGCTCCACCCCGCGCAGCAGCATAATCTTGCGCGGCGGACTTACCCTGTCACGGTTTATAATAAACAATCACAGTCGGATTGTCAATCACTCTGCCGATGTTTGCCGCAACTTTATAAAAAGCTGCAAAAAAATATACGCTGCACCTTGTTTTCGGTGCAGCGTACAAAAACAATTATTCCTGCGTTTTCAGGTCGCTTTCCGTCAGCAGAAGCGCCTGCACAGTGCTGGTATCCACTGTGTATACCGCGGTATCCCCTTCCACCTGCAGATACCACCCGTCCGTACCGCAGGCGTAGGCCAGCTGCACGGTGGAGCCGTCCTCGCTGGTGACTGCGGCGGTGAATACCGGTGCATCAAAGCCGCAGGCGGCAAGGTCTGCGTCCGTAGTCTGAGCGGTGGCATAGGTGCACAGGGCAGACAGCAGGCTTTGCACCTTATCCTGTGCAAGGCTCGCGGCGGGGTCAGAGGCCAGCCGCCACACCGTCTCGTAGGCAGTGGAAGAAGCGCTGTCAGCGCTTTCGATCGGCTCGCTGACGGCGTTCAGGGTGACGGAGGTGCCATCGGCCAGCGTATAGGCTACCTGCGTAATGGCCGAAGCAGTGAGTCCGGTGGGGCAGAAGCTGCCGAAAAGCCCGGCCTTATCCAGCTGGAAGCAGGCGGCTTTGTTGCCGCTGACGGTATAAATGGCATCGTCCCCGGCTTTTTGCGCATAGAGATCCCCGGTGACCGGGTTCTCTGCCCCGAAGGTCAGGGTAGTGCTTTGCCCTGCCGCCGTGACCGTAACGGTGAGCTGCGGGTTGTCCAGACCGTAGTTCTCCCCTGCCTGCGGTGTCAGGCTGCGCTTGGCGTTCAGCGCCATCAGGGCGGTGCGCATGGTATTGCAGGCGCTCTCGTCCAGATGATAGGCGGGGTCCTGTGCCAACTGCCAGCTGCCGCCGGAATATTGCAGGGTGTAGGTCTCACCGTTGAAGGTGTACTCGATCTGCTCCGTGTCCTCGGCGGCAAAGCTGGAAAGCGGGATACTGCCTTCGGCGGCGGCACTGGCGGCCTGCTCAGCTTTTGCGTTGCTGCGGGTCACCGCCCACAGTGCCGCGCCAAGCAGCACTGCCGCTGCCAGCAACGCCAGCAGGACACACTGTTTTGTTTTCATGGCGGCCTCCTTATCTGCGGCGGCGCAGCAGCACCACCACTGCCCCGGCAATGAGCACCGCCGCCGGGAGCACGAACACGAAGGTCAGCCCCAGCGCTGCGGCAGTGGAGCCTGCCACTGTGATGGGCTCGGCTTCCAGCGCCTTAGTGTCCACAAGGACATCCTGCCCCACCAGCGAGGCAGCGCAGCCCTGCAAAAAGGTCAGATTGCCGGGCATGGACTGATAAAGCTGCTCGTTATCCATATTGGGGCAGCCGATCCAGAGGACCTCGGCGCCGGTATTCTCGTTCCGTGCCCAGACAGCCAGCGCAAAGGGGCCATCTGCATTCCCTTCCTCCCGCTCCATGGTGGTAAGGTCGTTGATGTCGGCTTTGGCATAGGCAGCGGAGGAGCTGTTCAGCAACGGCTCGGCGGTGACATCCTCGGTCTCGGTGACCGTGATGCCCTGCGCCACCGACAGCATGACATGGGTATTGGTATTCACGCCGTTCAGCGCGGTGCTCTCGGTAGGCGTGCCGTAGTCCGGCAGCAGCGACCATGCAGAGTTATACAGTGCCTTGCTGCTGTCGCCCTCCACCACCATGCCCTCTGCGCGGGCAAGGCCGAACTGTGCCAGCACGGCGTCCAGCTGCGGGGTCTGGGCGTAGACGCTGCTGGTCAGCAGCAGCTTGCCGCCCGCCGCCAGATAATCTTGCAGCTGGCTGATCTCATCCACAAGGCCGTCCCCTGCGGTAAAATCGCTGGTGGGTGCGTTGATGATAAGCAGATCGCAGTCCTCCGGGATGGTGCTTGTGAGCAGATCCCGCGGCTGGGCGTCGATATTCTGGGCGTCCAGCGCATCGGTCAGGGAGTCGGTCAGGGTCTGCTCGCCGTGGTTGGTGGTATAGTAGGCGTGGCTCTGCCCGGCTGCGGTAAGCTTATAAATGGCAGAGGTGATCTGCTTTTCGCCGCCAAAAGTCACGCTGGCAGAGCCGGTGGTGTAGTAGTCGGTATAGTCGTACTCGTACAGGTCGGCGGCATCCAGTACGGTGCTGTTCTCCCCGCAGGTGACGATCAGACTGCCACTGGAAACATTCTCTGCGCCATACTTTGCGGCAAAGGTTGGGTACAGGGTGGGGTCCTTCTGTTCCCAGCTCAGGTGCCCGCTCTCGGCAGCATAGTGATCCAGCAGCTTTGTGATGATGGTATCCTCGCTGCCAGTTTCACAGAGGTAATAGATGTGCACATCCTTTTCCAGCCCCTCCACCAGCGCTTTGGTGCTGTCGCTCAGGGTGTACATTTTGGCCTCGGAGAGGTCGAACTCGGTATATTTTGCAGGGATGGCCCGCACCAGCAGGTTGAGCAGCACCGCCAGCACCAGCACTGCCGCCAGCATAGCGGTGGACAGCAGCCCACTGCGGAACACCCTGCCCTTTTGGGAGGCTGCGTTCTTGTTCCATTTCATCGTTGTGGCCTCCTCTCAGTTCCAGCGGCGCTTTTCCAACCCCTGCGCGGTGAAAAACAGGAACACCGTCGCCACGGTCAGGTAGTAGACCAGCGTGGGAATGGAAAAGCTGCTGTTGACAAATTCTTCAAAGGGGGTAAACAGGCACAGTGCGTTGAGCACTGCGCTGAAAGCCTCGGTCAGCCAGCTGCTTTTGAGCAGAAACAACGCCGTAAGCGCCACGCAGCACCCCGCAAAGGAAAGACAGCCCAGCGTAAAGCTTTTACTGCGCAGCCCCGCCACCACGCTGAGCACGGCGGCAATGGCGGTGAACAGTGCCAGCGCCACCGCGCTGCCGGTGGTGAACATGGTGCGCAGACTGGGCATCATATAGGCCAGCAGCAGCGCCGCCACGCCGGAGACAGCGGCGATGATCTGGTTTTCGGTCAGGCTGGAAAGGAACACCCCGATGGCAATGGCGGCGCAGCCCATGAGGTAATAGCACAGCAGCGCGGAAAAGTTGGCCAGTGTACTGGTGCCGGTAGCGCCCAGTGCTTTCAGCACAAGGATCATGCCCGCATCCACAAGGCAGGGCAGCGCAAAAATGACGCAAAGGGCAAAATATTTGCCCAGCACGATGCCGCCCACCGACACCGGGCTTGTGAGCAGCAGCTGGTCGGTGCGACTGTGGCGTTCCTCGGCAAAGGAGCGCATGGTGAGCACCGGAATATAGAGCAGCAGCACAAAAATGGTGCGATACAGCGTGTAGTAGCCAAAATCCGGCAGGCCGTAGCCCAGATTCAGCGCCACAAAATAGATAGCCGTAGCCGCCAGCATAAAGGCGGTAAGCACCGCACCGATCATGCCGTGAAAGCAGCTGCGGAGTTCTCGTTTAAAGATGGCCAGCATCTCAATTCTCCTTCCCTTCTGCCGGGGTGTTCTGCTCCGGCGTTTTTTCGGTCAGTGCAAGGAATACCTCCTCAAGGCTGCGGTTCTCGGCAGCAAGTGCCAGCACGGTGCACCCGGCCTCGGTCAGCGCCCGGGACACAGCAGCGCGGCGGTCGGCGGCGTCCTCGCTCTCGGCGGTAAAGGTGACCTGACCGTCCGCAGCGCTTTCCAGTTCTACCTTGCAGATGCCCGGCACGCTGCGCACAGCGGCCAGTACGGTGTCGGGCTCGCCCTGCGCGGTGGCACGCAGGCGGCTGCCCGGGTTCAGGGTCTCGCCCAGCTCCTCCGGGCTGCCTACCGCCACCAGACGTCCTTTAGAGAGGATGAGCACCTGCTGGCATACCGCCTGCACCTCGCTGAGGATGTGGCTGGACAGAATGACCGTGTGCGCCTTGCCCAGCTCCCGGATGAGGTTGCGGATCTCGATGACCTGTGCGGGGTCCAGACCTACGGTGGGTTCGTCCAGAATGATGAGCTGCGGACTGCCCAGCAGCGCCTGCGCAATGCCCACCCGCTGACGGTAGCCCTTGGACAGGCTGCGGATGACCCGGGGCAACACTTCTTCCAGCCCGGTGCGGTGGGCAGCGGCCAGCACCTGCTGTTTGCGCTGCGCACGCTTGACTCCCTTGAGCTCTGCCACAAAATCCAGATACTCCTGCACGGTCATTTCCGGGTAGAGCGGAGGCTGCTCCGGCAGGTAGCCCACACAGGCCTTAGCCTGCTGCGCCTGCTCAGGCAGACGGAAGCCGGCTACCTTCACCTCGCCCTCGGTGGGTGCCAGATAGCCGGTAAGGATATTCATAATGGTGGATTTGCCCGCGCCGTTGGGGCCAAGCAGACCGTAGATCTGGCCGTCCGGCACCGTAAACGAGAGATCCTGCACAGCAGGGCGGCTGCCGTAGGACTTGCTCAGGTGAGAAACTTCGATCACAGCAAACTCTCCTTTTATTTCAGAAGCTGTTTTGTGGAAAGCGGCGTTGAACCAGCGCTTTCCGGTTTGGAACTGCTTTAGTTTAGATGGAAAATGTGTTTAAATTAAGACAATCCTGTGTGGGAAAACGAAACATTTGCCACCGCAAAAATGCAAAAATGCCGCCCCCCGAAGGAAGCGGCATGAGATAGCCTATAATTACTTACGGCCGAAACGCTTGTTGAAGCGCTCAACACGTCCGCCGGTGTCAACCAGCTTCTGCTTGCCAGTGTAGAAAGGATGGCACTTGGAGCAAACTTCGACGTGGATCTCGGGCTTGGTGGAACGAGTGTTGATGACATTACCGCAAGCGCAGGTAATGGTGCAGTCAACGTAGTTCGGATGGATACCCTGTTTCATTCTTTTCACCTCAATTCTGGTTCTGACGTATTGGGGCCATATTTAATGTATGTGCCCATCACAACCTTCAATATCGGCTACCCCGTCGAGCGGCCTTGGAAACGATTGCCCTACTATTATAGCACGAATCAGCCAGAATGCAAGAGGGAAATTTAAGTTTTTTACAGCTTTTGCAGCGTCCAGCCATTTTGTGCTGCCAGTTGCTCCAGCTCCCGGTAAGAAAGCCGCAGCTGCACAATGTTGAAGCCCGGCAGCTCCGCAAGGCAGCCGCCATCCTGTGCCCGGTGCAGCAGCTTGCGCACCGGCAGTTCCTGCTCGCCGTCCAGCGTATCCAGCCCGGCCACATATTCTCCGCACCGGGGCAGTGGCTGCTGCCAGTCGATAGTTTTGCAGGCCCTTGCAAGCGTAAGATGGTTGCAGGTCACCGTTTGCCGGAATTCCAGTCTCATGATGCTCTCCCCTTTTGCGCCGAAGATTCACAGCTGTTCCCGGCGCGATACCATGATATAACATTTTGTTTTATATGTCAATATAACATTTCGTTATGCCTATACTTTACCTTAAATAAAGCCTTTGAGGTAAATACCATGTATCAACGTATCCGGGATCTGCGGGAGGATCGTGATCTGCTGCAAAAGGATGTTGCGGCGTATCTGAAATGCACACAGGTCTGCTACTCCAATTACGAGACCGGCAAGCGGGATATCCCCACCGAGGTACTGATCCAACTTGCCTGCCTCTACCATACCAGTACCGATTATATTCTCGGCCTTACGGACAACAGCGCCCCGCCCATCCCCCGTAAAGCGTAAAACTGCCCCCAAAGCAGCGCGATCTGATGCGAGCTGCTTTGGGGGCAGTCTGTTTGATATAAAAATATTTCACTATGGCCCCGCATGGAAAGGTTCTTGTAAACGCGTCCATACGGCATCATCTATGCAAGAATGATTCCTCTCGTCTCTCCAAAGCTTCCAGAAAGCAGAGCAAAAAAGAAAGCCCAACAATCATTCGAATCAACAAATAATTCTGGGCTTCTACATGCCGCCGACGGGGGGGCGAACCCGTACTCTGTCTCCAGAAAGGGATTTTAAGTCCCTCGTGTCTGCCAGCCTTCAGCAAAGTCGATTTTTATTCGTTGTGTCGTTTTATTTCTTATTGCGAGAGAGATTTTTCCTTCGCGAGCGAGAGGGATTCGCACTTTTTTGATAAGACGATATTACCACATTTTTCGCCCCATGTCAATCATGTAAAATTGTTTCATCTTGTCGTGCTTAATCTTCGGAGCGTCCGGGACCCGGGGCGTTCGCCCTGCCCAGATGCGCTCCTCAGGGTGGGGTGCGATGAGGGGTTGGATGATGGTTTGGTTGGTGTATCGATGGACGGAATTGAGCGATGGATTTCCTCTGATTTTTGAAGAATACTTTTTGAAACGATTGAGGTTGTTTTGATATGCTGACGAATTCGATTACTTCTTATCTGTGATGTTCCTTTGCTTTGCTCCTGCCCTCCCCTGCTGTTCATCTGCTGAAATTTCACCGGATGTAATTTGGGACTATAGAATAAAAAACAGGTGTGTTATTGTTCGATATGAAGCAATCGTTCTATTATAAAACCGTATGGATGAGATTTTGTAGCCATACCCACACGGTTTAAGGTCTGAAAAGTTTATTGCAGTTTTGCGAGGATCTCATCCGCACTCATCCCGCTTGCCAGTAACTTCTTCAGCACTGCCTTTGCTTCGGCTTTCTTTGCCGATTCCGCTGCTTTGGTTTCAGCTCTAATCTTTTTGGCTTCGATTCTGGCGATTTCCTTGTCGATAGATTTCAGCGCAGCTTTCTTGGTCTTCAGATCGGCTTTCAGCGCATCGATGTTCGCGGTAATGGATGCAATCTCAGCAGTGACAGCTTCCTTTGCGGACTGCTTTTCGGCAAGCTGTGCAGCAAAGTCAGCAGTTGCTTTTATGGTCTTGGGCTTGTTCTTGCTACCTTTGGGACGGGGCATAAGGGACACCTCCAATGTTTTTTGATGGCTTCAGTATAACACTCGTTTTTTATGTTCGCAAGAGGTGCAGTTTGTAGAATAAAAATATATTTTGATTGAAACAATAAAGCAATTTGGAAATACGAATATTTGAGCCGTCCTTACAGCCAGAAAACTTCCCTCAACTCCTGAATCTCATCATACGGAAAGCACTCGGCAGTACCCTCGATATCTTCCAGATGCTTCACGATTTGCTTTGCAAGTTCGATGCCCTGATGGCTGTGCCGCACACCGCCATCTTCTTTCTGCACAGTGTCCTCTAGGTTTCTTGCCGCCCACACTTGGTCGTAGATTTCCAACTGAGAAATCACCTTGCTCACGCCGGAGCTATAGGCGAATTCATTCTTTTCGGTGGGATAGCCGAGTGAGCCATGAAGGGAATAAAGTTGCCACATAATAATGTCAGCATTCAAATCCATCGGCACATAAATTCTCACGTTGTCGTTCGGGAGGATGCCACCCTCTGCCGCTTTCTTTCCGGTGATTGCTTTTGCCGTATCATCTTTTGTTTCGTAGGGTACTTTCCCTGCCAGCGACAATTCGTTGACATAGAGCACATCCTTCGGGATAGGGTAGATATCTAAGTTGTGATGCATAGTTTAGTCTCCCTATTGGGCAGCTTTTCTCATCAGCTCTACTACCTCATTATAATCTTTCTGGAATTTTTCACTGTTGAACACCGTATTTAACAGGCTCCCCGATAGATTTCTGCATTTCAAACATATCTCTGTAGTAGAATACAAATCCAATTCTGACATAACAGCGGGCAGTCTTCTTACCAATTCTACATTTTCGCTAGACGACATGTACTCCTTATAGTTTATAATTCCCGCGTAAATCACTGCTCTATTCTCATTAATAAGCGTCAAATAATGCTGATGCGCCAATTCTCGTTTTTCTTTTGCCTTTTCCTGTTCTCTGAATTCTTGTTCTTTCTTCAGCGTTTTCATTTTTGCATATTCACTGTACATAGTACCCAAAAAGGAAATCACTGCACCTAGAAAGACTCCAAGAAGTCCCATTAATGCAGAGCTATTATACCAAACTGTATCCATTTGTGTTCCCCTTTACTAAAAAGAGCCGTGCGACTGCACTCCTATTACGGGATGTGTCCACACGGCATCTTATTACTTTAACTTCTCGATAATATCATCAGCACTGACACCCTCGGCCAGCAACTTCTTCACGAGGTTTTCCGCTTCGTTCTTCTTGGCAACTTCGGCGGCTTTCTGGTCGGCGACGGCTTTCTTGGATTCCAGCATCGTCAGTTCTTTCTGGGTCGACTTGAGAACAGTCTTCTTCTCTTTCAGATCAGCTTTCAGAGTGTCGATGTTGGCGGTAATTGACGTGATTTCAGCAGTCAGAGAAGCGATGGATTCCTGCTTTTCTGCAATCTGAGATGCAAAGTCGTTGGTGATTTTCGGTTTGTTTTTGCTACCTTTGGTTCTGGGCATAAGATATCCGCCTTTCTATTGTGTATTGTAGTTTTAGTATAGCACTGTGAGTTGACTAGGGCAATATCAACTCAGTCGAACTCCCCCATTATTCTCTAAAAATGTATATACTACATTCGTTTTATTCTTTAATGGAATGTAAACGCTGATAGACCTAAAATAATTTCTTATCGCCAACTCTCTTCTATCCTTACTATGCGACATAAGCAGCGTATAATTTTCTGTTTCCAGTCCTCGATTATTGACTTTAATGTGACTATTATCAGCTTCGTTTATTAACCTTTGCTTAAGCATTTTTTGCCATCTACAAAGAACCTCATTATCCACAGATACTCTATCAGCAGCCAATTTGTCATAATAAGTAATAATCCTGATTAAAATATCATAGAAGCCTACTACTCCGCGCAATTTAAGTTTGAATGGGTCGTCCTTAACAGTTGCAATCATCTGCGGCACTTCTTTTAATCCACAGTCTTCTTTGGTTAGTGTCGCTATCGCAGAATAATTATCTGCTGCAACTTTTGAAAACACTTTATCCCCGTGAGCCAAACAATTCCGGCAACTCTTAAAATACTTATAAATCAACCGGAGATTATCACAATATGTGCTATGCCCTGTAATATTAAAACATCCTTTTATTTGAGACATCGGCTCATTTTGGAGTTCTGTTTCAAAGGAAAGGAACTCTCCTTTTTTCATATCTGAAACAATATCCTTTTTCTTTCCATTTGACACCAAGGTCAACACGCTATAAACGAAGTTATCAACCCATGCATCAAATATCGCTGTCGCATTAATTAGTAAAATTTCAGATATAAATTCTTCTTCCTGCTCCCATGTATATCCATGTGCGATTCGTTCTAGATTTAATCCATGTATATATAATCCTTTAACTATCGCACTTTTGGCCGCATTATTGTTCTCACCGGGATTGCTGGCAAAAAAATCTGTTGCGTCCTGCCTTAAATTCCACAATCCTGCATCTAAGGCCCACACCATATCAAATGTTTTCGTAATCTCCTGACATGCAGCCCGACTCGATTCAAAAAAAGAACTAGCCATTTTGTTTCCTCTGTTTTAATTAACAGCCCCCTGCATTCTTAGCCGCCTTATCAGCGTTGCCTACTGCTCACCGCGTAGAGGTGTGCAAAGTTTCGAGCAGCAATGGGAGCTAACGCTCCCACAAACACTATTTACTTATTTAGCTTAGCATCATATCTTTTAAACCTGTCTTCCATAGGAATAAGATTTTCATACATTACAGGTTCGAGCCGCATCATTTTCTGTAATTCGTGCATTGCATAATCAAAATCTCCAAGTTTTGCCACAATTTCGGCTTTTTCATCTCTAGTCTGCTCATCAAGATTGTTAAGCATGTAGTCACACACGACGCTTTCTAGATTTTCATCAGTTATACGAATCTCGGCATCATCTGAATACGCAACAAGTTTATCCCTATATTTTTCCTCAAGGCAGTCAAAAAAGCTGTGGTTATGGTTTTTCATATGTTCGAAAATCTGATTTCTTGCAATTTCCGAAATATCTTCTGCCGCATCTTTTACACGCGTTGCATATTGCATTTCTTTTACAGATAAATATTCGCTTCCCTTTTCCAACGCTTCATCGACCGGAGGTGCGACTATTAAAACCAATTCTGCTACCGCGCGCAGACGATTTGAAATTTTTCCCGTTTCCTGAAAGCTCAAATAATGGCAAGCATCTTTATCGTATTTTTCATATTTTCCATGACTCGACCAATTTACGTATTCCTCATAAGAACTAACTACATGCAGGTAATAGTTAAGAACAACAAATCTCTTTCTATTATGCCTATAATTATTGCACATTTCCAAGGCAAGCGACACCAATCCAGAGGCAATGACGCCTGTCACGATCGCCATTGCAACCGCATACCTTGTGCTGCCACTCTCACTGCTTATAAGAATCAGCACACATGGAATGGCAACTAATAGCGTAAGTACAGTACATATCAGTAGCGTTCCTGCTGGACGAAAAGCCATCAATATATACCGAAGAAAGTTAGCCGGTGTCATCCCAATGTCTTCAAGTTCCGCCGTATCCGTATAATTATGATACCTGTAGCCCATCTTATATTTCCCTTATTATTTTTCCTCTGTATCTTAGCCGATCATACTCACATATGACCGTTGCCTGCTGCTCACCACGGAGAGGTGTGTGAGTATTTAGAGAGCAGCGTAGGGAGCTACCGCTCTTATTATATCACAAGTCTGTAAATAAATCAGCCTTATACACGCCATCCGCCAACATTTTCTTGAAGCTGTCTTTCACTGCTGCAACATCTTCATGGTAGGTCATTCCGTACCAGGTGTCGTCGGTCTTCAGAACCTTCACAGGCATCTCGCCCTGCTCCAGTAGCTCACCGATGAAGATTGGGATCAGATACTCGGCTTTCTGAGGATTGCTCGGTACTTCTTTCTCGAAAAACTCCTTGAAACCATTTTCCAGCACATCCAGAAAATCGGGAGTCAAGCCCCACATATTCATGGAAACCAGAGAATTCACATCAACAACCACACCGTCTGCCTCTGCTCCATCTGCAGTCTTTACGATGTTCTTGGTTTCCACAACCTCAGTCAGATTGTTCTGTTCATCCATCCTGCAGATACCACGAGTCACACCACCGTTATCAGACAGCGTGTTCTTCAGAACGAAACCAGCCATGCAGGACTTGCCGCCATTCACCAGATACTCGTGTACAGCCTTGAAGCCTTCTTTGCCATAGTAATCATCTGCATTGATCACAATGAACGGAGTCTTTATTACGCTCTTTGCTGCAAGCACGGCCTGTCCGGTTCCCCACGGCTTTGTCCGGCCTTCTGGCAAAGTTCCCGGGATATCGTTAATATCCTGAAACGCATAATCCACAGTTACATTATGAGAAGAGCAAATGGAGGCAACGCGATCGCCGATAACCTCTTTGAATTCTTTCTTAATATCCTTACGGATAATAAATACTACATGGTTGAAACCAGCTTCAATCGCATCATGGATTGAGTAGTCCATAATGATATGTCCAGCATCATCCACCGGCTCCAACTGCTTGATTCCTGTTCCAAAACGACTACCGATACCAGCAGCCATGATAAGTAATGTTGTTTTCATTGTTTTTTCCTTCACATATTATTGATTTATTATCTATACTCTGTAAGTTCATATATAATGTAGTCTTGCGTTGCATTTTCTTTATGGATAATTCTTCCAGGATTTCCCAGCACAATAGAATGATCCGGCACATCAAAATTTACATAAGAATTTGCTCCTATTAATACATCATTTCCTATATTTATTTTTCCAACAATTGTTGCATTTGGTCCAATCCACACTTTATTTCCAATAGTAGGAGCTCCTTTTCTCTTCCCTCGCATCTCAACTCCTATTGTTATTCCATTTCTCAAGCTACAATTTTCTCCAATCTTTGCTTTAGCCGTGAGAATAATTGCATTCCCATGACTGAGATGAAATCCAGCTCCAATATTTTGAAATGATATTTCCGCACATCGATTAACTGCCATAGCATGTCGAACAAGACGAAATACTTTTCTTACTATTGAGGTATGTGCGCTTATTGACATTCGCCCAACATAAACATACCTCAGATCTCTATTAGAAATGAGTCGCTTTACCCCCCCCCATTTCCATTCTTCTCCATAAAATGCATAGTAATCTCTTTTAAAAATTTCATTCATTTTCTTTTCCTTAAACTTTCTTTTTGATTTTATTAATTATGCTACTAAACAGTTCATCTCGCGTTATAATAAAATATATACTTATTAGTATTAAAAATATTATGCCTCCAACTATGATTTGCGTAATCAAAGACACCACAGAAATGCCCTTAATCTTCTCAATTCTTTTGCAAGTAAAAAACATAATTGCTCCGAAGCATATATATGGAAAAACATAGAGAATATATTTTTTTATAGGCAGTTCTTTTCTTGTTTTTAATGCCTGATAAGCCAATTCCCCAAACTGTGCCCCCACGGTTCCAATCACCGCACCCAATGCACCATACACAGGTATAAAAATAGAATTCAAAACAAAATTCAAAATAGATGCTGAAACTGTTGCTGTAACAAAAACACGATCCATATCTTTTGGTAAAAGATACTGATTTCGTAGTATATTAGATGCAGCGTAAAAAACAATTGCAGGTGAAATCGTCATTAAAAGCATTCCACATCTTTCGAATTCTTTTCCATAATATATAACAGAAAAGCTCTTGCTAACTCCCGCTATTCCAAATGCTAGAGCAACTGCAATTAGCATAATATATTTCATAGATTTACTTATATATGATAAAACTTTATCGTCACTTCCTGACGCTCTAAGATTCGAGACTCGTGGTAGCATTACCGCGCCTACCGCGCCTGCTACATTATTTGCTATTGTCACTATTTTTTCAGTGTTTTCATAATATCCAACCTCTGTAGTTGTTGTCATCCACTCGATCATAATTTTATCCATTAAGGTATAAACGCTAACGGCAATCACACTGATCATGAGAATACAATTTGGTTTAAAATGACTTCGAATGATACTCCAATTGGGTTTTTTCCAAGAAACATACTTGAATACAAACGGCCATAAACATAACTGGCCCATTAACAAACTGAGAGAATTAATCAGAACATAAATCCATGCATCACCGCGTTCTTTCACAAAAGCAAATACTGCTATCGTTGTGAGAATTTTTACTACTGTATTTCTTGTAACGATTCCTTTAAAATTTTCCATACCATAAAAGAACCAGCTAATTTCGAACACACAAGAAAGCATATATGGTATTTGGCATAAGCTAACCAATCCATAATTGTCTATACCTACTACCAAAAGATATATTATGTACATCATCAATACAGTTGATGATGAAATCAATTGAAAATAATATAGGTTCCAAAATGTAACAGACAACTTTTCTTTACTGTCTTTATTCTTGGCAATCGTTCTGTTTCCATAGTTTGACATTCCAAGCAGTGCAAATAGTGTAAAATATTTAACTATTGCCGTTGTAACAGAATATGTTCCAAGTCCTTCCGGTCCTAAGACTCTAGAAACGTATGGTGACGTAATAAAGGGAACTATCAAGATTAATATCTGATAGCTTATATTATAAATTATATTTTTTTTTACACTGCCCATTGAATCTTCCTCATTATTTTTTATTGATCGTTCAATTATTGAAAAGCATTAATGCTCAACAAGAAATCGTTTCAGCTTATTTTTCTGTCCAAATTTGACATTTGTTTCAAATCAAAATTAAGCGTATATAATATCAATCGAAGCTCTTTCTTATTATCGTCCATCCTCAATAAGTTATAAACTATATAATAATATCTTTCCATTATAGAATTTTCTATTTCATTTATATAACTTATTGAGTGGTTTTTCATCATTGCCTGTATTTTATGATAAATTTTAATTGTATCAATCAAGTATTGTTCTTTTGTATTATTCACTGCTCCACATGGATTGTCCCAATAGTTATAAATACAACATTCATCTGCGACTCCAATTTTGCAGGTATTCTGCACACAATCTAAAAGGAATAGAAAGTCTTCACTTGTTTTCATGGAAACCGGAAACTCAAGTTCATATGCATCAATCAGGCTTTTCTTAAATATTTTATTCCATGGAGCGTTATACTTTTGTGTGAAAATTTCTTTTATAACATTACCTTTAGCATCAGATAAATTCACACTATAGTTTTCGCCTATATTTCTATAAAAGCCAAAAATCATAAGATCCAGTTCATCCTGTTCCATCTTATGGATATTTCCCATGATTTTACGCATATAGTCGGGTTCAACATAATCATCTAAGTCTAAAAACGTAACATATTTGCCACTTGCCACTTTCAGACCAATATTTCTGCAGCACTAACCCCTTCATTAGGTTTATCATATAATCTGAACTGATTATAGTGGTCTATATAATCACAGATAATATCCTTACTATTATCTGTAGAGCCATCACCAACTAATATTACTTCAACTTTATTATTTAACTGTGGAACGATGCTATCCAAGCATCTACGTAATTGTTTTGCCGTATTATATAATGGAACAATAATCGAAAGTACTATTTGCGAGTTTTTATAGCTTTGGCTGGCCCCCTACTACAGTATATGGCAATACATCTCGGGTTACAACTGCGCCTGCACCTATAACAGCGCCTCGATGCACCGTAACTCCCGGCATAATTTGAGCATCATATCCTACCCATACATCGTCTTCAATTATAATGTCCTTTTCAAATTCTCCCTGATTTCGTATTAGCTTATTCTTATTTTCATAATAGTGAGACACCGTCCTAAAATGCACATTATAAGAAATCAAGCAATCATTTCCGATACAAATCTTTGAATTCTCACCAATCGAAACCACACTGCCGTTTATATATGTGTTATCGCCAATTTTCATATTCTGCGGGTTACTTATTTGAACTCCAAGATTAACTCTAGAATTATCTCCAATATTCACTTTTTTGTACCGATAGTCTTGAATCAATTTTTTAATTCTCCATACCATACTCATAAGTAATACTATCCTTCGCAGAATCAATCTTTCCAATTCGAGACAATGCCAAAATAAAGCATAACAAATAAGTCAAAGTACCAGGATCAGCAAACGAATTAGAAGTTGCTGCATATATAAGGAAACAAATCAACATTCCATGTACTAATCCGCTATACTTAATTCCATTAAACGTTCGGCACATTTTTTTATTGTAGATACTCATCAAAGCAACAAACCACGAAATAAATCCAGCAATTCCGTTCTCCATCAACAAAATAATATACGAAATTTCCGCATTAGCTCCTCCCGTATATTGTGAAAAAATCGTCCCAGCATTGTTATAGCCCATTCCCATTATTATATTTTGAATAGGAATACTAAAAAAGTTTAAAAGGGCATTTACTCTAACCATCATGGAACTACCTGTTGTATCCCGCGTAAAAATGTTGTTATATATTTCTTGAAAATCCAATCCCGTTGCAACAGCTACGCCACAGCCAGCAAGAAGACAAAGTTTTAAAGCCTTTTTGTTGGAAATTAGATAAATCAATATATATATGCTCAAAACAAGTAAAGCGCCTCTTGAATTGGTCGCAAATATAGCAAATCCAATAATTACAAATTGTATCATTTTAAAAGCATTCCATTTTTTGTTATTATTGAATAGATAAACTTCCCCTATTAGGTAGTACATACCATTTGTTAATGGATGTCCTAAGAAAGCTGTGCATCTAAATGGAATACCGTATTCTTGAGCCAAGTAAGTATTCGGATACCATCCTACAGAATTCATATAATATTCATGAAAGAGTAAACTCTTTCCAATGAAGTACTCACAACTTCCAACAACTGCATTAATTAGGATACAAACATATAATACTTTTACAATTCTTATTGCCTGTTCCTTATTTAGATAGTGAATCATCAGCATGGCGCATGCCATGGGCAACAAATAATTATCAAAAACTTTATTAGAGAAAACGCCAAAGCCATTAATTACAAATCGGATCATAACGGCAATCAACGTGCAGACTATTGCTCTGATCCAAAATACTCCTAGTATCTTTATTTTGCCATGTCTCAACGCGATAGAAGGCATCAATATAATTAAGATATCATATCCTACTATGCTAAGATTTATCATGCCACCAGTATCATACGGTACACCGCTTATAATTCCGTTTTCTTCTTTTGATATGAAAGTCAATAAAATTATAAACACAGAGAATACTACGTCATATTTTTCCAGCGACATAAAATACATGTTTATTATCAATAAAAGAAACAGTACTACTCCTAACTGTATACTTATTGCCATTTCTCTACCATCACCTTCAAGTTATTAATCATCAGCAGCCTTGTCTGTAAAAGCATCCTACAAACACAGTCATTATATTTTAATCTTATAGTATCTCTGTAAGTTGAAAATCGAAATATCATTCATACTGCTTCCAACATTGATTTTCATCAATGCTTGTTTTTGCGACGAGACAATTGTAAACCATTCCTTTGAGTTCGGATAAACTTTCACCGCTTTATATCCATTAACAATGCCAAGTGCTTTTAGCCACAAATCATCTGCTGTTGGACATAATTCTTTAATTTTTTCATAATCAAAATCTACATTATCAAAATATTTCGGAGGATATAACACACCTCCTACTCCAATAGGAACTAAAAGCATGTCTGGCCCCATTTCATCTGGGGAAAGCCCAATCCAATCTGAATATGGCGCAATTATGTCTCCATTTAATACAATCTTATGTGCTCGATAACAGCATACGCAATTGGGATGTTTAATGTAAGTCTTTACTAAATCGAGCAACCAACTTTCTGGATACAATGTATCATCATCAACAGTAACAATTATATCTTCTTTAAACTCTTGTGCAGTATAAAATATTTTTTTATATGATCTTAGGTCTTTACAATATCTAATTTCAAAGTCTCTTCCGACCAAACCAAGTAGATTTTGAGGAATTCCAGTGCCATCTGGAAATTGTGTATCTGCCAGCCATAAAATAACTTTATCTGCTTTGAAAGATTGGCGCAAAAGACTATTAATACATAAGTAAACTTTATCAATTCGAGCTGGAAACGATGTAAGTGACACAACAACTTTACGGTGGCACATCTTAGAAGCATAATTACCATTAAACTTAATCTTATTAAAATTACAATACACTGGATATGTATAGTTCGCAATTCGTCCCAATACTCGATTAATATATATTTGTCTTCTATTTGCTTTCGCCCAAGGCGTCACTCCTTTATAAAAATAATCTAGCATATTTTAACCTCACTTTTTTATATAACGATTACTACAAGCAGAAAACCAAGTTTATCAAATTCAACATACCCTATTGATAAACATACTAAACATTATTGAAACAGAGCACTTCGCATAAGCCCTTCACCCACCAAGCATTTAGCAAGTTAATGCAATCAATTTTCTATTCCTTGTAAAACCTTTCTATTTTATCTTATCCATTTTTTGTAATTAAAATCCAAATACTCTAAGTCTATAACTTCATAGTCCCCAACTACGCTATACGTATGCGTCCCAATAGGTTTAATCTTTTTATCAGATATCATTCTTATTTGTTCTGGTCTTATCTCAGATACAAATTGCTCATCAATGTTTTTTTCATTAATGCTATTTAATTGATAGAAAACATTGGAATACCCATATATGGCAGGTGTACTTTTCTGAGTGCAGTGCAAGTCCCCGATAATATATCCAGCATTCCGATTTCCATATCCGTATTTGCTTGATAAATTGAAATCATTACTATATTCTATTGAAAAAACATTATTTTCTCTCTTTAGCTGAAACATTATGTACTTTGTCAATTTAGGATTTTCCAAATCAAAAGTAGATGCAATAATTGACACTGTGTCATCTGTCGAACTATATACCACGCTATCTACAATACTTATGCTTGTTTGAATTCGCTGAAGTAGCCTCCACTCGTACGGATTGCCACAATTTATATAAATATTTATTGTACCTCCCGCTTCTGTTTCTGGAATCATATATACTTCATTCTTCATTTCAAAAATCATTGGGAAAGACATATGATATGGCTCCTCAATAATTACTCTAGGCGTTTCTATTTTCCCATTCGATATTTTCGAGCAAGCAATACAACCTTTCATTTTTTTTCTATCAAATGCCTCCATGTACAAATAAACGTCCCCCAAAAAATCGTATAATAGAGGATCCGCATACCAATATTTTGAAGAATATGGCATTAAATTAAACGGAGTCTCCACATTTCCTGCATATAAAGGGACTTCGTTTATCTTTCTTATTCCGCAAGTAAAAACCGCCTCAAATCCAATAAACTTTTGAAATGCCATTTTTAAACCCAATCGTTTTATTTTTGCAACAATACTTTCCATTTATACCAGTCACATCACTTTCTCGTAAATTTTTATAAATTCCGGAGCTAAAACATCCCATGTATTATGCTCAACAATATGATTATGTGCCTTTTCCCCTATCACTTTTTGACTTTCTAAATCTGTTTCTAGAATTATTCTACTCCATTTTATCTTATTCTTAGTTTCCAATATATATCCATTCACACCATTTTCTATAAGCATTTCTGAACCGCCATTAGCAGTTGTAAGCACTGTATTTCCAAAATACATAGCTTCCATCATAACCATTCCAAAAATCTCATATCTTGTTGGCAGCAAAAAGAAGTTACATGCTCTATAAATATGACATAAATATTTTTGCTCTATTTTACGAATCCAAACCACATTATCCAAGAGTTCTTCTTTTTCAAGAATTTCCTTTATGTGTTCAACGTAATCTTTTTCTCCATCGCCTACAATAATTAACTGTGCATCCTTATCCTTTTCTACAACGTCTTTTAGAACAGCAAGCAAAAACTCAATATTTCTTCTCTCTTCAATTCTGCCAATATACAGCATCTTCCGTTTAGTTTGAATATTGCATACTTTATTTATTTCTTCGACCGAATTATTATCATCGGATAATGCGTCTATATCTAATCCTACACCGATTGTGTCAATCTGTTCTGGATGTATCCCTTTTTGCATTAAGAATGTCGTTGCTTTTTGACTTTTGGTAATAAATGGGGTTTTATTTCTTATATATGTTTTTGGAAATCCCAATCCATCATAAATACGACACATAAAATTATATTTTTTGTTAAACTCCGCATAATACGGACCGTGATATATAACGGTTTTATCGGGATATTTCTTTGCCAACATCCAAGATTGTAATTGATTATACTCACATGGTTGAATTACGTCATACCTTGGAATTAGCTCTTCCAGTCCTGATAAAAATGCATTCTTTAGTATTGCTTTTCCCCTGCGGTAAAACACATTAATAAACCTTTTACCTTGATCAAATTGGCAAATGCAATCTTTATTTTCATCATCACTCCATAGTACAACATCACATTTATGTCCTAATCGTGTTAATGCTTTTGCAAGACCAATTTCTTGAATGTTATACGTGTTTTTCTCAATGCTCATATAACTTGCCGCAACACGAATTATTAAAATTCTCATCACTTTTTCTCCATCTGCTGTGCGATATCAGCATCCACGATTTCCTCGCCGGTCTTGTGCTTCAGCTGCTCCTTAGAAGCTTCACTCAGACCGTTGTTGATCACGCAGTTCATATCGCAGGTGCTACACTTATCCAGATCCTCTTTGGTTACTTTGCCATCACGGTAGTCACGGCAAATCTTCAGCTCATACATGCTGTACGGATGCTTGGTGAACAGTGCCTTGAACTTGTGTACCAGAACCCAGGTAGCAGGTTTCCAGATGTACTTGTGCATTGCAGGACTTACGCTGCCGATCATCCAGCAGTCACGGTCGCAGCAACGAACTTTTGCACGAACTTTCTCAGCCTCCGGGCTGTTCCACAGCTCATCCCAGGTCTGCTTGTTCAGGTTGCCCATGACCTCTTTATCCTTGGTACCATTGCAAGGCATGACATCGCCATACGGATCGATGAAGAAGGTATCGAAGCTCATGTCGCAAGGCAGCAGACGCTTCTGGCCGTAGATGTAGTTGATCAGACCGTGGTTAAAATATGCACGGAACCACTTCTTCGGACTGTTGCTGCGGAGCAGTTCATTGACCAGATTCTCGAAGTTCTTTGCGACCATAGGACGGTCATGGATGATATTCTTAGCCTCAACGAAGTAGAAGCTGTTATGCAGAGAAGCAGTTGCAAACTCCATGCCCATCTCATCGGAAATCTTGTACAGCGGAACCAAGTCAGGTGCGTTCTTATCCTGAACGGTCATACCAAAGCCGACATCCTTCATGCCCATCTCACGCAGCTTCTTCAATGTACCGTAACCACGCTGGTAGCCGTTCTGCAGACCACGAATTTCGTTGTTGGTCTGCTCCAAACCCTCGATAGAGATACGGATACCGATCTGCGGGAACTCCTTGCACAGGTCAACGATACGGTCTGTGAAGAAACCATTCGTGGAAATAACGATACGGTCAGACTTCTTGTACAGTTCACGCACGATATCCTTCAGGTCGGTACGGATGAACGGCTCGCCGCCGGTGATATTGGTGAAGTACATCTTCGGCAGCTTCTTGATGGTTTCGATGCTGATTTCCTCTTCCGGCTTGGAAGGTGCCTTATAACGGTTACACATAGAGCAACGAGCGTTGCAGCGGTAAGTGACGATAACCGTACCATTTAACTTTTTTTCTTCAGACATGATTAACTCTCCTATTGTTTACTCTCTCTTTTAAGAATCTTTCGATTTTATTTAAGAACCACTTAGCACACACCGAGAACACAACTGAGCCGCAGACAACTGCAATCGCTGTGAAGATATATGCCAGCAGACCACTTTCAAACAAATGAACAAGGTGTAACTTTTCAAGCGCACGATAAATTACCATGTGGCACAAGTAAATCTCGAAGCTGATACCACCGAGGAACTTGGCAACCGGATTGACCAGTACCCCCCCCCGATTGCATCCGAGGGTATAGACCAATGCTGTCACACAGAAGAACAGCATCGTGAGCGTAGAACCACCTATTGCAAAATAAGCAACCGTGGCAATCAGCAGGACCGCTCCGGCGATGATTTTGTACTTCGATGCGAACTCGGCCAGTTCTTTTCGATAGAGAAAAATCAGGCCACCTGCGATAAAGTAAATCGCATCGTAGACGATATTAGTCCTTCCAGCTTTGAAGTAATTAGCGCACAGCCAATTAAACACCAGTGCCACCACCGCGACCCTCCATGCTCTCTTCTTGTTTCCAATCAGGAAACAGAAGAACGGGAACAGCATGTAGAACACAAAAATGACTGCCAGTGTCCAACTCACACCAATAACCGAAATCTTAGCATTCGGCAGAAGCCCCTGACACAAAGTCAAGTTTGCAAAGACTTCAAATAGTGATTCTTTGCTCGGTGAAATCACAAAATCCAACGCACAAAGAAGTGCAAAATACGGCCAGATCTTGATGTACCGTTTCTTGTAGAAATCCTCTACGCTAATCTTCTGGTCAACAATTTTCTGGTAATAGCCGCAGCACATACCAAAACCGCTGACCATCATAAAAAGGAAAACGAGGTTTGTGAAAGATGGTATTAGCCGTTCGAACACAAATCCTCCTATCCCATATTCTCCATTTTCTAGGATGTGCATCAGTGCAATGCCAATGATGGCATATGCCTTCAATCCATCTATTCCTTCATATCGTTCTTTTTGCATATCCGCCTCTTAATCACGCTGGAAAATATCGCGTGTATAGACTTTCTCTTTCACATCATCCAGGCACTTGTCGTAACGGTTTGCAATGATAGCGTGGCTCATTTCCTTAAACTTAGCCAAATCATTAACCACAACGCTGCCAAAGAAGGTGTCGCCATCTTTCAGAGTCGGCTCATAGATAATCACAGTTGCGCCTTTTGCCTTGATGCGCTTCATGACACCCTGAATGGAGCTCTGGCGGAAGTTGTCGCTGTTGCTCTTCATGGTCAGGCGGTACACGCCGATGGTTACAGACTTTTCCTGTTTCTCATCATATTCGTTGTCCTCATCATAACCGTAGTAACCAGCCAGCTTCAAAACACGGTCAGCGATGAAGTCTTTACGAGTTCTGTTGCTCTCTACGATAGCCTCAATCAGGTTCTCCGGGACATCGGCATAGTTTGCCAGCAGCTGCTTGGTATCCTTGGGCAGGCAGTAACCACCGTAACCAAAAGACGGGTTATTGTAGTGGCTGCCGATTCGAGGATCAAGACAGACACCATCAATGATTTGCTGGGTATTCAGCTCCTTGCTCTCTGCATAAGTGTCCAGCTCATTGAAGTAGGCTACACGCAGGGCCAGATAGGTATTAGCAAACAGCTTAACGGCCTCTGCCTCGGTAAATCCCATGAACAGGGTGTTGATGTTCTCCTTGATAGCACCTTCCTGCAACAGACCAGCAAACTCGTGTGCTGCTTCTACTAATCTCTCATCACTTAAATCAGTGCCGACAATGATACGAGAAGGATAAAGATTGTCATAAAGAGCCTTGCTCTCTCTCAAAAATTCCGGGCTGAAGATGATGTTCTTGCTGCCGAACTTCTCACGCACACTTGCGGTGTAACCCACAGGAATTGTGGACTTGATGACCATGATGGCGTTCGGGTTATATTCCATGACCAGCTTGATTACAGCTTCGACCGCAGATGTGTCAAAGTGCTGAGTGTGGCTATCGTAGTTGGTAGGGGCTGCTATGACAACAAAATCAGCATCGGCGTATGCGGTCTTAGCATCCAGCGTTGCAGTCAAATTCAGCTTTTTCTCTGCGAGATACTTCTCGATATAGTCATCCTGAATCGGAGACTTACGGTTGTTGATCATCTCAACCTTCTCCGGAACAATATCAACTGCGGTTACCTGATGGTGCTGGCTCAGCAAAGTTGCAATCGAAAGCCCCACATAGCCTGTTCCAGCCACAGCAATTTTATAGTTTTTCATATCTATCCTCCATAACAATAGAGTCTCTTGCATTGCATTCAAACATAATGCTTTATAACTTTATTTGGATACAAGAAGAACTCCAACCACTTTGTTTTCTTCATAATCAAGGCCGCAACAATCGGACCTATAAAACTGATGCCCAATCCCAGCACTATATGAACCACAGCATTTTCAATGCCAACCTTCATCAAAACAGATCTCAGCGATGCTGCAAATAATGTGTGCATCAGAAAAATCGGCATTGTATATTTTGCAAGAAAGTCCATACCTCTACCGAACTTTTCCTCAAAATCAGCCACCATCAATATAATAGCTATACAAGCCAATAATCCCATTGAGAAAGAGATTGCACTGCCACTGATTTCCGCCGTATATACCACAATGCTCAGAATCATAAACAACAGCCCGAATATCCTTCCTTGTACTTTTCTACCATTCAGTTGCACGTTAAATGCACAAATGCTCATGCCGAGTACAAACCAGATGCACGTTAAATGCACAAATGCTCATGCCGAGTACAAACCAGATCTCGTTCGAAAGAACCGTCGATACAGCGTAAATGCTGTACCCTCCCTCAATTAAAATCAGGGCTTTTGCTACCAGTGCAGCTGCCAAGCCTACCGCAGCCGCTTTCACACTGCAAAAAGTCGGCGTAACTAAAAAGATGAAAAACAGTGCGTACAAATACCAGTACGGTGCCGTTGGGCGAAGAAACAATGTTTCGCCCAGGCCGCCGATTTGGTCATTGACACTGCTTGAGAATACCTTTTTCAGTACCCAGGTGGCAGTTGTAAAAGTTGCATAAGGCACGCCGAGTGCTAACACCTTTTTCGCCGCATTTCTATACCAGCTGTTCACACTATTTACCTTGCTGTACTTCTGATGCAGGTATCCACTACAAATAAAGAACAGCGGCACGTGAAAGTAGTAAATCGTTGTGTTGAACCACCGATACAAATCGTTTTCAGGCAAAATATTCGCCTTCGTCATGCTTTGGAAGAAATGGCCCAGTACAACCAATATACAGGCAATGACTTTCACATTATCGACCCATTTTTCTCTTGTTCTTATCACTGTCCTCTCACCCATCATTTCTTCTCCATCTTCCGTACATCATTAGCATCTCATTTTTCTTATTAGCTGTATACTTCATCTATTTTTGAAACCGTACTTTGACCATTTATTGATTTCATGGTTCATGCCATATGTACTACTCCTAAACAAGTTCAACTTTCTCCTCCTAGATAAATCGGGATAAGCTTGTTATAGTAAGCTTCAAGATCATCTCTCTCAAGGTTAAGGCACGCCTTTGCGTACTTATTGGTCTCTGCCGGATCATTCCAAAGTTCCTTGATAATAGATGCCAGTTGCTTGGAATCCCGGCTTGTGAACAGTCGTCCATCCACACCATCTGTAATCAACTCAGGAATGCCACCGATATTTGCGCCGATGACAGGAGTTCCGCGCTGCTGACTCTCCATTACGGAGAACGGGCAGTTCTCATACCACTCGGACGGGTAGATGGAGAACCGTGCCTCCCGGATGAGCTTTTCCAGTGCTTCACCCTTCTGGAAGCCAACATTCTTGATATTCTTAATACCATTTACTGTCTCTTCCAGCGGACCAGTGCCGGCGAAGATGAACTGGACACCCGGCAGTTCCTTGCAGACCTTGATCAGTGTGCCGATGCCCTTCTCCTCAGAGAAGCGGCCAAAATAGAGGACGTAATCCTTCTTCTCTGTCTCTTTCCACTCCACCTTGTCGATGAAATTGTGCATTGCCACGGTCTTCGTTGCAAACAGCGGGTTGCTGTCCATCTTGCTCTTCATGAACTCCGAGCAGCAGATCATGGTGTCAATGT
>OIZF01000049.1_pt1 | contig 78033 bp, 69 predicted proteins | sample 1588471 | NCBI WGS metagenome assembly OIZF01 (sample SAMN03283279) | human gut metagenome | biome: human-associated habitat; material: feces | host: Homo sapiens | place: Peru | collected 2012
AGCCATTTTTCAGACTTTGCGTCTCTCAAAAATCTCTCAGAATTTTATTTTTGCTTATAACCGCAAATTCGTATGAGGAATTGCGAACCTTACATAAAGGAGGCTTAATCAACTTATAAAATTTTATATTGCCAATGCTGTAATAATCAAATAATAACTTTTCTATGTTTTTATAGAAAATGCCAGTCATAACATTCATTACATTTTTATAGAACATAGCATTAGTGAATATTTTATTTTCAAGTTTATGAATGCTCTTCATTCCTATAAATTTAAAGTTATTTTACCATAAAGAATGCTGTCTTGTTCTTCGTTTTCTGTAATCTCAAAACCCGAATTTTTTATAAAAATGATACAATCTATCCTTGATATAATCCTCCTTATCTGTAACATTAGCACCGAAAACTTTTTTAAGTCTTTTAAGCTCACTTGAAGTTAAAACATTGCCGTGCGAACCCCAAACATAACCCCATTTATTGTCATAAGCCATTTGTGCCCATTTAACTAAATCAAGATTATTCTTATCTGTGTTACTCAAATCAATATCTATAACGGTATTAGAGATTACAGACATTAAGTGGTTGAAATCTTCGGCTGATATATTCGTACCGAAAGCGGAATTTAGCATATTAAGCAGTTCGTCATCGTCCTTTGCCTGTTCAAAGCAATCAACAAGTTTTGAAATAAAATCATTATCAGACTTCTCGATATCATAAAAGGCACAAGCGTAAACCGCCTGTGCCTTTTTACCTACGATGCTTTTTAGTTTTCGCTTTGTGCATTCTTTTGATATACCGGTCATTACATTTTCAACATGCTGTAGTTTTGCTTTTTCTTCTGCTGACATATTTTGAACTATTGATTGCTGTACTTGATCAGTATCTATTTCAACAGAATCCATATTGCCGATAATACCCATATATGCAATCAAAGGAATAAGCAAAAGTCCAATAACTGAACCGATGATAGTACCTACAACTTTTCTTGCATTTTTATCGCTTGCTAATGCTGATTTAAATATCTTCGATAAAATCACTTTAGAGCTTATAAATCATCACCTCCATAAGAAAAAGAGTAGAATCATTTCTACTCTTTTTTTACCTTATACAATTTTTTCAAGTCATCATTTTTTGATTTCATTTTTTCAATAAAGCTATATTCTTTTGAAATTGTTTTTTTACAAAAATAGCCAATATTTGATGTTATATAGATAATACACTGTCCTAAAATACAAAATGGTGCGGATGTTGCCTCACAAAATGTATATTTCTTTTTATTGTATTCTTTTTTAGCTTTCTTAGTTTTTTTGTTTTTATCAACTTTCACTTTAGGAATTATTTCGGTTGTTTTTTTATTTTGACATTCCTTATTTTCAATCTTAATTGAGTTATACTTTTCAATTGCTTTTATATACTGACACTCCCTTTTTGCATTTTCTAAATCTTTAGTTTCATTTATTAGTAAAGCAACAAATTGTAAAAAAATCGGAATATTTAATAATCCTAATTCTTTATTTTCTAATGAAAATAAAAATAAAAAAAAGCAATAGAAAATTGTTGGAACCCCAAATGACACAATCGTATTTGATATTGCACCTTTGACATTAAACAATTTGAATAAAGTCTTCATCACATTTGGTACGAAATACACAAGTGAAAATATTAATAAAGCAACAATGATTTCTGGAACAGTACCATCAAAAAATATATATGCAAAATATACGAACATTATATTTGTGACAATATATAAACAATTACTTATTAAACTTTTGCTATTAAAATACACTTCGGATTTTGCTCTTTCCCAATCAAATTTTAACAACAAAGAAATGTACTTGATTAATTCGTCTATGAGTTCATTATTAGCTTTATCTTTTTCTATTTGATTAATAACTTTCCAAATATGCCCATCTCGCAAATAATCATTATCATGACCATTGCCATAAGGATTCAGTCTTGTTTTATATTTTGTTAATATCTCATCAATAGATGTTTTATCTTCTTTTTTAGAGCTTAATTCATTTGTGATATCTCTCATTTGACTACGCCACTCAGAACGTTCCGCAGTTACATATTTCAATTTTGATGATTTATTACTTTCGAATATTGTTGGAATGATTGAAAATAATCCTGTTAAAACTGTTATAAATATTTGAAGTTGGACATCACTCATTGTAAAACCTCTTTTCTTTTTTCTCTATATATTCATTTTACAATATTTAACTCAAAATTACAATATCGTGTCATACACAACAAGTCCACTAAACTTTTAGTTTATAGAAAAATTTTAAAACGCAAAAACGTTGCGCCATTTATTTCGAAACTAATTATATCACAAATCTATCAGATGATTATTTCTTAATCATTATATCTCTATCATGAATATTTGTCTATTGATATTTTATCTTCCTCCTGCTTTACCAAACATAATCTGCTTGAATTCAGGTGCGATAACTTGAAGTAAGTATCGTTCGTTACCACAACGGAATAAACAAGTGCCTCGTTCGGGATAACGAATCTTCTCGAATTCAGACTCTTCAATTTGCAGTACATCCATATATACCTTTGGCTCAACACTTCCTGCATTAAACAAAAATTGATGTGTTGGAATCGAGAAAAGCGGTTTTGTATATTCCTTAACGCCCTCAATTAAAAAGTTATCAATATTTTGGCTTGCGAGGATAACCGAGCTTTCCTTTTTACGAACACGCTTTGATGCATTTCGTATGTATTCAATATCCGTCATGTTAGTAAGGAATAAATACAATTCATCAATAGCAGCTACAGTATCACCTTTACCGAGCAATTCATTTGTCATATACGAAAGAACATTGAAAAGCATTGCATCCTTAAGTCTGCGGTTAGTATCCATCAAACCTTTAACACCAAAGCAAAGGAAAGTATCATCAATAATATTTGTGTGACCGTTGAAATACTTTGATTCCGTACCTACACACATAGAATGAAGACCAAGACAAAGTTCTTGTAATGTTTCTTCACGATAGATATTCTTTTGATTATGTTGATAGCCCTTGTATTCTTTTTCGAGCAGAGCATACAAATCTTCCATAATCGGATAATCTGTTGGCTTTAACTTGTCGTAATCGGTATAGTTGGTTATACCGAAGTTTTGATACAATTTAGAAAGTATAATCTCCAATGTATCAAGTTGTTCATCCGAGAAGTCTTTATATGCTCTGAAGAAGTCTTTCAAGTAGGCAATATGCTGACTTAACCTTGTTACTCTGCGGAATGCTTCGGGTGTAAATTGGTCATATTCCTTATCGGCATCACCAAATGACTTGGGTTCAAGAGGGTTGATAATATATTCGCCACTCATGAAGTCGATATAGCAACCGCCGAGAGCCTTCGTCAATTCTTCATATTCCGCTTCGGGATCAAGTGAAATAACTCTTTTGCCCGATTCTTTGAAATTTGTAAGAATGAGTTTCAAAAGGAATGACTTGCCTTGACCGGAGTTACCGAGAATCAAACAGTTTGAGTTGGTTTTATCTTCGGCACGCCTGTCAAAATCAACAAGAATATATGCATTTTTATTTTGAGATGCGTATAGGTTTTTTATTTTTATTTTTAGAAAGGGAAATGAAAAATGTTATATCAAAAAATTCCAAGCGGAAGATTTTGGATTATGCCAAATGACTTTTTTGAAAAATATAAATTGAACAGTCGTGACTTTATGGTCTATTGTTTTTTGGTTTCTAAAAAAGATAAAAAAGGAAAAAGTTATTGGTCAATAAGAAGAATGGCTGAGCAATGCAATATGAGTTACGAAAGTGTAAGACGAGCAATAAAATCTCTTGAGGATCAATGCTTGATTGATGTTGAACACTGCTCGGTCAATGGTAAAAAAAATTCAAATATTTATACTGTGCATCGTTTGATTTGATTTTGCTTTCTACTTTTGCATTTTTGATGCATAAACAATATAAAAGCCCGGAATGAAAAAAGTGAATGAAAAAAACGATGATTTTTTAATGAAAATCTGCGGCTTTTGGATCGATTTTGAGGCGGATTTCAAGCCGTCGATTTTAAAGCAGGATAAAGGGGTATGATTTTCGGGCATTGAAATGCCCGAAAACGCCGTCCGGCAAAGCCTGTCGGCTTTTCGATTCGTAATACTTTTGCGTATGATTCCAAATTCGTATGCAGTTAGGGGTGTTTTTCGCAGAAAATCAAGGTTTTTGAGTATTCACGGAAAGGAGCGCGTATGATGAACAAAACCAAAGCGGAAATTGAGCAAATGGCGAGCTTTATTTGCCGTGAAAAAGGACAATATATGTTCAATAAAAAAGAAATCGGAATCATTACCGGGTTATGCAAAGACAAGGTTGCAGCGCTCTGCGAGAACATTCCTGCAGCCTGTGACAGCAGAGTTAAGTTATATTTCATCAAAGATGTACTAAATTATCTCTATAATTCTTGATGAAATATATAATTCCAACTCGGCATACAGGTCAAAATCTCACAAAAAATATGTCTCTTTTTTGTCAGGTATTGGTCTGGCTATTTGCAAAACTGTGTGGTAGTGTTTGTGTTGCCAAAAGGCAAAGAAATTACTATACGGAGGTAAATTATGTACGAATTATACGACAAAAACGGTAAGCAAATCGGCTACCGAATGACCAAAAGAATTAAAAATGAAGATGGCAAATACGATGTATTGACTGCTCGATCAAAGACGAGTGAAAAGGATTGCCGAAAGAAACTTGATGACATGGTCAAGGAGTATTATCAACTCCAAGAAAAGAAAAAGAGTGGCGGTGTCTTCTCCGAAATGAAATTAAAAGACTATGCAGATAACTGGTATCACCTTAACATCGAGAAAGCGAACTGCACACAAAAGAACAAATACATGTACAAAAACATCGTCTACAACCACATCATTGAACACCTCGGTTCGATAAAGTTATGCAACTTAACTGAGGATGACTGCCAAAGGTTCATAAACGAATATGCAGGATGGAGTAAGACATTCGCATCAAAGGTACGCATGGTATTAAGGCGTATACTTACAAAGGCTGAAAAGCAAGAACTCATCAAAACCAATGTAGCAAAGGACATTGTTTTGCCGACTGTATACGAGAACAAGCACAGACCAATAACTGATGATGAACGCCGAATGATACTTGAAACCATACCAAAGCACTATGCCGGAACAATGGTGCTTACAATGTTATGCTGCGGACTTCGACCGATAGAAATCCGAAGAATGAAGTGGGATTGGATAGATTTTGAAAACGCAATTCTGACAGTTGGCAAATCCAAAACGGAAGCAGGAACAGGACGAAAGATACCAATTCCGCCTGTACTTTTAGATGCATTAAAGGAACATAAAGCAAAAGAACTCAACACCGAATATGTATTCGTAAAATACGAAAAGCACACACGAATGGATGACAATGCCTTTTATCAAAGCTGGAAAAACTTCGTAAAGGAAATGGACTTAGCAAACGGAGCTCACCTATATCGCAATCAAGTAAAGAACTCAATCATAGCACCCGACTTCGAGCCATACCTACTGCGACACACCTTCTGCACCGATTGTCAGGCAGCCGGAGTGCCAATCAATGTGGCAAAAGAATGGATGGGGCACTCTGACATATCGGTAACCGCAAAAATCTACACGCATATGGTAAACGAAGTATTCGAGCAGAACCGAATGAGAATGGCTCAATATGCAGTAACCAAATCTCAACAAGTTGAAAGTCCAACAGCAACGAATTGATGTGTGAAAAAAGAAAAGGATAGTCGAGAAATAAACTCGACTATCCTTTTCTTGTAATGTCAATAATTATTTTTTCGTATTTTGTAAAAACATGAAAATTCTTATTCTACATATATTTACTTTCTAGGGAATCCGTCTTTTATTGTTTGTAGTGCAAAATCTTTATTATCCCTAAGAGTAACCATAAAATTATAAACACCTACAACATTCATAAAACTAGCTATTTCACTAATTTTTTTTGCTGTATAGCCTTCTATTTCAATTGCATCACACGGATAATCATTATGATCTATCCAATATTCAAATTCAGACTTAATATCATCATATTTTGAAATTTTTGTAGCATTTCTCTTTGCTGCTCTTTCATTCTGTGACATTTCATTCATTAAAAATTCAATGATTTTTTCCATATAAAGCTCCATTCTGTCGTAATACTTATGCATAAACACTTGTAGTGTTTCAACTAATATTATTTGAAAATCACAAATATAATCATTGCTTTTTAGCCAAACTACTTAGAGTATGAAGCTAACCTATCTTTAATCTGTTGTGCAAAAGCTCTCGCTTCTGACTCTAAAATTTGTGATTGATATGCTTCAAAATCTTCGCTTGGAGATATGTAATTCGAAAAATTTTCAGCATACATTAAATCTTGTCTTGTTTGAGGATTAGACGCTCTCTGATACTGTAATGCGTGCCACAATTCATGTGCAACAGTGTCAGCTGCTTCATCATTTTGATAAAGCATATGCTCATTAATGCTAAGAGTATTATTTAGCCTATCGAATCCTCCGTAATCTCCTTCTTTATCATTGTTATAAAATTCAATCTTAGGCGGATTTTCCAACCCTGTAACATCAATTATATATTGAGCCAAATCATTCATGCTTTCCTTTTGCTCTTCTATAGAAAGGTTTTCCCAATTTTCGTTTGTGAAATTTTCAAGTTTTTCATCCAAACGCTCTGTATCTTCTAATGCATTTACACCTTGAAAGTCAAAGCTTTCTAAGCCTTCATAAACAGAATTCAACTCTTCTTCTGTTAAGTCTCCTTCCAAGTCAATATTTAAATTTTCATCTAACGGAAGTTCATTTCCATATTCTTCGTCAGGAGAGCTTGTAATGATATCTCTTCCATCATAAGTTAACCCCTTAACCCTTGCACCATATTCAACTGTTTCATTTTCTATCGAATTTAGTTCTTCTCGCAAAGGTGTTATCATTGCATCTTTTTGTTCAGCGGTTAAGCTATCATCATTCATAATATCATTAATGATGTCGTAATATCCGTTATTATGCTCGTTTTCCCAATCAACAAATGCATCTAATTCTTCGTCTGTCATAGAAGGTGTTTCATGTTCAGAAACTTCTTCTAATGCAGAATCATCCGAGTATTCTTCTGTAGTAAGAGGAGCATTATAAACTTCGTGGTTTGTCAACGCCTGTTCTATGTCGTTTATATTAAACTCATCAGTTGTCTCAATTTCATTAATTGGGTAACCACTACTTTCTTCTGTATCTATCATTTCGTCATCCGACATTTCTGTATATTCGTTTAAATTAGCATCCCCCTCAAGTTGTTCTTCTGTTCCTTCAAATTCAGCGAATTCATCATCATTTACTTCGCTTTCTTCAAACATGTCATCGGTATCCAAATCGTCTATTTCTAAATTTGTATTATCAACAGATTCAGTAACATTAAAGGCTTCATCAGCAGATGATTCATCTGCTGATGAAGCTTCAACAGAATCGTCGAACTCGATTTCATCGAACTCATCGGATAGTTCATCGTTAAGTTCTAAAGTTTCAATGTCTTCACACAAATCTTCTTCTGATATATCAGAATTTTCAGCGGCATCAAAGCCCTCATTTTCTGCAGAAAAATCGTCCCTGAATTCCAGCGTTTCAACATCATCTTCGCCGACATTTTCCGAATCAAATTCCGCCTCGTCAAAATAATCATTTGCTGAATCATCATCACTGACATCGTCTATTCCGAAGTTGTTATTATCAAAATCATCGCTGAAATCAGATGCTTCAAATGAAGTATCTACATCAAATGATTCATCACTAATGTCTTCTATGTCAAAATCGTCGGTTGCATCAAACGAATCGTCACTTATGTCTTCCATTTCAAAATCGTCAGTTATATCAAGCGAATTATCACTTATGTCCTCAATTGGCAAATCATCTGAAATGTCAAATGATCCATCGCTGATATCTTCTATCTCAAAGTCATCAGTTGTATCAAACGAATCATCACTTATGTCTTCCATTACTAAATCATCCGAAACGTCAAATGATTCCTCACTGATATCTTCCATTTCAAAATTATCAGTCATATCAAGTGAATCGTCGCTTATGTCCTCCATTTCGAAATCATCACTCAAATCAAATGAATCATCGCTAATATCGTCTGTTATTAAATCATTGGTCGTATCAAATGACGAATCACTTAGATCTTCAAAATCCACATCTGTAGAAACATCACAATCGTCAAAATCTAAATTATCACACATAATATATACTTACTTTTTAATCCTAAATTCATAAAATCTTTGGAATAAATAACGCTATTTATTCCATATTCACTACACATTATAATTTGTAACCCTATCAGGTGAAATTTAAACAATTTTAAGCATCAAAATGTTTTGAAACGAATTAAAATTACTATATCGTCAAAAAATTAATCATAATACAGGGGAATAGAGAAGAATCATACAATTAGTCAATATTTGCACTGAGCAGTTTTGGAAATGTTTTTTTGCTGGTTTCTTTCATTGTTTCTACAAAAATCAAATCTATCAAATCTGTATAATGCCATAATGGTAATTGACTTATTATATTAGATACCTCATTATTAATACTATTAATTTTTCTTACAATTTCACCATAATCTTCAACTAATAATATTGGATTAAAGTTTCCTGTTTTTTTATCATCACTTAAGTCATCACAAGCATCAATGAAAAATATCCATTGACCTAAAAGAAATGATAATCTTGATAATAGATTAGTTGTGCTTTTGTCTTGATATTTCGTAAGAGGATCAAAAAGAATTTGTACTAGATTTCCTTCTGTTTCTATTATTTCATCAAAAGTTATATTAGATTTTTTCTCAGTGTTATAATACTTTTTAAACTCATTGTTGTAATTATAATAACCATTATATAAATTCAAACTATCAACTGAGTGTTTTCCTTTTTTTCTAAATAAAGTATTAATAAAATTCCATTTTATTCCGCCAATATCTTCAAGATTATCCTGAATCTCATAATAAATAATTGTTAAAGATATATGAGCTGCTAAGGAGAAATCATCCCGAAAATAATCAACATAATTAACTGGTACAAAAGGAGATATTGTACAAGATCCTAAAAAGGTTCTATACTCTTCTTTTTTCAACCCATATAATAGTATAAGAAATGCTGTCATTTCATAACTTAAGCTCAACATGCCCAAATAATTATACTGTTTTTTTATAGCCTTACATAATCCACAATAAAATGTTTTATATATCTTTTTTTGTTTTTTTGAAAAAATTTTAAAATTAGGTTTTAAATATCCAATCATAGCTTTCATTTAATACTTGTCAATAATTGATTCAAATTATCGCTTAATATTTTTCCCCACCCAAAAGGTAATTTATCCAACAAAAAAGGCAATAAATAAAATAATGATACAATAACTAATGTGAATTTAAGTACCTTTCCTAAGACAGCTGCTAAGGTATATTTCCACCAAGACATTCGTTTTGCACCAGCAATAATTCCAATGATATCAAAAACAGGAAACGGAACAAAAGCAAACAATAAAACAGTCAAAAAGGAATTCCTTTCAAACCATTTTGTAGTGATTTCTTTTCCTTTTTTAGTGCTTATATCAAATCCTGAAGATCCGATCAATCCACATACATATGATGCTTGTTCACCAAATGCAGTTCCAATTCCTCCAACAACAATACAAATAAATGGGTTTAATGTTAGTGATGCTGCAATAATTATAATAGTTGAGCTTGTTGGCAAAAGTATAGATAGATTAGAAACAAAACAAGATAGAAATAATCCTATATAACCTAATGTTGAGAATTCTTGTATTTTTTCTTTAAATAAAAGATACGGAAGTGCAAACAATATGCCAATAGCAAATCCAACAATTATAGAAAAAATTTTTTTTAATTTTTTATTATCACTTATCATTTATCCTCCGCAACAAGACGCCGCTATCAATCCGCCAATAACTAATACTACAATTGCAATTACTATATATATAAGACCTACAACAAGTGCCAATGCTAATATTACTAAAGCTGTTGCTATAAATGACACCACAGGAACTAAAACAGATAATATCAACAAAGGAGCTCCGTGTTTCGCAATTTGATATTTTTCTTGTGTCCAATGGCTCATAAGTGCACCTGATATTCCGCCAACAATGAACATACCAATATAAAACACCAAATCTGGAATTTCAAAATCAATGTGTTCATAAGCTAGTGGTAAAATATATGGTATAACTATATATTTTGCCATTAATGGACCTGAGACTAATCCAACAGCAATAAACAAAAGCCATAGTGGTGTTGCACTTCTTTTAATACTTGTTTTCCATAGACGCGCTTCTTCAGCTCGCTTTTTTTCTGCCTCAATATCATTGATTATTTTTTGTTTTCGATTTATATTCAAATCAATTTCGCTTATAATTTTTTTGCAAAAAGTTATTTTTTCTGGTGTTTTATCATAATCCGAAATTTCTTGAAATCTATTAATTAAAGATTCAATTTCTTCTTTTTTTGTGTTAAGAACTTGAATTTCTGATGCAAGTTCAGAAGTGTCACTACTATTATTTGATGAAATAGATTTTGACTTTTCTTCCAATTCATTGCTCAATAGATGAAATTTCTGAGTATCTAACGCTTCTTTAACTTTTTTTTCATATTGAATCAACGTTGTTTTGAGTTGTTGGTCTGCAAATCTAACAGCCTTTTCAAAATTAGAATACTCATCTAAATATTTATTTGAAGTCACAATCTGTTCTTGTTTAGAAATCTTCATTTCAACCATAAGTTTTCCGAAGTATGCTTGTGAATTATGTGGATTCAAATTCAATACACTTTCAAAAAAGCCATTAGCTTGCTGAAAATTTCTATCTTCAAGTGCAAGAAATCCTCTTTCCAAATATGCATCTTCTGCCGATGAATCTTTGTTGAAGTTCACCCTTGATTTATGATTAACTGATTGGGAAATGAGGTCTGTCAATGTTTGAAGAAAACTGATGTTAGCCATATCAAGAGCCTGATATTTTGCAAGTTTATTTGGTAATTGACCAGCTTCCATATTTTTAAAAATTGGGATAAGAACCTTTTGTTCGCCATTATCAATAAGTTCTGCAAATCTTGACCACTCGTTTTTTACCCATATTGCATCAAAATATTTTGGCTGTGTTCCGAGTACAAGCATTACTTTAGATGAAATAATTGCAGAATATATTTTCGGCTCAAAAAGTCCTACACCTAAAGACTTTGGAGCAAAAAACACTTTATAGCCTTTAGATGTTAGTTCATTGTACAAATCATGTGCTAAATAACTATCATCTGTTCGCTGCCTTGTTACATCATCCATTTCTTTATAGCTTAAAAATACATCATATGGTTCTTGATTTGCAGAAAGTAACAACAGTTCTTTCATAACCATTTCAATATCTTCCGCATCTTTTTTATATTGCATTACAGATATTGAATCTGCATACTTCAATGTTGCTTTATAATCAACATCATCAAAAACAGATACCGATGATATTCTATGCAAAGTGGGTTTATATGTAAATGTCATATTGTCTTTTACATATTCAACACCATATTTACTTAAAAACAGCCCCCAATGAGCTTCCGGTTCTGTTTCTGATAATTTTAGGACTTCTTCATATTCAAAGATTGCTCTATCAAAATCACAATTAAGTCTAAAATCATTTGCTCTGTTTAAGAGATTTTGAATTTTATCATCTTTATCTTTGGGCAATGTCTGTAAAGCACCACAATACAAACATTTTCCCAAGCCATTGTCTTGTAGCTCTATTTCTCCACCGCATTCTTTACATTTATATACTATTGACATAATATTTCTCCTCATCCATCTCTAAATTGATATTTTTCGCATTATTATGCAGTATAGATTTTATTTGCAAATTAACTTTTAAGTTTATATATTATAAAACAAAATCTATTTGTTTTTTGATATCATTCATTTCTTTCGTTAGTTTATCTTTTTGTGCCAAAAACTCATTGTATGATTATCTATCTCCATAAAATTATATATTCTTTTTAGAAACATCAATTATTTTACATAATTCGTTTTGTGACACAACATAAGGCATAATAAGCTCTGCTTTTCTGATAAATTTAATTATAGTACAATTATAAAGCCGCTCTATTTCATTTTCTTCATATCTTTCTATATGTTTTTTTAAAACTTGTGGTATTTTTATTGCATAACTCAAGAGGTCTTTTTTATCTTTAATTTTTGAAGCACATACACCTAATAGCTTTTCTGCAAAATATTCAGAGTCTGACCTAATTTTAAACGAACAAGTTTTACAAATGTTAGAGCAAGAGCACTCCCTAAAAGGAACAAGTTTACTTTCCTTATCTTTCCAATATTTTGAACGTTTAAATATTTCTTCATTTGATACGCTTAGTCTGACGCCATCAGTTTCTCGTGTATCCTCGGTTTGAACTAATTGGGGAGAACGAAGTTTGTCAAAATATACAAATGCTTGTCCTACACCTAATTGTGAAATATATTCAGCGTTGTTATCTGACATATCTGTACTTTCAGCAATTAGATTTCGTTCTTTTGAAGAAGTTAATCTAAATGATACTTTTACATTAGTATTAGAAACTATACTTTCTGTAACTGCGGAAGGCTTTTGATCTGCAATTATAATACTTGTGCCATACGAACGAACTTCCGCAATCATTTTTTGCACTGTTTTTACAGTAGTGCCTTTAGAACTGCCACTACCTTCCGAATCAACACCTGAATCCAAAAGAACATGTGCCTCATCAATAAGAATTACATTTTTTAATTTTCCGTCACCAATTTGATTGTTTTTTATATGTACACAAGCACTAGATAAAATTAATGCCATTATGAGAGATTTTTGCTCGTCATTATCAATTGAGTTAAGTTCCAAGACTGTTGGTTTACTCAACAAGTCTTCAATCGGAACAGTATTTATAGTATCATATATATTACTATTTTGTTCTATAAGATTCATCAATCTTAACAATCCTGCAGTTTCAATATTGCTCTTTGTTTCTTTATTGTAATTCATAGAGTTCATGGTCTTTTTAAAGCAAAGAATATATTCAAACATGCCAAAAACTTTAACATCTTTATCGCCGTATTTACTGTACTTTTTCCAACCATATTCAATATAACAGTTATTTACAGCTTTTAAAAAAATCATTTCCAACGGTCCGTCCATCGAAAAAGCGGCTTTAAATGCTGCTAATAAGCTTGGAATATACTGTTCAACAGTTATTCCTTTCGGCGGTATAAATGGATTGATAATAAAAGGCGAAACATTATTGTTGCCAGGAGTAAAAATCTGCAAATCATCAACTATATCAATCATTGCACGATATTCGGATTTGGTTGGTTCTATAGCTAAAAATGGTACACCTTTTTTATAAAACTGAGTAAGAATATTTACTGCAAAAGTAGTTTTACCAGTACCAGGCATACCAACTATAAGCGCGTGCTGAGTCCAAGATTTTAAAGGACATCCAATAACAACTTCTGAACCACCATCTGATATAAGGCGACCAAATTTTATTGTGTTTTCACCGATTATGTCTTTTGAAAACTGTTCAGCTTCACTTAAAGCCTTTCTCTCTGTTAATGCAGGCATAGACTTATCATATAACGGCAATCTAAAAAACACATTTAATTCTTCAAGCGTCATGACATACGGAAATCTGCCCATCGCTTTAACAATCGGATACTGTTGCAGTTGAGCGTTTCGGTACTTATTAATTAGTTTTTCGTTGATTATCCAAGGATAAATATAGAATTGATTAGCAATATTTATTTTTTCTGAACTCAAATCAAGGGCGATTAAGTCACAATCTGAAATTCTTTCATTGCCAGATTGTAAAACAGATAATAACTTGGTTGTTATAAAGCGACAACAATCAACATTACCAAATGTACATATATTATAAAAGAATAACGGTTTTTGACTTCTATCAAGTAAATACTGATTTGTTTTTAACGGTATTTCCGCAGATATGTCTCCCATTCCTATAACTTGCTTATATTGCACGGCTAATTCGTTAAGATATATCAATTCGTTGTTGGTTAATGACGTTGGTATTATTTGAAATGATACAGCACAATTGTTGTTTTGGCTAATAGAAGAAATAAAACCAGACATTGTATCATTACTATTATTATTCAATATATCCCAAGTATAATAATTACCATATGATGCAGAATTTCCGACAATTTTTTCTTTTTTTGTAATAGTAAGCAAACTTGAAAAATCAATATTCTTTACAAGATTAATAAAAGACTTATCTTCTAATTCAAACGGTCTTGTTTCGAATTTTACTTGATTTAATTCTGAAATAAAATTAGATTGTATAGTTTTTGTTTCTTTGTCTAATAAATTAATGTCAGTCCCTATCTTCCTAATGACAACAAATACTCTAACCTTTGATTTAAAAGTCTGATTCTCTACTTTTTCTGAAACCCACAAAATCTCTGCAACTGTTGAATTCATATCACTGATTTTATGTAATTCAAAAAGCATCTGATTAAAGGCTTTCATATTCATTTCAAAAGCCTTTTTATTGTCATTATCTATTATTTCTGCTTTAGGAAAAGCTGTTATTTCAAGTATATTGCTTGAAATATACTTTCCGTTTGGTAATTTTACGCTTGACATCATTTATAAACTTCTTTCAATCAAATAGAATTCTTTAATTCGCTAACATTAAAATCTTTTAATAAATTATCAATTGATTCCTCATAATTATCAATACTGTCATTTAATTCTTTATTTTTTTGTTCCAGTTCTTTTTTTTCATGATTAGGCTTGGCATTAGACTTTTTATTTATTGACTTCATAACTGTTATATTAGTCAACGCATCCAATCCCTTGCCAATAAAATACAGAACAGGCCCAAATATAACAATCCACAGAAGTGTTCCCCAAAAACTTGGATTGTCAATATTCATTACAATAAGTACAATAATCAATGCTATAATTAGTACAACCCTCCAGAAATATGATTCCATTTGACCTTTAAATTTGATGCTTTTAATTTTTGCACTATTGTCTTCCATTGTTTTCTTTATTTCAACAATGTTTTTTCTATATTCATCTATCTCTGAATCAATTTCTGTTAATTTAGTTGTTAACAAAACCGCAATATCAGTTCTAAAACATTTGGCTTCTTCTAAAGCTTTTTTTATTTCATTTTCGCTTCTATCATTTTGAATTTCGTTTAGTAATTGATTATATTTATTCTTTTCTACAATAAGTTTTACTTTTTCTTCATACTGTAATAGAACTGTTTTTAATTGTTGGTCTGCAAATCTAACAGCCTTTTCAAAATTAGAATACTCATCTAAATATTTATTTGAAGTCACAATCTGTTCTTGTTTAGAAATCTTCATTTCAACCATAAGTTTTCCGAAGTATGCTTGTGAATTATGTGGATTCAAATTCAATACACTTTCAAAAAAGCCATTAGCTTGCTGAAAATTTCTATCTTCAAGTGCAAGAAATCCTCTTTCCAAATATGCATCTTCTGCCGATGAATCTTTGTTGAAGTTCACCCTTGATTTATGATTAACTGATTGGGAAATGAGGTCTGTCAATGTTTGAAGAAAACTGATGTTAGCCATATCAAGAGCCTGATATTTTGCAAGTTTATTTGGTAATTGACCAGCTTCCATATTTTTAAAAATTGGGATAAGAACCTTTTGTTCGCCATTATCAATAAGTTCTGCAAATCTTGACCACTCGTTTTTTACCCATATTGCATCAAAATATTTTGGCTGTGTTCCGAGTACAAGCATTACTTTAGATGAAATAATTGCAGAATATATTTTCGGCTCAAAAAGTCCTACACCTAAAGACTTTGGAGCAAAAAACACTTTATAGCCTTTAGATGTTAGTTCATTGTACAAATCATGTGCTAAATAACTATCATCTGTTCGCTGCCTTGTTACATCATCCATTTCTTTATAGCTTAAAAATACATCATATGGTTCTTGATTTGCAGAAAGTAACAACAGTTCTTTCATAACCATTTCAATATCTTCCGCATCTTTTTTATATTGCATTACAGATATTGAATCTGCATACTTCAATGTTGCTTTATAATCAACATCATCAAAAACAGATACCGATGATATTCTATGCAAAGTGGGTTTATATGTAAATGTCATATTGTCTTTTACATATTCAACACCATATTTACTTAAAAACAGCCCCCAATGAGCTTCCGGTTCTGTTTCTGATAATTTTAGGACTTCTTCATATTCAAAGATTGCTCTATCAAAATCACAATTAAGTCTAAAATCATTTGCTCTGTTTAAGAGATTTTGAATTTTATCATCTTTATCTTTGGGTAATGTCTGTAAAGCACCACAATACAAACATTTTCCCAAGCCATTGTCTTGTGGCTCTATTTCTCCGCCGCATTCTTTACATTTATATACCATTGGCATAATCCCCCAAAAAAGTTGACCTATAACTCACTTAATATTTCATCCATTTTTTGATTGTATTTTTCTTCGGTTAATAAACCTTTTTCATAAAGTTCTTTGATTTTAGCAAGCCTATCTTCAGCAGATATTTGAACCAGTGGTGTATCTTGAGTCGTTTTTTGCTCTTCGTCTCCAAGTCCTAAATTCAACCCAGAAAATATATTGTTTTCCGATGTGTTTTCTGGCTGAGGATTTATTGATGCATTACCAGAACCTATATTGCTTAAAGCATCATTATATAATCCACCTACTGCCTGTGCAGCTGCACCAATTGTTCCTAATCCTACACCGACGCCCATTCCTGCAGAAGCAAAATTGCCTGCTCCTTCGTTTTCGGCAGTTTTTTCAGCAACATCAAATCCTCTTTCTTGTTGATATGTATATCCTTCAATATCTCGTTTATATTTCGTCGCTTCTGCATCAACTCTTTTGCCTCTTGCATCAAGGTCTTGTTGTGTGGTTTGCTCTATAATTGACACATTCATTCTTCCACGAGCTTCTTCAGCTGCTCGTTCATTTTGATTTTGAATATCAATAATTGCTTGTTGTTGAGTTCTATATTCATAGTATCTTTTATACTCTGCTGAATCTTCATGTTTAGCAATGTTTGTTATAACGAATTTTGTTATTTCGATACCATAATCCAAAAAATCTTCTCTAATCTTTTCCTCAAGATAACAAGCAATGTCTTCAATTCTTGACTCAATAAGAAAGATGTCAACATCATTTATTTGATAATATTTGGAAAGATGATTTATAACTCTTGACTTTAAAAATGAATCAAGAATTTCATTGAGTTTAGTCCCACTAAATTCCGAGAAAGTCCCAACAAGTTTGTTTATAAATGTTTCTGCATTGAACACTCTAAAATTGTATTCGCCAGAAACACCTGTTTTAAGTGGTACAGAATATGCCTTATCAACAAACGGAATGTCGCCTACACCCCATTTGTTGTTTGTTTGCTCAGTCTTATTAACAAAATAAACAACCGCATGGAAAGGTGATTCCTTTCCAAAAGGAAGATTTACCAAATGTCGCAAAATAGGAATATTTTGTGTATTCAAAATATAAGTATCCGGCACATCAAAATGGTCTGCCATTTGACCTTTATAATAAAAAATAGCTTCTTGAGCTTGCTGAACAATTAGCCTTGATTTAGTATTAAAATCCTCCTCAGGATATCTATATACTAAATTACTATTGTCACCTTCGTATTTGATTACTTGAAACATTGCTTTCATAATATACTTCTCCTTTACATATGTTAAAATTAATAAGTTGTGTCTTTAGTAATCCTTCCTTTTCCCACAATCTTTGCAAACATATTGCTCCGAAAATAATTTCTTTTTAAATTCTCCGCCGCAATATCTACATTTTTGATTAACCATAAAAGATGCCGATTTAGAGAGATTTTTATATCTTATTTTTTCTGAGTATATAGGTTTATCTTTACCATTAAAGCTATAACAACATAATGAAAATTTTAATGCATCTATGTCTTCATCAGACATGTTTTTTCCATCAATTGTAATGTTTTTAATATCATCGCCGTGTTCTCTTAAAAAAGTTACGGTATTACGGTCAATTTTGCTGTTAATCTCTACATTTTCAATATTCACCAAAACATGCTCATTGTATAGTACTCTGATGGATTCAGAGCACTCGTCATCCAATAATATGCTGTTTAAATTCACTTGGACTCTGTTTTTACATTCATTGAAAGCATTTTTTTCAATTCTAAAATTTTCAGAACCGAGAAAATTAACAGTTTTTACATAACTGCCTTTAAACGTGTCGGATACAAGTGCGTTGATTGGAATATCCAAACTGTGTAAATTTAAACAATCAGCAAAAGCTTCTGCACCGATTAAATGAGTTTTTTTGGACAAAAGAACATCTTGTAAATTTTCACAATTCTGAAATACACGATAAGAAAGTTTTTCAACCGAATCTGGAATATCAATTCGCCTCAAGGACTTGCAATCACAAAAAGCATAAGCTTCTATTTTGGCTACTCCAAAAGCCATATCAACTTTATTCAAATTAACACAGCCATTAAATGCTGAACCACCTATAATTTTCACACTACTTGGAATATTCACATCAATCAATCCCGAACAATTATAGAACGCAAAGTCGCCGATATTTTGAACGGTATCCGGAATTCTTACTTTTGTTAAATCCTGCAATCCGCTGAAGCAGCCTACTCCCAACTTTGATATTCCGTAAGGCACTTCAAATATTCCGTGAACGCCTTTTTTATATGTAAAATCTATTTGTACATTTTGATACGGATAGAAATCCATCTCAATCCAACTCAAGTTTGAACCGCCGTATGTCAACTTGATTTTTCCGCAATCGGAAAACACACCGTATGCTATCTCTTTTACTGATTCCGGTATGCAAACTTCATTTAACTTCTTACAGTTTTGAAATACATAATCGCCAATGGTTAATAATCCCGACGGCAATTCAATATAAGTTAAATCCGCACAATTATTAAATGCATATTCTCCTATTTTCACTGTGTTCTTTAAGCCTGTAACTGTTTCTATTTTTTTATTTTCAAAGGCTCTTGATGCAATTTCTTTTACATTATCAGGAATTACAACATTAACAGATTCACCATGATATTCTCTAAGCACTCCTGCCTCAATTATAAAATCTTTGTTTTTATCCTCATAAACATTAACAACTGCACCATCACCATACTGATGAGTGGTATTATAATTTGTTGTATTATATGTATTGTAGTTATTAATTGCTTCCTGAACTATAAATGGTTCACCACAAAATTGGCACACTGCTGCTTTCTTATCAGCATCAACTGCCAACACCCCTCCACATTCAGGACATTTAGCTTGTACAAATGGCATCTCCTATCCTCCTTAATTTAAACCGTAACCAAATTATATATTTAATATTATTATACATAATACTGTAATATTTTGTCAATGAATTTATATGCAAGTAATAACACAATCAGCTTTATATGGTATTAGATAATCCACTATTTATATTGTGATTTATATTAAAGAAACAACTGAATGATAGTTAACGGATAGTCAAGATTAAATTTGACTATCCGTTAATTCATTGTAGACGTTTGTAATGTCAAGACCCTTTTGTTTTGCATAATCAACAGTGTATGCCGTGCCACCCTCGTGCTTTGTCAGAAAGCAAATGCAAGCAGAACTACAATCAACAAGGTGTCTGTTCCTTTTTTGCATACATCCGTTATAGTAATGCGGAGCAAGGACCTTCACCTTATCGTCTCTCAATTTAATATCATTATACACATCAATATCTTGTTGCTTCCAATATTTCGTTTGATTTTCACATGGCAACACTAAGATGAGTTTAACTTGGGGATGATTTTCTTTTACCGACAAAACAGCCTGTGTAGCAATGGTATCAAACCCCAAAGCACCGCCCGTGCCGAAATATTTGAAACCTTTAGAAACAAGCAGGGTAACGATGGCCTTCGTCTGTTCAAAGACCGTGTCGGGCGTATATGGGGCAATGTCACGATGCCCTGTAAAACAACATGTTTGGCTTTTATAATCCATTGAAATCACCGCAGAAAAGCAAAAAGAGCGTAGCCGAAGCTACGCCCAAAAAACACTTGCTTCAAACTTTCTGCCAGGAAAATTTCATAGTTTGGAAGAACCAAGCGTATGACAAAGAAGCGTGTGTTTTTATCAAAAGATAAAAAGCCACGCTTAGTTCTTCAAGCAAAACTATGAATATGAAATTTTCCTGGCAAGGTGATTATACCATTAAAGGTATCTGCAAGTCAAATAGATTGTTAACAAAAAAATTGCCCTCACTCTGTTATAGAGCGAGAGCAATTATACTTAGTCTTCTTTAAGCCCTCCTTATTTTTTGAAAAGTCTCTCAAATTTTTTGCTCATTCCAATCCGTGTTATGATTTTGATTTGAGCGATGTCTCTCAAAAATCTCAGTCATAAATGCCCTAAATCGCACTAAAATGACTTTGGAATTTTGCTGTCATAAATATAAAGTTATAAAAAAAGTAATCAGTCTGATTCAATCAAATTCACGAGGTTAAAAAAGAGTGGTTTGGCTCCGAGGAACAATACAATATGTTCTGCCGACGACTAAATGTTTTAAACCAAAATTTGATATAATTATATTAAAAGTAATATTTGAACTGTAAATGGTTTTTGCTGTTTGCAGCTTTTTATTTTTTAATAAATATCAACCATTCATCAAAAATTCTGTTTGGCAAAAGAAAAAATTGACCGCTGAAATTTTCACGCATACGAAAGCCTCCTTCCAAATTATTCGAGAGAATATTTTGCTGAGTGAAAACCAAAAAGAAAGGTGCCTAGAAAAAATCCCCCTCTACTATACGGAGAAAAATTCCCATTTTGTAAAGTTACCAGAATAATATTGTTTGAAAAAGGATATCGCTGCTTAATAATTGGGCTGTAAGATGATTTATGACTTATTAAACTGTCTATCAAGCGCAGGCGGTGCAATGCGCCAAAATTTACTTATTTTAAACTTTTAAATATTGACTTTTTATTTGTCATTTGATAGAATAACTGCAGTTAGTTTATGCTAACTAAAAATTTTAATATTAAGTTAGCAACGGCTAACAAAACACGGAGGAAAAATATGTTAAAAAAATTATCGATTTCATTGACAGCAATAGTTTTTGCACTTGCACTTACCTGCACTTCATTCTGTGCGTTTGCAATGGGTCCGAGCAAGGACGGCGTTTACGAAGTGCCGATTGAAATGTGGCACGCAGAAAAAGAAAGAACATCTATGGGTGACAGCTATATTGTTCACACCGCACTTCTTACAGTTGACGGTGATGAAAAAACACTTACAATAGCTCCTGCCGAAACAACAAGCGATATGCAATTTTGGTATTACAAGGACGGTTCTGTTGAGGGCGACACAGTAGAAGTTGAGCAAAAGAATAATGTTGAAATTGACGGCACTGAATATGAAACGGCTTTTGAATTTCCGATTAAGAGCGACAATGAATTTGTCGGCGTAAAATTTGCCGCTTCAGCTATGCCTTTATCACCTTCTGCAAGAATTAAAATAGATTACGACAGTGCAAAAAGAATCAGAGCTGTAAAAAAAGAAACAACCACCAAAAAAGCCACTACCACCACAACGACAACAACTACAACAACTACAACAGCGCCAACCGTTACCGAACCTAAAGAGGAAACGGTTAAAAATAAAAAAGTTCCGATTGCAATTGCCTGCGGCGCAGTGGGTGCGGTTGCATTTGTGCTTGTAATGACTGCTGTTATCAAGAAAAATAAACATGACTGATTAGGGCGAAGTATGAAAAAAATATTTAAGAAATTTCAAGTTAAGGATTTTGTGTTTTTGGCTGTCTTATCCGCAGCGATGACATTGTGCGGCGGAATAACGATGCCGCTTGTTATGCACACCACCGTTTTCGGACTGCGTAACATGGCAGCCGCACCTATTTATTCGATTTTCGTAGCAATCGGACTTATGAAAGTAAGAAAGCCGGGTGCTCTCACAATTATCGGACTTTTTTCGGGAGCACCGCTGATTTTCTTTTCGACGGTTATGTTTTTTAACAATTTTGTTTCCGCAATCATAGCGGAATTAATTATGCTTTTGATTTTCAGAGGCTATCAAAAGAAAGCTTCCGTTTTCATTACAACGGGAATATATATGCCGTTTTCACTTCCGATTTCCGTTCTGTTCAGCCTTTGGCTCAATGGGCAAAGCTACGCTCAGCTTACAGCAAATCCGAAAATTTCTGTTTTAACATCAATCGGCACAATTGCATTGGCATTTTTGGGTGCGGCAATCGGAATGAAAATCGCCGCAGAACTTCAAAAGGCAGGCAAATTAAAACCGTACGGAGAAGATAACAATGCTTGAAACATTTGAGGTTAAAAAGCCTTTTTATCCGCTGATTTCATTTTCAGTTTCCGTAATAGTGCTGATTTTCGGAATGCTTTTTTCCAAAAATCTTTTGGCTTTTGCTTTTGCCACGGCAATTTTTGTGCTTTACTCGGCATTTGGTCTTTTTAAAAGCACATGGAAAATGACCGTTGCAATGGTGATTTGCGGACTTATTATAGGCGGTTTGTCATTTTTAACAAACAGAAATTTGGACGCATTTTGGCAAACACTTTTAAGAATGATTCTCTTGGGATTGTGTGCTGTGCCGATGGTAAGCACATCACCCTGCGATCTAACACGCTGTCTTGCAAAGCTGAAATGCCCGAGAGTTATAACGCTCGGCATGCTTGTAACACTTAAATTTATTCCGGTTTTAGTGGGTGAAATAAAGCAGATCTGGGAGGCGATGAAGGTCAGAGGTGCAAATATGAATTGGTACCGACCGAGTTGCATTTACCGTGCGTTTATTATTCCGCTCGTTATGCGAATCATCGGAATATCGGATACTCTTTCTCTTTCGCTTGAAACAAGGGCATTTACACTTGATGACAGTACAAGCTCGGTATATAAAGTAATAAAAATAAAAGCAAGAGATTTCGTATTTCTTGCCTGTGTTATTGTGCTTTGCGCAGGCGGAGGTGTTATGATATGGGCATAGCGATAAGACTGAAAGAAGTTTCTTTTAAATATGACGGTGCTAAAGAAAATGTGCTTGAAAATATAAATCTCACCGTGGAATACGGCGAAACTGTGCTTTTGTCGGGCGTTTCCGGCGAGGGAAAAAGCACACTGCTTTCGATAATAAACGGTGTTATTCCGTTCGTTAATTCGGGCGAATTTTCGGGCAGTGTGGAAATAGACGGCAAGGATGTTACAAAGTTAAAAATCAGCGAGCGTTCAAAGCTAATCGGCACTGTGCTTCAAAATGCGGACGAACAAATTATTTATGATTTAGTAAACGAAGAAATTGCTTTCGGCTGCGAAAATCTGAATATTGCGTCCGAAGAAATCGACAGACGCATTGAACGATTCACAACGCTTATGCAAATAGAAAAAAACGCAAAAACAAAAACACTTTCCGGTGGTCAAAAGCAACGCCTGATAACCTCTTCTACCCTTGCGATGGAGCAAAAAATCATTATTCTTGACGAACCGCTTGCAAATTTGGACACTCACACAGCACATATTTTGCTGAAAGCACTTCGTAATTTGGCAAACAGCGGATATGCCGTTTTAATAGTTGAGCACAGGCTTGATGTTGTGAAAAACTACATAGATAAAGTTATGCGAATCGAAAACAAACAGCTTTTTACAAGTATGGACATAAACGACTTGAAAAGCGGAATAAAAACAATTCCTCATGCCGACGGCTCTTTGCCCGGCGAAGTGCTTATAAAAGGCGAAAAACTTTTCTTTGCCGCAGGCGACAGAAATATTATAGATGGACTTGATATAGAAATTCGTGCAGGCGAACGAATAGTTTTGCTCGGTGAAAACGGATGCGGAAAAACCACCCTTATGCGCATGCTTGCAAGGCTGAATAAGCCTAATGACGGTGCGCTAAGCCAAACAATAACAAAAAGCAAAAAAGCAAACAGCAAATGGTTTTCAAAAGTGGGATATGTTTATCAAAATCCTACATATCAACTCTTTATGCCAACGCTTTTAAGCGAGATTTCCTTTAAGGCAAAAAGCGAGGAAATGGCAATGGAAATGATAAATGCCTTTGGACTTTCGGGACTTGAGCAGAGGCATCCGCAATCACTTTCCGAAGGGCAAAAACGGCGTGCCTCTATTGCTGCCGTCTGTGCAAGCGAGCCTACCGTACTGTTTCTTGACGAGCCGACGGTGGGTCAGGATAACAAAAACCTTTGTAAAACGGTTGAAACCGTAAATAAAATAAACGAGAACCTCGGCACGGCAATTGTTACCATAACACACGATAAACGATGTGCCGGTGCTCTTGCAGACAGAGTGCTAATTATGGAAAATGGTAAAATATCACGGCAAGGCGATTACCGCCTCGCAAATGAATTTTTGGATAAATAACTTAATTGAGGGAGAAGAAAAGAAATGATTAAAACAAGACTTATAGAACAAGTACCTTCTTCAAAGAAGTACATTGCCCTAACAGTTCTTGCGCAGTGGTTGAAAACGGTTGCAAATATCGTTATGATTTTTATTCTTTCAAATCTACTTGCGCAAATTCTCGACGGTAAAGCGTTTGATTTTAAAGGACTTTTGCCTTATTTGGGTGCAATTGCGGCAGTTATGCTTGTGCGCTATCTTTGTGGATACGCAAGTTCACAGACTTCGTTTTTCGCTTCAAGCGAAGTAAAAAAAGTGCTTAGACAAAAAATGTATAAAAAGCTTACACGAATGGGGGCATCTTACAGCGAAAAGGTATCAACATCAGAGGTGCTTCAGGTTTTTGTTGAGGGTGTAGACCAGCTTGAACTTTATTTCGGCAAATATCTGCCGCAGTTTTTCTTTGCTATGCTTGCACCGATAACACTTTTTGCCGTGCTTGTGTTCGTAAGCTGGAAAGCGTCGGTGGTACTTCTTATTTGTGTACCGCTTATTCCGCTTTCTATTGTTGCAGTTCAAAAAATCGCAAAAAGACTTCTTAGCAAATATTGGGGAGTATACACAAACCTCGGCGATACTTTCCTTGAAAATATCCAAGGCTTAACAACACTCAAAGTTTATCAGGCGGATGAACGCAAGAATGTTGAAATGAATGAAAAAGCCGAAGAATTCAGAAGAATTACTATGAAGGTTCTTACAATGCAACTCAATTCCGTAAGCGTTATGGATATTGTTGCATATGCAGGAAGTGCAGTAGGTGTAGTAATTGCAATCATTCAGGTAAAAAACGGCACAATCACTTTACCTCAGGCATTTTTAATCATTATGCTTGCGGCTGATTTCTTTTTACCGCTCAGGCTTCTCGGTTCATTTTTTCATGTGGCTATGAACGGTATGGCGGCAAGCGACAAACTCTTTAAGTTGCTTGATACAAAAGAGAATGAACACGGAACGGAAATTCCTGAAAATCTTGACGAGGATATCGAAATTAAAGACCTTTCCTTTTCTTATGACGGCGAAAAAACCGTACTTAACGATATTTCGGCAACCTTTAAAAAGCACGAGCTTATAAGCATAGTAGGCGAATCGGGTTGCGGCAAAAGCACGCTTGCTTCCCTGCTTTGCGGAACAACTAAAGGCTACATTGGCAGTATAACAATCGGCGGTGTTGAAATAAAAGATATTGATGAAAAAACACTTATGAACAACATCACTGCCGTAAACTTTAATTCCTACATTTTTGCGGGAACGGTTAGAGAAAATATGCTCATTGCCGACAAAAGTGCTAGTGACGAAAAGATGATTGAAGCATTGAAAATGGTAAACCTTTGGTCATTTTTAAGTGAGCAAGACGGACTTGATACTAAACTTAATCAACAAGGCAGCAATTTTTCGGGCGGACAAAGGCAAAGGCTTGCCATTGCAAGAGCCTTGCTTCACAACACACCGATATATGTTTTTGATGAAGTAACTTCAAACATAGACGCCGAAAGCGAAAACGACATTATGGCTGTTATTCACAATATGACTAAAATCAAAACCATTATTCTTATCTCCCACAGGCTTGAAAATGTGGTGGGCAGTGATAAAATTCTTCTGATTGATAAAGGCAAAACTGAGGAAAGCGGTACTCATTCTGAGCTTATGTCTCTTAATAAAAAATACAAGCTGATGTATTCCACTCAAGCTGAACTTGAAAAGTATGCAAAGGAGGAAGCGTAATGAAAAGAAAACAATCAGGTTTCAAAATTATGATGCGGTTGATAAAACTTGTTAAGCCGCTTGCTTTCTTCATGGTACTTGCAGTTATACTCGGTGTTACGGGATTTTTGTGTGCTATTCAAATCACGGTTTTCGGCAGTATGACGCTTCTTACAGCCGCAGGTATAAACGGTGGACTTGCAATAAAAACGGGATGTATTTGCATTATTATTTTTGCGGTTTTGCGTGGCTTTCTTCACTACGGCGAGCAAGCGTGCAACCACTATATTGCATTCAAATTACTTGCACTTATTCGTGATAAAGTATTCAAATCGCTTCGCAGGTTAACTCCGGCAAAGCTTGAAGGTAAAGATAAAGGCAACCTGATATCGCTCATAACAAGTGATATTGAGCTTTTAGAAGTTTTTTACGCTCACACGATTTCTCCGATTTGTATTGCGTTTTTAACAAGCCTTGTTATGCTGATATTTATCGGAAGATACAGTAGTTGGCTTATGCTTGTTGCACTTGCGGCTTACATTACAGTCGGCATTATTATTCCGCTTGTATCATCCAAATTTAACAAAAATATCGGTATGACCTACCGTGAAAATTCGGGTGCACTTTCCGGCTATGTGCTTGACAGTATGAGGGGACTTTTGGAATCAATCAGATACAATTCAACCGATACCCGTCTTAATGAAATGAACGAAAAAACCGATGAACTTAATTCACTTCAAAAGAAGTTGAAGAAAATTGAGGGGCATAATATTTCAATTACGGATATTTCGATTATCTTCTTTTCAATCACAATGCTTTTGGTTGCAATTTGCCTTTACCAAAAAGGCACAATCGGATTTGACGGACTTATTGTTTCAACCGTTGCAATGATGAGTTCATTCGGTCCGGTTGCCGCACTTTCAAACCTTGCAGGCAATTTGACTCACACCCTTGCAAGCGGCGAAAGAGTACTGTCAATTCTTGATGAAAGTCCTGTTGTTGAAGAAAAAATCAGCGGCAAAGAAGTTAAATTTGACGGTATGGAATGTAAAAATGTAGGCTTTGCATATGACAAAGAGCAAATTCTTGAAAATTTCAATATGGAAATTCAAAAAAACAAAATCATTGCTATAAACGGACCGAGCGGTTCGGGCAAATCGACTGCGCTTAAACTTATGATGCGTTTTTGGGATGTAAACAGCGGCGAAATTGATATGTCGGGTGAAAACATTAAAAATATTAAAACATCATCACTTCGTAACAATCAGAGCCTTGTAAGCCAAGAAACTCAATTATTTAACGATACGATTGAAAATAACATTAAAATTGCAGATTACAACGCAACAAGAGAAGAAGTTGAAATTGCCGCAAAAAAAGCCTCAATTCACGATTTTATAATGACTTTGCCTAAAGGATATGACACAAATGTAGGCGAACTCGGTGATTTGCTTTCGGATGGTGAAAAACAGCGTATAGGTCTTGCAAGAGCGTTCCTTTGCAACTCTCCTATGATTATGCTTGACGAACCCACAAGCAATTTGGACAGTTTAAACGAGGGCAACATCTTAAAATCTATAAACGAAGCAAAGCACGGCAAAAGCATTGTTTTGGTTTCTCACAGAAAGTCAACGGCAAAAATCGCTGACGAAGCTTACACCGTTTACAGAGGCAGATTATCATGAAAAAAGACAGAATCACACGAGAAAAAGAAATGTTACCAGAAATGGTAAAAATTTATTGCCACGGTGTGCATAAATCAAAAAAAGGTACTCTTTGCAAGGACTGCCAAGAACTTACTGATTATGCGCTTTTCAGGCTTGATCATTGCCGCTGGGGAAACGATAAAAACTTCTGCTCGCAATGTCCCTGCCATTGCTACAAACCCGATATGCGTTCAAAAATAAAAGAGGTTATGCGCTATTCCGGGCCGAGAATCATGCTTTATCATCCGCTTGTGGGTACCATTCACGGCATTGAAACGATAAAAGGCGTTATCAAGGCAAAAAAGAAAAGCAAATAACACCAAAAAATATTGACTCTCATACAAACAAAGTCTTTGCCGAAAGGTAAAGGCTTTTTTCTTTTGCGGTGAAAAGAAAAACAGCACCAATGCTCAATTAAACATCAGTGCCGTTTCACAAGACTTATATTTTTCAGTACAAAACGATATTTGAATTTTGTTTTGCGAGGTTTTGCATTTTTTCCGTGTAGCCGTTGATGCAAAAGAATACAAAGTATTCATTTCTGTTTTGTTTATTCCAATTTACTTTTTTTGCCTTTTCAAGCAAGTCATAATACACATTAACATCAAGTGGCTTTTTGGTATATTTACATTCACCGAAGATGATATTATTGGAATTATCTGTTGCGACAATATCAATTTCTGTATCTTTTCTGTCCCACCATTTGCCGATTTTTGTGGGAGTGAAACCTAAAGTGTTTTTAATAATCAACTCAGGAAGATATTGATTTTTGCAAATGTCCTCATACACATTAAAAACCTTCTTTCACATTAAACAATAAATTGACTAACACCGTTCCCGTAGCTTTCGTTGTAATTTGCGACAAGCCTCCCAAGAGCTTTAATCTCGGCGACATCATCCGTTACAAGTATTTTATTTGCCGTGTTTTTATCATCAAAGCAGACGGCTTTTTTATACATCATATATTGTTCCATTGAGGAAAAGTTTACATTATTCACTGTAAACTTACTCGGATATCAATTACTTAAATATCCGTTTTCCTCATCCGAATTATGAAAACAAACTGTCATTGTAAATTGCAACCTCATAGTAACATAATAACGAATTAAATTCAATAAATCATATATTTATTTTGAAAAATATATGGCGTTTAAATTCACCTATCTAATAAAATTAACCGTTCATTCATAAATTTTAATTTTATGCCAAATGATGAAAAAGACAATTAAAATAGAGAATTATTCAAACAAAATGTACTATATTTTAACAATGAATACAAACCTTTTGTTTGTTAGAAGTTTAACTAATAAATTCTCATAAAATATTCAAATAGGTAGGCAATTTGATTTAAACTGCCTCCCATGCTTTTGGTTATTTAATTAATCCGCTTTCTCTTAAAAGCAGTTCCACATCTGTACCTTTAACTTTCTTCATCACTGTTTTGAGCAGGAGTTTTTCTTTGAATGAAAGAGGTACTTCGTCAATCGTCTTTTTGTCAATCGCATAATAGCAAGCACGCAAAAGTTCTCTTACATCGTATTTACTGCCCCAAACTTCAGGTACACCACGGTCAACATCGAGAAGTGTATACACGCTTTCCATACCTGTTCTGATTGAGTATTCGGTTGTGAAAATTGTATCTCTCGGAGTTTCTGCAAACTGACCGATGAATGCAAAGTTAACTGCACCGTCAGGAACAACCTTTGGTCTGTCGCTCTCTTTTCTTGGCTGGAAGAAAGCGTTGATATATGGCATATAGCAGGTTGTGGTGTTGCAGGCATTTTTTGCAAGGTCATCAATCTTGCTTTCGTCAATACCAATATGATAAAGCCATTCACGGCAAACTTCCTCGCCCGTGCAATTTCTGATGGCTTTTTTAACATAATTGCCTTCTTTGTTTGTGTTAAGTGCATAAAGCCAAACAAGAACTGTGTTTTTGTCCTGTGCTTTGAATTGAGGCTGACGGTTGATTGTCCAAGAAAGATACCAATTTTTCGTGCTGTCTTTAACGGTTACAATACCGCCTGTTGTTACTTTGCCCTCACGAGGGTCACGCTTGCAAATATTGATGATGTGCTTGATTATCTCTTCGTCAGATGTTTGAACAGTTGCACTCATCCAGTTTGTTGCTTCAACATCATTGCAAAATGCGTCGGGATTGCCGTATTCACCGTGTTTAGCTTGCTTTGCAATGTTTTTCCACAAATCCCAAGATTCACCGCAACCGTTTTTGATACCTGACAAATCGGGAGCGGTATTTTGGTCGCCGTAGCAAGATGTGTCTGTGCAACAACCGTTTGTAATAAACACAAGGTCATCTTCAATCAAATCAATACATTGCTCTTTGCCGTCTTTAACAAAAACAATTTGCTTTGCAATTTTTTTGTTGCCCTTGTCTTCAATCACAACGTTCTTAACATCCATACCGAATTCGATTTTAACCCCGTGTGCTTCAAGATATTTTACAAGCGGCAAAATCATACTTTCGTATTGATTGTATTTTGTAAAACGAAGTGCACTGAAATCAGGTAATCCGTCAATATGATGAACATAACGGCACAAATATCTTTTCATTTCAAGAGCGCTTGACCAACGCTGAAAAGCAAACATAGTTTGCCAATAGAGCCAGAAATTTGTTGACCAAAATGAATCAGGCAGAACATCTGAAATCTTTTTGCCCTCAAGATCTTTTTCAGGTGTGATGAAAAGAGTTGAAAGTGCCATTGCAGATTCTTTGTCAAGCTTAAACTTTTTGTCGGTGTGGGCATCCTGACCTCTATTGATTGATGCACGGCAAAGAGAATAGTTAGGGTCGTGTTTGTTCAGCCAATAGTATTCATCGAGCACAGACACGCCCGGTGTTTCTATTGATGGCACATCTCTGAACATATCCCACATAACCTCAAAGTGGTTGTCCATTTCTCTGCCGCCACGCATATAGAAGCCTTTTGTTACATCCTTTTTGCCGTCACAGCTACCGCCTGCCAGTTCAAGTTTTTCAAGCAAGTGAATGTGCTCGCCTTTCATTTGTCCGTCACGAACAAGATAGAATGCTGCGGCAAGTCCTGCAAGTCCTGTGCCGATAATATAAGCAGATTTTTTCTCAACATCCTTTGGCTTTTCCGGATGAGCAAATGCTTCATAAGTTCCTGATGAATAATACATAACAAAACCTCCTAAAATCATTTTATAATTTCATTATATTGTGTGCAATTAGTTTTAACAATAATCAAAAAAAGCACCGTGATAAGAATTTTATCACAGTGCAGAATTTGTAATTTTTTTAATCATTATTGCGGTTTTGATAAATTAAAGCGTTTTAGAGCCGAGCCTATGTCACCGTCTAAAACGAGTGCAAGTCTTTCAACCAAATCTTCAGGCTTTTCTTTCATATCATCTTTAACCCAATCAAGCATAATGCCGACAAAGCAATAAGAATAAATTTTGGCAATGAATTTTTTGTCCTCTTCACGAACGCTTATGTTTACAGACTCTTCCTCTACAACGCCCAAAAGCAAGTCGTCTGCAAGCGGTTTAAGATATTTTTCGACTTGTGCCTTGTCAACGCAGTTATAAACATTGACGATAAACGGCTTGTTTTCTTTTATGGCATAAAGTAGCGAGATAAGTCCTTGTTGCCAAGTGTCGTGTGTTTTTTTGTTTTCAATAGCCTTTTTTGCGTCTTCAAGGCACGCCCACTCAACAAGGTCATAAATATCCTGAAAATGATAGTAAAAAGTCATTCGGTTTATTCCGCAGTCTTCTGCAATATCATTTATTGTAATCTTGTTCAAGGGCTTCTTTAACAGCAAATTTTTAAGTGAAGCCTCAAGTGCCCTCTTTGTAACTTGCGACATAGTCATCACTCCGTATAATTTATATAGTTAAGTTTAACATAATCAAATAGAATCTTCAAGAAAATATGTTATATGTTAAATCTTCACGAGATGTTTATTGCGGCTATTAAACTTGCATTTAAAAATATGCAGAATTACACATTATAAATATATCATATCTTAACAAGCATACAAAACAAGCATACAAACTTTTTTATAATTGTACAAATAAAAGTGATGATTATTATATGCATCGCACTTTATTTAATAAAAACTTATATTTCATTATTAAAACCCTTATAAATAAGCTGTTTTACCAACATATCAAAATAGTATGAGGGCAAAATGTTAATTATATTGCATTTTTGCTATCATAAATATAAAGTTATAAAAAAGAAATATCTTAATATAAAAGCTAGCCGTCATTCTTGTTGTTTGAACTATTCCGTTGGTAATTGTAATTGATTATGTATAGTATCTAATTATCTATTTTTTTATCAAAATTTTCAACTGAGACATTGCCATATTATGCAATATTGTTAACCATTCTATTTGTGAAACGCCTTGATCAATTAACATGGAATTTGTATTTTTATCCAGTTTTGAGGTGTTAAAACAAAAGATTTAGAACCAGCCTCCGTTTTAAACTGGCCGAATTCGACCAGTTTAAAATTTAGATTGTTTAATTGCTCCTATAAGCCTAAAAATTCGATAGTGCTTCTAACTCTTAACTGGTTTTTCACAACATCTTCCTGGAACTCAGGATTATTATATCTTGAAATATCTGTAAGTTAAATGTAATCTTCTTCATTAGGCTTACTGATAACAGCAATATCAATATTATTTGCAGTAATTTTACTTTCCTTATTTATCCACCAACATCACAAATACTAACACATTTAGTATAGCATATATTGATACGAAAAACTATAATACATTTTATATTTAAGCTATAAATTCAAATATTAATTATAACTTATAACATTGAATATATTATTGAAAAATGTTAAAATATCAAAAGAACAACATGTATGAAAGGGTTAAAATTATGTCTCAAACAATATTATATTATCCGTATATTAACATAAAAAATGAACAATGGATACGTAATGCACTTTTATATTGGGATAACATTTCTTCAATTGTTCCATATACGCATTATGATGAATTATCACCGGAATTATTGTATTTAAAAGAAAAAGAAATATATAATCCAGTCTATCCTAAGAATTTGTTTGATTCGGATTTTAGCGAAGATTTCCAGAGAGCATTTATCAGAAAGCTTAAGCACTATGAAAAATCAATTGAATCAAAATGCACAATGATTCATAAAGAAACAATTAAATCACCAGAATTATCAAATTGGATTCATCATGCTAAAATACCATCAGATCTGTATAAATTTCTTAATGATAAAAAATATATCAATAATCATTCAGACGGTTGGCTTGAATTAGATGATAAAATTATTAAGATATATATGAGAACTCTTGCAGAATATTGCATAAAAACTTCAGAAAATGATATGGTTTTAGGTACAAGTAATAAACCCAGCCAAAATGAAATATTTGAACAAAATCACAAAGACATTAAGAGCACATGTTGCGAACTAAAATTAATAGATTGTTTTCCCCAACCATTAATTGATACAAGTCTTGATGATATCATTAAATTTAAAATTCAAAGGAAAGATGAGTTGGAAGCATTCAAAGAAAAAATTAAAGAACTCGAAAATAACATATATAGAACAAATAGTATTGAAGAAATAAAGCATCATGAAACAAATTTTGTGGAAAACTGGAAATCTTGCAAAAAAGATTATTACAAAGTGTTAAAGGAAGCAAGAATAAAATGCGTTTTAGGAAATCTAAGCACATTAATAGCATTGCCATTTGTTAAAGATGCATTAAATGCAATTGGATTGGATCCACTAGCAGAGTATATTCAGAACGGAGTTGGTTTATTAAATGTTGTCTTTAATTCAATAAATTATACAAATATTGTGAATTCTAAAAAGTATGATAGCGGTTTTGCATATATTATCGAAGCATCTAAAGACGAATTAATAAAACTATAATGAAATAATTTAGATATCAACGATATTTAAAAATTAAGAAAATCGTTAATAAAATATTATTCTATTAAGAGAATCGCGTCAGATTATGTAGACATTAAAAACAAACCACTTGATATAATATAAATTATAAGTAACAATTGATTTCGTTTTCAATCGGAGTCAGTATTCAGATATAAAATCAATGTATATTTCTTTATATATAGATAAACCTAGTTATAGGAAACAAATTGTGCACCTTGGTCACTATAGAGAAACAACTCTATGGTGACATTTTGTTTTTTATCATTTTAATTATATCAAAGGCATATTTAACCGTCATATTATTGACAAAACATTATCATATTTTCACTTATATATAAAATTCAGCCATATATTTTTATGACACTGTGTTAAACAGATTCGGTAAATACTTAATAGATTTTGTTAATCCTTTTACAATGTGAAACAACGGCTTTGCTACACCTTTTCCATCTAAAATATCTACAATTCCTTGTGCTATTTTCTCTGTGACAAAACCTTGACTCATTGAAATAATAGTTCTAATCGATACAGCCATAATTGAATTATATGCCACATTAGCTTGAAGTTCGTTAGAAGCTGTTTTGCTCACAGCTATACGTATAACCTTTTTCAACATGTAATAAATCTTTTTAACATTCCTTATCTAAACTCGTTTCATATCAAAAAAACAACAAGCAACACGCTGTGGTGTTGCTTGTTGTTTTTGCCTAACCACTACAAAAAAAGATGTATTCAGCAATTTTGTGTATGGATTTGAACCCTATAAAATTAAAGAAAATTTTATATATAGAATTATACTATTTATATAATAACTTAAACTCTTTTATTTCTATATTATGTTTTTGATACTTTTCGATTTTGGCCAATTAGAAATTGAAAAATGTCTCACCGCTACCAAACCCATACAAAAAGTTAAAAAAACATATATAGTAAGTTTGACATCTATTCTTATATTTCAAAATTATTATCAATTAGCTATAAGATTCTTTAATTCATCAAACTCATTGGTTATTCCAAATTGTTCTAAATACATATTTTTTGTTATTTTATATTGCCTTAAAAATTTAGTTATTGTTCTACCATCTCTTGAATTCATTTTTTCAGCCTCATCCTTTGCTTTAATTATTTCAAAAAAAATATCAGGATTAGTTTTATAAGTATAAAGAAGCATCTCCAATTCCTTGATTGTTACTAACCAATACCTATTATCATATTTTTCTTTCAAATCAGGTCTCAATTCAAATAACAATTCAAGACTTTCACTCATAAAATAATCCTCGTATAGAAGTATCACTTTAATTGATTCGTTTATTGATAACTCTTGCTCGGTTGTACAAAGCTGCTCAAAAGCTTCGCCCCAAGTAGAAACAATATATTCTTTCATTTTCTCAATATCTGGTTCTGTTTGTTTTATACCCAGTATTGATAAAGATGATTTTTGCTCTATAATAAAATTATACTCTCCTATATTTAAATGCCAATCAGCTCTTTTTGAATTTCCTTCAGGAATATTATAAAATTGCTTTTCACTTAGACAATTTGAAAGCACTTCCTCCACATAAATTTCAAAGTATATACCAAATGCATTTAAAAATTTTTGCTTATTTGTTGCTGAATTCAAGTATTTGTTTCGCATAATCCAATAATTAGAATTAGTAAACAAACTGATAGCCAAACAAGAGTTTGAACAGACATAATAACTTCCTATTCTCACAAATGGCTTAATATATAAAAACTGTCGCTTTAATTTTGCATTTTTGATTTCATCAATGCTACATGAATAACGATTAATAACTGACAATACATTATCTTTATTTAAATTTGGATTTTTAAAATCACATTTTAACGTTTCAATATTAATTATAGGATATTCATTTGTAAAATACCCATAAATAAGAAGTAATATCGATGAAAACAATTTTGGTGAGAATCCTGTATTTTCTAAAAATTCTTTATAAAAATCTATATTACTATTATTTTTTGGATGATTTCTTTTAGATATTTTTTCAAGAATATATTCTTCTCTTGAATACTCATTAACAAAATCAAATTCTTCGAATCTTTTTTGTTCACCAAAAAAGCCATAAACATTGTAAAATACATTTTTTGAATTAACACGACTACTATTACATGTGTTTTGATAATCATTATGCAAATGTATTAAATATAGTGTTTCATCCTTTGTTATATTTTTATTTCCAGAAAATCTAATATTAACAACATTATATAATAAATCAATTAACCATGTTTGAACAACTAAAACACTATCATTGATTCTGTGACCATTGACTGTTACAGTATAATTTTTATAGCAAGCAAAACAACCCAAACTATCGATTTCAGTTTTAAAAACATCCATTGATATTTTTGATACTTGAATAAAAATAGACTCCACTGAAAAATGTTGTGCATACATTATAAAACGATGCGGCAAGATTGCTTTCATATAAACCTCCAAACTAAATGCATTACATTATTTCTTGAAATCATAAAACATTATAACAAAATATAAAATTGAGCAAATAAAATTAGTGGTTAATATCCTTTTCTTTATTCAAAACATCTAAATATCCGGCAGTTACAATACCAGAAGGAAGCGCAATAATAGCAACTCCAACAAATGCAGACAGCATTGTAAATAATCTGCCGATATCTGATATAGGTGTTATATCACCATAACCAACACTTGTCAAAGATATAGCTGCCCAATAAATCGCATCAAAGAAATTTCCAAATGTATCCGGCTCAATATTGAACATAACCAACGCAGTAAACAACACATAAAATATAGCCATTGACAAAACTGCTAACAATGATTTAGATTGTTTTTTCAAGACTTCAACAAGTCTTACTACATTCTTTGAATATCTGAATATTTTGAAACTACGAAACACCTTGAATGTTTTTACAATTCTAAATAATCTCAAAACCTTAAAACATGCATTTATTGGAATAAGTGACGGCAAAATCGAAAGTAAATCTATGATTGCCATAGGCTGAAAAGGATAAAAAATATAGGATTTAACGCCTTTATTAAGTTTCTGCTTTGCAGTAATTAATCTTAATATGTAATCAATAATAAATACAGTAACTGTAATTTTATCAATAATATTTAAAATTATATTATCTGATTTTACTGCCAACGGAATCATACTTGCAATAATACAAATCAGCATAGCAATATCATAAAGTGAACTTAACTTTGAACTTTCGTTATCAGAAGGCTCAATTATCTCGTATAAATTCTTTAACATTATCTTTCTCCCTTTTGCATAAAATCAATACTGCGTTTAATCATCTTATATATGAATTTCATATCGTTCCACATTTCAAAATCATATGCTATAAAGGGGGGTGAAGCATAATACACCCGTTTTTACTTCGTTTTTATGTTAACCCTATCGCATTTACTGTAACAATCCATTTTGATGGTGTCAATGTATAAAACGGAGAACAAACATCCATAATCAATTTTTCAAATGCTGATTCATCAAATTTAGGATTATTATTTCTCTCCCATTCTCCTAAAAAACCAATGGTATTTCTACTGCGCAACCAACTTTGAATCAGATAACTGGGATAATTAATATCAAATCTTCTCGCAATATCTGTTAATGATATAGAATCATCTGATAAATAAAGATATTTTTGTACTGTCATTTCAAGACATTTGCTCATTTTTGATTCATAAGAATCCGCTTCTCCGCTGACTATCATGTCAATCAAATGGTCTCTAATGAGAATCCAATCCTCTTCATCTATTTCAACCTTTTTATCTAAACGCTTCATATTTCTTTTCTTGTAATAAGATAGACCCAATGTAATTCTTCTTTAGTAGCTCCCGGCATAATAAATACCTCTCAAATAATGTGCTGAACACATTTGTTACTTTATTGGCGTCGGAGTCAACAAGTTCACGCATCCTTTTTCGTGCAATTATATCTCTTTCATTGTACTTTTCCTATTTATTTTTTCCTGAACAAATATCTCTCGTCATTGTATTCAGAACTCAAATATAATGCACCCCACTGCAGTAGGCAGTAACAAATAATAGTAAATTCCTTTCGGTATGAATTTTATAATTCTTCAGTCATGAATGTTGTATAACCTTCATAGTAATAGCTGTGGTCAATGCCCTTCATATAGACCTCACGGCTGTCAATTTCATCGGTCAAAGCAGATTTCAAAAGGAACTTAATCTCCACATCTTTAATCGGACTGCGTTCCATTGCGAGAAGAAAATCTTCCTTATCGACCTTGCTCCAGTTAACTACTTTGCCAATTTCATTTTTCAAAACATGGTCAATGATATTCAAAATATTATTCGTGCAAGAATACTTTAATATAAATTTTCACCCACGAGCCTTTCTTTTCTTTTGAGGTAATTCTACCAAAAAGCAGTTTACCGGCATCCATAAGTCGAGCGAATATTACATTATCCTGCTTTGGAACATAGCCGATTTTAACACCATCTATCGTTTTTATTACAATGGCTTGCTTGTCATATTGATTATCCGCTTCCCTGAAGAATTCAAGCTTGTCATTCGTATTTAGGTGTCGTTCTAATTCTTCGATACCCTCAATATGTGTAGTTCCTGCCACATAAGTATCAAAAAGAAAAATATCTTTTTCAAACGGCTTCGGTATTGTAAGTTCTCCATTGCTTCCATGAAGCAATCCCATAAGTCCACCGGCACCGGATTTCACTAAATCATCCATAAGCTCACCTAATCATTTCTTCTATTTTTGCCTTATAAATCGAGATAAGTTCATTGTACTGACTGAGGATATTCTCAAGTTCTTTTTTCTTTTGTTCTGTTTGTTCTTCATCTTCAATGATTTCTTTCATTGTATACGGATACTCCGACTTAATTTGCTCAATGCTGTCTCTTATCGCTTTCAACAAGTGCTGCAATCGTTCTTTTTCTTCGTTAAGCTGAGTTAAAGCATCCTTGTGTTGCTCCGGTAAATGACTGTTTCCTACCATTTCACCGATAATCCTCAAAGTATTCAAATCACCGTTTTTATATGCCTGTACTGCATTATCAAACAAATTAACCTGAGTTTCGGAAACATCGGGGTTGATATCGGGGTGCAAAGCCTTTACGATTTTACGGTAGAGCTTTTTCAGTTCTTTATTTTCCTCATCGGTTAAGACCTCTGCTTTGCTTCGCTTCAAGGCGTCATTCATCTTGTTAATCTGCTCATCAAGTTGCTTCTGATACTCGGCAAATTCAGTATCAAGCGTTTCTTCAATAGCAGAGATGATGACTTTTTCCTGTCTGTTTTTCTTCGCCTGAATCAATTCGATTTTTCTTTTTAGTCGCAAAGATAAACACTGTGCTTCATAAGCCCTATATTCTATACTACCGAGTTTCAACATATATTCCGTTTCAATATTTTTGCAGATAACAAACTGAAGTTCATCACGCTCAAGCAAAAGCATTGATAATTCAGTGCGCATTTTTTCGACTTCATTTTTCAATTTCTCAAAATCAGGGAACACAATAACATTACCTGTAGAAGTAATGTCTACAGGAACTTCGGTATCTTCTTCATCGTCCTTGAACATCATATATTCGTCAGCACGACCGTCAAGCCGCCTTTTAATTTCATTATTATCCATTCAATTTTACCTCAATGATTTAAACCAATCCCCTATACTTTTCAAAAAACCTTTGAAGTATATCTATAATTTTTTGCTTGAGTTCGGAGCGATTTTTACCACCGGCGCCGAAGCGTGACACAGGCGGCATAATCTTGTCAATATCCGTTCCTATTGTTTTGAGCACGCCGTCACGGAAAGAATTGTCAATAAACTTGATTGTTTCTTCAGGCTTTAACCTCTGTTCTGTGATGATAGCATCAATATCCTGCTTTTTCTGTTCTTGAACAAATTTGCCCCAATCGTCTGTAACATTTGTTTCAACATTGATTGTACTGATAAAGCCGTCAATAAGCTCTTTCTTTGAACGAAGCTGAAGCGATGCACTGATCGCCTTATCAATAGATGCAAGTATCTCTTTATCTTTGCAATTAGATTGATGATACTTTGCAACAAGCATAAGAATATAGTCAATATTCACTTCAACTTGCTTTACAAGTTCCATTTCAAAAACAATATCATCTTTGATACTGTCTTTATCATCTTGAGGCTTTTTAAATTCTTGGTACAAGTCGTTATATGTACCCGTATAATCCTGAAAATCAATCGGCTTCAAGATTTCATTACCTTTAAAATTGTCAAAAGACGAAAGAATATTACGAAGTCGAAGAATATTACCAAACAAAATGATAAAATCTTTTTTTGCTGTTTCTCCGATAATTTGCTCACCGAGAGGATATTTTTGCAAAAGTTCGGCAATGCGTTCTTCATAACCTTTTTGTCTTTTACCCTTGTCGTCCTCGTAGCCGTAATAATAATCGTTATACGATTTCAAAAGGACAATACCATTTGCCTCTTTATCGCCAAAAAGAGCAATAGCATCATTTGTTTCCTGTTGCAAATCTCTAAAGCAAACAATGTTGCCGTATGCCTTAACGGAATTGAGTATTCTGTTTGTTCTTGAATATGCCTGAATCAAGCCGTGTTGCTTTAAGTTTTTATCAACCCAAAGGGTGTTGAGTGTTGTTGTATCAAAGCCGGTAAGGAACATATTTACAACAATTAAGAGGTCGACTTCTCTGTTCTTTACACGGTCGGAAAGGTCTTTGTAATAATCTTGAAAGCCCTTTGACGAAGTGTCAAAATTAGTTTTAAATATTTTATTATAATCATCAATGGCACTGTCAAGAAAATCACGGGAGGACTTGTCAAGTGCTTCGGTATCAAAACTTTCATCTGCAAGAATACCGTCCTCATAACTTTCTTCATTCGCAGCATAAGAGTAAATTGTAGCAACAGTTAAATCTTTATTTTTCTCTTCAAGTTGCTTTTTGAATTCAAGATAATACTTTTTAGCCATAGAAATTGAGCTGACAGCAAACATTGAGTTAAAGCCGTTTACTCTTTGCCCTTTTAGGCTGTAATAAGCATTACGCATTGTTTTTGTATCAAAATTATCAATAATGTAGCTTACAATATTAGCAACTCTTTCGTGACCTTCAAGCACTTCTTCGGTATTGATAGCGGTAACCTGCTTATCAGTCATGCCGTCTTTTTTCTTAACGGTGTTGATATAATCGATTCTAAAAGGCAAAACATTACCGTCATTGATAGCGTCAACAATAGTATATGTGTGCAACTTATCACCAAAAGCCTGCTCGGTAGTACGCAAATCAGGGTGCGAACCTGTGCCTGCATTAAGTGCAAAAATAGGTGTACCGGTAAAGCCGAAAATATGATAATTCTTAAAATATTTTACTATTCTTGTGTGCATATCGCCAAACTGTGAGCGGTGGCATTCATCAAAGATAAGCACAATATGCTTGTCATAAACTTCGTGGCCCTTGTTCTTTTGAATAAACACATCAAGCTTTTGAATAGTTGTTACAATAATGCTTGAAGTATCGTCCTCAAGCTGTTTTTGAAGAATGGCGGTATTTTTATTGCTGTTTGCGGCACCTTTTTCAAATCTGTCATATTCTTTGATTGTTTGGTAGTCAAGGTCCTTACGGTCAACTACAAAAAGCACCTTATCAATGTACGGCAATTTTGACGCAAGAAGTGCAGTCTTAAAAGAGGTTAAGGTTTTGCCCGAACCTGTGGTATGCCAAATATATCCGCCTGCTTTAATTGTGCCTGTTTGCTTGTAATTGGTTGAAACTTCAATACGATTCAGTATTTTTTCAGTCGCTACAATCTGATAAGGTCGCATAACAAGCAATAATTGTTCACTTGTGAATATGCAATATTTAGTAAGAATGTTAAGTATCGTATGCTTTGCGAAAAATGTTTTTGTAAAGTCAACAAGGTCGGCTATAACTCTGTTGTTGCCGTCTGCCCAAAATGAAGTAAACTCAAAGCTGTTGCTTGTCTTTTTACCCTTTGAGCGTTTGCCGTTTTGCTCTTTAATGTGAGCATTACGAGTAGTGTTAGAGTAATATTTTGTATTCGTGCCATTGGAAATAACAAACACCTGAACATACTCATACAGTCCGCAACCTGCCCAAAAGCTGTCTCTTTGGTATCTTTCGATTTGGTTAAACGCTTCTTTAATAGGAACGCCACGCCTTTTAAGTTCAATATGTACCAAAGGCAAGCCGTTTACAAGAATTGTAACATCATAGCGAGTATCGTGTGCTCCGCCTTCTTCAACATATTGGTTGATAACCTGCAAGCTGTTGTTGTGAATATTCGCCTTATCAAGCAAATAAATGTTTTTGGAAGAACCGTCATCACGGCATAAAACTTGAATATGATCCTCTTGAATTTTTCTTGTTTTTTCAACAATACCTTCGTTAGAATTAGCAATTTTGTTTTCAAAAAATTGTTTCCATTCCCTGTCACTGAAACTATAGTTATTGAGTTTTTCAAGTTGACGGCGCAAATTATCAATAAGAGCAGACGGACTATCAATCTTCAAATATTGATAGCCTTGTTCCGTAAGCATTTTTATAAAAGCGTTTTCAAGTGCCGCCTCACTTTGATATGCGTCCGAACGGGTTTGCTGTGGCTCGTATTCGGTTACAACCGTACTTTCGGCTGTCGACATTACAATATTATATTCACTCATGATTTAACACATCCTAACTTTTTCCTCAAATACACGTCATACTCTTCTTTGGTAAAAATGTCCTTCTGTAAGTCGTATCTATTATAATTACTATTATATTTAAAATTTTTAACAGCTATAAGAGTTGAATAAGTTTCATATAAATTACAATTATTGTGTACACTATAATTATTAAGCAACGATTTTTTCACACAATTATTTTGATTTAAGGCTTGCAAAACAGACACAGAGAAAATAAGAAAACTTACAGAGTCTTCACTTTTATCTTTATAGTATGTTTTAATATTATAGTAATATTTTCTTCCGAACTTTTCTAAAACAGATTTCCTTTCGACCTCTTCATTATAACCCACATATAATCTTTTGTAGTAAGATACTGTATAATAAAGATTGTATAGAATAGTATTAAATAATTTTTTCTTCTTACTAAAGAAGGTAAAAAATAATATTTCACCTTTAATTTCGTAATACAATTCAATAATTTTATCTACTTGTCTTTCTGCTACATCTACCATCTTAGAATTTATAGCAGAATCAAATTGATCGACACAATCATATAACATTTCAAGTAAGTAGTTTATATTCTTCCTTGAATTTATTGCTGCAATGATTCTACCACTAAAAAACCAAATCAAAGAGGCGATCAAACTTGATAATGCGCCGATAATAATTTCTTTCATTTTAATATACAATTTTCTCCTTAAATTTTAACAATTTATCACGATAAAATTCGTATTGCTTTTGTCTTGCTTCGATTTCGGCAGGAAGTCCCTCGCTTATGTCGTTGCAAAGTTTATCAAATCTGTCGAGTATAGATACAATGCGTTCTTGTTCTTCAAGAGGAGGGACAGGTATAACTGCATTTTCAATATTAGCATTATATAATCTTGCAATCGTTCCACCCGATTCTGCTCGCCAAGGTTGCCTATCATAACAGTATTTCAAATAAGTATTAAGAACAACACTTTCATCATTTTCAAGCCATACAATATTAGAATCTTGAAAATATGCAGGTTCCCCATTAAATACTACCGTTCTGCCTATAGTACCTGAACACGATATTAAAATATCACCCTTTTTAGGATACGAATACTTTAACTTATATTCATTGAATAATTCATTGCTAACATAAGCATCTGCTTTTTTTCCAAAAGTACCAATTTTATAAAATGGTACACCAAATTTCGTATTTGTCTGCGATTTTAGAATGCGTTTGCACATTCTAACTTTTCCTATTTCTCCAAGTTTAAGCCACTTTATCGCTTTAATGCGTGTTAGCTCTCTCTCTCTCTCTCTACTTTAACAATATGTGAACAAGCCTTATCGTCAAACGACAATAAAGCATCACGATAGTATTCATATTGTTTTTTGCGTGCCTCGATCTCGGCAGGCAAACCCTCTGACATATCGTTATTAAGTTTATCAAATCGGTCAAGAATTTTAACAATATTCTCTTGTACTGAAAGAGGCGGAAGCGGCAACTCAATCTTACCGATGTCATTCTTATTTATTTTAATTGGTACTGCGTTTACAAGAGTTCTTTTCCTTAATTCTTTTCTACCAAATCTACTTTCAATTACATATTTCAAATATTTACTTATTACAATATCTGTATTTGGTCGAATTAAAGCCAAAGAAACATAGTAAGCTAAATCAGCTTGTTTATCCAATATAGCACAATCGCCTATTGAACCGATGCGGGTCATAAACACATCGTTAATTTGTGGCTTAATTTTATACTTGTTAAAATCCTCTTCTGATATATATTTTTTAGAGCCATATATATCTTTAATATTTTCAACACTTATAAATGGAATGCCACTGTCTTTATAATTCGGAGTTTGATGAGTACCATCATAAATTTGTGCCACTTCATCTAATCTTAATGTCTTGACTTGAGAGCAATCAATATCAGGGATTTTCTTTGTTACATCTTCGTTGCTGAAATCTAAAAGATAATCTCTGTAAAAGGCATATTGCTTTTGCCTTGCTGTAAGCTCTGCTGTAAGCTCTGCTGTAAGCAAAGTGAAAGAGTCTAAAATATGGACTATTTCACTTTGTATAGAGAGAGGTGGCAACGGAATGCTAAACTTTGCAATATCTTTACCGTGAACATGTGGTATCCCGGCACCAGTTTTTTTATTATAAATTTTATTTTGATTATTAGTTAGATAATGGTATAAATATTTTATATCTAATTCATCTGCATTTTTAGGTTCAACAGAAAACGCATCACATACGAATATAGGCCCATACCAAATACTAACATAACCGGCATATGCACCAGAACCGGCAACGGTAATTGTTGTTCCTGTTCTATTTGCTTCGTTATGATAAAAAGCTGGCTTTTGTCCTCCTGATATAACAGGTATGTTGCCACTTTTAGCATTTTTTGAAACTAGTGATGTTCCCCTGTTAAAATTACAAACATCAGCTAATTTTTTATATTCCACACCATCAGGGCAAAGTTCATTTATAAGTTCTTCTAATCTGCTCATAATCAGCCCTCGATTTCTGCAATGATTTTATCAATCTCTGCACGGAGTGTGTTCTCTTTTTCTACTATCTCGGCAATTTGAGCATTGAGTTCGGTAATATCTATCTTTTCGGAAGTGTCCTCTTGCTCAACATAGGTTGAAACGGAAAGGTTATAATCTTCCTCGGCAATAGCGTCATTAGGGACAAGTTTTGAAAAATATTCGGTTTCGGTTCTTTCATAGCAGGTTGAAACGATTTTTTCAATATTCTCGTCGGTCAGCTTATTGTTATTTGTCACCTTAACAAACTCTTTTGATGCGTCGATAAAAAGGGTGCTGTTTTCGCTCTTTGACTTTTTAAGCACCATAATGCAGGTTGCTATTGAAGTGCCGTAAAAAAGATTATCGGGAAGTTGAATAATTGCATCAATAAAGTTGTTATCAACAAGGTATTTTCTGATTTTCTTTTCTGCACCGCCACGGTACATAATGCCGGGAAAACAAACGATAGCGGCAGTACCGTTAGTTGCAAGCCAAGAAAGAGAGTGCATAACAAACGCAAGGTCAGCCTTTGACTTTGGCGCAAGCACACCGGCAGGAGAAAAACGAGGGTCATTGATAAGGACAGGGTTGTCGTCACCCTCCCACTTAATGGAATAAGGTGGATTAGACACGATAGCTTCAAAAGGCTCATCATCCCAATGCTGTGGATTAATAAGCGTATCTTCGTTAGCAATATTAAATTTATCGTAATCAATATCGTGCAAAAACATATTGATACGGCAAAGGTTATATGTAGTTATATTGATTTCCTGACCGTAAAAGCCTTGACGAACAGCGTCTTTGCCAAGGACTTTAGCAGCCTTGAGCAAAAGAGAACCTGAACCGCAAGCAGGGTCATAAACCTTATTAACCTCGGTTTTGCCTGCAACTGCAATACGGGTAAGAAGTTCGCTAACCTCTTGAGGAGTAAAGTATTCGCCACCGCTTTTACCGGCATTAGATGCGTACATACCCATAAGGAACTCATAAGCGTCACCAAATGCGTCAATGGTATTATCTTGATAATCGCCAAGTTGCAAATCACCGACACCGTTAATGATTTTAACAAGCCTTTCATTACGCTTGATAACAGTACCGCCGAGTTTATTGCTATTTACATCAATATCATCAAACAAGCCTGCAAAATCGTCTTCACTATCAGCACCCTGCGCAGATTCCTCAATATGACGGAACACTTTTTCAAGCGTTTCGTTAAGGTTATCATCATTAGGTGCTTTCTTTCTGATATTGCAAAAAAGCTCCGACGGTTTGATGAAAAAGCCTTTTTCATTTACAAGGTCCTCTCTTGCAAACTCGGCTTCTTCATCCGACAAAGCAATATAATCAAAATCGGTATTGCCTGCAGCGTGCTCGCCTTTATTGATATAGTTCGTAAGATTTTCGCTTATATAGCGATAGAACATAAATCCTAACACATAAGACTTGAAATCCCATCCGTCAACAGAACCACGCAAGTCATCTGCGATTGCCCATATAGCACGATGAAGCTCGTCACGCTCTTGTTCCTTTTTAGTGTCCATTTTCATTCTCCTGATTGCATATTAATATAAACTAAATATACCATATTTAGACATCAAATACAAATAATTTTGATAAAAGGTACAATTAATGGTTCAAGAACATAAAATTTAAATAAAAATTTTATTATTTAGACCAGCCAAAGCAAAGTTAAATAAATTAAACTCACTCAACTCTTAAAAATAAGAGCCAAGTGAGTTTTTTAATTTACCGAAAAAAAATTACAACCGTTCAAGCATTTTTTAATCAATATAGTTTTTAATAATTTTCTGACCGTTAAGTATAAAATTGATGATAAAGTTTTTATCAACACTGATTGGAATTTTTTCTAAACAAGTTTCAATCATATCTTTTGTGATAGCAGGAATATCAAGTGACTTAAACATTTGCTTTGCCTGTAAATTATTGTCAATAAATTCAAAAAAGAATTTCATCAATCCGTCCTTTTCACGAGTAACATCGGACGGATAGCCATTTGCTATTAAAGCAATATTATTATCATAATTAGGTGCAAGTGAAATAATATCACCACTGCTGATATCACGAATCAAGCCGTAATTATTTGTATGTCGATCCATATTATAGCAAACGGTATCAAGATAAATAAGTTTTAAATAATCAGCTGCTATATCTTTTGAAATCGAATTAAAATAATTAAAATTATCGTTATAATCTTCATTATCACCCATAACAGATGAAATCGGCTCAAAATTTACTTTACCATCTGTAAAATCTTTAGTGCGAATATATCCGTCTGCATATTGATATTCCGCCATATTAAAACCGATACATTTTCCAAGCTGATATATAAAAAGCTCTGAAAATATTTGATTATCATTACCGCTTTTATACATCCACCAGCTACCGTTTTCAAGTCGCCAACACTTTTCAAAGCTACCGATATTGGTAAGTTCGGGAGTCCTTGACGGTTTTTTATTAAAGCTATCCGGGTCACCCTTAAGAGCAAGTTTGTCAAAATCATTTTCGTTAAATTTAACATCAGCCCATGTAAGATTTTCACCATTTGGCTTAAACCAATAATTATCGGTAATAGTTACTGCATTAACTGCCAGAGCAGTATTAGCGTCATCACGATTTGCAAGTCGCAAAACCTTTTTTAAAAGTCTTGAATTAGCACGATGAGAATCAATGGCTCTGCTTTCAAGCCAAGAGGTAAAATCCTTGTTATTCAAAAAGTGAAGCGGTGCAAATTTTTTATCAACGCTTATAACTTCACCGTTTTCAATCCGTACAACTTCCCTGTCGCCGGACAATATATAACCGTTAGAATAAACCACAGATCAAACCTCCCTTGTAAATTATAACTTTATAGTAACATAATAACGAAATAAATTCAATAAATCATATATTTATTTTAAAAAATATATAGCGTTTAAATTCACCTATTTAATAAAATTTAAAAAGTAAATTTTTAATGCCCTTAATCTTTAGGGCAATTTTTTCTATTAAGGCTTATGGGACTGAAAGCTATATTTTAAGGGTGTTTTTTAAGTTTTAAACAAGTCAAAAACAAGATGCAGAAAAATCGTTTTCGTTTTTGACAAAAAAATTTTGGATAATCGTCAAAAACTATGCACAGTTTTTCGTTTTAATTTTATTTTTGTTATAATTATATTGAAGGGTTATGGGTTTGCTGTAAAACTCATAAAAAGTCTACCGGACTATAAACATAAGTTAACCATAAACGACATTCTGAAAATAAAAGAGCAAACTCATAGCCTTTCATTTTTTGTTTTTTAAAAAATTTGTTATAACTATTATATACATGGACAAATGTCCATTCTTGCTTGGTAAGAAAGATCAAGAAAGTACTACAGCTATTCCTTATAAATACTGTAGCTACCACTCTTAACATTAGAGTATAAATAATGTGGTGTGGCAAGCCTAAATAGAAAGTTCAGCTGGCTTAAAGTTGTTACCTAATGATGCTGACAACAATAAGCACTGGGGGTATAAGTGGGCCTTTGACCTCATAGTCTAAGTTAAATTTAACAATTAAATTTAATATGACAAACTGGCTCGGAACGACAATGGAAACCTATTGCCGGCGTATAGGGTAAGTCGGGGAGAATATGCATTAATCGGAAACGATTATCGGGTAGATGGTAGTGGACGCCTGACAAGCATATCTGTTGAAATACAGAGTCTAAGCATCAGAATACGGATACATATACGGTGACGGGGAGTCGCTTATGGATACCGTGTAAAGGTAAGACTTCTTTTCTTTCGATAGGAGAAGTCTGCCCGAAGCCGTTGCAAACCAGCTCTGAAAAGTCGTTTTTGCACAAAGCTTTAAGATTTTTTTGAAAATTAAAAATTTGTTATAATTATTACATAAGGTTATTTACACATATGTAAGCCTTAATATAAAAATCATTATATATAAGGAGCGTGATACTCATCAAAAATTATTAATCTTAAAAACTTATTCGTTAATGTATAGCAAAGAAAGGAGGCTTAATAAATGCTAAATATTAATAACGAATTTAACATAAGCGAAAACAATTATTATATTGATACTGTAAACAAACTAAACGATTGTTGCTCAAAGCTTTTGCAAATAATAAATGAATTAGAAACTAATACAAACAGTTCAGACATTAAACTGCTAAGCAAAGAGGATGTAAAACGCATTACAGGTTGGTCATCAAGAAGAGTATCACAGACTTTTGACAGTCCTGAACTAAAAGATAAAGTTATTTATATCGGTAAAAAGATGCAAATTGAAGAAAGCGACTTTAGACGATATTTGCAATCAGGTCCTAAAAAAGACAGCAGTACATATTGGCTAAAACAAATAAATTAAACGAAAGGATTGAATTATAATAAACAAGAAAAAGAAAAAAGCCTCAAACAACGAAGGCTCCATGACATATGACAAGAAAAGACATCAATTTACATATAGAATTACATATTTAGATCATATCGATAATAAGAAAAAGAGAAAAACATTTTACGGTCAAAGTGAAAAAATCTGCAAAAACAAAGCAGATGAATTTTTAAAAATCAAAGCCCGTAATCTTTCAAAAGAAAAAGAAGAAATTACTGTTGCAGACATTTTAGAGGATTTTTACACCCTAAAGCATAATCTTAATCGTATTACAGATTCAACATATTTGAGGAAAAAATACACATTGGACATTTACAGAAAAAGTAATATAGCAAAAATTCCTATAGTAAAAATGAATGTAAATGATATTAAAATGTTTTTGAGTAGCCAAAAGAATAAATCAAACAGTGATATTGATAAGATATATTCTTCTTTAAATGCAGCTTTTGAATTGGCCATCTCTGAGAATATCATTGATAAAAATCCATTAAATGATAAAACGGTTTTAAAGCCTAAATCAAATAAGCCGGACAAAAAAGTTAGAGGGTTTACTCAAGAGGAACAGCAAAAATTTCTTGAAACGCTTAAAGACTATAAACCAATAGCTAATAAAAATTATTACAAGCCTCAGTTTCTTATTTCACTAATGACAGGAATGAGGATGGGAGAAATAAACGCCCTGACTTTAAATGACATTGATTTGGACAACAAGGAAATTCATATTTACAAAACCATAACTAAAGACACAAACGGTAAAGCAAAATTAGGAGCTGCAACTAAAACGATTGCAGGTCAACGAATTATACCGATTCCTGAAAGTTTAATTCCGATACTAAAAAATGTTATTGATAATTATGTACCAAATGAAAATAATCTATTATTTGTAAATAAAAGCAACGGCGGAGTTATATCAACAGGTCAAGTAAATTGTGCATTTAAACGATTGTGTGAAAAAGCCAATCTTGAGGTAGACGGTCAGCATATGTTAAGACACTCTTATGCAACAAGATGTATTGAAGCCGGGATTTCTGCACCGGTGCTAAAAACATATTTAGGTCATACAGATATATCTACAACTATCAACACATATGTTGACATATTTAACAAATTCCAAAAAGAAGAATTAAAGAAATATGAAGAGTATATGAAAGATAATTTTGATATGAGTTCTATTTAGATTAGAAAATATTTTTAACGGGACAGACTTCCTCATGAGGTCTATCCCCTTTTTTGATTTCCACCTATGCTAAAAGTAAAATAAATGAGGGCAAAAATGAGGGCAATTTTTTAATTAGGTACGATATAGCAACGATACATTAAAATTCATTAAACATGATTTATTGAACGCTATCCACAATATATTGTGGTTTATAAACAAAAAAATACAGATTAACCAATAGATTAATCTGTAAAAATTGGCAGGGGCAGAAGGACTTGAACCCTCGGCACGCGGTTTTGGAGCGAAAAGCACGCTTTCAGTTAAGCCGCGTGTTAAAATACAGTCCCCCTCAAATTCCGCATAAAAACAGCACTTTCAGAAATTGGAAGTGCTGTAACTTTTTGCCTTTTTAATTTTTAATTAAAATTGATGCTTTTTTGATGCTCTTGAAAATTGAGAAGTATCATAACTCAAATATAATGCACCCCACTGCAAGAGGCAGTGACAAATAATAGTAAAACCCTTTCGGTATGAATTTTATAATTCTTCAGCCTTGAAAGTAGTTTGAGACATTTTATCGTTATTTTCAAGTGCCATATTACACCTCTAAAAGCTAAAATTTCTCGTAGGATTTATGTGTTTATTATAACATTTTTTTGATTAGAATTCAACTTAATGATTAGTATATGCGCTCTCTTTATCTAATAAATATGTGAGCAGGATGCAAACTTAATAACATTTTTGGTTTTGCTCCACAAAGTGACAGTTATTTGTCGCTTTTAATATCACTTTGAGTCTCATTTCTATTGGTGTCTGTTAGCATTAATACTAAAAATAAATGCGATGAAAGATGTGCAAATCTATTATAAATTAATTACTGAACAATATAAGACCGTCAAGTCTCAAATGAGATTTGACGGTCTTATTCTTTTTTTATTATAATATTTGCCTACCGAACTTAGCCCCAAACTTCTTCTGCAATCTCTTTTACGAGTGCAAGTTTTGCCCATTGCTCCTCCTCGGTCAGCTTATTTCCAATTTCGCAGGAAGCAAAGCCGCACTGCGGACTGAGATACAGTCTATCAAGCGGAATGTATTTTGCTGCTTCGTGGATTCTCGCAATAATCTTGTCTTTATCCTCAAGTTCCGGCGTCTTTGTTGTAATGAGTCCGAGAACAACCTTTTTATTATCGGATACTTTGGCAAGAGGCTCAAAGCCACCGCTTCTTTCGTCATCATATTCAAGATACAATGCGTCAACATTTTCCTTGGCGAATACATAATCGGCTACACTGTCATATGCACCGCTGCCGAAGAATGTTGAATGATAATTGCCACGGCAGATGTGAGAATTGATAACCATATCAGCAGGCTTGCCTTCAAGTGCAAGATTGTTGATTTCCAAAAGCTTTTTTTTAACATCTTCCAAATCCCAACCCAGTGACTTGTATCTAAGCTGAGAATCCTCTCCGACGATTGCACCCCAAGTGCAGTCATCAAGCTGAAGATTACGGCAGCCCGCTTCATAGAACTGCTTAATGACATCTTGATATGCAACTGCAATGTCTTTTACCAAATCATCGGTATTATCATAGAATTTTTTCGTGCTTTCGTAGTTTTTCTGAACAATCATCTGCTGGAAGAATTGTGCTGGTGCAGGTATGGTGTATTTTGCAACGGTATTTTCGTCCTCAAACTGTTTCAGGAACTTAAAATACTCTACAAATGGGTGTGCCTTCGCCTTTACTTTTCCGACAAGCCAGGTGTCATCAAGCACGGCTAACTCGCCGTTGAACTGGACACCGCCGCCTGTATGCTTATGAGCAACGCCTTCAAAGCCCCACATAAAGTCTAAATGCCAGAATTTTCTTCTAAACTCTCCGTCTGTAATCACATGATAGCCGGCTGCTTTCTGCTTTGCTACCACATCTGTGATTGCTTTATCCTCTGCGGCTTTCAGTTCTTCCGCAGAAATCGTTCCTGCTTCAAAATCCGCACGAGCTTTCTTCAAGTATTCTGGTCGTAGGAAACTTCCTACATAATCATAACGGAATGGTGTGTTCTTTTTCATTTTATTTCTTCCTCCTGAAATCATTTATCATATTTTGTTCTGAGCTTCACTGCTGCCTTTACCATATTTTGCAGGCTTAGCTTTGTTTCTTTCGTTCCTCTTGTTTTCAATCCACAATCTGGATTGACCCATAATTTTTCAACAGAGATTTTTAATACCATTTGTTCAAGTGCTGAGATAATTTCCTCTTCAGTTGGGATTCTTGGCGAATGAATATCGTATACGCCTGGTCCTACCTCTGTCTTAAAATTATTATCCTTTAACGAATCAAGTATTTGCAAATCCGAACGGGATGCCTCAAAGGTAATAACATCGGCATCCATATCATCTATTGCTTTAATAATATCGGTAAATTCACTGTAGCACATATGAGTATGAATTTGTGTATCAGCCTTGCATCCGCTGTGAACAAGCCGGAAAGCAGGGATTGCCCAGTCAAGATACTCACTGTACCAATCTGATTTTCTCAATGGAAGTTTTTCTCTTAATGCTGCCTCATCAACCTGAATAATGCTTATTCCGTTTGACTCTAAATCAAGCACTTCATCACGGATTGCAAGTGCAATCTGCAAAGTGCTTTCTTTTATTGAAATATCCTCACGGGGGAAGGACCAGTTGAGAATTGTAACAGGACCTGTGAGCATGCCTTTCATAGGCTTATCTGTAAGACCTTGAGCATATACAGACCAGTCAACAGTAATAGGTTTGTTTCTTGAAATATCGCCCCAGATAATCGGCGGTTTGACACATCTTGTACCGTAGGACTGCACCCACGCTTTTTCGCTGAACAGATAGCCGTTAAGATTTTCTCCGAAATACTCAACCATATCGTTTCTCTCATATTCCCCGTGAACAAGCACATCAAGTCCGATTTCTTCCTGTTCCTTTACACATTCGGCAATCTTGTTGCGGTTAAATTCGATATACTGTTCTTCTGATATATTGCCCTTTCTGAATGCTGTGCGGTTTGCTTTGACATCTGCCGTCTGTGGGAAAGAACCGATTGTTGTTGTAGGGAACAAAGGAAGATTGAGTTTATCTTTCTGTATTTTTTCTCTTTCGGCAAATTCGGGAAGCCTGATATAATCCGAGTCCTTGATTTCGGCAGTTCTTTTCTGAACATCAGCGTCATAGCAGTCTTCTCTGTTTTCAAAAAGCTCTGTATTTGCTTTAAATATATCCGAATGTGCGTATTCCGTTTCAGACAATTCCCCAAGCTGTGCAAGCTCAAGGAGCTTTTCCTCTGAAAAGGCAAAATGCTTGGTATATTTTTCAGGCAGTTTCGTTTCGTTCTTTAATGTATACGGAACATGAAGCAGAGAGCAGGATGTGGATATCACTGTTTCTATCTCGTTGCTTTTCAGTTCATCCAAAGCGGCAAGTGTTTTGGCATAATTGTTTTTCCAGATATTTTTGCCGTTCACAACACCTGCAAATAAGATTTTATTATCCGGAAAACCGTTTGTTTTAATAAGATTAACTGTTTCTTTTCCCTCAATAAAATCAAGTCCGATACCATCAAAATCAAGTGAAACAGCATTATTATAGCAATCACGAATATCTCCGAAATATGTTTGCAATAATACCTTAACGGATTTTTTTGACGCAAGAATACCATTATATATTTTTTCAAATAATTTAATATCATTTTCGGTCAAATCCTGCACAAGGCACGGCTCGTCAAACTGTACCCACTCTGTACCGAGATGATTAAGTTCCGAAAGGAAGGCAGAGTATGCACTGATTATATCATCAGCATAGTTACAGGCATTTTTTGAACCTGTATATCGTATTAACTTCAAAAGAGTAAATGCACCGATGATTACAGGTTTTGTCTTAACACCGAGTTTTTCTGCTTCAATATACTCATCAAAAGGCTTTGTGCCTGCAAGTTTAATCTGAATACTGTCGTCAATTTCAGGCACCATATAGTGATAATTTGTATTGAACCACTTTTTCATTGCAAGTGCTTTAACATCGCCCGCCTCGCCCTGATAGCCTCTTGCCATAGCAAAATATGTATCAAGAGGTGATAAACCGAGTAATGAATATCTTTCGGGAATAATTCCAAAAAGCACCGCTGTGTCCAACATATTATCATAAAATGAAAAATCATTTGACGGTATGAAATCAAGACCTGATTTCTGTTGAATTGTCCACTGATTTTTTCTTATCTCCTGTGCTGTTTTTTGGAGGTCATCAGCAGATATTTCATTTCTAAAATATTTTTCCGTTGCAAATTTAAGTTCTCTTAAAGTTCCGACTCTAGGATAACCGATTATAGAAGTACGCATATTTTATCTCCTTTTAATTTTTTTTGCAGACAAAAAGCCTGCTTGTACTCACTTGATACAGTGTAGCACAAACAGGCTGATATGCGTTAATACTTCTTTTTGATGTTTAGCGATAGCTAAAAACTATATCAGATATTCTGCAATATATTTTTTCAGATGTTCAAGATAACGGATACTCACCTCATTTAATGGTCTGTCATTCGGTGAAATATATCCGATTTCCATTATCTCATCGCTTACAAGCGGAATGGAAACAATATCTGTTCCGTTCAGATCACTGCTTAAAATTCCCGATGAGATGGTATATCCATTAAGTCCTATTAAAAGATTAAATAAGGTTGCACGGTCTGTAACAATTATGCTCTGCGGACTTTCCTCCGTACTGTGCAGCTCTTCCGAATAGTAAAAGGAATTATTGATACCCTGCTCATAGGTAAGACGGGGGAAATCTCTCAAATCTTCAAGAGTTACGGACTTTCTCTTTGCAAGAGGATTGCGGCGGCTGACAAACACATGGGGCTTTGCCGTAAACAGCGGAGTGAATTTCAAATCGGCATTATCCGTTATACGAAGAATAACCTCACGATTGAAATTACTTAAAAACAAAATACCGAGTTCACTGCGTGATGTTCTGACATCTTCAATAATATCGTGAGTTCTTGACTCTCTTAATGTAAATTCATATTTGTTTTTCCCGTATTCCTTAACTAAAGCAACAAACGCATTGACAACAAAGGCATAATGCTGGGCGGAAATTGCAAAAACACGGCGGATATGTGTTTTTTCTTTATATTGCTGTTCCAAGAGCTCTGCCTGTTCCACAACTTGCCTTGCATAAGACAAAAATTTAGTGCCATCCTCCGATAAATACACACCTCTGTTATTTCGGCAGAATATTGTTATGCCCATTTCCTTTTCAAGTTCCGAAACAGATTTTGAAAGGCTCGGCTGTGCCACAAGCAGTTTTTGTGCAGCAGAGGTAATCGAGCCGCATTCTGCTATTTCTATTATGTATCTTAACTGTTGTAATGTCACAAGTATTTGCTCCTTTTCGTCTTTTCCTACTACACTTCATCTAATGCTATGAAATCATTTCCATTTTTGTCCTGTGTAATAAATAGTGAGTATGCTTTGCTTTTTCTCTGTTCTTATGCTTCCATCATATTATCTGTCCAAAGTTCGCATTGAGTCATAACAGTCTGCACTGCGTCCTCCATACCTTCAGGCGGATATTTATGCTTCTTCAAAAGCTTTTTGATAAGCATACGCATTTTTGCTCTTGCGGACTCTCGTTTTTGCCAGTCAATCGTCTTGTTTCTGCGGAGCGTATCGGCAAGCTCTTTCGTAATGGCAATGAGTTCGTCATTTTCGTAAAAATCTTTGATTGCCTGCGGCTTTGTGAGGGCATCGTAGAATGCAAGCTCATCGGCTGTAAGTCCGAGTTGGTCGCCCTCTTTTTGTGCTGCCGCAATCTGCTTTGCCAGATTCAGCATTTCTTCAATGACTTCTTCATTGGTCAGCATACCGTTCAAATATGCATTCAGCGAACGCTGCATAATCTCGCTGAACTTTTCGGATTTAACGATATTTGTTCTGCGATAAACAGATACCTGTTCTGCAATAAGTTTTTTAAGCAACTCGACAGCAAGATTCTTTTCCTTCATATTGGCAACTTCTTCAAGGAATTTCGGGTCAAACAAAGAAAATTCTTCCTTGATATCTGAGAAAAGATTGATTACTCCGTCGCTTTTAATGCTTTGTTTGAGAAGTTCATTTATTCTTGCGTTCATTTCGGGCAATGATATTTTTTTGCCGACACCGGTATTGGTAAGCCTGAGAACAAGCACACGAACAGCATCAAAGAAAGCTGCTTCGATACGGTCGTCCTCATCAACCATAGAGGAACAGAGGGACAATGCCTGATGAAGCATAAGTGCTTCTTTTACGAAAGAGTCTTTATCATCAACTTTTTCTCTGCCCATAATGAAGTTGACAGCGCCGCTGATAGTCTTAGACCTTTCAAGGTCTGTGCCGGTTTGGAACTTGGAATAATCAAATCCGTGGAACTTGTCACGGCAGACGGACAACTTTTCTTGGAATTTTGGGAATGCAACCTTTGCAATATCGGTGTCACCGTAATTCTTTTTATCACGGGCAGTGTAATCGTTCATTGCCTTTTTCAGTGCTGTTGCAATACCCACATAGTCAACAACAAGACCGCCTTCTTTATCACGGAACACACGGTTTACACGGGCAATAGCCTGCATAAGATTGTGTCCGGACATTGGTTTGTAAACATACATCGTTGCAAGGGACGGCACATCAAAGCCTGTGAGCCACATATCTACAACGATTGCAATTTTAAGCGGACTGTTGTTATCTTTGAATTTCTTTGCAAGTTCGTCCTTGTGGTGCTTGTTGCCGATTATCTCACGCCATTCTTCCGGGTCGTTGTTTCCGGAAGTCATTACAACCGCAACTTTTTCCGTCCAAGCTGGGCACAGCTCTAAAATACGCTTGTAAATTTTCATAGCGATAGGGCGAGAGTAAGCAACGATCATCGCCTTGCCTGTCAGCAGACTTTCTCTGTTGTTCTCGTAGTGGTCGAGTATATCGCTTACAAGCGAATTTATGGTGTTATCGTTGCCGAGTACAGCTTCCATTTGACCGAGCTCTCGTTTGCTCTTTTCAACAACTTCTTCATCGGCATTTAAAGCCATAATATCATATTCTTTGTCAATCAACTTCAATGTTGCTTCATCAAGATTGAGCTTGATAACACGGCTTTCGTAATAAACTGGGCGGGTTGCTCCGTCCTCGACAGCCTGTGTCATATCGTAAATGTCGATATAGTCACCGAACACCTCACGGGTACTGCGGTCTTTAGATGAAATAGGAGTGCCTGTAAATCCGATATATGTAGCATTAGGAAGTGAATTACGAATAATGCGAGCAGTTCCTATTTTAACCTTACCGGTTTTTGCGTCTACGGTTTCAGTAAGTCCATATTGACCTCTGTGTGCTTCATCAGCCATAACAATAATATTGTGACGTTCAGATAACGGCTCGTGTGATTCTTCAAATTTCTGCATCGTGGTAAAGATAATGCCGTTTGCCTGTCTTCCATCAAGCCAGTCTTTTAGTCCTACATCGTCTTTGCTCGAAGTTTCTGTCAGTTTTCTGCAAGTAGCGTGTACCGGCTCTTGACGCAAGAAATCTTTACATTTTGCAAACTGACCGTAAAGTTGGTCGTCAAGGTCGTTTCTGTCTGTGATAACAACAATCGTCGGGCTGTCTAACGCTTCTTGCAACAAATGGGCATAGAACACCATAGACAGCGACTTTCCGCTGCCTTGGGTGTGCCAAAATACACCGCCTTTACCGTCGGTAACTGTAGCGTGCTTTGTAGATTCAATCGCTTTTCTGACCGCAAAATATTGATGATACCCTGCGAGTATCTTAAACGAGTTTATACCCTCGTTAGAAAAGCAGATAAAGTTTTTGATTATATCAAGCAGTCGTGCCTTTTGGAACATACCCTCAAAGAAAGTATCAAACTGGGCATACTGCGTATTTTCATAATCACCATCTTTTGTTTTCCACTCCATAAAGCGGTCTTCACCGGAGGTGATCGTACCCGCTTTTGAGGTCAACTGGTCGCTCATTACGCAAATTGCGTTGTAAATGAACATTGACGGTATCTCAATCATATAGTTGCGGAGCTGCCTGTATGCTTCGGAAGCGTCCGTTTCTTCACGGGACGGAGATTTAAGCTCAACCAATACAACCGGCAAGCCGTTCAAAAAGAGAATTACATCAGGGCGTTTATTGCTGTTCTCAATAAAAGTCCATTGGTTAGCAACGATAAAGGAGTTATTGTCGGGATTTTTATAGTCAACAAGATAGACGATAGAGGAACGCTCCTCACCGTCAACAAAATATCTTACCGGGATACCGTTTTGCAGATAGTCCATAAACACGGCGTTTTTCTGCACAAGATCTCCGTTTTCAAAATTCTTTAGTTTGAATAATGCGTCCTGAATGGCATCATCAGGTAACCCTCTGTTCAAGCGGTACAGAGAGTCAAGCAGAACTTCCTCATATAACGGACTGTAAAAGTCCCTTTCTATATCGGGACCGTATGCGTAATCGTATCCCAAATCATTTCTAAATAATTGAATTATTGCTTGTTCATAATTATTTTCTGTGAATGGCATAATTTACACCTCTGTTAATCTTCTTTTATCGATATACTATCGTTCAAAAACTCCTTAAGTTTTAATAAAAAGTTTACTTCTTTAATTGATAACTCTTTAGTTTTATCATCTATATTTTTTAATATAATTCTCATATCAAAATTGACGATCTTATTTTCCGGTTCATAAAACTGTGCAAATGAATACTCATCACATAATTTTAAAAATCTTTCAATCTCTGATTTATATTCATCTCTTCCATCTTTATAATATTGTTCCAAATCTTTGTATTTTTCAAAAGCTTCAATATCATAATCTCTCAAATGGGTTTCAAAATAATCTTTTCTATTTTCAAAACCATTTATTCTTTGTCTTATAATTCCAAGTTTAACAAAATCATCAAAAATCTCAGAAGAAAACAGAATCATAATATCCCAATAATATTTGTTGTAACTATCTGCATTAAAATTCGATATTATTTCTTTTCTTTTTTCATACAACTGAATTCCGATATTTTGTTCTTGTTGTTTTTTCATTTCGTGTAACTGTTGCTTGCTAGCATTTGCACTTCTATAATTAAAAACACAAATAAAAATTGTGGCAATTACATATATACCTGTAATAATCACCATTAACCAATCAGTAATTGTTGACATATGTATTCCTTTCTATTCTAAACAATAATTTAGCGGCTTAAATCTCGATGTCAGAGACATCAAGTTCGCCAGACATCAAACGAGGTAAAAGTGCGTCTCTTAATGAAGTCAGTTTTAAATTTTCCATTTGATTTTGAAGCATTTTCTCAAACATCGGAGATACGATTTTATCAAATTTAATCATTACTGAAAGTGCAGGAATTATAACCTGTATTTTTCCGAACTGCGACTTATTAAGATTAACAATAGTGCTTCCACTTTGCCCAAGCTTATTGATAGTATCTGAAAGTGTTTGCATTAACAAATAAATATAATACGGTGAAAAACCATCCTTGGGTATGATGGAGTTTATCTGCTGATTAGTTTGGCTCTCTTCAGCTACGAGAGTGACTAATCCAGCGGTACCAATGCAACTTACACATATAGAATTTTTAGGTAGGCTCTTTTTTACCTGTGAATTTGCTCCAAGTTTTGATAAATAGCGTTCGGTAGTAACTGCATAAGTTTTTCCGTGCATATCAGGTATTGTGATAAATGGAATATTAGAACCATAATATTCTGCTTTTTTTGTTGATGGTGTTTTCCCGCAGACAACTTCTTTTGCAAGGTCATCAATAGTACCTATTATCCAATCTGATGGCATTGTTTTGTTAAATGGTTCAAAATTAATAAACCAAGACTTAAAAATAGCCTGAGCTTGCTGCTCTAAATTATTGTTTATGGCATTATTAAGCTCTATCTTGTCGTCAATAGCCTTTAACAATCCACCAATTTTCCTTTGTTCTTCAATAGGCGGTAATTCTATATCTAAATTGGCAACAACATCAGTTTGGACTCGTTGGCGACCTGATGAACCAACCATAGATTTAATTGCCGGATTGCGAACCAAAGGGCTGCAAATCAAATAGTACAAGAAATCAGCATCACTTACGCCGTCAATTGCACGAAAGACAATATACTCGGTTGAACCAAAACCTACTTCGCCATCTCTCAAAACTGAAACTTTTGCAATTTTTCCGTTCTCAAGACAAGGAGTAATTCTTGCCATAATCGTGTCGCCGTTTCTGAATTTTGTGCCACCCTTATATTCTTCAAGCACAAATTCTGGAATGTCCCTACAAAAAGGCTGTAACTTATCCATTGGCACTTTTTTTGCCACGACACCCTTACCGAGACTCTCTCTTGGGTTGATATATGCGATTTCTGATAGCTTTTTCGTAGTCCAATTACACTTCATACCCAATCGCCCCCAGTTTCTTGCGGATTTCGTCCTCCAGTTCGTGAGACTTTGCGAACATATCGGAAAGCTCAGAAGTAAGGCGAGTCATCTTTTCTTCAAAGGGTTCGCCGTCGTCCTCGACTTCTTCAATACCCACATATCTGCCCGGAGTAAGGATAAAGTCTTGCTTTTCGATTTCTTGCAAATCGGCAACTGCACAGAAGCCTTTTACATCTTCAAGTGTTCCTTCTTGGAAAGCGGTAAATGTATCTGCCAATTTCTGAATATCGTCATCGGTAAAATCTCTGTGCTTGCGGTCAACCATATAACCCATTTTACGAGCGTCGATAAACAAGGTTTTGCCTTTTTGCTTCTTATTTTTTGTGATGAACCAAAGGGTAACAGGAATAGTAACGCTGTAAAAGAGCTGAGTTGGCAGAGCAACAATACCTTCTACAAGGTCAGCCTGAATGATATTCTTTCTGATTTCTCCCTCGCCGCTTGACTGAGAGGACAACGCCCCGTTTGCAAGCACAAGACCGATTTTTCCGTTAGGAGCAAGATGGTGTATCATATGCTGAATCCACGCATAGTTGGCATTGCCGGCAGGCGGTGTTCCGTATTTCCAACGAACATCGTCTTTGAGTTTATCCTGTCCCCAATTGGAAAGGTTGAAAGGCGGATTTGCCATAATGAAATCTGCTTTCAGTGTTTTATGTAAGTCATTGAAGAATGCATCTGCCTGATACGGACCGAAATCGGCATCAATACCCCGAATAGCCATATTCATTTTTGCCATTTTCCAAGTGTCGGCATTGGACTCCTGACCGTAAACGGCGATTTCTCCACGCTTACCGCTGTGTGCCTGAATGAACTTTGCACTCTGCACGAACATACCGCCCGAACCGCAGCAAGGGTCATATACACGACAGTTTTTGAACGGCTTTAAGATAGCAACGATTGTTTTAACAATACTTGCAGGAGTATAGAACTCGCCACCCTTAACACCTTCGTAAGCGGCAAACTGCTGAATACAATACTCATAAGTTCTGCCGAGCAGGTCTTTGCTTTCCTCTGTATCGCCCATATCCATATTGGTGAACAGGTCAACAACATCACCCAAAACACGCTTGTCCAAATCAGGACTTGCGTAGTTCTTAGGCAATACATTTTTAAGAGTTGTATTTTCTTTTTCGATGGCTCTCATTGCATCATCAATGACAGTTCCGATTTCAGGAGTATGAGCAGCAGACGCAATTTTGCTCCAACGAGCGTCCTCCGGCACGAAGAAGATATTATCCTCCACATAAGCGTCTCTATCATCTTCAAAGCCGTCGCCCTCATCAACAAGCTCTTGATAACGCTTTTCAAATGCACTTGATATGTAACGCAGGAAAATAAGACCTACGATAACCTTTCTGTATTCTGCCGCAGGAATGTGTCCCCAAAGAACACACGCTGCGTCCCATATTTGTTTTTCAAAGCCGATATTGGCGTTGTTTCCGTTAGCCATCTTTATCCTCCTGATGTAAACATACAATAACTTGAAGTTGCGATATGAATTGAATCTATGAAAAGATACAATTATACAAATACAAGTATATCATATTTCGACAACCAATACAAATTTTTTTGTTAATTGTACAAATAACGGTACATGCAATGAATCCTCATCTATAAATGCTGAGGTTTGATAAGGCAGTATGATAAAACTTAATAAAACTAAGGCATTGCAATGGCAGATGAGGCTTTGACTGTAAAAGGTCAGAGCCTTTTTCTGTTTCTTAAATCCACACATTTGTCTTTCCGTTTTGTATTCAGTATAATGAAGTTACCAAATACAAGGAGGCTTCGATATGAAAACAAATTTTGAAAATATAGGCGGTAGTTATTCGCAACAGAGCAACAGAAATCGTTAATGAACAAGTGATTTATAAATGAGAAAAAGGCACAACTTACGGAGAAAATTTCCGTAGGCTGTGCCTTAAATTTTATTTGCTAAGTTGCAATGCACAATCTTAGCGAGCAGACCATTTGGTTATCCAAACGGTAATTTTTTTGTTAGGGACACCCTAAGATCCGCTTTTTGTATTCGACTTTAATATTGAAAAAGCAAAGTGGCTCAATGTTGCAAAGGAAAACATTATTGACATATAGTCAAAGAGATAAAGCAATAGGTGTTCGTTATCGCCAAGGAGGAAAAACTGATTTTTCAAAAACAGGTAAGATGCTATATCCCGTTTGAAAAATGCGTAAATTCCGTATGCGAAAATGAGTATGAATATTATTTTGAAAACAGTCTTCACTTTTGGTGAGAGTTGCTTTTTCTTTTTTATCATTAGCAAAATCATATTGAAATGAAGTCCGAGGTGGAGCGACATAAATATAAATCCCCAATATGCAGAAAGCATATGGATTCTGTTCGCTGCATAGGTTGATTTTATATTCAAAAATGCAAACAGATGCCTTGAAACAATTACCCCGCTGACGATTGAGCCAATAAATGATATAAACACAAGCAAAACAAGAATATTTTGAAAAATTCTTATAGGTGTTTGCCTGCCTTTTGTTAAATGCTTTGCCCAATTTATATTGAGTGCGTGATGAACAACAAAAAGCACAAACATAGCAACGCCGACTACCTCGTGTGCAGTTGAGCCTAAAAGCTCGTAGGACATCAAAAGAAGCAGAGCAAATGTCATTAAAATATCAATTATCGGCTTTAGTTTTAATTTTGTTTTTGAATTCATACGGTTTTGTTTAAGTCTTCAGCCTCTTTGGCGTTCGTTGCCATTCCCATATATTCCATACCGTAAAGAGAGGCAAAGCGTTTCATTGTGTATTCGCCTGCGTCAAGCATCCACTTTTCGGGTGCCGCACCTTGGAATACAAAATAAATCTTTCTGCCTGAGAGTTCGCTCTCGTCAACCTTGCCGTAAAAACGGTCTAAAACATTACGAACACAGCCGCAAATATTGTGCCAATAAAGCGGAGAACCGATAACGATTGTGTCAGCCTCTTTCATTTTTTCAATCACTTTGCCAAGTCCGTCATGAGGTAAAGTTTGACCGTATGAGCCGATTGTTAAGTTAGTTAAATTAAGTGTTTCGTATTCCTTGCCGTTCAAAAGAATTGAGGCAAGATTAGCAGTATTTCCGTTTTCGTTCGGACTGCCGTTAATAAAAAGAATTTTCATAATATTACCTCTCTTAATAATTTAATGTTCGCCGAAAAGCCAAGACATAATGGTATCACCGTAACATTAACCGCCAAAAGCACAACTGTAAATTTGTGGATTTTATTTAAGGTCAAGACCGTTTACCCAAGATTCAACCTTACTTGATGGGGCACCTGAAGAAAATCTTTCGCCGTCCTGCCAATTGCCTGTGCCTGCCATATCGGCTAAAAGGTCACCGCTTTGACCTAAGCCTGATGATGTTGATGTGCAAAACGGAATAACGGTTTTGCCGCTGAAATCATTGCCCTTAACAAAATTGTTTACAGGCCAAGCAGCAATGCCCCACCAAATCGGATAGCCGATAAATACTGTATCATAATCTGCCCAATGATCAGGTGTAGTCTTTGTAAGCGGTACATCACGCTTGCTTTCGTCGTTGTGCTCAACACTTACACGGCTGTTGTCATTAGTCCAGTTAAGGTCATCGCTTGTGTAAGGGTCAACAGGTGTAATCTCAAACAAATCTGCTCCGGAAGTGTCGGCGATAGTTTCTGCAACAGCTTTTGTGCTACCTGTTGCAGAATAATAAACAACTAATATTTTTGAACTTGTATTAGAATTTTGGGTGTTTTCATCGGTGGATTTTGAAGTATCTGCCGTTTGTGAAGTGCTTGGTGTTGTATTTGAATTGTCGCTCGAATTATTAGAGCAAGCTGCGAAAGAAAACAGAAGCACGAGTGCCAAAAGAATTGAGGTTAATTTTTTCATAATCTTAATCTCCTTTAGTTTAATTATTTTTGTTCGTCAACAGGCGGTATCATCTCGACATACTTTTTAAGCATTTCCGGTGTTGAGGTATAATATCTTGCACCCTTATCAAGTAATGATATTTTTGCCATTTCTTCATCAGTAAGCGAAAAATCAAAAATATCAAAATTAGCCTTGATATGGTCGATGTTCTTTGAACCCGGGATAATAATATTCCCCTCCTGAATATGCCAACGAAGAATGATTTGAGCTGTCGACTTACCGTATTTTTCTGCAAGGCTCTTAAAGAGTGGCTCGTTAAGAAGTGCACTGTCACCGTGACCCAGCGGATACCAAGCCTGAATTTTAATATCCTCGTGAGAAAGGAATTTTTTTAGCTCCTTTTCCTGATAATATGGGTGCACTTCGGTTTGAAGAACGGACGGCTTAACCTCGCAGATATTTAGGATTTCGCAAATCTGCTTTTCATTAAAGTTTGAAAGACCGATTACACGAACCTTGCCTTCCTTGTATGCCTTTTCCATTTGCTTATATCCTGCAATGTAGTTTCCGGCAGGCTGATGAATTAAAAGCAAATCGATATAATCTGTTTGAAGTCTTTTAAGCGTTTTGTCTACTGCATCGTCCTGCTCATAAAATGACGGCCAAAGCTTTGTTTCAAGAAAAATATTTTTTCGGTCAATGCCTGCGTTTTTCATTGCTCTGCCTACCGCTTTTTCGTTGCAATAAGCATTTGCCGTATCTATAAGCTGACAGCCGTTTTTGAGAGCGTAGGTTGCAGATGCCTCTGCTTCGTCAGGTGTGAGCAAAAATGTTCCGATACCCTGCATAGGCATTTCTACGCCATTGTTTAATTTTATAAAATTCATACTGATTACTCCTTTTCTGTTTGAAAATTAAATATCTAAAATTAGCTTTAGATTAAATAGTTATTTGCATTCTTCAAAAATTTGAAGAATTTCTTCGTGTGTCATCTTTTTGTATGCACCCGGTACAATGCCGCATGAGTCTGCAATTTCTTTAAGATTGATGTTTTCATCAATTCCAAGTTCCTTAAAGGTTGTCGGCATACCGATTTCCTTAATAAAATCTGCCAGGGCCTCAACACCTGCCTTTGCAAGCTCTTCGTCTGTTTTGCCGTCTTTTGAAATACCCCAAACATTAACTGCAAACTGAGCAAACTTCTTTTCGCCTGCCTTGCAAATATGTCTGTAATAAACAGGGTGAAGAACGGCAAGACCTGCACCGTGATTGCAGTTAGTGTATGCACCGAGCTGATGCTCCATTTGGTGGCACTCAAAATCCGTCTTTTTGCCAAGTTTGATGATACGGTTTTCTGCCATTGTTGCGTCCCACATCAGGTTACTTCTTGCTGTGTAGTCCTCGGGATTTTTGATAGCGGCACGCAAATTGGTGATAACATTTTTCATAAGAGCCTCGGATATATCGTCCGATACATTGCTTTCATTCGGCTCGCTGAAATAGATTTCCATAATGTGTGAAAGAGTATCAAAAGCACCCGATACCATTTGAAATTCAGAAACGCTGTAGGTGTAGGTCGAATCAAGCATAACGAATTTTGCGTTAAGCTGAGGATAATCTTTGCCTGTTTTGATTTTTAGTTCTTCGTTTGTGATTACGGCACCGCCGTTACATTCACTGCCCGTGCCTGAAACAGTGACGATAATACCAAGTGGCAACGGTTCAAAATCAATCACACCCGGTCTTGCCCAGAAGTCAGCCCAAATGTCGCCGTCATATTTTGCACCGAGTGAAATTGCCTTACAGCAGTCCATAACGCTTCCGCCGCCGACTGCAAGAATCAAATCGGCGTTGTTTTCTTTAGCAAGCTTAACTCCCTCAAGCACCTTGCTGTAAGTCGGGTTTGACGGAATACCGCTAAACTCAACAACTGCCTTGTTTTCTTTTTTGAGTACGGTTATAACCTCGTCATAAATGCCGTTTTTCTTAATCGAGCCACCGCCGTAGCAGAGCATAACTGTGTCGCCGTAAGCTGAAAGAATATTTGAAAGATATTCTTTTACACAGCCTTCACCAAAATATACCTTTGACGAATTTTCAAAAATAAAATTATTCATTGCATTTTCTCCTATTCTGAAAACTTGATTTTATTATTTCATCGAGTGATACATTTTCATTCCTGTATCGCTCGTTTTTGTTTTTTTCGTGCTTAATGATAATTGCCTTTTGAGGGCAAGCGTGAACGCAAGCAAGGCAGTATTCGCATTTTTTGCTTCGCCTTTGTGCGTAATCCGTCAGCACAATTATATTGCCTGTCGGGCAAACCTTTTCGCATACCTTACAGCCGATACATTTATCGGTTATTTTAATCATATTGCCGTTATTAAATGACGGAATGATTTTATTCAGCGTTGCCACTTGCTTGTGGAGTTTCCTGTCTGCGTCTGTTGCAGTTGGAACACCTTTTTTCATCAGTCTGATATTCTTGATTATATGTGCAATTTGAACATCTGTATCTTTATCAATTTTCTTTTCTTCTGCCATATCAAAAACAGGCAGGTAATTATCAACGCAGTGAACGGTATCTATATAATCAAAGTTTATACCGAGACCCTTAAACTCGTTATATGTAAACTCGGGGCAGTCGCTTGCACTGTTGCCATAGGTTAAAATGAGATACATATATTTTGTATCAAACTTCGATTCTTTCAAAAACTCTTTTACCGTATTTGGTATTTCGCCGCAATAAACAGGGCAAATAATACCGATTTGGTTGTCTGAATAGATTGACGAATTTTTTATAGCCTGCGGTATGCTGACAGGATATTCGTCAATACACTTTGCAACATAAAGGCTGTTGCCAGTTGCGGTGAAATAAAATACCATAGTTACTCCCTCTTTTTTATCACTTTTGACCCACCGAAAACAGCGGACATATTTATATTATCAAGCTTATTATCAATCGCTGATACCTCATTGCTCGTTAATATAATATCTGCCGAGCCTGCGTTTTCAATCAGTCTGTCAAGCTTTCTTGTACCCGGAATAGGTACTATATACGGTTTTTTGCACATCATCCACGCAAGCGAAATTTGTGCAGGCGTTGCGTTTTTATCCTTTGCAAGCGTGTTTAACAGCTCAATCAATTCTTTATTTTGACAAACACCGTCGGCAGTGAACTGTGGCATAACTGTTCTGTAATCCGTGCCTTTTTCAAACTTTGAGTTTTCGTTGTACTTACCGCTTAAAAATCCGTTTGCAAGCGGCGAAAATGCAACGAAACCGATATTAAGCTCCTCAAGAACAGGAAACAGCGATTCATAATGCCTTGCCATCATTGAGTAGCGATTTTGTATGGCAGTCAGCGGACAAACCGAATTTGCTTTTCTTATATTTTCATCGGTCGCTTCGCTCATACCCCAATGAGTTATTTTACCCTCTTTAATCAAATCTGCCATTACTCCTGCTACCTCTTCGATAGGAACATTAGGGTCGAAACGGTGCTGATAGTATAAATCAATATGGTCTGTGTCAAGTCTTTTAAGCGAGCCTTCAACCGATTTTCTGATAACCTCAGGTCTTGAATTCGGTATAAGAGGTGGGTTTGTGGCATTGCTTGTTTTGTCAAATTCGATACCAAACTTTGTTGCGATAATAATCTTATCACGGTATGGCTTTAACGCTCTTCCTACAAGTTCCTCGTTATCGTGTGGATTATTTGCCGTACCGTAAATCTCTGCCGTGTCAAAAAAGTTATAGCCTAAATCAACAGCCTTTGCGATAAGCTCGCACATTTCATTTTTATCGGCAGGTGAGCCGTAAGCGTGGCTCATTCCCATACATCCGAGACCGACAGCCGATACCTTTAAGTCTTTGCCTAAAATTTTGTAATCCATTATTTCTCCTTAGTGGTGAAAGTTTGTAAATGTAATCTGTTCTTTTTCGGGCAGTCCGAATTGCTCCTTGCCCAGTGCAATACTCTTTGCCATAAAAGCAATGTTTCTGCCGAGCGTTCTCATAGTCTGCAAGCCCTCTTTGTCTTGCAAAACTTCTTCTGCCTGACCGCCGTAAACCATATTCCAATACTGACTTGTGGCAATCGGCATAGAGCTGATTGAAAAATATTTGTTGAGCACATCGTATGATGCTGTGTTACCACCTCTGCGACAGGTTGTTACTGCTGCACCAACTTTCATTGTCTTATCAACATTCGCCGTACTGAAAAACAATCTGTCAAGAAATGCGATTGCTCCACCGGCAGGAGATGCGTAATCAACAGGTGCTCCGATAACAAAAGCGTCTGCCTCGTTAAATTTAGGTGCAACCTCGTTTACAATATCATCGAATACGCACTTACCGATTTCCTTACATTTTCTACAAGCGATACAACCGTGCACATCCTTGTGACCTACATGGATAAGCTCAACCTCCATACCTTCTTGCTCCAATGTGTTTTTTAGTTCGGTCAATGCCGTGTAAGTACAGCCCTTTGCTCTCGGACTGCCGTTTATAAGCAATGCTTTTAACTTTTTCATATCTGCCACTCCTTCGTTATTTTTCTTTTCAACTATATTATAAGAAAAACGAGGCCTCGTATGAAGTCTCGTTTTGTTATTCAGTATATACCTTTGGGTTATAACTGCTTATTTAGTTTTAACTATATTCTTAGCCGCATCTAAAACCCGTCGAACATTTTCACTTGGAGTCATCGAATGTAAAAGACCGTACGGAATGCTGTATTCCCACTCAACAGGAATAACTTTCAGCAAAGGATGAACATTTGCCCAACCCGGTATCGCAAGCAAAACATCGTTCGTGTTTTCGCATCTGTTAAATATGCTCATATTGTAAAAATCGAAATCAACAATATGTATCTGCGTATGATTTTGCCAAATATCGTCACGCAATTGGTCAACATAATTGCTCCAGCCGCGGTGCATAAGCATTAAATTTTCGCCGTATAAATCGCTGATTTGAAGCTTATCCTTTTGTGCAAGCTTGTGGTGAATGGATACGGCACAGCAAAACGGCTCACGGGATAATTGCAAGCCCTCGCATTTTCTGAGTTTAAGCATTGTGTCGTCAAATATTCCGCCGATAATATCAATGTTCTTTCCCAAATTCGCAAGTATTTCTTTTGCGTTTTCGGGTGTGTTCTCAAATGGAACAATTTCAAATTTTATATCCGGGCATTGCTCTTGAATTTTCGGCCACATTTGCATAAGTAATTGAGCAGGAGTTGTAGGCGACGAGCCGATACGAATAATATTTTCGCCCTCGCTCATTGCGTTTTTCGCCCTGACAACACTATCCTTACAATAGCCGATAATGTACTTAGCGTCCTGATAAAGCGACTTGCCTGCGTTAGTCAGTATCAACCCACGGTGCGTACGCTCAAACAAAACCAAGTCAAGCGAGCTTTCAAGCAAATTGATTTGCTTAATAACGGCAGTCGGCGTGATATATAATTCCTCTGCCGCTTTGTTAAAACTTCCTGCGTCCGCAACCTTTATAAATGTTTCTATCTGTGGATTATACATCATCCCACCACCTACATAACAAAATTAAATCACAATCTGTTGTATATCAAAATGATAAATCTTTTTCTTAATTATACTTTAAAACTCTCAAAAAATCAAATTGACTAATAAATATCCGTCTGAACACACAGGCGGCTATTTTAATTTTTTAACTTTTTCATCTTATGGTGGTACAAAACGCCTCCGACCGTTGTAAACAAACTTATTGAGCGTATTGAAATTCACAACAATGAGAAGAAACATTCTCACAATAATGTTAAGGTGGATATTTACTTTACGGCCCATGGCAAAACGGTGAGGATTTTTGTTTTTATAAAATAATTTGTAAATTTTCTTTCAAAACACATCAACAAAACTTGAATTTTTCTCCGTGTTATAGAGGGGTATTTTTTCTTTGGTGAAATTAAATGTAAACAAGGTGTAAAGAATTTTGAAAAACACCCGAACAAAATGGAAATTTTTCTCTGTATAGTAGAGGGAGTTTTTTATGAGTGAGTTTTTGTTTTCAAATTTACTTATACTCTTTTCTTTTTGAAAAAAGTATCTCTCGAATAATATGAAAGGAGGCAGCGCAATGAAAGAAAGCTACAAAAGTTTTGATGAGTTACCGATGATGATATCGGTGTCACAGGTTGCAAAAGTGCTTGGAATATCTCGCACAAAGTCGTACGAGCTTGTCAATGAAAAAGGTTTTCCGAAAATAAAAATCGGCACAAGAATTGTTGTACCGAAAGATGAATTCATGTTGTGGATTCAAAAACAAATTAAGAAAGGATAAAAATTATGTACGCAAACAAAAATTACAAAACCGACGGCAAGGTTTACTATATGCCGAACAAAATCTTTGATGAAAACTTTTCACCGCATGAATTTATGATTTACTGTTTTCTTGTTTCGGTTGGCGACAGCAAAGGCGTCAGTTTTTGGTCTGTTCCGAAGATGGCGAAGAGGTGTAATATGTGCCCAACCACTTGCAGAAACACGCTCAAGTCACTCGAAGAAAAAGGTTACATAGATATTACTCAAAGATTTTTTGAAAACGCACAGCAAAGTAATATCTACACAGTTCATCAAATATAGTGTACCCCACTGTAAGAGCTGATGACAAATAATCTAAAAGCCTAAAGTTGAAAAAAATGGCAGTTTTCTTTTGATTTTTTTGAATTGATTTTTAACTCGTTTTTGGATGAAATCTCGGCTCTTTTGAGTGGGTTTTGGAGCGAATTTCAAGCCGTCGATTTTAAAGCAGGATAAAGGGGTATGATTTTTGGGCTTTGAAATGCCCGAAAACGCCGTCCGGCAAAGCCTGTCGGCTTTTCGATTCGTAATACTTTTGCGTATGATTCCAAATTCGTATGCAGTAAAGGCTGTTTTTCGCAGAAAATCAAGGTTTTTGCGTATTCACTCAAGAGTTGCGGTATGATGATTAAAAATCAAACTATTTTGACAACGCTGTGAGCAATAATTGACGAGTTCGCTCAAAAATAGAGTAACTCGTCGGGCTAAAACAAAAAACGGCTTGTGGGCGATTTGTGACGGCTTTTTGAAACAAAAAAGCGAAACAAACACATACAATCTTTGGTCTGGATATTGAAAAAAGTTTGTGATATTGTGTGTGCGAAAGGAGTGATAAAATGCAAAAACAACTGCTGACAAACGGCAACGCATTCAAACGAACGGACGGCAGATGGGGTGGCGTGGTTTGGTACAAAGATGAGCAAGGTGAAAGAAAACGCAAGAGCTTTTCCGGCACGACCAAAGCCGAAGTCAACAAGAAAATGACGGACTACATAACCAAGTTCGAAGAAGAAATCATTGATGCCATTGAAGGTAACAAGACTGTAAAAGAGAGTTTATTAAACTACCTGCAAGTGTTTAAGTACCCGAATGTTGAGCGAGTGACATACGACCGTAACGAGCAGATTTACAAAAATCAAATCGTCCCTTACATAGGCAAACTCATTGTATCTAACATAACAGGTGCAGACATTAAGCGATTGATTAGCACGCTGACCGACAAGGGATATTCATTCTCAACCGTCAAGCAAACATACAATCTGCTCAATGAATACTTTGATTATCTTATGCGTGAAGAGTTCATAAAAAAGAATCCAATGAACGCTGTACCGACAATAAAAAAGTCAAATTATCTTGCAAAGCAAAACAAAGAAGTGCTTCCCGTATGTGAAACAATAACCGTATTTACCGATGAGGAAATTGAAAAATTCAAAGCGGAAGCATACAAGAAGTACCCTTCAGGCAAGCCGAAACACAATCAAGCATCAGCATATATTCTTATGCTGAACACGGGACTCAGAACCGCTGAAGCATTAGGTTTAATCAACAGCGACATAGACCTTGAAAAGAAAGTAATGCACATTCAAAGAGGTGTTAAAGAAGCGCAAAAGCGTGACGGAACAGAGAGAAAAAGCGGACGGGAAATTGTTGTAGGCAAGCTGAAAACCGCTTCGAGCAAGCGTATCGTACCCTTAAACGAAACAGCAATACAAGCGATTATTGAGTTACGCAACGAGCGATATTTCGGTGAGGATGCACCATTGATATCCGATGCAGACGGAAACTTTACAAGACCGTTGAACTTGCGAAAGCGGTTTTATTCCATACTCGATGCGGCAGGAATCGAGAAAAAAGGGTTACACAGCCTGCGCCACACCTTCGCAACAAAGCTTGTAACAGGAGTGCGAGCAGATGACGGAACGGTAAAAGCATTAACACCGAGGCAGGTGGCAGACCTACTCGGACACACAACTTCAGAAATAACCGAAATGTATTATGTCAAACGCAACACGGATATGCTGATGGGCGTTACAAACGGATTTGAATTGTGATTGATGCTTTTTTGATGATGTACCAAACGGATTGCATGGATTGTGTGGCACAAAGTGAACAAAAAACGGTATGAAAATGAAAAATCGGCGTACGGAAAAGACCGTGCGCCGTAGTTTTATCTATATGAGAAAAGCAAGTAAAAACGCCGTAAAACAGCGTAAACAAAGGAAAAAAGCACCGAAAATTCGGTGCTTTTTTTGGCAGGGGCAGAAGGACTTGAACCCTCGGCACGCGGTTTTGGAGACCGCTGCTCTACCAACTGAGCTATACCCCTATGTATTGACCTCTAATAATATAACAGATTATTATAAAAAAAGCAAGTGTTTTTTTATTTTTATTTATCATAAAAATAAAAAGCCGCCTAAGCGACTTTTTTTGGTGGGCCAACAGGGACTCGAACCCCGGACCGACCGGTTATGAGCCGGTGGCTCTAACCAACTGAGCTATTGGCCCATAGCTGTCAGTTGCGACTGATATATAATATCATTATTTGTGCAATAAGTCAATACCTTTTGTTACATAAATAATACAGAAGAAGCTATCAAATATTGTCCTGCATAATACAGAAAATGATTGATAAAGAGATAAAAGCTTCCATCCTTTCCTCTACCGAAGAATGTTGAAGAAAGTACAGCATCGGACAAAGTGAAGCATATTGCGCCAATGGTAAGGAGCACATATTTCTTTTCAAATCCGCTTGTTATTGCTGCAATAATCGAAAGAACCATTGTAATGCTCAGGAAAATAACATAAATAAACACAATTTTTCTGTATGCACCGAAATGGACCTTTGTAATTTTCGCAGACCAGTTATTGCCGAATGAAATCAAGATTGAAATACCGACAGCAAGAAGAACAAGCCACCATTTCATCTTTGTTTGAAAAACAATAGCTGCCGAATAAAAGATATGCCCAACAAGAAAGAAAATAAATCCGCCACGCAAATATACGCTTTCATCCTGTTTATAAAGCCCCTTTAAATCAAGCAGAATATCCCCTACAAGACCAAGCGCACCGCCGAAAATTATCAGCGAACCGTATGTATATCCGTCAGGATTTGAAATAAGTGCAAACACCGCCGTGAGCAAATAGCACAAACTTGAAATTGATTTTAATATTAAATTTTGTAAACTAAAGCCTTTTCGCCTTAAAACACAAAATATAAATGACATTATTAAACCAAAAGGCAAAACAATATAATAAGCCATAATGCACCCCTAAACATAACTTTAATTAAAGTATACTACACACTCGCATATTTGTAAACCGAAAGATTTTTTCATAATTAGACAAAAGCTGCAATATGACAAATCAACTTTATCATTTTTTACGCGCAATTGCCCTTAATCTGCGATAATCGGCAAAGCTCATCAAATCACATATTCCATTTGAATTACATCAACACCGTTACTCTTTGTAAATCTTTTAGTTTCTTTAAATCCGATATTTTGATAGACATTAAATGCTTTGATATTGCTAATCCTCACATTTAACACTACGCTTTTATAACCTAAATCTTTAGCAAAGCGAATAATTTCCTTTATTGAAAAAGTTCCGTAGCCCTTATTTCTGTACTTTTCGGCAGCGATAAAAACTCCCAATTTCACAGTATTTACATCAACTTTTTCTAACCAAATACCGCCTATATTCTTATTGTCAACATTAATATAGCACCATTTTATTTTGGTATCAAAATCAGGATAAATTCTTGATAAATAAGACGATAAATTATCAAAATAATTTTCAAACTGTTTGTAACTTATTAGGTTATCATTTGTTATATCAATTAAAATCATTGATTTACTTTGCCCACGATTTATTAGGCAACTGCTCATTAGGTATACCTCTTTTGATTCCATACTGTCTTACTTCTTCATATTGTTCAGGAAAATCTCGATTTACTTTGAAAATTTTATCGTTAAAAATTATATAATGATAATCTTCACATTTCAAATCGCAATACCAAATCGGAGCCTCAACCATTGAAGTTTGAAGTTTTGGTAAAACATAACCGAGTTTGCTTTCATCCACTTCAACAATCCAAATTATCCCGTCATCATTGATTTCTTCAAGAATATTAAATTCATTAACTATTGATTTATCTTTTAAACTTTCCTCAATTATACAACCGCTATATTTCATATTTTTCAACTCATTTAAAGCATTAATTACTTGCTTTTGCTCCGCTTTCTTTAAATTTGGTTATTTTCTTATCTAAATCAATTTCATACTCAATGCCCAAGGGCAACACTCCGGTTCTGCAAGCATGACCGATATTCACATTATAAATTATACCTAAATCTTCACAATTGAACTCTTTTATAATCTTTTGATAAACATTTTTATATTCTTCATAATAAGTTTCATCAAGCGGTTTGCCAACAATAATGCCGTTAATTAATTGCAATATTCCCTGCGCACCGAGATTTCTTAAATAGTATAAAAGTAAATCAGGCTTTGGCTTTTCTTCACTTGTTTCAACCAACAAAATTTTATTTTTCCACTCTTCCGCTTTAGGCCAAATTTCTGTGCCTACAATCATAGGAAAAACATCAATACATCCACCGATAAGTTCACCGCAAATAACTCCCGAACCATTAAGAACTTCATACCCATGCTTTTCCTTACGCATTTTCAAAGAATGCTTAATATTCTTCTCTTTCCATTCAACAAAATCACTTGACCAGTATTCAGCAGACTTAACTTCATATCCGCTTGTATCTTTAAATAAAATATTCTCTACAGCCTTTTTCGTATAGTCAAACATTTTTACATATTCACCAAACTCGCACATAACAGAAGGTCCGTAATATGATACCAATCCGGCTTTTCTCATCATAAAATGATTAACTGTAGTATCGGAATATCCCATAAAAATTTTTGGATTATTTCTAATTAGATCATAATCAATATACGGAAGCAATCTTACAGAATCACTGCCGCCAATAGCACAGAAGATGCCCTTAATCGTTTCATCTTTAAATGCATCCATCAAATCTTTTGCTCTTAATTCGGGATGATTATATACAAATTTACTGCCCTTTAAAGCATTAGGCATAGCAACAACTTCAAGACCAAAATCGTTTTCAAGTCTGTCTTTTGCAATATAATATTTATGTATTAAATTTTCATCTCCCAATCCGCCCCATGACAGACTGACAACAGCAATTTTATCGCCTTTTTGCAAAGCATTAGGTTTTAACATTTTATCACCTGCCTAAAACTCAAAATCATCATCAATAATTTTCTCATCATCGGATGATTTATCATCTTCATCTTTTTTCTGTTCTTTCTTATTGGAAGCCTTACCGATTGCAAAACCCGTAAGCAACAAACCGAAAACGCCCAATGCTATTCCAACAGCAGTTGTTATTTTGATTTTTGTTGAATACGACATATCCTTTTCGTAAGTATGCCACACTAGTTCAGTTGTGCCCTGTTCTTGCAAATAAGTAGTTCGAGCTGTTGTTCCGGTAGGCGAAAACTTTGTTTCATTTTCTGATTTTGCAGTTGTATGATATTTATTTTTTCCAACAAACTTAGTCGAAGTTTCTTTTTTAGTCTTAGATTTTGAATTCTTTTTTGTTTTAGTTTCGGCAATTACAACCGTAACCTCACCGACATTATCAAATCTTTGTGTTGTTCGGGGAGAAATAGTTGCCTTAATCTTAGTTGTTGTAGGCTTTTTAGTTGTTGTTATTTCACTTAACAAAATTCCGTCAATTAAGTCATATTTCATACTGTCAACAGACAATGCGATGTTGATTTTATTTACGCTTGCCTTTGTTTTGACATCCAATGCTACAATGTATGTACCTGAGCCGACATTCTTAGAAGAATTAAAATTACTTTTTGCAGCAAAAAGTTTACTGTAATCATTGTTGCTATGTAATCCTGACTTGTCAACATAAAAAGAATACCGTTGATTATCGGCAAAGACTTCAAAACATACACGCACATCACTTTCTTTTGTAATGTTAAAATTATTTGCTAAAACCTGAAAATACGCTGTACTGTTATTTTCATCGACAAGATAACTAACAGAACAATCCATAAAGTGTCCTTTTCTTTCGCAACTGACGGTTTTGGTTACTGCATCATTGCTATCAACCCACGAAGTATCATCTAAATAATCAGAATTATAAGCAAAAGCATTTATACTAAACGAAAGTGAAAATATTATTAAGCACATTGCGAAAATAATAAAATGCCTAAACCTTTTAAATATATTCAACAGTTAATCACCTAATTTCAAATTCAAAATCCAACTATAATTTATCGTACTACACTGACAAATTAAAGTCAATTATAACATAAAAAATATGTCGAAAAAAAGATGTGAATAATTTTCACATAAAGAAAGAATGTCTGCAAAAAGGCAACGGAAACATAAAAAAGCCACTCAAAAAAGTGGTTTGTATTAAATGTCGGCGTCTCGTCAAAACATATTCCGTATAGAACAAAACATAGTTTTGTAAATATACTGCATATGTTTTTCCTCTCACAACAAGCGCAGGCTGCTTGTTGTGTAATCCAATTCAAGCATAAAGGTAACGAAAACATTAAAAAAAGAACCATCCAAAAGAATGGTTCTTTTTTATGTCGGCGTCGACCTATTTTCACAGGAGGCTGCCCTCCAACTATTTTC
>OIZF01000050.1_pt1 | contig 77158 bp, 50 predicted proteins | sample 1588471 | NCBI WGS metagenome assembly OIZF01 (sample SAMN03283279) | human gut metagenome | biome: human-associated habitat; material: feces | host: Homo sapiens | place: Peru | collected 2012
ATGCTTCCGTTACTGAGGTTCGTGACAGTCATTTGTCATTCACGAAGGAATAACTACAACAAAGGGGAATAATGACAAATTACATGTCTGAGACTATTAGGTTAGCGTTAAAATAGGATGTTATCAGAAGAAAAGTTCATCCCATAGCCTTTGTAAAACAAAGACATTTTGCCACAGATAAAGTTTCTGATTTCTCGAAATACGACAGAGGGTGTACCAGAACTTTTAGTTTTGATACACCCTCTTAATGTAGAAAAGGACTATTACTTTTTGAATGTTACAGTCCTTGAAGAACCGTCCTCAAATGTCGTTTTGCATACAAGTTCATTTCCGATTAAACTGTAATCACCCGACAACAAACTTGTTTGGGTTTGTAAATTCCACTTTCCTGTAGAACTGTTATATTTCCAAGAGCCTTCCCCAACTTCTGTTTCATTGGTTTTGCTATTATGGTCAGTATAGGCTAATTTCCCATTTTTATTAACCTCCATAACAATCGTTTCTGTTATTCCCGAATATTTCCAGTAATAACTTGCTTTCCAAGTGCCAACTATCTTATATTTCGTGTCATCAACAGAAGGTTTGTTGGGTTGTGACTGAGTATAATTGAAAGTATAGGTAGAACCCTCTTCATCGGTCAGTACAAGAGTTTTCTTTGCTTTTGACGACTTGATTATGTAAGTCCAAACTTCTGTTTCGTCACCGAAAGTCAACGTCATTATAAGTTTGTTGCCTTTCACGACATAAGTTCCCTCACCAAAGTCGTAAGAAGAATCTTCGTTACTGTCGTCATTGGGCTCTACTACCTCTGTGTAATTACATGTTCCATCAGCAAAGAGTCCCAATTCCTCTAAGTACTGACCGTTATCTTCATATCGAATCCAATATCCAACAAGACTTTCGCTGCTTGACGAATCATCGTTGTTGCTTTCATTATCGGAACTACACCCTGTAAATAATGCCCCTACAATAGTAAAGAGAAACATCAAGGAGAATAACTTAATTTTCATCACAGTTTAGTACACTTGATTCGTGTCGTGCGCAACCTCTTTAAGTAAATAATTATAAATCAATTACACCTCTAACCGTATATCCATAGAATTTACGGTCAAAGACAATATCATTGCTTCCTGCTTTATTGATTCTTAAACCATACGCTTCTGATTTTCCATACGTGTTACTGCTCAATAGCCAAGGACAGCCAGACCATCCTGTACCATCCTTATATTTATAGCCAGCACCTGGTAAAAAGATGCTCTTGCCAGATGGTCCAGTGACAATGATTCCTTTTACATTGTTGTATGTACCTGCTGTAAAGTCGCAATTGTTGGCAAGCGATGTCAACTCTGCTCTTGTTGGCATACGCCAATGGCTTCCCATCTTTTTGCGTGCCACATCGTATGATGTACCAGATATATTACTATATGGTGTACGGAAGGCATCTGTATCAAGATACCCAGACGAACTTCCTGTATAAAGACTGTAATACCACCAATTATAAGTGGTATGCTCTGTAGTTTCAGCCCACATATAATATCCGCCAAATTCATCTGGAGTCTTTGCTCCTACATTTGCCGTCGCCCAACCTATACCAACTCCGAGGTCAACATAATCATGTCCATCAATAGAACCCGATGGCGAAAAATCGTATTCGTCATTATCCTCATCAGTAGAATTGATTGCGCTCCAAGCTACAGAGGCATAGTTGTAATTTGTGCCAGCAAGCGTCTTTCCGTATGCCAATGTTGATTTATCAGACGACACAGAAACAAAATCATTATCGTTGCTTGCGATTTCTGTATACCCATTTGCCCATTTATCCATTATGTCTTTCACATTGGCAATATTGGCTTGTGTCATACTTGCACATACTAGGCTATTGTTTTTGAAGAAGTAGTCCACAACGACTGTTTTAGCCTTGTTTGTAAACCGCAAGAGGGTGTCATTCTCAACATCGTTTACCAAACTTTTTTGCTTGGTTTTAATTTCTGACATACTTTTTCCCCACTCTAATATAGGGTGGATATTTGTTGGCTCGGATGGTTCTTCTGGGTTAATTATCTGAGAATCATCATTAACGGCATCATTGCTTGTAGAGCAAGAGCTTATGGTGAAAGAAATTGTAAAGAGGGCAAATAATAAGAAGTACTTATTTATTTTGCTCACGATATTATTATAGCTCATAATCACTTGATTTATTTTACAAATTCAGTTTCTGCGATTTCAACAGCATCGGCAGCTCTGGTTATAGCGGATTTCATTCCTTGTATATAATCCTTATCAGATACGACAACAACAGAACATTGTCCCATCAGTCCTTCTGAAGTCTTTACTTTTATCTTGGCGATGCCTTGTTTTTTCGCAGTTATTTTCCCATTGTCAACAGACGCAACTGCATACATGCCACTCGACCATTTGAATAAGGTGTTAGCTTTGGATGGTGTAAGCTTTACAAACAGTCTTTTTGATTCTGATGGCTTCATAAGCAAGATTGGCTGTACATTTAAACTCTGTGGCGCAGTCCATGTTGGATCATAGACGGAAACCTTGCAATAAGACGAAATTGTTTCATCGTTATTTTTATAAAAATACAGGTTTACCCTTTCTTCACCAGCAGCTCTTGCCCATCCTTCAAGATATTTTTCGTCTGTATGATTTACAATTCCGTTGAAGTATGTTCCCGGCTTGCATGAAGTATAAATTTTAGCACTACTGCCTTTCGGCAAGAACGAATATGGTATTCTTAGCTTTTCTCCTATTGCAACCTTCAATTCTGGCTCAACGACAATTTCGGTTGGCTTAGTTGAGACGCTGCCACTTCCATTTCCACTGCTTTTATATCTTACATAGAAATTTTTAGTGTAAGTTATAGCTCTCGTGAATCCTTTTTCATCCACATATTTCTGTACATACAGCAATTCCACTGTCGCATATTCATCAAAAGATTTAACAGCTTTAATTGTTGCGGAAGTAGTAGACTTGTCTACAAATGCAATGGCTGAATTTGAACAAGCCCAAATAGCTTTGTCTACGTACCCAGGACTTACATTAGGTACGCTAAGAGACACCGTTTCGTTTTCTCCAACGTATACGCTTTGTGCAATAGCTTTTCCGTTAAGCAAAAAACCTATAAAAAGGAGAAACAAAACAACAAATAATTTATTGTGTTTCATACAAATTATACACTCTTTCGTGTCGTGTGCAACTTTTAATTATTGATTAAGGAATGTTGGAACTCTGTTGAGATACATATCTATGTTAAAGATTTCTGTTGGTGCGTCATGACCATAAAAATGTAAAATAAGGTGGTCGTCTGAAATACTCTTTACCGTAAAATCTCCATCCAAGAATCTTCCGTTGTCTACTTTGTAAATTACAATCTTTGAGCCGTCAAAATCATAATTCATCAATTGAGGACTTTTCTCACGGTTGTCTAATATCACACCATTATACCCTTTGTGATTTTGCAGTTCTGTTTTTGAAAAATATAAATAATGGAAGGTAAAAGAACCGTCATTAATATCCAATACCTTGCCATTCTCTTTAGTTAAGGTGCCAGTACATTTTGAAAATTCCCAATAGCCATAAATGCTGTTTCCTGGTTCTACATACTTTTCCATGGTTGCGTATGCCCCCTCATTACCCCATGGACTAAAGCCTATTTTATTCTCTTGAATGTCCTCAACTACCAAGTTGTTTGGCCCCATCCAAAGTGAAGGCATCTGCATCCATATTTTATTACCGTCAACAGACCATGAACCTGTGTATGTGTCATCGTATTTAAAAATGCCATAACCAGTATTATCTACATAGTGCTTTGCTTCCACTCTCTTATTGGCTGTAAATGTAAGAATGTCTGCTCCCAATTTCTCTGTGTCAAAACATGACATGTTTTTCACTGCCCATGTACCGACTATGCTGTTTGATATGTTTCCTTTCTTGCTGTCATCATCATTACTTGAGCAAGCACAAAATACAAGCAGTAGAGCAGTAATCGCAATACTATAAAATGTTTTTTTTCTCATTTTCCTTGTTTGCACTTAGTTCGTGTCGTGCACAACTTCTATTAAAAATGCTGTTATTTCTCGTAATATGTTTTGTTTCCTATATGTAACGAAGAGCCATCACATGAATATTGGTATTTTCTACCGTCAATGTAAAGATATTTATTGTCAATGGTGTACCATTTTATATTATCTTCTTCATTCACCCAATCAATATCACTCTCGTAAGAACCATGAATACCTGTTCCGTCAGAATAGAAAGAGTAGTAGTCATGTACATATTTCTTTCCATCGTTTGCTACCCACTCTCCATACAAAGAAGCATCGTGCTCTTTGGTTGACGAGTCTTCGTCATCGTCGGAGCTACAGCTTACAAGCATAGTACCGATGATAGCTAATACAAACATTAGTGAAAACACAAATATTTTCTTCATAGAATATATACACTTGTTCGTGTCGTGTGCAACTTCTGAATTAATAATTTGTTATGACTTTCGTCGTTCCTGTTGTAGTTGTTCCACCTTTACCTGTAGCAACACACTTAACGTAGTATGTTGTTCCTTTCGTCAGACCAGATATATTTGCAGTTATAAGGACTCCAGCAACCGTTGCCGTAACAGACTTGGTTGGGTTGGAACTTGTTCCATAATATACCTTGGCAGAAGTAACCTTTGCCTTGTCCTTGTTATATATCTTATATACGACTTTCAACTTGGTTTGATAGGCTGTGAAGTCGTTAAAGGCTATGTCTGGCTTCTCGTATGAAGTAGAACCTCCTGTGCTGCCTCCACTTGTATTATCATTGCCCTTACCGTTATCTTCATCCCAATCATAGTCCGTTACAGCTCTTACTGACAAACCATTACATCTTAGGCTTTCACTTATATTCGCATAAGAGTCTCCGTCTGTGGTTATTTTAAGGCATTTGGAATTTATTTCATCAACCAAAGTAGAAGTCCAATAGCTTCCCCAATCAGATTGTCTGACTGTTGTTGTAAATCTATAACCACAAAAAGGAAGAAATATAATACCACCATTCAAACCTTTAAACTGAAGTCCATTTACTCCATTAACAACCTTGTGCGTATAATAGCACTTTGAAATAAGCTCACGCATTTCTTTTTCGGTAGGCATACGCCATTTTTTTCCCCAGTTGTTGTATGCAATATCATATTTTGTATTCTTAATATCTATAGGTGGGTTTGAGTTTGGATAAAGACTCGAATTTGGAGATGTTTTCTTCCCCGTAGGGTCTCCCCACCCATAATAGCCTCCAAAGTACTCGGACTTTGTCGTTCCGACGTTACAAGTTGCCCATTTTACACTTAGACCCAAGTCAACAGCTTCATGTCCATCAACAAACCCTGAGAGTTTCTTACTGCTATTTGAATTATTTCCATCTGGAGAATAATTCTCTTCTTCGTTATCATCACCACTGCTGCAAGATATGAACATTGGTGTTGTTGCTGTAATGGCGAAAAACATTAACAGCATTGCCATTTTGCTTAATTTCGTCATGATCTTCTGTTTTATGTTATACACGATTAATGCTTCAATTGCTATAAAAGTAACCATTGAGCAGAATATTATTTGCAAAAACTACACTTGCCACTTCCTTTGCAGTTTCCACATTTAATGTTGCCTACACCTCCGCCATGATCATGTATTTCTCCCATGTCAGAGTGTTGCCAACCAGAACCATTGCAAGTTTGACAGATATGAGTATCACGACATTGAGAGCAAGCATAGCCAGATGATGTCCTTTTACTGGAAGAACTTCCGCTTATTCCCAATTCTCTGTCATACAAGCCACTGTTTGCTTTTTGCACAGTGCTGTATGCGTTTGCTTTGGTCTGCATATAGCTGTTATATGCTGCTTGCACTTCTTCCGCTGATGGGTCTTTGCCATGCAACTGCCGATAAGTAGAAGCGAATCCACTTTTCACTTGGATTTCTTCTTGTTTCCATTGTTGCTCCACCTGCATCATGGAATAGTTGGCAAGTTGAGAAAGGCTTGTGTTGACATAGTTTGTGAACTCTGCATCACTCATGCTTTCCAAATTTGTTCCTTGTGGCAGCGACGGATAGTTGTAAGCCTGTCCTGCATTAGCTTGGCTTGCAGCCAAATATGCAGTACCCACTTCTGCCGCTACATGAAAGAAATTGCTAAAGAAGTTGGCTGTCCGCTGATTTCGTGCCTCGCGCTGTTCTTCCGCACTGGCTTTCAGACTACGACTTTGTTCACGCAACCCCTCAGGGCAGTCGTCAATGCTGATTACTTTCGCGAAACCGTCAACGGCGGAACTCCATTTCTTGCGGTTGTAGTCGCACATGGCTTTTCCGAAATAGGCTTCCTCGCATGGCAACAATTTACCATGATTGCGTATCGTGGACTCAAACAACTTATCGGCTTTGCGATAGTCGCCAGAGTTGAAGATGCGCGATGCCTCGTTGTATTCCTGGAAATACCCGGCAATGTCTTTAAGAATATCCTCCCCATCCTCTTCCGTGCGCAGCCACATATACTTTTTGTCAACAGGCACAAAGATTTCCATCCCTGTATAGAAAGTATCCATTCCGAGATTTACAGTCTTCAGCATATCTGTTGTAAGTCTGTAACTGTCTGCCATGGTTTCTATCGTTTCGCCACGCTGCACGATATGGCGCAAGTTCACAATGTCTTGCCCATAACCATCCATCGGACTGAGAATAAACAGCATTACAAGCATTGCCATTATGATATTGTATCTTCTCATAAGCATAATTCCGAATTTAGTATATGACATTCTTTATCTTTGCTTTGCTCATGTTGAAGACAGGGGCTTTTGCAGTATTGGCTTTCTTGTAGGAAACCATAGTTGCAGTGTCGCTACAAATCCATACTTTCATTCGCAAACCTTTCTTTGTTACGATTGTCGCTTTCTTTGGATTTGTTGCAGATGCTGCCGCTTCTACTGTTGCCGCCTTTATGGAGTCAGCCGTTTCTGCTTCTTTCTGCGCTTTAAGCATTGCTTCCTCTTCCTCACGCTTTCGCTGTTGCTGTTCCTCAACGGCAAGGTTAGTCAAAATGTCGCGCGTACCATCGGGGTAGCGAATCATAAACACCTCCGATTTTGAAGAAAATATCGGACTGCCTTTGCCTTTTTTGCTTGTCCTGAATGAAACGACATTCGCATCCATAGTGAGGTTATAGGCCGGAACTTCTCTACCGTCCTTGTAATACACAACGATGGCATCTTTCGGGATTTGCGTATGCTCTGAAGTGGTAAGTATTCGCTCGCCGTGACTGTTGAACACCACATTGCCGCGAGTCTTGAACTTCAGCATGAACACTTTAGTGTTCTCAACATATTCTTCAGTCGCTTTCTTGTTGTCCGACTCTTTAAAGAGCGTCTTGTCGTTGTTGGTCTGGATTATCTTGACGGACTTCACACGACCGTCACGGTAGATGATGGCATCCTGGGCGGAAGCATTTATTGCCATTGGCAGCAATAAGGCATATATTATTCCTCTCATCTATAAAAATTCTATATGTGAAGGGCAAAGTAAGCAGCAATAGCTCTTTTGCTACCTCCTTCATTTGTTTTTGTCAGCAAATACCAGTATTCTGCTCCCAATTCAAAAGACCACAGATTAACACGTGCTCCGATATTCCAAAATGGAGTGAAATATTTCACATTCTTCATGTCTTTCAATTTCGTTTTGTTCCATTTTTCTGAGGTACTGGTCCTATATTGAGAATTACCAGCAACAACACATGTAACTACAGGACCAGTATAGGCGTCAATGTTCACGTTTTTTGTAATCGGCATTCTGTACCCAATACTTAATGGCACCATTACATAGTGATATTGGCTCTTGTACTGTTGGTATCTTATACCGTCTTCATCTTGATTTCTGTCGGAATTGCAGCTACCTTGTGCCATATATCCCAATCCAAAGCCAGCAAAAATATTCGGATTGAATACATATTCACCCTCTAAAACAAAAGAAAGATTGTAGCTGCTTCTGTAATGTCCGCGTGAAGACTTTTCCATTTCTGTAGGGAATAGATAAGATGCCTTTACCCTTGCAAACTGAAGACCTAATGTGGTTTCGTTGTCATAGGATTTCTTTGTAGTAGAAGACTGCGGAACATAAGAAGTATTTTCATTAGACGAAATTCCACTTGTCGTAGTTTTCTCTGTTCTTGTTTCATTCTTAGGCGAGGTGCTTGCCGGTATATTTAGTTTCATGCCCACATAGATAATGCCATCTGCATTAGGGTTTGCCTTGTTGATATCTGCAACACTTACTTTGTAATAATCGGCAATACTCTCGATTGTCTCGCCACGCTGAACAATGTGGGTAATGGTTTGGCTTTGTGCCATTGCTAACACACATACAGTGCAAAGAAGCACTGAAAGGAAAAATCTCTTAATCATAGTCTTTAGTTTTTTTATTAGAGTTGTATAATAAGGTAATTGCTAACACTCCAGAATAATGTTGGGTTAGTTATGACAAGCGTACAATTGCCGTCTCCGCTCTCCTCAAAATGGAAAGAGCGGTTGCTTGGCTGTGGTGTAAGAATCTTTGGATTGTTTGAATGTAACTGTATCTCACGGAACTTGCGAATGTCAACAGCATTGAACTTGCTTTTGTCAACATTTTCATAGCTTACTTTCTTCTTTTGTAAGAAACCACCTTTCAACAAACCAGCAGCCGAAAGTTGCTTCTTAGTACCAATCTTCACATAGCACTCGTTGATAACCTCGTCTTGTTTTGACAAAGCCGTTGTCAGAACCTTTGTTTTCTGTTCTGCATTGCTTGCCCTTGTACGCATATCAGACAAAGAAGCACGGAGTTGTGTAATGTCTTTCTTTGAGTTGTTCAGGTCGGCGCGTAATGATTGTATAACTTTGTCTTTTTCCGCCAACTGTTGGTTGAGGAACTCCACGACCTTTTGCAGACGCTCCACACCTTGTGATGATTTCTTGTGTGCCAAAGAGTCTTGAAGCATTTGTATCTTTTGCCTTTGACGAGCCAATATTTCTGCCATGCCCTTTAGATTGGCTGCTATCTGTTGGCGGTCGAGCATAACGCCGTCACGCCCCTTGTTAGTAAACAAAATGTGCTCTTGAATGGCTATGCTGTCAAGTCCTGTTGCAATGGTTGCAATCACGCCGTTTAGCTCATCGAGTTGTTGTGTCTTGGCTTTGTTTTCCTGCATGATGGAGTCTCGCTCTACCATATACTTGCTCATGTCAACCTTTTCGTTCTTGCATGAAAAGACCGACAACAGCACAAACAAAGCAAAAATGCTTTTGAAAAATTTCATTTCGTCAGGTTATAAAAAAAGGCGTAGAACCGTTCGTGGCTTGTCTGAAATCCCGGTTACCGCCAAGTGACCGCTTACAATGACAAGCACAGAACGGCTCACGCCATAGAGCGTGAACCTTCCGTCTGCTTGTTCTCATTGTAAGTTGAATATTGGCGGTATTCGGATTCAGAGAACAAGAGCTAAAAGCTCAATATCTAAAAGTCTTTGAACGGAAACGCTTAGTGAAAAATTTTGAGGCTTCCCTCAGTTTTTATTCTCCATTTTAGGACGGTCATTCTCTGAATGTCCAATCCTTAGCGTTTCATTCTTGTGTAATGTCTGTTTCTTACTTATCTACATTTAGTTTAACATTCCGTGAGCTATTGCAATCAAAAGATGGTTTATCATAAGTTTATGACGCACCATTTCATTGATTTTGGGTACAAAAATAACTAAAAACCTTGTCAATAACGAATTTTATATTATTTTTTAACGCATAATTTTGATTTATCCTATCATTATGGGCTGTTACGACCTGTAATCATTCCATTAACAACCGAAATTCGTCTATTTCAACAGGTTTCTGCCTCCAGTATCTTCAAGAATCTTCATCTGTTGGATGGCAATCTGATTTAGCTTGATAAGACGCTCAGATTGTGACATCCCATCATTGATAAATACTGCGTTAAGGTTCTCCATATTTGAGAGGCAAATAAGCTCGTTGATGCTTGCGTAATCACGAATATTGCCTTTCTTGTCGGGATTTTGCTCACGCCATTGTCTTGCCGTCATACCAAACATTGCCATGTTGAGGACATCGGCTTCATCGGCATACTTCATGGCAGCTTGCTCACGGGTCACCTCTGCAGGAATGAGATTCGCCTTGATAGCATCCGTGTGGATGCGATAGTTTATCTTAGAAAGTTCTCGCTTGGCAGACCATGCCAACTGTTTTTGCTCATCTGCTTTGAGGCGTTGGAATTCACGAACGAGATATAGCTTAAACTCTACAGAAACCCATGACGCAAATTCAAATGCAATATCAGATATAGCATAAGTTCCGCCATATCGTCCAGACACAGCCTTTATCCCAATAGCACGAGTTGATTCTACCCATTTTGTCGGCGACATCGTGAAAGCATTCAATCCTGCTTCCTTTCTAAACCCCTCGAATTCGATGGGGTTGAAATTTGTATTGTATAAACTTTCCCATATACCAAGGAATTCTATCGTGTTGCGATTCCGCATCCAATTTCCTATCACGCCATTAGGATCCTCACCATTTTTCTGTTTGGCGATGTCGGTTATGCAGATATAATCAATTCCATCCTTATTGATAGTCTTGATGGTTCGGTCTTTGACTATGATTTTTGCCATAATATTATACTTCTAATTGTATTGTCTGTACCATATGATTAGCTCGTAATATATCTAAAATCGGATATTATGCCACTACTTTGACTGAATATGTTTCAAGTGACTTATGATTAGTCAAGTACGATTTTTCTTGCAAGCAGACATGTTCCTATTATTCCACCACGTTCATTAAGTTTGGATAGACACAAACGTGTGTCACGATTTACTATGCTGAGTGAGTATTTCCTAACAGAAGCACTTACTGCTTGTAGAAGAAACTCTCCTGCGCGTGATAGTACGCCTCCAATAACTACCAACTCTGGGTTGAATAGGTTGATGAGGTTTGCTACGCTTTCGCCAAGGCGCAAACCGACATGCTCTACAACATCAATACAAAGAGGGTCTTCATCGTTTATTGCATCTATAATGCTTTCCAGAGAGTATATGTCTCCTGTATGATTAGTAAGAAATGATGATTCACCTTCTTCGATACGGTTGCGCACTATACGTTGCAATGCACTTCCTGAAGCTTCTGTCTCTAGACATCCTTTTTTGCCACAGTGGCATAATATATCGTTATCGAACATATGGGTATGACCAAATTCACCCGCAAAACCTGACTTGCCACGGTATAATTCGCCATCAATAATAATTCCCAAACCAAGTCCCCAACTGGCATTAATGAATAATACATCGCGTTCGCCTCTTACCACACCTTTAATATATTCGCCGTAGGCAAAGGCGCGAGTGTCGTTTTCAATGTCTACTTGATACCCAAGGCGGTCTGATAATAATCTGGTTAATGGTTGCTCCGAAAAGTTGTAAATCGTATGACTGTAGCCACTTGACGAGTTTACGCGTCCTGAGATACAGAACATGACTTCTTGTATTCGGCTCTTGTCAATTTCTGATTTGTCTATGAATTGTTTAACAAGTCTACATAATTCGTCAACCGACTCCATTGTATTCTCTGTATGGCAAGGTACGTTGTCGTCAAGTTCAACGAGGTCGCCACGGAAATTCATTAGTCCGAGGTTTATGAAACCAACCTTTATCTCTACTCCTACAAAGAATCCAGAGTCGGGATTGAGTCCATACAGTATAGGTCGTCGACCTTCATTTGTTTCTTGCTTGCCATATTCTTCTATATAGCCCACCTCTAATAGTTCGCTCACAGCTTTGGTTACTGTGGGTATACTAAGCGAGATATCTTTGGCAAGCTCTTGGATTGTGGAGTTACCATTAGTAACAAAGTACTTTATTATGTCTTTTTTGAATGTGGCGTTCTTGCCTTCGCCACCTAGATTAAATATATTTGGCATAGAGGTTGACTATATAATATAATAAGGTAAGGTTTTTTGGATTCTATTCTATTTGTCTTATTGGGTTGCGTTGCCACTTGGGCTAAGCAAGACAAAGATAGTAATTATTATGCAATTAACCAAACTTTCAACGTGAATTATTATTTGATATATCTATTTTGAAGGTATTTCTTAATGGTTTTATGTTAAATTCGATATTAATTAGCAATAATAATGAAATATCTTTGAAAAATGCTTGGTAGTTATTAAAATAATTTATAAATTTGCCGACGTAAAACCAAATCATTTTAATAACTTAAACTATATGGAAAAGATTAAAGGACTGATTGACGCACCGTTTACTCCTTTTTATGAGAACGGCGAGGTAAATCTCGAGCCAATCGAGCGTTATGCAAACATGCTTGTAAAGAATGGTCTTAAGGGTGTATTCATCAACGGATCATCTGGTGAGGGTTATATGCTTACAGAAGAAGAGCGCATGACTTTGGCAGAGCGTTGGGTTAGCGTTGCTCCAGAAGGCTTCAAGGTTTTGGTTCATGTAGGTAGCTGCTGTGTTAAGTCAAGCCGTAAGCTTGCCGAGCATGCTCAGAAGATAGGCGCATTTGCTATTGGTGCTATGGCTCCTCCATTCCCTAAGGTAGGACGTGTAGAAGAGCTTGTTAAGTATTGCGAGGAAATTGCTGCTGGTGCTCCTGATCTTCCTTTCTACTTCTACCATATTCCTGCATTCAATGGTGCTTACCTTTCAATGGTTGACTTCCTTAAGGCTGTTGATGGTCGCATTCCTAACTTTGCCGGTATCAAGTATACTTACGAGAGCTTGTACGAGTACAATCAGTGTCGTCTTTATGCTAATGGCAAGTTTGATATGCTTCACGGACAGGACGAAACAATTCTTCCTTGCCTTGCAATGGGTGGAGCACAAGGTGGTATCGGTGGTACAACAAACTACAATGGACGTTGTCTTACTGGCATCCTCGATGCTTGGAAAGAAGGTGATATTGAGAAGGCACGCGAACTTCAGAACTTTGCACAGGACGTAATCAATGTTATCTGTCACTTCCGTGGCAATATTGTTGGTGGTAAGCGTATCATGAAGCTTATCGGTCTTGACCTTGGCAAGAACCGCACTCCGTTTAACAATATGACAGATGAGGAAGAGGCTCGTATGAAGAAGGAACTCGAGGATATCGACTTCTTCAACAAGTGCAATATCTTTTAGTTTTCATTAAGCTAATAAGAGGTACGACCGGAGAGTCGTACCTCTCCACAATAATAGTATACAAATGATGGATACAAACAAATACTTAGGCTACTGGGCAGAGTGCTACCGCGAAGACTTTGTTCAGAACATTATGCCTTTCTGGATGAAGTATGGTCTTGACCGTGAGAATGGTGGTGTATATACATGCGTTGCTCGTGATGGCGAATTAATGGATACCACAAAGTCTGTATGGTTTCAGGGCCGTTTTGCCTATATCTGCTGCTTTGCTTACAATAATATAGAGCGACGTCAGGAATGGCTTGATGCAGCAAAGTCGACTATAGACTTTATAGAAGCACATTGTTTCGACACCGATCGTCATATGTTCTTTGAGGTAGCAGCCGATGGAACACCTCTTCGCAAGCGTCGTTATGTGTTCAGTGAGAGTTTTGCAGCAATAGCAATGGCAGAGTATTGCAAGGCTACTGGCGACCGTCAGTATGCAGATAAGGCAATGCAGATATTCAGAGATATGCGTCATCGCCTTACTACTCCAGGACTTCTTGAGCCTAAATATCTGCCTACAGTTGAATCTATAGGTCACAGTATAACAATGATTCTCATAAATGTGGCCAACGTTTTGAAGCAGGTTATAGACGATCCTGAACTTGATGAGCAGACCAACATCTCTCTTGAGTCGCTTACAAAGAACTTCCTTCATCCAGAGTTTAAGGCCTTGCTTGAGACTGTAGGACCTAATGGTGAGTTTATTGATACCATTAATGGTCGTCTTATCAATCCTGGTCATTGCATAGAGACCTCTTGGTTCCTTATGGAAGTAGCAGAGCGTCGTGGTGACAAGGAATTGTTGAAGTTTGCTTTGCAAGTACTTGACTGGTCTTGGGACTGGGGTTGGGATAAGGAGTTTGGTGGTATCATCAACTTCCGCGACTGTAAGGGTTATCCTCAGCAAGACTATTCACAGGATATGAAGTTTTGGTGGCCCCAGTGTGAGACAATTATTGCAAATCTTTATGCATATAAGCTAACTGGAGACGAGAAGTACTTGGAGCGTCACCGCATTATAAGTGAGTGGACCTACGCACACTTCCCAGATCATGAGTACGGCGAATGGTATGGCTATCTGCACCGTGATGGTTCAGTGGCACAGCCAGCAAAGGGTAATATCTTCAAGGGACCATTCCATGTTCCTCGTATGATGATTCGCTCGTACATGCTCTGTAATGAGATTTTGGTCAATAAGAAATAAGGTTCATTTTGGTTATAGGGAAAAGTTAATTAAGATGGGTAAGTTAAGCCGTATGCCATGTGTGCCAAGATACATTTGTCATTACAACGGCATTAATGGTTACGGCTTAACTACTAAACTATTGAACTTACAATCCTTTATTCATTATATATATCAAACTTAAATAGATTAACACCTAAACTTTTTATGAAGAATTCAAAGATTTATCCCTGGGTAGTTGTTGGTCTTCTTGGAGGCGTAGCTCTACTCAACTACATGGACCGCCAGATGCTTAGCACAATGAAGGATGCCATGCAGATGGATATACAGGAGTTGCAGTCGGCTACAAACTTTGGTCGACTTATGGCTGTTTTCCTCTGGATATATGGTTTGATGAGTCCTGTGTCTGGTATCATTGCCGACCGTCTTAGCCGTAAATGGCTAATTGTTGGCAGTCTCTTGGTATGGTCATCTGTAACCTACCTTATGGGCTTAGCTACTACTTTCGACCAAGTGTTTTGGTTGCGTTCGCTTATGGGCATTAGTGAGGCACTCTACTTGCCAGCTGGTTTGGCTCTTATAGCCGATTATCATACTGGTGGTTCACGCTCTCTTGCAGTTGGCATACATATGACTGGTTTGTATATAGGACAGGCAGTCGGCGGTTTTGGTGCTACACTTGCAGCTGCATATTCATGGCATACAACATTCCACTGGTTTGGAATTATCGGTATTGTATATGCAATTATTCTAGCAGTTTTCCTTCGTGATAAGCAACGTGAGGAAATTGCAGAAGCGGTAAAGGCTACCAAGCCAAAGTCTATGAGTGTATTTGCCAGCATGAAATCGTTATTTAGCAATGTGGCTTTCTGGGTTATTTTGCTTTATTTCGCTGCTCCAAGTTTGCCAGGATGGGCAACAAAGAACTGGTTGCCAACACTCTTTGCAGAGAATCTTAACTTGCCTATGTCACAAGCTGGACCAATGGCAACTATCACTATTGCAGCATCATCGTTCATTGGTGTGTTACTAGGTGGTACATTGAGTGACCGTTGGGTAAAGCGCAACATACGTGGACGTGTATATACTGGCGCTATAGGTCTTGGTCTTACAATACCTTCGCTTCTTCTGCTTGGCTTCGGTCATAGTGTGGTAGGTATTATCTGTGCAGGATTGTTGTTCGGTATCGGTTTTGGTATGTTTGATGCCAACAATATGCCTATTCTTTGCCAGTTTGTTGGAGCACGCCAACGTGCAACAGCTTATGGCATTATGAATATGGTAGGTGTGTTTGCTGGAGCTGCCATAACAAATGTTTTGGGTCAATGGAGCGATAATGGTGACTTAGGACTCGGTTTTGCTGTGCTTGCTGCAGTAGTGGCAGTAGCTCTTGCAGTGCAACTGTTCGCCTTGCGTCCAAAGACAGATAATATGGATTAGAGTTCGTATTTAGGTTTATTAATTTCAAATATTGTTTAACAATGATAATATCAAGTCTACAACACAGCGAGCGTATAGAGTCGCTTCATCCGTTGTTTAAGATGGCGTTCGATTACATAAAGTCGCACGACTTACTTAACACACCATGCGGACGTATCGAACTTCAGGGCGACGACTTGTTCATAAACAATGTCAACCCCGAATGTATTGCTGCAGAAAAGCAAGTGCTTGAGATGCACCGCAAGTATATAGATATTCACGTGTTGTTGGAAGGCGAGGAAACTATAGGTTGGAAAGACCTTGCTGATACTGGCTTGCCTACAAAGCCATACGATGAGGATGCCGACTGTGCCCTATATGCAGAACCAGCTACGGTATATGCCAAACTTCATCCAGGACAATTTATGATTGTTTGGCCAGAAGATCCACATGCTCCTGTTATAGGTAGCCGTAAGGTAAGGAAACTTATCGTAAAAGTAAAGATATAATAACAAACCAATTACTAACAATAAACAATCAATTTATGGCAACTAACTTTAAGTCAATTAGTTTTGCTCTGCTTGCAATTGGGGGGGGTACTAAATCCTCAAATAGCAGGAGCAGCCACAAATCAGTCCGTACATGTACAGGCACAACAGGCTGGTGCATGTAAGGGTATAGTTAAAGATTCAACTGGTGAACCACTTATTGGTGCATCAGTTATGGTAAAAGGTACCAAGACTGGCACAGTGACAGGTATTGATGGCGACTTTGCTCTTGACAAAGTAAACAAGGGTGATGTGCTTGTCATTACTTACCTTGGTTTTGAGCCTACCGAAGTTAAATGGAATGGACAACCCCTTAATGTAACGATGCAAAGCGATTCACATTCGCTAGAAGAGCTTGTTGTTGTAGGTTATGGTGTCCAAAAGAAGTCGAGCCTTACTGGTTCGGTGGCTTCTGTGTCAAGTAAGGATATTGTTAAACAGACTTCATCCAATGTTGCGTCTACTCTTCAGGGACGCACTCCAGGTGTTGACATTATTCAGCAGGCAGGTGTTGCTGGTGCTGATGTTAACATCGTTATCCGTGGTGCTGCTTCTTTTGGTGCCACAGAACCTCTTTATGTTATTGACGGAGCTTTCAGTAACAATGGTCTTACCACCCTTAATCCTAACGATATTGAGTCGATAGAAATTCTTAAGGATGGTGCCGCTGCTGCTATCTATGGTTCGCGTGCTGCTAACGGTGTAGTTATTATTACCACTAAGCGTGGTAAAAAGGGAAAGCCATTAGTTGAAATTGATGGTTCGTTTGCAGCCCAGACTCCAACCAATGTACCTGACTTCCTTAATGCGGCACAATGGCGTGAGTTTGCCAATATGGTAGCAGATAACTCTGGTCTTGCACATGCTCCAGAGAACGACAATCCTACAAACCCAAATGTAGATACCGATTGGGCTGACCAGTGGTTGCAGTTTGCTCCAATGTGGAATCTCAATGCTTCTATTTCTGGAGGTGGTGAGAATTCAACATTCTCTACAAGTGTTGGCTATCTTGATCAGAAGGGTATGACAATTTATTCTGGTTATAAGCGCTACAATTTCCGTGTCAACTCTTCATACAAGAAAGGTATATTCTCATTGTCTGAGAACCTGTCGCTGTCACATCGTGATAAGACACCAACAACTCCTTTCAATATCTCATTGCCTACATTGCCAATACATGATGCACAAGGACGACTTGTATCAGGCGGTCCTGATTACTATATCAATCCTGAGGACGGTAAGGCTGTGAACAAGCTTGCTCCGCTGAAATATACAGATCGTTACAATCGTACAACTGATGTTATCGGTGCAATTAATGCTCAACTTGACCTTTGGGATGGTTTGAAGTATAAGGCTACATTCAGTGCTAACTGGAGTAATGCACACTCTTATACACATACTCCTACTTATAATACAAAGTGGAATGCAGATGGAACGCCAGATGTAGACTTCGGTAATACTCGCAATAGTATATCAGAGTCACGTGGTGAAACATTCACTTATACTATCGATAACCTTTTGTCTTACAACAAGACATTTGGAGGTCACAGTATAGATGCTCTTGTTGGTACAAGCTGGATGCGTGAGTATTATCGTTCGATGGGTATTTCAACCATCAATGACATAGGTGGTACAGAGATCACAGGTTTCCAAAGTATTGATGGTAAGATTTCTGCAGGCGATGAGAATGCAGCTCTGTTGTCATTCTTTGGTAGATTGAACTACGACTACAAGAATAGATATTTGCTATCTGCAAGTATTCGTCGTGACGAGTCGTCTAAGTTTGCAAAGGATTGTCGTGTAGGTTACTTCCCTTCTGTATCTGTAGGTTGGAATGTACAAGAAGAGTCTTGGTTCCCGAAGCAGACCATAAGCAAACTTAAGTTGCGTGCCAGCTATGGTGAGCTTGGTTCTAACTTCCTTGATCCATACAACTTTGACGATATTGCATACGGTCCTATAGCTTATACTCTCAATGGTAAGCGTTTTACCAGTGGTCGTGCTGCTTATCTTAAGTCAAAGAATTTGAAGTGGGAAACTGCTAAGACAACAGACATTGGTCTTGAGTTGGGATTCTTTGACAACGCGCTTACATTCCAGGTAGAGTATTTCTATAAGAAGAATGTAGACTTGTTGGCACAGATAGACCTTAACCTCTCAAGTGGTCAGGTATTCGAGATTAACTCATCGCGTGAGAAGCCTTACGTCAATACAGCATCTGTAGAGAATAAGGGTTGGGAGTTTATGTTAGGCTACCGCAAGCAGCTAACACGTGACTTCTCAATTGACGCTTCATTGAATGTTTCTACACTAAGCAACAAGGTACTTGCTCTTGGTGACAATGTACAGCCTATCACTTCAGGAGCTATGTCGAGCTTCTTCAATGATTCGCCGTCTATTACTATGCCAGGTTATCCAATCGGTTCGTTCTATGGATATAAGATTGATGGATTTGATGCAGACGGAAACTTCATGTTCAAGGATACCGACAAGAATGGTATTATAAATGCAGATGATAAGGTTATACTCGGCAATCCAATTCCTGACTTCTCATATGGTTTGAACGTCAATGCATCATACAAGAACTTCGACCTTACATTGTTCTTGCAGGGTGTTCAGGGCAACGACATCTTTAATCAGATGAAGTATACATACTATTTCGACTACTCAAACAACTGTGTAACAGATGTATTGAATGCTTGGAGTCCGACAAACCACAATACTGGTATACCTGTAATGAAGACTCAGAATACAAATGGTGGCAACTCTCTACCAAGTGAGTTCTATATTGAGGATGGTTCGTACTTGCGTTGTAAGAATCTTCAGTTGGGTTATACATTCCCAGAGAAGATTATCAGCAAGTTAGGTTTGTCACGTCTGCGCGTTTATGGCGGTGTACAGAATCTGTTTACTATAACCAACTACTCTGGCTATGATCCTGAGGTAAGTTCTAATGCACTGTTCTCTCGTGGTATAGACAGCAAGTCATATCCAAATGCCCGTACCTACACATTAGGTTTCAATGTCTCATTCTAAACATTAAATTCATTATGAAAATCAATTATAGAATATTTGCAACACTGTTGCTTGCCGGTGGCTTGACACTTCAGAGTTGTGATAGCGTCTTCGACGATTTGGCTACAAATCCTAATCAGCCTAGTATGAAGACATACTTTTCAACACCAGAAGGTGTGAATGATGCTGTGATGACAATGTACGGATACATTTCTACACAGCGTTGTCTCGGAGCTTCAGGTTCAAAGACCCAGTTAATACGTGGCGATGAAGGTAACTCAAACTCTGATTATGGTAAGCCAGGTATGTTTGGAGAAGACCTCAACTCGAGCTACTATACAATTGAGCAACCTTACACACTTATGTATACCACTGCTTCACAGGCATCGTATATCATTGAAGAAGCTTCAAAGGTAGACTTCTCTGGCAATACTCAGTTGCTCAATGCATATATGGGCGAGGCTTACTTCTGGCGTGCATTTGCTCACTACTATCTGTTGGTTAACTTCCGTCAGGTATCTCCTATACGTCAGATGCCACGTGGTTCTGAGGATTATGTTCGTAAGCCTGAGGACCCAGAGGCAGTATGGGACTTTATACAAGATGATCTTAAGCATGCAAAGGAGTTGCTGCCAGTTAAGGGATATTGGACTGGCAATAATCTGGGACGTGTAACAAAAGCTGCTGCTGCTGCTTTGCAGGGTATCTGCTATATGTATCGTACCGGTATTGAAAGCCACTATGGTACAAGTACCAAGACATATTATAACGAGGCTGCTACTGAGTTTGGTGAGATTCTTGATGGTAAGTTGGGAACATATGAATTGGCTCCTGACTACTCTTGGAACTTTGACGTAGCTCATGAGAATGATGCCAACCCAGAATCTATCCTTGAGATTCAGTTCCTTGGTGATGTTAATAATACTGGATTTAACCCAGGTCTTGCAACATCTGGTCTTGCCTTCGACTCTCGTGGTCTTATGCTGCCTGGTGCAGGTGTAGGTTATGAGGGTGTTGCCAATAACTGGTTGTATAACGAATTTGTCAACTCTATAGATAAGGACGGATGCACAGATATTCGTATGTTCTCTACATTGATGTTTGACGACCTCAAGCCTGAGATTAAATTACATACAGATGCTGAAGGTAACAAGCAGCGTCTTGAAGGACCTGGTGGTTTCCATTGGGAGCAACTCTATCCAGCTACAGCCTCTGCTGAAGGTTTCCAAACTGTAGCCAATACTTTGGCACATTCGTTTAAGGCTGGTATCAAGAAGGGTCTTGACTATTCGTTGCCTATGCTTACCAATGCTGATGGTACGCCTAAACTCAATGGTGTAGGTGGTGGTACAAAAGAGATGGTTTACAACCAGCCACGTGCAAACGGTGTTAATTGGCGATATATTCGTCTTGCTGATATATATCTGCTTTATGCTGAGGCTGTACTCAATGGCGCAACACAGGGAACCTTAACACCTGCTCAGGCAGTTAATAAGGTACGTGAGCGTGCTAATATGGCAGATCTTTCGCAAGTAACTCTTGAGGATGTTAAACATGAGCGCGTTCTTGAACTATCATTCGAGGGACATCGCTTCTATGACTTGTTGCGTTGGGGTGAGCTTTCATCACGCTTCCAGCAGTTAGCAGCAGAGGATTCATCATTCAAGAAGTTTGTCTCTGCATCTGATTTCAAGGGATTTGTTAGCAACAAGCATGAGTGGTTGCCAATTCCTATCAACGAGATGAATTCTAACCCGTATATCACAACAAACAACCCAGGATACTAAATAAGTAATCATGAGAAATGTTTTATCAACCATCATGTTCTGCGCTGTCGCCTCTATGGCGACAGCACAGACATTGAACAATGGCATAACATTGCCAAAGGTATGGCCACCGCAGTATCAAGAGCCAACTGAACGTCATGAGATGCCAGTGCCTTACTTGCAGAATAAGCCTGCAGTATTGCCTATCAATAATGGTCGTCAGCTGTTTGTAGACTCGTTCTTGATTAGCTCTACCAATTTGCGCAGTGTATATCATACTCCTAACTTCTATAAAGGCAACCCCGTGTTGGAACCTACAGAGAAGTGGGAGAATACAACAGAAGGCGCACCATACGCAGCTCCGTTTAGTGACGGTATATGGTATGACGAGAAAGAAGGCATATTCAAAATGTGGTATCTTGCAGGAGCAGGCACAATGCATAAGCAGAGTAATCAAACATTCTATACTTGCTATGCCGAGTCAAAGGATGGTAAGAATTGGAAGAAGGTAAATCTCGACATTGTACCAGGTACAAATATTGTTGACACATGTGACCGTGATGCTGCTACTATCTGGCTTGATCGTACAGAGAAGAATCCTGCACGTCGTTGGAAATTGTTTAATATTCAGCGTCGTCCTACAGACAAACGTTGGCAGATTATACTAAAATATTCTGCAGATGGTCGTAAGTGGAGCCGTGGCGTAGCACAGTCAGGTGATGTATATGACCGTTCAACAGCGTTCTATAATCCGTTTACTAATCGTTGGGCATTGAGTTTGCGTTGGTCAACACCAGTATCATCACGTTCAAGAGCATACGCAGAGAACGAAGACCCAGAGCTATTGGTAAGTCTTACACATCGTGTACGCAAGGATGCAGCTGACCGAAACCTTCACTATTGGTTTGCTCCTGACGACAAGGAATTGCGTCATCCTAAGTATCCAGAGGTAGAACCTGGTATCTACAACTTCGATGCCATTGCTTACGAGAGCATCATGATTGGCCAGTATGCCGCATGGTGTGGACCTGAGAACAACATCTGCAAGCGCGACGGTATACAGAAGCGCAATGTTGTATCGCTTGGTTATAGCCGTGATGGTTTCCACTTTGCACGTCCTACTCATCAGCCATTTATGGATGTTAATGAGACAGAGGGTGCTTGGAACTGGGGTAATATGCAGTCAATCAATGGTACACCGCTTATTGTTGGTGACTCGCTCTACTTCTATAGCTCAGGCAGACGTCTTAATAAAATAATGTGGGATAGTTATACTTCTACTGGTCTTGCTATCTTGCGTCGCGATGGCTTTGTTTCAATGCATGCAGATAAGAAAGAAGGCTACCTTACAACAGAGAAACTCTCTTTCGATGGCAAGTACTTCTTTGTTAATGCAGATGTAAAGGCAAAGGGTGCACAGCTTAAAGTTGAGTTGCTTGATTCTGATGGCAAGCCAATACCTGGTTTTACCAAACGTGACTGTGTGGTAATGCGTGGTGCAGACAAGACCAAGCAGCAGATAACATGGAAGGGTAAGCAGGACCTTACAGAACTTGCAGGTCGTACAATTCGTGCAAAGTTCTATCTTACACAAGGCGACCTCTATGCCTTCTGGATATCTCCTTGGAAGTCAGGAGAAAGCCGTGGCTTTACTGCCGGTGGTGGTCCAGGACTTAGCGCAAGCGGAGTTGATTGCCCACAGAAGTAATAATTAATTTATTAAAGAAGTTTATTATGCGACATAAGTTTTTATATTCTGTAGCTATCATCGCAGCTTGTTCTCTAACAGGTTGTGGTTCAGATAGTCCGTCTGGTGGCGAAGAGCCAGTTGTTCCACCAACTCCAAATCCAGAACCAGACGAACCTACAACACCAGATGATTTGGTTGGAACAATATATAATGGCATTAAGTTGCCGGCACAATGGCCAATATTGCGTTCTGCCACATCTGATATACGTAAGGGAATGTCGCCATTCTATCTATCAACACGCCCCACAACTGTCAATATTGCAGTTGGTAGACAACTCTTTGTCGACAATTTCCTTATTGAAACCACAACACTGAGTCGTAAGTTTCATTATCCCGAATATTATTCGGGTAATCCAATTCTCTCACCAGATAAGGATTGGGAGAAGACTGGTACTAAGGGCGCAGCATTTGCTGCCCCATTTAGTGACGGTGTATGGTATGATGAGCAAGACCAGAAATATAAGATGTGGTATATGGCTGGTGGCGGAAGCTATTCTACCAACTCGGGAGGAATAACATGTTATGCAGAGTCAACTGACGGCATATCTTGGACAAAGCCATCGCTTTCAATTGTATCGGGCACAAATATTGTGGACAAAGGTCTTCAGCGTGATGCTTCTACAGTATGGATTGACAAGCAGGAGACAAATGCTTCAAAGCGTTATAAGATGTTCCAAGTGGCTGGTGGAGCTGGCAAATGGAAGTATATATACAAGACATCTGCCAACGGTATACAATGGCGCGACAATAATACTCCATCGCAATCTGTAACCGATCGTTCTACAGTCTATAAAAACCCATTCCGTGATGTTTGGACATGGAGTATGCGTCATAATGTACGTGTTAATGCAAGTGACCCGTATACTGTGCGTGCCCGTGACTACTATGAGAATAGCGACCCTGCTAATGGCAACCAAAATGCCAAGGCAGAACTAAGCAAATTCTGGTTTGGTCCATGGCCTAATGAACAGAAGCATCCTAAGTATAACAATAACGATGGTGCTCCAGGTATATATAATCTTGATGCTATCGCATACGAAAGTATTATGCTTGGTTTCTTTAGTGTTTGGCAGGGACCTGAGAATGATGTTTGCTCAAAAGACAACGTGATTAAGCGCAACCAAATTATGGTTGGTTACAGTCGTGATGGTTATAGTTGGCAGCGTGACGATATGAATCCGTTTATGGCTGTCAGTGACAATCGTTCAGACTGGAATAATGGCAACTTACAGTCAGTAGTTGGTGCTCCGCTTATAGTTGGCGACAAACTTTATTTCTATTTAAGTGGTCGTCGTCTTGAGGGAACTAATGAGATAACATCAACAGGATTGGCCATTCTTCGTCGTGACGGATTTGCATCTATGTCAGGCACTGGTGAGCTAACAACCGTAGGCATTCGCTTTACAGGTGAGAACTTCTTTGTTAATGCTAAGGTTAATGGCGAGTTGCGTGTTGAGATACTTGATGCAAACGGCAATGTAGTTAGTGGTTTCTCAAAAGCTGACTGCAAGGTTGTTAAGGGTGACAACTGCAAGGCAAAGGTAGAATGGACAAGTGGCAAAACATTGTCGTCGCTAAAGGGACAGAAGATAAAGGTAAAATTCTATCTTACAGATGGTGACCTTTATGCTTTCTGGATATCTCCTGAGAGTACTGGAGAAAGTCAGGGCTATACAGCAGGTGGCGGTCCAGGCCTTAACAAGTTAGGCATAGATAAGAAATAACAAAAAATCATTAAACCAAAAATCAGACAAAACAATGAAAAAGATACTGTATTTTCTGACAATGGCATTGGCGTTTATTGCCGTGTCGTGCAGCGATGACGACGTTGTTTACAAGACAGCACCAAGAGCTGCTTTTACAGTAAGTGAGGCACCAGAAGGTTATGAGATAGGTTCGCCTATTTCGTTCACAGATGCCTCTACACCAGAAGCAAACACTAATATTGTTTCTTGGTTGTGGAGCTTTGGTGATGAGGCTAATACCACATCAGCCGAGCAGAACCCATCGTTCACATATACAAAAGAGGGTGTGTACACTGTATCTCTAACTGTAACAGATAACAATAACCTTACAGCAACATCTTCACAGAGTATAACTGTACTTGATCCTACTGCTGCGATTTCTGTACAATGGGCATCAAATATTAATGGTAGTGTAACAGGTGGTTCGTCACCAGCAGTATCTGCTGATGGTAAGGCTGTCTATATGCTTACTGGTGGTAATGCTACAGATCCAGGTAGACTTACTGCCTACAATATCTCAACTGGCGGTACATCATGGGTACTTGATATTGATGCTGCTATGGTTAGCAATCATAATGGTGGTAGCTCTGCAGCAGGATGTAAAGATATCTATTCAAGTCCATCTGTAGGTGCTAATGGCAATGTTTATTTTATTGCACGTGACCTTAAAGATGCTGGTGCAAACCGTCGCCTCTTTGTCTTTGCTGCCACACCTAAGGGTAATGTAGCTTGGGCTTATGCAGGTACTGATGCTAACCTCTATTCTATTACTCCTGCTGTTGATGCTGATGGCAATGTGTATACGGCACAGCGTAAGGGTAAGATTTGGAAGTTAAACAACGGTACATGTACAGAATATGCTTCTGGTCTTGGTGACATCACTGGTGGCCTTACTGTTTCAAAGACCGGACACCTCTATGGTGCAGGTAAGGGTAATACAGGTTACTTCGGTTTTGATACAACAGCAGGTGCAGGCTTGTGGGTATATAATTCTGAATTCGGTGGTGCTTCTTCTGCATTTACTGGTGCTTTGCGTAGCAGCACACCTGCTATTGCAGCAGATGGAACTCTTTATGCTGTAGCTGATAAGGCAACTGGTGGTATGGTAATGGCTCTTAATGCAGATGGTACTCTTAGATGGAAGTATGATACAAACACAGCTATCGCTGATGGTGGTGTTGCTATAGCCAAGGATGGTACTGTATATGCTAATCTTGGTGTTGCTACAGAGGCTAATCCTTCAGGAGTTGTTGCCCTTAACCCAGATGGTTCGGTTAAGTGGACATACTCGGTAGAGGCAAGTGTTCAGACAACACCTATGATTGACAATCGTGGTTATATTCATTTCATTGATGCTAATGCTACATATTATATATTGAAGGCAGATGGCACATTGTTCTCGTCACTTAGCCTTGGTGAGTCGTGCAAGTCAACACCAGTTATGGATGCTGAGGGTAACACATTTGTTGTTGTTACAAAGGATGGCGCACTACAGATGCTTTGCGTGACAACACGTGCCGCATCTTATGCTACTGATGCAGCTTGGCCAATGCGTGGACAGAATCCACAGCGTACTGGATTGCAGAAGTAATATCTGCTTATCTGTATGAAATACCTCTAATTAAAGACAGACACTATGTCCTATTAAGGACGTGGTGTCTGCCTAATTCGCTAATAAATCTATTTCTTTTCTTTATATTCATCCCTATGAGAAAACTTATATTTTTATTGACGCATTGTTTTGTATTGTGCATACAGGCTCAATCGTATCAAAATTACTCTTCTGTCAACCCTGGATTGTTTATGTATAAAACACAGGATGTACATATTACATCTCCAGTTAAATATGACAATGGACGTAATATCATTAAACCTAGTCCACAAACCTATCCTTGGGAGAAAAACCTTGGCAATGGTATGCCTAATGTTATAGTTGACAATAAAGGAAATCTATCACTATATGTTTCTTGTTTCTTAATTCCTTCACCAGTACCATGGTCTAAGGTTGGTGTTATGGCTTATACAAATAAGGCTAATGACCCAGTACAATGGACACGTCCTAATGCAGGATTATATTGGTATAATGCCGATGACCCTGTTGTTGAAACTCGTTTATCTCCAACATTCCAACCTGGATATCAAGTGACAAATGTTGTTGCTGTCGATATTGAAAGTCTTGGCATATATGAGGATACAGACCATGGTGTGACAAATCCATATAAACTAGTTTATTTGCCACAAAGAGAAAAGTTTAATCAACTTGTTGCTGGTTATGAAATGGGGCGAAGTTTTACAACAGAAGGAATATTGAGTGGTTTCTCACAAATGAAACTCAATAGAAAGGAAAAACAAATAGAATATAATTTCGACTTTATAAATGGTGATACTCATATGGGTTACCTTAAATATAAAGACGACTATTATTTATTTTCTAGAATCAATGCAAAAAGATCCACATTACGTTCTGGCGAAACACTACCATTTCCTCCACCAGCAGATCCTCGTGATAGATATAGACGTGAAACTGTAACAAAAATAGGAAAAACATTAACCTCAGGACATTATGATTTTGATATAGCACTTGATCGTTCTACTAATAAATGGGAACCGTATAGTTTGCAACCATTTCAGTTTCCAGACTTTAAGTCTGATATATGGTGGGGTATAGCAACAATGTTCGGTTCTACAGCTGTATCCGATGTGAATAGTAAGCAACGTGCAGAATTGGCAATATCTAATGACGGTATTCATTGGCAATGGTTGAAACCTGGCGTACCTTTTTTAGATAATGGTACAGATCCGCAGAGTGATGACTATGGATGTATAAATATGGGTAAACCTGTATTTGCTGGAAAGTATTCTGCTTCACCAAATGATCTGCTTTATTACTATGTTGCATCTAATCAACGCCATGTTGGAGGACGTATTGCAGGAGTCTCACTTGCAACTGGAAAGTATGGTAAATGGGCAGGATTGGAAGCAGGTAATACTGAGAAACAGTTTGTTTCGCCTGTTCTTCCTGAGCAACAGAGCTTAATGATAACACGAATGTCTTTATATGAGGCTTTAAGACATAATGCAATATATCAACCTTCTATATTGGCAGATGTAACTGATGATCCTCGTGGGAAACGTTTATCTGAATTAAATAGTTATGTGACCACGATGCTTTACGCATACGAACAACTTGAAAACGGGCAAATAGAAGTAACTCCTTTAGGAGGTAGCATGGGAAGTGCAGTGAAAGGAAGCCATGTTGTATCTGATAATTATGAGTCTGTAAGTACTATAGATGGGCAAAACTATCATTCTAAGAATTTGATTTTCAACTTTATGAAAAGTCTTGCTAATCAAACACCTAAACGTATAGTATCCCTAAAGGATGATTTACAGAATATTCCTGTAATTTGGGAGGCTAGAGTTAAAAATGCTGTCTTTTATGGTATGCAATATCGTAATGGTAGTGGAAATGCTAAAGATATCTTTGACACCTCTTCTATTAATGATTATAAAGGAAAACGATATTGGGTTTATAAACCTGAGTCTCCGTCAATTTCATGCTATACCGAAAGCTTTGACAATATAGAGAGAATTCCTAACCAATTCTCTCCAGCAACAGCAACTAAGGGAACTATAGCAATAAAAGCAATACCAACAGCTACTACAGCCAATTATCAGACTCTTATAAGACTTTATGGGGATGATGGTAACAATATAAGTATATACTATCTTCCAAATGGAAGTTTACAATACAGAGTTATGATACATAATACGGAATTTGCATCAATGACAATATCTCCGCCACAAGGAAAATCATTTGCTGGTAAGAACTTGGTTATAACTGTAGAGGCTCTTAAAACCAATGAACGAAAATACGGAAAGAGTACTAATGAGGATGCAACAGTTTTCAGAGTGAGTTGTCCTGCTATACAATTTGAAAAGACCGTACAACAGGATATCTTGTGGCGTTGGAAACGTGATGTTCCAACTGACGCGGATAAGGCAAATGCAAGATGTTTTGCTTATGCACAATTTGCAGCATTTGTATCTGATATTGTAAATGTTACAGTCGGAGCTGCCGATGATAATTGTAATCTACGATTTAATGGACAAATAAATCAAGTAGAGATAGCCGAACGGTTGCCTTCAACTATAGGTAATGACTTTTGGGAATAATTTTATCTTAACTATTATGAAAACGTTATTAATTACACTTTTGATGTTCATGACAACAAGTCTTTGTCATGCACAGACATATTATTATATGTGGAGAGGACCTGGTGAATCGGGAAAGCCTGAATGGATTGCTAATTCTCGTTTGGGATATGATTTTACAGGTATACAGTTTACCACTGCAGATAGTTTTCGTGGAGCAATAAGTGGAAATGGACGTTGGGTAGTATGGGACCCACAAGATCCCGTTACTACACAACAGAATGTCGGCTTTATACTTAATAACCTTTCTAGCATCGGTCATTCATCTCTTGGAACACAAGGTACAATTGTTGCAAACAGATATGTTATGACAGATCTTTCAAGCTCAGGCAGCATAGACTCTTACTACGGCTATGGACGTAATGGTGATGTCATATTCTCTTGCCAAATGCAAAAATGGTTGCGATTGAATTCATATAGTGGAATAGCTATGTGGGGAAATGGTGGAGGCGAAAGTAATGATACTCCCGCTCTTCTAATAGCTAATAATTATATTGAGGCTAATACGCCATTTGTGCAAAAAAATGGAGCAATAACCCATATTAAAGATAATATAACAACGACACTTAATCTCAACTCGACAAACAATGCTGCGTGGTTTGGAACAACCACACAACATGGAATAGAGATTGGTACAAATGGCACATCAGCATTGTACATTGGACCAGGTCAAAATTCTTTCTTTGGGTTTGATAAAGCAAGTGCCGATAATATAGATAATAAATTAAAAGGCACATACAACGTATTTGTAAAGAAGGGTATTCTTTCTGCTGACTATGCGGTAGTACCAACTGGTACATGGGCAGATTTTGTTTTTGACAAAAATTATAATTTGCCTACAATACAAGAACTTGAGAACTATATAGATAATAATCATCATCTTCCTGATATACCATCTGCTGATGAAGTTGCTACTAAAGGATATTCACAGCATGAGATAAATAAAGCTTTGTTGCAGAAAATAGAAGAGTTGTCTTTATATATTATTCAGCAGCAAAAGGAAATAGATGATTTAAGGATAAAAATAAAAACTAAAATTCAAAATAAATAAATAACAAAAAGTATGAAAAAATTAATTGTTTCAATTATTTCTTTATTTTCACTGACTGTCTCTGCTCAGCCAGGACGTCATATTGCTGCTTATACGCAGTTTGGACAATGTGAGGGTGTTGAACGTGTATGGCATACACCTACTTATTATGATCAGAATCCAGTGTTGAAAGCTGATCATAAATGGGAACTTAATGCGACAGGTGACCCATACGCTGCTCCGTTTAGTGGAGGTGTATGGTATGATGAAACTGTTGGTAAGTTTAAGATGTGGTATTCGGCAGGTGGCGAAAAGACATATGGACTTATAACATGTTATGCAGAGTCTACAGATGGAAAGACATGGCATAAGCCTATGCTAGATGTTGTGCCTGGTACAAATATAGTTGATACTCTTGAGCATGACTGTGTTTCAGTGCTTCTCGATAAGGCTGAAAAAGATCCTCAAAAGAGGTATAAGATGTTTGCTGTGGTGTTTAATGGTAAGGCTACAGTTAGTATGCATTTACGTTATTCGGCAGATGGTATTCATTGGAGTGATACCAAGGCTTTGTCTGGTGAGCTTTTTGATCGCTGTGCTGCTTATTACGATCCGTTCCGTAAAAAGTATGTTCTGTCTCTTAAGACAATTAATGGTAAAAAATACCGTCGTTCGCGCAGTTATCTAGCTGGTGAAGATCCTGAATTGACGGTGAGTCTTGCTCATCGCGTATACGATAACCATAGCGACAAATTTATTAAGTATTGGTTTAATGCAGAGGATGATGATCCTCGCAACCCACAATTCCCAGACATTCGCCCTCAGATATACAACCATGAAGCTATGGCATACGAGCGTAGCATGCTTGGTTATTTTACTGTTTGGCAGGGTCCTGAAAACAATGCGTGTGATAGTTTAAAGATACAGAAACGTAATGAGGTGCTTATTGGATGGGCAAACGACGGCTTCCATTGGGATAGGGAGTTTAAACGTCCTTTTATGGGAGTAAGCTCTGACTTTAATGCATGGAATGCAGGTAATGTACAGTCAGTAGCTGGCTGCCCAATTATTGTAGGTGATTCTTTGTATTTCTATTGCTCTGGTAGATATAACAGCAAGCCGGTACATGATTCAAACTTTGCTACTGGTCTTGCTATCTTGCGCCGTGATGGTTTTGTCTCAATGCACACTGGCAACAAGGAAGGTTACTTTGTAGGTGACAATATATCTGTAGATGGCAACTATTTCTTTGTAAATGCTGATGTTAATGGTAAGGGAGCACAGCTTAGAGTAGAACTTCTTGATGCTGATGGAAATCCAATTTCAGGTTTCACCAAGCGCAATTGTGTTGTTATGCGTGGTGTTAATAAAACCAAGATACAAGTTGCTTGGAAAGGTAAAAAAGATCTTTCTGAGCTGAAAGGCCGTACCATACGTGCAAAGTTCTATCTTACACGTGGTGACTTGTATGCTTTCTGGGTTTCACCTTGGACATCAGGAGAAAGCCTTGGATATACAGCAGGTGGTGGTCCTGGTCTTAATGCAAGTGGCATAGATACAAAGTAGTAGATATCGGTCATAGGGTATGGCATTCCTACCATACCCACTAAATTGACTGAATAATTATGGCAGAGTGGGTATGGCAGGGATGCCATACCCTCCTACAGATTGCCGCTCATATATAATGATAAATATGAACATTTACTATTTATATCTCACAAGCCCATTCATATACAGGCTTGATAGTTATAGGAACTCCTTCGTGTTCTGTCTCTTCGTATTCGTGATCGGTTAAGAGCAGAAGGTTTTCGCACTTAGTTTGACGGTATGCCATAAGCAAGCCGTTTATTTCTCGTTTGCGAGTCTTAGGGTTTGATATGTCGTATGAAACTTGAATGCATTGTACAACTTTATTGTTGTTGCATACTACAAAATCACATTCTGCCGTTCGGTCTTTTAAATAGTATACATCCAAGCCTTTGTAATGGCAACGACGAATCAGATGGTTTAGTACTATTGTTTCAAGTCGCCAACCAAGATTCTCTCCTGCAAAAGCATTTTCACGTTGATTCATCAATGCCACATCAACAGCATATACCTTTTCTTGTGTTACACGTATTTTGCTTTTTGCAGAATATTTTTTTACACCTACAAGTATAAAGGCTTGTTTCAGATATTCTATATAATTGCGAGCGGTGTGTGATGATTTGAATCCAAAGACTTCAGCAAGTTCACCGGCATTAATAATAGCTGGAGATATATTAAGAAGGTGGTTTGCCATATTCTCAAAGCCAGCCGAAAAAGCAATATTGTATCGTTGCTCAATGTCTCGCTTCAGGATATTGTTGACAAGATTGGCTACATATTGTTTTTGGTTCTTTATAAGCATTAGCTCAGGGAAGCCTCCTTGTTGCATATACTCATCAAAAGCACCTCTGCGTATTGCAATGTCTTTAGTGGTAAACGACTTTGTGTCTATAGACTTCATTGTGCAATACTCAGCGAAAGAAAATGGATATAGGGCAATTTCGCTGCTTCTTCCAGTTAGGTGTGTTGACAAATCATTGCTAAGGAGCTTGGCATTGCTTCCAGTCAATACTATATGTATCTTGGTTCTAAGCAATCTATTTACAAACAATGGCCAACCTTCAATGTTTTGTATTTCGTCGAGAAACAGATATTTAAAGTCACCATATATTTTATACAGAACTTCTAATGTGTCGTTTAATTGGCTTGTTTGAAGTCCTGCAAGACGCTCGTCGTCAAAATCTACATAGGCAAATTTAACTCCAGCATGAAACAGAGTTTGAAAACATAAGGTAGACTTGCCGCATCGGCGCACGCCTATTACAACTTGAGCTTGAGGGCTGTTCAAGTCTACAAGTTGTTCTTCTTGTCTGTAGCAAAGAGTTTCTTCTTTTCTACTTTCTATTTCGCTTCTTTGGTCACTTAATATTGTTTCCAAAGTTCTTTTGTCTATTATAGCCTGTTTCATAATGCAAAAATACATATAATTATGCTTGTAATGCCTTATTTTACATAATTTATATGTTCTCTAATGCACTATTTTACATATTTTGGGGTGTTACGAATGCACTATTTTACATATTTTGAGCATTTCTAATGCCTTATTTTACATGTTTTGAGCATTTTCAATGCCTTAAAAAAGGAGGTACGGTCTCCGAACCGTACCACGCAAGTTATTATACTGTATTGTAAATCAAGCTGTTTGCGTGGTACGGTTCGGAGACCGTACCTCCTATTGGTTGTTTTAATCTCTTCTGAATATATCTCTTGTATATACCTTGTCCGCAACATCGTTGAGGCAGTTGTCAAAGCGGTTGGCAATGATAGCTTTGCTAAGACGCTTAAATTCGTCAAGGTTGTTAATGACACGACTGCCAAAGAATGTTGTGCCATCCTGAAGCGTAGGCTCGTAGATGATAACCTCGGCACCTTTAGCTTTTACACGTTTCATAATGCCTTGAATAGCAGACTGGCGGAAGTTATCTGAGTTGCTCTTCATTGTCAAACGGTAAACACCTATTACCGGAGGACAGGCTGCGGTGTCGGCATTACTGTATTCATTGTTCTCTGAATAGCCATACCATCCGGCTTTGCGCAATACAGCATCGGCTATATAATCCTTGCGTGTCTTGTTCGACTCCACAATAGCTGTCATCATATTCTGCGGAACATCGGCATAGTTGGCAAGCAATTGCTTGGTGTCTTTAGGCAGACAATAGCCTCCATATCCGAATGAAGGGTTGTTGTAATGGGTGCCTATACGCGGATCAAGACCAACACCTTCTATAATAGCTTGGCTGTCGAGACCCTTAACCTCGGCATATGTATCAAGCTCGTTGAAGTAGCTTACACGAAGAGCCAGATAGGTATTGGCAAATAGCTTTACTGCTTCTGCCTCCTTCATGCCCATAAATATAACGGGTATGTTCTTGTTGAGTGAAGAGTGAAGAGTGAAAAGTGAAGAATCCATTTGCTTTGTGTCGCCATGATGACCTATTGCTCCTTCTAACAATAAATCGGCAAAGGTGTGGGCTGCCTCTTCAAGCATCTCAATATCGGCAATTGATTCTATTGCCTTGTTGCCCTCGTGCATTTCGGGATGGTCTATAAGCTTAGGATAACCAACGATGATGCGACTTGGATAAAGGTTGTCGTACAAAGCCTTGCTCTCACGCAGAAACTCAGGAGAGAACAGAAGGTTGAACTTCTTTACGCCACGTTGTGCGTACTTAAGGTATAGGCTGCGGGTGTAGCCTACGGGAATGGTAGACTTGATAACCATTACAGCATTGGGATTAACCTCAAGCACAAGGTCGATAACCTCCTCAACATGACTGGTATCAAAATAGTTCTTTACCGGGTCATAATTGGTAGGTGCTGCAATAACCACAAAGTCGGCATCGGCATAAGCAACTTTTCCGTCAAGTGTTGCTGTAAGATTGAGTTGTTTCTCGGCGAGATACTTCTCTATATATTCGTCTTGTATAGGCGAGATACGCTTGTTGAGTTTCTCTACCTTTTCGGGTATTACGTCCACAGCCGTAACATGATGGTGCTGCGAGAGAAGAATGGCAATGCTAAGTCCTACGTAACCCGTTCCAGCTACGGCAACCTTAATATCTTTAAATTCACGCATAATGCAGTAGGTTTTATTTATAAGTATTGTTTTAAAGTAAGTTACGTCAGTTCGAGTCCCATTGACTCGACAAACGATCTTACCTCCTTTTGTTTCATAAGTTCGTCGAACACTTCCTTCTTAGTAAGTTTTCGGCTTATCTCCTCAGCCTCGGCAAGTCGAAGTGTAAGGTTGACGCTACCGTTATGCAGAGCTTTGGCAAGCGTAACGCGGATGCGTCCCTTTATCTCGTTAATCTGGTCGAGCAGAATCTGATTATCAACCACAATCTCTATTTCGGGAAAGTTGGAAATATGTGGTTTAACGTTCTTCATTCGCGAGGCAAGCGCAATCATCTTTTGTGGCATGCGGTTGCACATAGACAGCCATTGCAGCTCGAGAAGCTCTTGTGTAAACTCCTCGTTCTCCTCCTTATTGGTTATTTCAGCTTCTTGCTTTACGGCAGCCTCTTGCTTGCGCTTAAGACTTTGGAAGGTAATGCCCAGTCCAGACAGCTTGATAGCCTTAGGTTTAGGCTTGTTGTCGGTTTGTGCAGACGCAAGAGAAGCGGTAGACGTAATGGTATTGGCAGCCGCAGTCATAGCCTGGCTAAGAGCCTCGGTATCATTAGACACGACAGACAGGGCTGCGGTACCAGTCTTATTAGTGCCGTAGCCAAGATTCTTGCCCGGGGTAGCCACCTGCTGAGCTGCCGTATTCCGGGCTGTAGTAAGATGTATGAACAGGGATTTCAGACGTTTAGGGCTGCGCCCCGCACCATCGGCTGTATCTTCTGGTTGAGTAATTTGTGCTACCTGAATAAGAGTAAGCTCTACCAGCAGACGCTTATTGCTGCTCTGTCGGTAATTGAGGTCGCACTGGTTCATAATCTTTAATGCTGTATAAAGGAATCGGGTAGGGCAGCGTTGTGCTTGCTCGGCATATTTGTCGCGTTGTTGCTTGCTAACCTCGAGCAATGTAAGTGTAGACGCGTCCTTGGCCATAAGCACATTGCGCACATGCGAGGCCAATCCGTTGATAAGGTTGCCTCCGTCGAATCCTTTTTCTATAATAGAGTTGAGCAGCAACATGATGTCGCTCACCTTATTCTCCATAGCCAGGTCGACGATGCGGAAATAGTTGTCGGCATCCAGCTCGTTAAGGTCCTCAATAACCTTCTGATAAGTAATGTTGCCTTGGCAGAAACTTGCAGCCTGATCAAATATGGACAGAGCGTCGCGCATGCCACCATCAGCCTTTTCGGCAATAATGCCAAGCGCCTCCTCCTCGTATTTAATACCCTCCTTATCGGCCACGTGCTTTAGGTGAGCAATGGTGTTCTCGACGGTCATACGCTCAAAGTCGTATATTTGGCATCGGGATAGAATGGTTGGCAATATCTTATGCTTCTCGGTTGTGGCGAGAATAAAGATGACGTGAGCAGGTGGTTCTTCGAGTGTTTTCAGAAATGCGTTGAATGCAGCAGTAGAAAGCATGTGCACCTCGTCGATGATGAACACCTTATAACGTCCTACTTGTGGCGGGATGCGAGTTTGCTCCATTATCTGCTTGATATTTTCAACAGAGTTGTTGCTTGCGGCATCAAGTTCGAAGATATTGTATGACCTTTGTTCGCTAAAAGCGCGGCAACTCTCGCATTGTCCGCATGCCTCACCGTCGGCTGTAGGATTAAGACAGTTGATAGCTTTGGCAAAGATGCGTGCACATGTAGTCTTACCTACACCGCGAGGTCCGCAGAACAGGTAGGCATGAGCCAATTTGCCGCTCTTTACGGCATTACGCAATGTTGTAGTAAGTGCATTCTGTCCCACTACCGAATCGAAAGACATCGGGCGGTACTTGCGTGCTGAAACTATGTATTCTTCCATATTGCTAAATGTGAGCTGTAGTTAGATGCAACCCCTCGCCAATGGGGCTGAGGTTCGTTGCAACTGCAAACTTACTATAAAATTTTCTATTTTCGTGTATGAATACGAAAAATTATGAGTAAGTTTGCAGTCAAAATAAATAATAATGGGTCGTCTCAAACTTTTTATGGCTCTTGTAAGCCACTACAAATACGCAATCACCATTGTCGTAGGCATACTTCTTGTGGGGTTTGTCGACGAGAATAGCTTCATGCATCGTGTTCAATTGGAGATGCGCATAAGCGATTTGACCGAAGAGATAGAACGCTACAATGCACAGAATGAAGCAGACCTAAAACAACTAAAAGAATTGCGCCGTGGTCCAGAGGCATATAAGCAGATAGCTCGAGAACGTTATATGATGAAGACTGATGATGAAGACATATACGTGTTGAGTGACGACGAAAAACCAGTAACAAACAATAATGAAACAACTGAGTAAAATCCAAAGCATCTTGTTCCTGATAGGAGGCGTGCTTATGGTAATAGGAGCAGGCTGCTATGCCTTTTTGTTAGGGCAAAAGGTGGTTTGCTGGGTATATCTTGTAGGTGCTTTGCTGTTTGCCTGGATGCAGGTGAACCAAGCATACGAGGGTGCAAACACTACCATAAAGCGCCTAAAGCGCATTATGACAACTGCCGACATCTTCTTTGTGTTGTCGGGTTTGTTGATGGTGGATAGTGCCTATCAGTTTATGCGCTATTCGTTTGCCGATGTAAGCACATACTTCAATCTGATATACAACAAATGGGTGCTGATGCTGCTTGTGGCTGCTATTTTGGAGATGTATACAATGCACCGCATGAGCTCGGAGCTGAAGAAGGAAGTTGAGAGTTGAGAGTTAGGAGTTAGGAATTGGAAATTGGGAGTTTGTAATTACGAAATTTTCCTAAATAAGAATAATCATAACTTAAAACTCATAAAAAATCATCCGTTATTCAACAATACATATTAACTTTGCCTTTATACAAGAACGCGAATTAAAAAATCTATGAACAAAATTATATACGCTTTTCTAACTATTCTGGTGTTTGCATCGTGCGCAAGCCAGTACAATATCCAAGGTTCGTCAAATATATCGACACTTGACGGCCGAAAACTGTATCTGAAAATCTTAAAGGACAATGACTTTAAGAATATTGACTCGTGCGATGTGGTTCACGGACAGTTCCAGTTCAATGGGACTTTCGACACCGTGCGTATGGCAAACATATTCATGGAAAACGAGAGCGTAATGCCTCTTGTTATAGAGAAAGGCGATATAACAATAAAGATAGACAATACTCAGCAGACTGTCAGTGGCACTCCATTGAACGATGAGTTGTTCAAATTCTTTAATAAGTACAACCAGCTTAAGAACCAAGAGGCAGAGTTGGTGCACACACACGACCGTGCCATAATGAATGGTCAGGACATGAATGCAGTTACGCGCCACCTTAATGCTGAGGCACAACGCCTGACAGAGCTTGAGGATAAGCTTGTGACAACTTTTGTAACCGACAACTTCGACAATGTACTTGGTCCTGGCGTATTCTTTATGGTGACAATAAGCAATCCATATCCTGAGCTTACACCGTGGATAGAGGACATCATGAGCAAGGCTACAGACAAGTTTAAGAACGACGCTTATGTGAAGGATTACTATAAGAAGGCACAGGAAAATCAGGCCATAATGAACGGTATGAAGTCTCCAAATATGCCTCTACCACAAACAGGAGCACCTGGCATGGGACAGCCAATGCCACAGCAGGTACCTGACGGTCCGACACCAAACGAAATGGCAAAACCAGCAGAATAGCATAATATGAAAACACTGATATTTGGAGGAAAAGTTGTAAATGAGGGTGTGGTACGCGCTGCATCTGTTGTAGTGGACAACGACCTCATTACAGATATTATAGAAGGCACAGAAGCTCCCCGTGGCAACTACGATCAGATCGTAGATGCTACGGGGTGTTTTGTATTGCCTGGAGTAATTGACGACCATGTTCACTTTCGTGATCCGGGCTTGACACAGAAGGCTGACATGCAAACAGAAAGTCGTGCGGCAGCATATGGCGGTGTTACATCCTACTTTGATATGCCTAACACCAATCCGCAGACTACGACAAAGGAGGCTCTTGAGGCAAAGCTTAATGACGCTTCACGCAAGTCGCATGTCAACTATGCCTTCTTTATTGGCGCCACAAACGATAATACCGAAACCGTATGCAGCGTAGACCCGCACCGTGTACCTGGTATAAAGCTCTTCATGGGATCAAGTACAGGTAACATGCTTGTAGACAAACGCGACGTTCTACAACAACTCTTTAGCAAGGCAGAGTTGCCTATCATGGCACATTGCGAGGATACCGACATCATAAACAACAATATGGCAGAAGCCAAACGCTTATATGGCGACGACCCGTCTGTGGAGCATCATCCCGAGATAAGGTCGGAGGAGGCTTGTTGGCAGTCGACTAAGCTTGCAGTGGAACTTGCGTCAGAGACAGGTGCACGTCTGCATGTGGCTCATCTCACTACGGAGCGCGAGTTACAATTATTCGGAAATAATCCACGTATAACAGCCGAGGCGGTGATAGCTCATCTCTTCTTCTGCGATGCCGACTATGCTACACTTGGCACACGCATCAAGTGCAACCCGGCTATAAAGACAAAAGCCGACCGCGATGCCTTGCGTAAAGCCCTTACAAACGGAAAGATAACAACTATTGGTACCGATCATGCTCCACACTTGTTAAGCGATAAACAAGGAGGATGCGCACGTGCGGCATCGGGAATGCCTATGGTTCAGTTCTTGCTTGTGGCTATGCTCGAGCTTGTAGACAAGGGGGTACTGAGCATAGAGCGACTTGTAGAGCTGATGTGCCATAATCCAGCACGACTGTTTGAGGTATCAAAACGCGGATTCTTGCGTAAGGGATATAAGGCAGATATAGTACTTGTGAGGGATGAGTCATGGACCGTTACACCAGAATGCATACAAAGCAAGTGCGGATGGAGTCCTATGGAGGGCCATACCTTTAATTGGCAGGTGCGCACTACAATATGCAACGGACACATTATATATAATAATGGGGGCTTCGACAGCAATAGCCATGGCGAGGAACTCCAGTTCAGAGAGTCTAACGCCTAATGCCAAAATACATAGACTACAATATCTCGCAACTGCGACCATATATCAACTGGCTCTACTTCTACTTTGCGTGGGGACTATCTGGTAAACCGCAGGAGGAGAAAGATAAGTTGAGGGCAGAGGCAGAGGCGATGCTTGACCTATTTGAGTCGCGCTACAAGACTCATGCAGCCTTTGAGCTGTTTGAGGCAAACAGCGATATGGACGATATTATAATAGGTGGCACACGTTTGCCTATGCTTAGGCAGCAACGCAAGGCCGACGATGGTGAGCCAAACATGTGCCTTGCCGACTTTGTAAGACCAGTGTCGCAAGGCATAGCCGACCATATTGGTGTGTTTGCAACGTCAATAGACTCGGCTGTAGAGCATGACTTTGTAGGCGATGACTTTAAGCGTATGCTCTCGCAGACACTTGCCGACCGGCTTGCCGAAGCTACTGCTGAGGTGCTGCACTTACAAGTAAGACGCACGTTTTGGGGATATGCCCACGACGAGCAATTGTCTATAGAGCAGATTCTACATGAAAATTATCAGGGAATAAGACCCGCTGTGGGCTATCCGTCAATTCCCGATACCAGTGTAAACTTCATTATCGACCGTCTGATAGATATGAAGAGCATAGGCATTCGACTTACAGAGAGTGGGGCAATGAAGCCGCATGCATCTGTATCCGGACTGATGTTTGCACACCCAAAAGCATGCTACTTCGACATAGGGAAGATAGATGAGGAACAACTGCGCGACTATGCACAAAGACGCCATACGCCGGTGGAATTGATGCGCAGGTTTCTTGCTGTCCGACTGCAATAGCAAAAAAGAAATGATTGCACGAATATTCTTTCTGATTATACTGGCGGCAATTCTGCCAGATATCTATATATACCGCCGCTACTTGCGCCATAGATTCGACCTCGGATTATGGCAACGTTTGATGTGGTGGTTGCCTGGAGCGGCTATGATAGCCGTTACCTTGGTGTACGCAATGATAGACAATTTTGCACCCGATAACCTAACATGGTTCAACATATATCTGTTTATGCTTGGACTGATTTTGGTACCTAAGGCGCTGTTTGTTATGTCGTCGCTTATGGGCAGACTATTACGCCGCTTGTTTAAGTTGCGTCGCAATTGGGGCAATTACATAGGATTGGTGCTTGTACTTGGACAGTTGTACGTGCTCTTTACGGGGTCGATGACAGGAACAGACCGACTGGCAGTAAAGCAAGTTACCATTGAGTTTGACGATCTGCCATCTGCCTTCGACGGTTATCGCATAGTGCAGTTCTCGGATATACATCTGGGTTCGATGCGTACAGAACTTATGGAACGTGCTGTTGTTGAGATAAACAAGCAACATGCCGACCTTATAGCCTTTACGGGCGACATACAAAATATGCGGCCACAAGAGTTGACAAGGTTTGCACCATTGCTCTCAAGGCTAAGGGCTAAAGATGGAGTATACTCGGTTCTTGGCAACCATGACTATTCACAATATATGCCCAAGCTTGATGAAGCACAAAAAAAAACCAACGAAATGCAGACACGCAACTTTCAAACATCGGTTGGGTGGAACCTTCTGCTAAATGACAACCGTATAGTAAGACGTTCGGCCGACTCAATTGTTATAGCTGGCGAGGAGAATGATGGTAGGCCGCCATTCCCGCAGAAAGCCGATTTAAGAAAGACGTTGCATGGCATATCAGCTCAATCATTTGTAGTTATGTTGCAACATGATCCTTCGGCATGGCGACGCTCAATACTGCCTAAATGCAAGGCACAGCTAACATTGAGCGGACATACACATGGTGGTCAGGCAAGTATTTTTGGGTTGCGTCCTACAGAATTGTTGGGTAAGGAAGACGCCGGACTCTATAGAGAAGGCAATCGTGCCCTATATGTGTCTACTGGACTTGGCGGTTTTGTGCCATTCAGATTCCATATGGACCCAGAAGTAGTGGTAATTACACTGAAAAAATCAAGAAAATAATTGACAAGAAATAATAACCAATAAACAAGCATTAATTATATGAAGTACATATATCGTATATATCAACTCTTTATAGCACTGCCGTTGATAGCTATCTACACCGTTGTGACCTGCTTTATAGTAATAGTAGGTTGCGCTATAGGTAACGGTCATTTTTGGGGTTATTTCCCAGGCAAATGGTGGGCACAATTTATTGTGCGCGTGCTAATGCTGCCGGTAAAGGTAGAGGGAAGAGAGAATCTGGAGAAAGGACAGTCGTATGTATTCGTGGCCAATCATCAAGGTTCGTTCGATATATTCCTTATTTATGGATTCCTTTGTCGTAACTTCAAGTGGATGATGAAGCGACAGTTGCGCCAAATGCCATTCGTTGGAAAGGCATGTGAGGCAGCTCATCATATCTTTGTAGATAAAAGAGGACCGAGCAAGATACGCCAAACATACGACCAGGCACGCAAGACCTTGCAAGGAGGAATGTCGTTGGTAGTGTTTCCAGAGGGAGCACGCAGCTTTACAGGACATATGGGCGTGTTCAAGCGAGGCGCCTTTATGCTTGCTGATGATATAGAACTGCCTGTTGTGCCATTGACCATCAATGGATCGTTCGACGTTATGCCACGTCAGCGCGATATGCGTTGGGTGACATGGCATCCGTTGCGTCTTACAATACACAAGCCTATCAAGCCAATAGGCAAGGGAGCAGACAACATAAAGTATCTTGAAGAAGAGAGCTACAAGGCTGTGATGTCGGGACTTGTGGATGAGTATAAAGGTTTTGTGGAAAATCCGGACCAATAACGATGATAAAAGGGTGCTCGACACATGCAATAAGTGTTTTGCCGCCCTTTTTAGTTTTTTTATTCTTTTAAAAGTATGCCATTGGAATAATCTTTGTATTTTTGTATTCGCATACGTCAACATTAATGTTATTAAACTAATCAGTGTATTATGAATACCAGCGACAGCATAGTTATAATCCCCACATACAACGAGAAGGAGAACATAGAGAAGATAATCCGTGCGGTGTTGGCTCTTGAAAAGGGGTTTAACATTCTCGTAATCGATGATGGCAGTCCTGACGGAACAGCCAAGATAGTTCACCGACTTATCGATACTGAGTTTCACAATCGACTCTTCATAATAGAGCGTTCGGGTAAGTTGGGTTTGGGTACAGCCTATATCACCGGCTTTAAGTGGGCATTAGAGAATGGCTATGACTACATATTCGAGATGGACGCCGATTTCTCTCACGATCCTAATGACTTGCCCCGATTATATGCGGCTTGTCATGATGAAGGTTACGATGTAGCAATTGGCTCGCGTTATGTAAGTGGTGTGAATGTTGTGAACTGGCCTATTGGTCGTGTGCTTATGAGCTATTTTGCTTCTAAGTATGTACGCTTTGTAACAGGCTTCAATGTACACGATACAACTGCTGGTTTTAAGTGTTATCGCCGTTGTGTTCTTGAATCTATACCACTCGATCAGGTTCGTTTCAAGGGTTACGCATTCCAGATAGAGATGAAGTATACCGCCTACAAGATGGGCTACAAGATAAAGGAAGTGCCAGTGATATTTGTAAACCGTCGCGAGGGTGTAAGCAAGATGAGCGGTGGCATATTTGGTGAGGCTTTCTTCGGGGTGATGCGTCTGCGTTGGGACGGATGGTTCAGAAAGTATCCAAAGGCAAAGCATTGATAACATCCGTTTCTTATGGAAATAAAAGAGATAAGCAATATATATTCAGCCCTGCCACAGTGCGGGGCTTTTTTGAAAGCATTAAGCGATAAGTCGATGAGGCATATATTCCTTAAGGGAATGTATGCTTCATCGGCTTCTGTGTTTTTTGCGGCGGTAAGTGGAAGTGAAGAACGAAGAACGAAGAGTGAAGAACGAAAAGGGAAAAGTGAAAAATTAAAAGGGAAAAGTGAAAAATCCACTTCTCTTACTATGGTTTTTGTGCTTCAGGACAACGATGAGGCTGGCTATTTCTATCATGACCTTACGCAGATATTGGGCACCGATAACGTGCTGTTTTATCCTTCCTCGTATCGCCGGGCAGTAAAGTATGGACAGAGAGATGCTGCCAACGAGATACTTCGTACTGAGACATTGAGTCGACTTGCAGCTCAATCGGACAGCTATATGTATGTAGTAACATGTCCAGAGGCATTGAGCGAGCTTGTTGTGTCAAAACGCCGACTCGATGAGCGTACTATAAATATAGGTGTAGGCGATATAGTAAACCTTGCCGACTTGGGTAGAAAGCTGCGTGAGTTTGGATTTGTTGAGGTAGACTATGTATATGAACCTGGACAGTTTGCTATGCGAGGCAGCATTGTAGACGTATATTCTTATTCTTCCGAACTGCCATTCCGCATCGATTTCTTTGGCGATGAGGTAGACACAATACGTACATTCGAGGTAGCCGATCAGCTGTCAAAGGAGGCACGACAGTCGGTTGCCATTGTTCCAGAACTGGCACAAATAGTAGAAGACAAGCAACCTTTCACTGCTATGCTTCCCGATGATGCTGTGCTTGTGGTAAAAGATAGCCTGTATCTATGTTCTACAATAGAGCAGATATACAATGATGGATTCTCGCATCAGGCACTTGCCGAGCGTCTTGAAGGTGCAACCGAGATGGAACAACAGCAAATTGTACGTGACATGCGCAAGGAAAACAACCTTGTTTCGGGTGTACGTTTCCGCGAGGAGATGTGCAAGTTCCGCATCGTTGAGTTTGGTACGCAGCCTACCGGAACTCCACAGGCAACCATTTCATTTAATGTTTCGCCACAGCCTTTGTTTCATAAGAACTTCGAATTGCTTGCCCAATCGCTCGAAGACTATTTGCTTAAAGGCTATAAGCTATATATTCTTGCCGACAGCGAGAAACAGACACGCCGCCTTAAGGAGATATTCCAGAGCGACGAGTTAAAGCAGATGCGCAATATACACAGCGTAAAGTCGGCCAATTCGGAAGCGCTTTCTGTTGCCGACAACATCGATTTCACTCCCGTAGACCATACCATTCACGAGGGATTTGCCGATAACGACCTGCGACTGTGCTTCTTTACCGACCACCAGATATTCGACCGTTTCCATAAGTATAATCTTAAGAGCGACTCTGCACGTACGGGCAAAATGGCTCTGACAATGAAAGAATTGCAGGAGATGGAACCAGGCGACTTCATTGTACACGTGGATTTTGGTATAGGCAAGTTTGGTGGACTTGTGCGTGTGCCCGTAGGCGACAGCTATCAAGAGGCTATTCGTATATATTATCAGCGAGGCGACATTGTAGACGTGTCAATACATTCGTTGTACAAAATATCTAAGTATCGCCGTTCGGATACTGGTGAGCCACCACGACTAAGCACTCTTGGCACCGGAGCATGGGATAGACTGAAGGAACGCACCAAGAAGCGTATCAAGGATATAGCAAGAGACCTTATAAAGTTGTATGCCAAACGTCGTCATGAGAAAGGATTTGCCTTTTCTGCCGACTCGTATATGCAGCACGAACTTGAGGCTTCGTTCCTATACGAAGATACGCCCGACCAGTCGAAAGCAACTATGGATGTGAAAGCTGATATGGAATCGGCACGTCCGATGGACCGTCTTGTATGCGGAGATGTTGGCTTTGGCAAAACAGAAGTGGCAATAAGAGCTGCCTTCAAAGCCGCTGTTGACGGCAAGCAGGTTGCTGTGCTTGTGCCTACAACAGTGCTTGCCTTCCAACATTATAAAACATTCCAAGACCGATTGAAGGATATGCCTGTACACATAGACTACCTTTCGCGTGCCCGAACTACTAAACAGACACGCCAAGTGCTTGAGAATCTTAAGGAAGGAAAGATAGATATCCTTATTGGTACGCACAAGCTTATAGGCAAGTCGGTTGAATGGCACGACCTTGGACTGTTAATCATCGACGAGGAACAGAAGTTTGGTGTAGCCACTAAGGAGAAGTTGCGCAAGCTAAAGAGTAATGTTGACACCCTGACAATGTCGGCAACACCAATACCCCGAACCTTGCAATTCTCGCTTATGGGCGCACGTGATATGAGCATCATACGCACACCGCCACCTAACAGATATCCAGTACAGACCGAAATTGGCGTATATAGTCATGAGATAATAGCCGATGCCATAAACTTTGAAATGTCGCGCAATGGTCAGGTATATTTTGTAAACGACCGCATAAGCAACCTTCCCGAGATTGCCGCACTTATACACAAGTATGTGCCAGACGCACGTGTGGCGATAGGTCATGGTCAGATGAATCCCGAAGAACTTGAAAATATTCTCATCGGTTTCATGAACTACGACTACGATGTACTGCTGTCTACATCCATTGTAGAGAATGGTATCGACATATCCAATGCCAATACCATCATCATCAATGATGCTCATCGGTTCGGATTATCCGATCTACATCAGATGCGAGGCCGTGTAGGACGTTCAAACCGCAAGGCTTTCTGCTATTTGTTGGCGCCACCAAAGTCGGTTCTAACACCAGAGGCACGTCGTAGACTTGAGGCTTTGGAGAATTTTTCCGAACTTGGCAGTGGTTTCAATCTTGCAATGCAAGACCTCGACATACGTGGTGCGGGCAATTTACTTGGAGCTGAGCAAAGCGGATTTATGGAAGACCTTGGCTATGAGACTTATCAAAAGATATTGAATCAAGCCGTTACCGAGCTAAAGAACGATGAGTTCCAGGATATATATGCAGAGGAGATAGCGCAAGGCAAGGAGATTTCTGGCGACGAGTTTGTTGAAGACTGCGCCATAGAGAGCGACCTTGAGATGTATTTTCCCGAGACTTATGTGCCTGGCTCGTCAGAGCGAATGCTGCTATATCGCGAACTCGACAACATCGAAGACGATAGTCAGCTCGATGCATATCGCCAGCGTCTTATCGACCGCTTTGGCAAAATGCCTCACGAGGCTGAGGAGCTCTTGCAGGTAGTGCCTCTTCGACGTCTTGGCAAACGCCTTGGTTGTGAGAAGATAATACTTAAGTTGGGACGTATGCAGATGCAATTTGTGTCAAATACAGAGTCGGCCTACTATAAGAGTCAGGCTTTTGGCAAGGCACTCAACTATATTGCCACGCACACACGTCGATGCAACCTTAAAGAGGTAAAAGGCAAGCGTTCGATGGTTGTTACTGGCATCCCAACTGTAGGCGATGCTGTGGAGGTGTTGAAGGAAATGTCAGAATGAAAAAACTGAAGTTGTTTGGTCATTTGACATAAATTTCATACCTTTGCCAACTCATTTTTGAAAAACTCCCCCCGTATATTAAATAGTAAGTAAAAATAATAAAAGCATTCCACTCAAACCTGTCATTAAGGGGGAGGGCAAGGTAGGGTGGTGCTTTAGATAACAGCAATTATGCAAGGACAAAGATTCAAGGCTTGTCAGCAGGCACTGCACTTCAAGCACTTCACACGTCGAGGCTACGCTCTATTCAGCTGCATCGGCCGTGAGGTTCTAATCTGCACTCTCAGCGTAGCTACATTGACCTACGCAAAGGCAGAAGGCATGAGCACAAAGCCAGCAACAACGACAGCCCTGACCGACTCTTTGGGACAAGGCGAGGTACGTCTTGACGAGGTAACAGTTACCTCATCGCGTGCTCCACTTACGGCTCTGCAGTCGGCAAAGATTGTGTCTGTCATCTCGCGCGATGATATTCAGCGTGCGGAAGCAGCGAGTGTAAACGATCTCTTAAAGTTAGCCACGGGCGTAGATGTCCGTCAGCGCGGTGGCTTTGGTGTACAGACGGACATCAGTATCAACGGTGGAACGTTCGACCAGATTACCATTCTATTGAATGGCGTCAATATTTCAAGTCCACAGACTGGTCATAACGCAGCCGATTTTCCAGTTTCGCTTTCTGATATAGAGCGCATCGAGGTTCTCGAAGGTGCTTCGGCACGTGTGTTTGGTTCGTCTGCCTTTAATGGCGCTATCAATATAGTTACGCGTTCGGACAGCAATTCCAATCTTCGCCTTTCGGCTGAAGGAGGTTCGTTTGGTACATTTGGCGGTGACTTTGGACTTACTGTTAAGTCCAACAACCTAAGTCAGAAGCTTAGCGGAGGCTATACCCAAAGCGATGGAGGTACACAGAATTCAGACTTTAAGCGTCGTCGTGCCTATTATATGGGCAATTACACATCGCGTTATGCCGACCTAATGTGGCAGGGAGGCGTATCATCTCAAGACTATGGCGCATCTACATTCTACAGTGCAAAGTTTAATAATCAATGGGAAGCTACACGTCGTATCATTGCTTCCGTACAAGCCGATGTCAAGCCATTGGGCAACGACAACCTTGTGTTTACACCACAACTCTATTGGCACCGCGATGTAGACCACTATCAGCTTACACGTGGCAAGGAAGGAGCAAGTAATGGCGAGAACTATCATCGCATGGATGTATACGGAGCATCGCTAAACGCTCATGCAACATGGTTGCTTGGAAAGACAGCTCTTGGCTTTGACCTTCGCAAGGAGCATATCATGAGTACTGCTTATGGCGACTTGCTGCCCGAGAATGAGTGGGCTGACATACACGGAACAGACCGTCGCTACAATCATAGAGGCGACCGTACCAATACAAGTCTTTTTGTTGAACATAACGTTATACTTGGTGGATTCACACTTTCTGCCGGTATGCTTGCCAACCGCAATACAGCTCTCGATGGCGACTTTCGTTTCTATCCGGGTGTAGACATTAGCTATCGACCCAATGATATGTGGAAGTTATATGCCTCATGGAATAAGGCTCTGCGTGTGCCTACCTATACCGACTTGTACACCAACAATTCGGTGCAGCAAGGCGATATTGCACTTCGTCCCGAAAAGAATTCTACATTCAAGATAGGAACACGTTTTCGTACTTACGGTGTTGAGGCTGTTGTCAGCGGATTCTATTCAAAGGGAACTGACATTATCGACTGGGTTTACACCACCGAAGAGCGTGGCAAATACCACGCTATGAATATAGGCAAGCTCGACAATATGGGCTATTCGGCTGATGCAACCCTCAATCTCAACGAGTTGTTGCCAGGCTCATTGCTCACCCGTTTCAAGGTGGGATATGCCTATATATATCAGAAGCACGATACAGAGCGACCTGTCTATGGCTCGCTTTATGCACTCGAGTATCTGCGTCATAAGTTTACAGCCCAGTTAGACCACCGTATCTTCAGTCGTCTATCTGCATCTTGGGCTGTGCGTTGGCAAGAGCGCATGAACAATTATTCGCCTTATACCAAGGTAGATGTCAAGTTGCAATGGACTGCTCCTACCTATACTTTGTATGTTAAGGCCGACAACCTTACTTGCCATCGCTACTACGACCTTGGTGCTGTTAAGCAGCCTGGATTGTGGATAATGGCTGGTGGAAGCATAAAGATAGGATTGTAAGGACATTGTATTTCCAGAATAATTCTGGAAAGTGACTTTTATAAAAACAAAAAACATTTGGATGCTGGCAATAACCGTGCATCCAAATGTTTTTGTTTATATCCGTATGTGTTTTATTCAGAGTTACCCCCTCTTTCTACCAACAATTCCCGAGGCATAAAGTCCCATGAAGGTCAACAATCCATTAATCATCAGCAATTCGTAGCCGAACTTGTATCCCCAACATTGCATAGCTGTCTTTTCAAGCGCAAAGCATACAATTGGCGAAGCTACCGCTATGTAAGGCACAAGTTTGTCGCATGGCTTGCGGCGGGTAAATAGACCAAAGGCAAACAATCCCAATAATGGTCCGTAGGTATACGAGCACAGGATGTATATGGCATCGATGACACTTGTTGAATTGAGCGTCTTAAACAACAAGATGAACAGACCGAACACAACGGCAATGCCTATATGTGCACGGCGGCGCAATTGTTCGTCGCCCTCGCGTTGGCGTATATCCACGCAATAGCTTGTTGTAAGAGCAGTCAATGCAGAGTCGGCACTCGAGAACGATGCAGCTACAATGCCTATAGTGAACAGTACCACAACAGTAGACCCTAATCGGCCTGTGGCAGCAAACATAGGCAATAGCTCGTCGCCACTTGCCGGTAATGCAATGCCATCCTTTTGTGCCAACTGCATAAGCAAAACACCAAGTGCCATAAACAGTATATTGGCAGGAACAAAGGCAAATCCGTAGGTACACATGTCTTTCTGTGCCTCGCGTAGGGTGCGGCAAGTAAGATTTTTCTGCATCATATCCTGGTCGAGTCCGGTCATAACTATTACTACAAAGGCTCCGCTCAGAAACTGTTTCCAGAAGTTTTGCTTGCTAATCCAGTCGTCCATTACAAACATGCGGCTGTGCTCGTCGGTTGCTATAGCCTTGACAGCGTCTGTAGCCGACATTCCCAACTGTCCCATTACATTATATATAATAAGTATCAAGGCAGCAAACATGCAGGTAGTTTGGAAAGTATCGGTCCATACCAGTGTCTTTATTCCTCCACGTCGGGTGTATAGCCATATAAGCGCCACCATAGCCACTACGGTTAAGGCAAATGGCACACCAATAGCGTCGAGCACAAAACGTTGCAATATTATGCACACTACATAGAATCGTACGGCGGCTCCAGTCATCTTGGATATAAGGAAGAACCATGCTCCCGTCTTGTACGACCTCATACCAAGCCTCTCCTTAAGGTATGTGTAAATGGTTGTAAGATTTAACCTATAGTATACAGGCAGCAAAACAAAGGCGACAGCAAAGTATCCAAGGATAAAACCAATGCACATCTGCACGTACGTCATACCGGTAAACATTGTCATACCAGGCACGCTAACAAACGTAATGCCCGATATTGAAGCCCCAACCATACCAAATGCCACCATATACCAAGGCGAGCGTCGGTTGGCACGAAAGAAGGTTTGGTTGTTGTCGCCATGTCGGGCTGTGATGCGACTAAATAGCATAAGTGCCGCAAAATAAAGCAGCACGGTGATGATTATAAGCATAATGTTGTTAGAATTATTGGTGCAAAGTTACGGTTTTTCGTCAAATTATTTCTTCTCCCGTGCAACTTTCTATACTCCTTGCGCGTCATACTATCAGAAACAAGAAACAATAACATTGAACAACGAATAAAAAACATACGCAACAATGAAGAAAATACTTCTCTCTATGGCAGCGCTTCTCGTGCTTGGAAGCTCTGTTTCGGTAGATGCTCAACGTCATCGACACACCCCACGCACCGAAAATGTAGTGTCTGCTTCGTCTGCTAAAAAAGATGATGCATCAAAGAGTAGTTCGGCATCAAAGAGTAAGGATGAGGGTATAGAAGCATTCTCTGACACCTCGTCTGTAGACACCAGTAGTTCTGTGGTATACAATGGCAATGGTGCCATGAACGATTCCGACAGCTACGATTCCGACAGCGACACCTATCTGTTCGCAATGTTCGAAAACATCTTTGCTTCAAAATTTTGGGGCATAACGATTTTTGTGATAATTATATTATTAGGTATAACGATATCCTTAATGCCGTTAATAATAGTGGTGCTACTTATACGCTTTTTGGTAAAACGCCACAACGACCAGGTGCGATTGGCTGAAATGGCAATGGAATCAGGACAACCGATTAGTGATGAACAAATGCCGTTGAGCAAGAAGTCGCCCGACTATATGTGGCGACGTGGTATAAGGAATGTTTCAATAGGCATAGGACTGATGTTATTCTTCTGGTTCCTGGGTGCCGAACCATTGGTTGGCATTGGCGGATTGGTAGCTTGCCTTGGTGCCGGACAGATGTTTATGGTGCGATATAATTACAACAACAAGTTTGGACGCCGTAAGTTTGACGATGACGAATTGAACAAATTGTAGTAGGTAAGGCTTGTAAACAAATAAAAAAACTGCAAAATTCTACCTGCACAGCTGTAGCAAAACAGTTTGTTGCTGCGTCTTTATAATAAAACGAACAAAAGATTAATGATGAAGGAAACTGACGATCTCTCTCTTGTCTCTGAGGTGACTGTATCTCACAACCGTGCGGCATTCGACCGCCTTGTTGTGAGATACCAGTCGCCTATAAGACGTTTCTTCCTGCATCAGACTTTAGGAGACGAGCAGCTTAGCGACGATCTTGCACAGGATACCTTCATCAAAGCATACGTCAATATAAGTAAGTTTCGTGCCCAGGCGGCATTCTCAACATGGCTTTATCGCATAGCTTACAATGTCTTGTACGATTATCACCGACGGCAGAAGCCTACCGATGACATAGATACATCAGAAGCCGCACGACGCAATGCCGATCATACCGACGCTAATGTAAAGCTTGATGTATACGATGCCTTGCGTAGATTGGGCGATAAGGAGCGAACATGCGTAACGTTGCAGTTGGTCGACGGCTATCCAATAGATAAGATTTCCGAGATAACCGGAATGGCGGTGGGTACCGTAAAGTCGCATCTGTTTCGTGGAAAAGAAAAGCTTACAACCTTTCTTCGTAGCAACGGCTATGGCAAGTAAATGTGTGGCTGTCTATCAAATACGTTCTTAAAAAACAAACTTATGAACAACGATAAGAATTTAAATAGTAATAATGGTACTGTCGACGAGGAACTGTTGCGTGGTTTCTTCGCCGACAGTGTGCGTATGCATATAGCCGATGGCGGTTTCACTAACAAGGTTATGCAGAGATTGCCAGATGAGATGCCGGCTCGTCAGATACTTATCTATCACATATGGTCGGCTGCATGTGCTGTCGTGTGTGTTGTGGCATTCTTTCTTGTGGGTGGCGTAGATATTATAAAAGGTTATCTTAGTGGCTTAGGCTCAAATATTGCTAGTCTGCTTTCTCGTGCCGATATCGATTATATAGCTTCTCACCTAAACCATTCTGCCTCTCTCTTCAGCTCCCACTTAAGTATCGACACCATAATATCAGGCATACAGGCATCAGGCACCAACCTGATAATGGCTGTAATAACAGTTGTAGTGTTGTGCAGCTTGGCTGTATGGGATGTGGTACAGAGCGATTCCTTGTCGTAATATTCTTCCAGTAGTTTGTCTTATTTAGGCACTACTGGAATCTCTGGTATTATGCAGTCTTCAGCCATAACAGCCTTATTCTCCATAAACATGACATAATAGATAGGCATATACATAATGCCATGTTCTTCGTACACATTCTGTTCGTTGCTCAATACTATGGCACGGCTTATATGATAGTCGGGTGTGGCGATAAACTTATCGAGCGCACTATGTACCTTGTAGTCCTTACCCGACTTCACTTCTATAGGCAACACCGTAAGGTTATCGTAGTCGTCGATAAGGAAATCTACCTCACCACGTTGTTTATTGTCGTAATAGTGTAGTTGGAATCCGTGGGCATGTAGTTCTTGAGCAACTACCGTCTCGTACACAGAACCTAAATTTATGCTAAGCATATCGCCAAGTACGGCATTGATATTTGTACCGTATAGAAGATTTGTCAACAGACCAACATCGCTTAGATACAATTTCAACAGATTCTTGCTTTCCGATTCCAGCAAAGGAAACTTAGGGTTGCTAATGGCACGTACTTGCAATGCCACACCCGAATTGGTGAGATACTCAAACTCCTCAACGTAGTCGCTAAACTGCTTGTGTCCGTTTTTCCCCTCAATGTTTTTTATAATTATACGCTTCTTCTTGTTCTCCATATTCGACGGTATCAAGTCGTAGATGTTGCGTATAACTAATTTCTTTTCTTCATCATATTGCGATGCGTCAATTCTATATAGTGAATGTATGTTGCGCTGAATGTTGCGTACCTGAGTTATGTTTCGGTTTTCCAGAAACTTGTTTATTGCATCAGGCATACCGCCTACCAACAAGTACAACTTGAACTGTTGAAGCATATAGTTATGCATTGAGTCGTTCAGAGGCTCGCGTTTCTTATAACAATCTCTAACACCGTCAATAGTCTTCTGTCCACATCCCATAGCAAGCAGATACTCTTCAAAGTCTAATGGATACATCTGTTCGATTGTTATGCTTCCGATAGGTACCGAGGGAGTTTGGGCAAGTGCCACCCCAAGTTCAGAGCCACTTGCTATATAGCGATATTTGCCGTCCTCGTTTAGGAATTTAAGCATAGTCATCAAATGTGGATAACTCTGTATCTCGTCGAGAAAAACAAGAGTGTCGTCCTTGCTTCCGAGTTTGTTGCCTGCTATTGCACCAAGCTGAAGATAAAAGTCGTCCTTGCTTCTTACCGACTGAAAAATTCCTTGTCCTTCCTTGTCAGCCTTTAAGTTTATCTCCACAAAGTTCTTAAACAATTGGGTACCAACATACCTTATTATATATGATTTTCCTATCTGTCTTGCTCCATTGACAAGCAGAATCTTGCGAGGTTCATTCTTAAGAAATTCCTCTAAACGATTTGCAAACTTTCTATATAACATAAGCCAAAACTCTTTCTGTTTGATTATCTGTTTGTTACGAATGCAAATGTAATAAAAATAGAGGAGCGTTGCAAGTTTTTTAGGAATTATTCCGTGTTTTAGAGTGTGCTTTTTAGGAATTATTCCGAGTTTTAGGGTATGCTTTTCAGGAATTATTCTGTGTTTTATAGTGTAGTTTTCAGGAATTATTCCGTGTTTTAGGGTATGTTTTTTAGGAATTATTCCGAGTCTTAGGGTGTAGTTTTCAGGAATTATTCCGTGCTTTTAGGTATTGTTATTAAGGAATAATAAAGATAAAGAAATAGAGTTATTTGCCAATAGCTTAAATATCTTGGCTATATTTTCAAGTATTATATATTACTTGCTCATTTAATATATATTACTTGCTCATTTAATATATAATAAATTGCCAAGTAATATATAATACTTTTAATATAGCATCAACATAAATTGTGAAAGCTAAAATCCAAGAGTCTTTTGCCTCCCAATAATTACTCCACGTAAAAGTCGAAGTCTTCGTTCTTCTTGCCCTTTTCGTTAGAGGATGAAGACTTTTTTGTAGTCTCGGTATTCGACTTCTTCAAGTTGCCTTCCTTGTCAAACATGCCGTATGTAGTGCGTAGAACGATGAATTCAGTACGGCGGTTTAGCTGGTTGCATATATCTTGCTTGTCCTTGTCAAGCTTTTTGATAAATTCTTCGGTCAGCACATCGTTATCCTTTAGCCAGTTATACTTCTCTGTAAGTTTCTTGCGTATGGTCTTAGGCTTCTCCTTGCCATAGCCAACGGGCGAAAGTCTGTCGCGTGATATGCCCTTATTAGTAAGGTATTCAACAACCGATTCGGCACGGCGTTGCGACAGAAGCTTATTGTATTCAGCCGAGCCCTTATAGTCGCAATGCGACGACAATTCGATGGTTACGTTAGGATTTTCGTTCAGAAGCTTTACCAGTTCGTCGAGCGAAGCCTGCGATTCTGGGCGCAATGTAGCCTTGTCGAAGTCGTAGAATATATTGTCTATCAGCACAGGGGCTGTAATCGAAGCCAATGGGAATTGCAGAATGTGCTCGTTAGAGTCGTCGGGATGACCTATGCTAAGTTCTTCCTTATGGTTAAGGAATCCCTTGCAAGTGGCGAGGAATATATAGTCGGTGCCAGGTTTCAGTACCTTCTCGAACGAGCCATCGCCTTTTACGCTCAGTTTCTCGTTAGTTCCGTCGGAGCCTACAAGGTAGACAAGAGCCGATGGGAGCTCGTATCCATCTTGCTCGTACACCCAACCCTTTACGCTCTGTATAATCTCCGGATTCTCAAAACTGTATATATGGTCCCATCCTCGACCGTCATTTCGGCTCGATGAAAAAAAGCCACGGTTGTGCACACCCTCGAATGTCATGCCAAAGTCGTCGCCTTGCGAGTTGAGTGGATAACCAGGATGTTCGAGATGATACTTGCCATCCTTGCCAACAGAGGCAATAAATATGTCAAGTCCACCCATGCCAGGATGTCCATCGCTTGAGAAATAAAGGTCGCCGTTAGGTCTAAATGTAGGGAACATCTCGTTGCCAGGGGTGTTGATAGGAGCACCAAGATTCTCCACACCTCCTAATCCGGCAGGTGTTATGCGAGCTCGCCATATGTCCATACCGCCCATACCGCCAGGCATATCGCTAACAAAATATAGCCACATTCCATCTGGCGACACGGCAGGATGTGCATAACTCGACAGCGTATCTCCTGTAATCTTAAGCTCAGAAGGCTTTCCCCATGCCGCGTTAGCACGGGCTGATGTAACAATTTGTGCATAACGTGGATACGAAGGATCGCTGGTGCACTGGGTAAGATACATAGTATGCTGGTCGGGCGACAATGCGCATGCACCCTCATCATAATCAGTATTCAGTCCGCCAGTAACCGCCTCTGGTTTTGACCAATTGCCTTTATCATCCTTCTCCGACATAAATATATCGGCAGGTTTAGCACCGGTTATTCCACTAAGTTCATTGCCTTGTGCATCGTTGCGTGTTGATGTAAAGTATAGTGTCTCATATTGGTCGCCGGCAAGAACAGGCGAGTAGTCATCGCGTCGAGAGTTGAATACATCCATACGCTTAACCTTATATCTTGAGCCTTGCTTTTTCCATTCAGGAGCCTTTTGTGCGGCAATAAGTCCGTTTTGAGCCAAGGTCTTTGCAGCGTTGGCATCAAGTGTATTGGTATTGCCTTTCTTTATAGGGGTGGGGTAGGCACCGGCATTAATGGAGTCGAGCACAATAGCAAACTGTTCGCCAGCCTGCTTGTACGATCCATTCCTAAGCAATTGGCGGGCATAGCTCAGGCGGTCGGCAGCCGTTGCTCTGCCATATCTAATGGCGTTGGCATAAGCAGCCTGAGCCTTCTGTGTGGAATTGATGCGCTCGTTGCAGTAGGCTATCTTCAAGGCAATGTCGCCTCGTTTAGCCTTCTCCTTAGTTGATGTCTTGGTGTATGCCTGCTTAAACTGCGTTGCTGCGTCGTAGTATTCGCCTATTGCAAGATATTTCTCGCCCTTCTTCAGGTTCTTGTCGGCACCACAGCCCAACAGTGTTGCCATTGTAATGAGGAGCAACAACAGAGATATCGATGTATGCGTAAAATGCTTCATTCTATAGTGTATGTTTTTATTGAATAACGCAATAAAGCCCAGTTTATTTGATATTATTGCTTGTTTTGATTAAAAAATGCCCCTTTTTAAATGATAATAGTCAATTCGTTCGTATACTATTATATAATTTTGCAACAGAAATAAAAACCTAAAAACAATTGAATATAATAATGTATAAGAAATTCTTAAGAACACTATTGGTAGCAGCTACCATGTTCTCGGCAGTTGCAACGACAAACGCACGCAACAAATACCTTTTTGTTTATTTTACAGGCAATGCTCCTCAGCAAGAGCAGATATCGTATGCCGTAAGTGATGACGGATTCAACTATACTCCGCTTAACGAAGGCAAGCCTGTAGTGTCGTCCGACTCAATTGCTCTTACTGGTTGTGTTCGCGACCCTCATATCCTACGCACAAAGACAGGCGAATATCTTATGGTTGTAACCGACATGCGTTCGTCGCTTGGATGGTCGAGCAATCGTGGTATTGTGCTGCTTAAGTCGCGCGACTTGATACATTGGCAGCATCATACCGTAAACTTTCCCGATAAGTATGCCGGTAAGAACTTTGCCAACGTAACGCGTGTATGGGCACCGCAGACTATATACGACGAGAAGGCTGGCAAGTATATGGTATATTTCTCGCTGCTTACCAACGACGGCACCATTCCGTACGACCGTGTGTATTGGGCATACGCCAATGCCGACTTTACTGACCTTGAAGGAGAGCCGAAGGTGCTCTTCGACTTTCACGCTCCAGCTATCGACACCGACATTGTGCAGGACAAGAAGGGCGAGTATCACCTTTTCTTCAAGACCGAGCAGGAAGGAGCACACAAGGGCATACGCCAGTATGTGTTCCAAGACCTTCACAACCCTGCATCGTGGACATTGCTCGATGGATTCTGCGAACAGACTAAGGACAATGTTGAGGGTGCCGGAGTATTCCCGCTTATCGGTGGCGGATGGTGTCTGATGTACGACTGCTATATGTCGGGACATTATCAGTTTACACGGTCGGAGGATTTGCGCACGTTCCGTTGGGTTGCCGATACTAAGACAACGGGGGCTTTCACTCCGCGTCACGGAACTGTGATTCAGATTACACCAAAAGAATACAAGAGATTGATTAAGCACTTCTAAATATTAGCTATGGCGTTATCGCCATAGCTTTTTTTTGTTTTAACAAATCACTAACTTAGTTTAAGTAAATAGTAAATTTATTTCTGAAAAAAAATTTTTTTTCTTAACTTTGTCATAGCTAAGCCTAAGAACAAGTTATGATTAAGAACCGAAGATATTTTATTGTATTCATTATGATGGTTGTGGCGGTATTGTCTGCTACAGCCAATAACCGTATATGCAGCTACGGCATCAAGCAAGGTCTGCCTGACAACACCGTCAACTGCATAGCACAGGACAACCGTGGCTTTATATGGACCGGCACGTCCAACGGACTGGCACAGTTTGACGGAATGTTCTTCACATTGTTTCGCTACAGCAGCAACGACACAACAAGCATATCCAATAACAATGTGCATAGTCTCTTGTCTACCAGCCACGGGCTGTACGTTGCCACCGACTATTGCATCGACTATTACAACTATGAGGACTGCAAGTTTCGTCGATGCCAAATAAAGTCGAAGCATAAGGTGGGCAACTTCTTTATCACCTTGGCATCTACATCTAAGGCTGTATTTGTTTTTGACGATAAGGGCAGGTTGTATCGCTCGGATGCCGACAAAACACAATTTGTACACCTACCCACAACAGCGCCCGTGCTTAGCATTGCTTCAAGCGGCGACAGGCTTTTTGTGGTTATGAGCAGAGGTGTGGCTATGTATACAGCCGACGGTAGCAAGGTGTTGTCGAGTGTAGACGTTAATATAGCCTCGTCAAGCCAAATCAATGTCAGCTATAGCCACAATATGCACCGCCTGTATGTGGGTAGAGGTGTGGACGGACGTGCCCAGGCATTTGCCGTGACCCGAAACCACTTGCAAACCATAGACGATGATTTGCCTAAGGCTTTGAAGGCGGCTTGCGACTACGATGGCGGTGTAGCTTTTGCCACCGACGGCTATGGCGTGGTGCTGCGTCGTGGTGGCTCGGCAGACCAAAGGCTAACCGAGAGCAAGAGCCGTATATGTGGCGATGCCGTCTACTCGCTACTTGCCGACCGTAGCGGCAATTTGTGGATAGGCACCTATCGCAAGGGCTTGACGCTGTACGGAGCACGCCGAGCCTTGTTTTCTACCCTAAGCGAGAGGGCTGGCACCCTGCCCTACGACCTTGTTACGGCTGTGACATCGCAGGGCGACAACACATATATAGGTATGGACGGTGGCGGTATGGGTGTCTATACACACAGCCTTAACACAATGACCACCTATACCTCTGCCAACAGCAGTATGTGTGGCGACAACATTGTGTCGATGACAGCCGACCGGCATACGGTGTGGATGGCGGTGTACAATCGTGGACTGACTGCCTACGATATAGCTACGCACAAGTTTACTAACTACACCCTGCCCTTGGCAAGCAAGCGTGGCGACGTTATATGGACCGTGGTAGACGACGGCAACGGCAACTTGTGGATTGGCGGCCGCGACCTCTTTGTCTTCAACAAGCAGACGCATAAGTTTAGCATCGTACCCCAGTTTACCGGAGCTATGTGTCAGATACTGAGCTGTCGAGGCAAATATATATGGTTTGGCAACGACAATGGTGTATACAAAATAGATAGCCGGACACGGCGCACGGTTAAGCACTACAGCACATCAACCCCCAATATGAGTTTGCCGAGCGACAGAGTGCGTTACGTATATGCCGACAGCAAAGGCAAGGTGTGGGTTTCATTTAGATATGAGGCACCTTGCTGCATTGACGAACAGGAGGGCAAGGTGTATACCAACCTTACCGAGCATGGACTGGGCAGCATTATTGTTACGGGCATTGTAGAGTCGCGCAATGGCTATATGGTGTTCTCCACCAACAATGGTCTGTACATTTACTTTCCAGATAACAATGCCTTTATGCGTTGCGACCTCGACAACTCGGTGCCTATGGCATACAACTATGGGGCATGTCATGTGGATGCACAGCGCTTTTATTTTGGGTCGGTAGAGGGACTGGTTATGGCAGACGATAGGCCATTGCACGAAAAGTCGCTTTATAAGGATGTGAGCTTTGGCAGACTAAATGTTACCGATGGACGCACCATAAATCTTGGAAGTAATAATAAGGGGGAAGTTACATTAGACTTCAATGAGAATTACTTCACTATCAACTTCTCCGTGCCAGAGTACAATGCCCCACGTGCCATTCATTTCTCCTATTATCTTAAGGGTATGGAGAATAGTTGGAACGAGATAACCGATCGTCGTGAGGCAATCTACACCAATGTGCCACCCGGAAGCTACGAGTTTCTTGTACGTAGTACCGACCTTTCAGGACGTTGGACCAAAGCCTCTGTGTTAAAGATAACGGTGCTCCCGCCATGGTATCTTACGTGGTGGGCTAAGACGTTGTGGCTGCTTATTATAATAGGTGTGGTTTATGCAGGGTTCCGTCTGTATCTTCGTATCTTAAAGATGCGTCACCGTATGGAGATAGCCGAGGTAGAGAAGGAGAGCCAGCGCAAAATAGACGATGCCAAGATGACATTCTTCACCAGTATTACACACGAGCTTCGCACTCCTGTATTTCTAATTGCTGCACAGCTTGAGGAGTTTATCGACCGCAAACAGTCGATAGTGAGCATACCCTCGGCTTATCTTATGGCGATGCACCGCAGCGCGATGAAGATAAACAAACTAATTAGTCAGGCTATAGATTTTCGTAAGGTAGACCAGGGCAAGCTGGTTATAAAGCGTCAGAATATAGATGTGGTTAAGTTTGTTGGCGAGCTTGCAGGCGACTACGACGACCTGCTCGACCAAAAGCACATAAGCTTTGATATGGTTATGCCCAAGCAGCCCGTTATGTTGTCGATGGATGTCGAGAAGATAGAGATGTGTCTTAACAACCTTATATCCAACGCTTATAAGTATACCAACAATGGCGGACACGTGGTGTTAAGCGTTATAGACAAGGAAGATAGGGTGGTGTTCTCTGTCAAGGACGACGGCATAGGCATAGTGGCGGAGGCTCGCAAGGAGATATTCCAGAGCTTCTTTCGTACCAATCGTGGGCAAGCCAAGAGCAAGGGCGATGGCATCGGACTGTCGTTTGTGCAGACCCTTGTTGAGCTGCACGGTGGCGAGATGCACTTGGAGAGCGAGGTAAACAAGGGTTCCGACTTTTCCTTCTACATCCCCAAAGTAGCTGTCAATAATAGTTCGGAGACCGAGGTTGCCCAGCCAGTGGTTGAGGTAGCCGTAGCCCAGCCGGCGGTAGCAGCCGAGGGCAATAAGCCAGTAGGCGACGTTAAGGTATTGGTAGACATTGACCCCGTTGCAGAGGCAGTGCCAGGAACAGCCCCACTAAAGGCAAATCCAACGGCAACCCATAGCATATTGCTTATCGACGACGAGCGCGCTACGGTGGCTCTGCTCGAGCGCAACCTTATAAACGACTTCCGTGTGCTTAAGGCATACGATGGAGCCGAGGGTCTGCGTGTGGCTGCAAGCTCGCTGCCCGACATCATTGTGTGCGATATGATGATGCCTCAAGTTGACGGATTGGAGTTTTTGCGTGCCTTGCGCAATGATAAGAAGCTAAGGCATATAAAGGTGATAATATTTACCGGACAGACATCCGACGAGGAGCGTATAGCTGCCTACGATGCCGGAGCCGATGCTTTCTTGACCAAGCCCGTGTCGTTAAAGCTGCTGCGTGTGCGTATCGGCCGCCTTATTGCCGAGAGCGACAATGCATCGCTTACAGCCGATATATCCAACAGCAAGCGCACATACACCAAGGAGGAGCAGAAATTTTTGTTGCGTTGCCGCGAGATAATAGACGACAATCTGTGCAACCCCGACTTCAACATCGACTTCCTTGCCGAGAAGCTTGCCATGAGTCATTCGACGTTGTACAAGAAGCTCAAGCAGATGACGGGCATGTCGCTCATCGAGTTTGTAAACGACTATAAGATATACAAGGCTGTGCAGGCGTTTAAGGAGGGACAGACCAATGTGGTTAAGGTGGCAGAGATGTGTGGCTTTGGCGACATAAAGAACTTCCGCAATACCTTTAAGCGCAAGATGCAGATGTCGCCCAAGCAGTTTGTACAGAGCTTGTAGATTGTTTTCCATACGATATTAAGGGTGTTTCTCGTTTTTCTTCATTTTTTTTACATAAAACGAGAAACACCCCTTTTATTAACAAAAAATACCCCTATTCTCATTTCTACTTATTGTAATTTTGCACCAGAAACCCAAGCAAAAGCCTAAAGCAGAATTATAATAAAGAATAACTTAAAACCAAACATTATGACAATTAAATCAAAATTTATCCGCACAGCCATGCTTGTGGCTGTAGCTCCCGTGATTGGTTTTGCATTGCAGTCGTGTAGCGACGACGACGACTTCCCTACAGTGGACGGTCAGGCGCCTACAATCACAATGGCTACCAACCATATCCAGGCAGAGCCAGGACGCTCGTTCAACATCGAAGGTAAGGCTAAGGATGCCGATGGCATCAAGGCTATACATCTTAAGAGCGAGGGTATGTTGCTCGACAAGACCATAGATCTGCTTAAAATCTATGGCGACTCGCTCATCTACGATTACGACCTCTCTTATGCTTACACTCCAGCCAACGACTGGACAGACGATTCAAACTTCCCGTTGGAAGTAACGGTAGAGGATGTAGGTGGACGCACAACAACAGCTACAGTTCAGGTATCAGGCGATGGCGACTTTACTGCTCCTTCGTTTACAGCAGCTCCTTCGCAGGAACTAACAGTATTGGTACAGAATCCTAAACTCTCGCTCAATGTAACTGTAGCTGACAACAAGAAACTCCAAAGCTTGGTGGTAGACATTCCGGGATTGAACATAAAGGACTCTGTTCTTATAAGCGGAACCGAATACCAATTTAAGAAGGCATACGACATGCCGGCAACCAAGGCTTCTTATATGATGTCTATGCGATTGTATGATGCTCTTGGCAACGTGAGTTCTACAAACAGCGTTATCAACGTAAGCGAGCTGCCCGACTTCCAGAAGATGTATCTTGCCGATGTAGAGACAGCTGCCGAACTGACAAGCGACCTATATGGTGTGCCAATGCTTATAGAGCATACCGGCGAGTATCAGTATAAGGCCAAATACTATAACAAGAAAGCAGGCACCGGCGTGCGCTTTGTTCCGCAGACCACCGATTTTGAACCTATATGCTTTGGTATTGACGAGAATACAGGTCTGCTTACAAGCAACCCAAGCGAGGCAAAGCCTATAGTTCTTGACAAGGTAGGCTACTACGAGATAACATTCAACACCGTAACGGGTGACTATGATGTTAAGGAGTATACGCCAACAACTGCCAAGATGGTAGTAGATGGATCGCAGACAAAGGATTATAATGACGGAGCTGGTCCACAACCGTACACAGTATGTCTTGCAGGAGAAGGTCTGCCTGACACACCTAACTGGACCACAAATCCTAATAACAAGGCGTTCATTCTTAAACAAGATAAGCAGAACCCATACCGACTCTATCGCGAGATGAAGCTTAATGCAGGCGACAAGGTTAGCTATACTATCAGCATAACCCATATTTGGGGTTGGTGGCCAGAGCCATATTGGCGTTTCGATGGTTCGGAAGGCAATGAGAAGAACGTATATAACGGTGGCGACAATATGAAGAGCGTTGAGGTTAAGAAATCGGGTACATACCTCATGGAGTTTGACTATAGCCTCTTGCGTTCGCGCATCGTCTTTGTGAAATAAACTGATTAATGAACAATTAAGATATTATCCAAATGAATAAGAAATATATATTAGCATCCTTGGCTGCTACTGTTGCTCTTACTGCCAATGCGCAGAACATTAAGGTGAAAGGCACTGTAGTAGACAGCAACAACGAGCCTATAATTGGCGCATACGTTAAGATTAAGGGTTCGACAAAAGGTGTTGTCACCGATATTGACGGCAACTATACTATCGATGCCGACAAGAATGCCACACTTGTTGTGAGCTACGTTGGTATGGCAAACCAGGACGTGAATGTAGGAAACCGCAACCTGATAAATATTGTATTGAAAGAAAACGCCAACGACCTTAACGAGGTTGTGGTTATCGGTTACGGTCAGGTTAAGAAGAGCGACCTCACCAGCTCAATATCTGCCATTAAGGGTGATAAACTGGAGAAGCTTTCTACAGGTAACGTTATGAATGCCCTTCAGGGACAGGTTAATGGTGTTCAGGTAAGTGGTGCCGGTGGCCCAGGTTCTTCGCCACGAGTTATCATACGTGGTGTAACAACTGTCAACGGCTCTGATCCTCTATATGTTGTAGATGGAATGCCAGTTGGTAATAACATCAACTTCCTTAACCAGAACGACATCGAGAGCATGCAGGTGCTTAAGGATGCGTCGGCTTCGGCTATCTATGGTACACGAGCATCTAATGGTGTTGTGCTCATCACCACAAAGAAGGGCAAGAAGGGTGAGGCTAAGTTTAATGCTTCGGCAACTGTAGGTTTGCAGACTCTTGCCAAGCAGAAGATGGCAGGCTCGAAGGAATATAAGCAGGTGTTTGATGCACGTTATGCTAACGACGGAAATGTTTCGCCGTTCAAGGGCACTGACGAGGTATATACTGATTGGTGGAAGGAATGTCTTAACGACGTAGCTGTACAGCAGAACTACGACCTCTCGTTCTCTGGCGGTACCGACAAGCTTATCTATTCGGGCAGCATTGGCTATTACAAGCAAGACTCTCAGTACAAGGTGGGTCAGTGGCAGAAGCTCTCTGCACGATTCTCTACAGAGTACAACTTCAATAAGATTGTAAAGGCAGGTATCGACTTTACACCTCGTTACGAGCAGTGGAATGATACACCTGATCTTATGGGAGCCATCATGGCTATGGACCCTACAACACCGGTTATGCTCGACAAGAGCGAGTGGACAAGTAATCCTTACAACAACTATGCCCGTTCGCATAACAATGAGGAATGGAACCCAGTGGCTAACATGAACCGTATGGATTCAGGTGCAAGCGAATATGGATTGCTCGCCACACCGTTTATCAGTCTTACACCTATCAAGGGTCTTACAATTCGCTCACAGTTTGGTATGAACGCCCGCTTCCGTCGTACAGATAAGTTCAACGTAAACTTCTTCATCGACAACCTCGAGAAGAACGACAACAACAACGCTACACGTAAGATGGAGAATTGGGTGGATTGGAACTGGACCAACACCGTGAACTATATGAACACCTTCGCCAAGAAGCACAATGTAAACCTCATGGGGGGTTACACTATGGAGCGCTTCGAGGACTATTGGGCTGAGGCTTATTCGGAGAACATTCCTAATAACGACCCAACATTGCGCTATCCAAGTTCGGGTACAAAGAACCCTAAAGCCACTGGTACCGACACCTTTACATCGCTTATATCTTACCTTGGTCGTGTGATGTACAACTATGACGAGAAGTATTACCTCACAGCTACAGTACGTGTCGATGGTTCGTCTAAATTCTCTAAGGATAATAAGTGGGCTACATTCCCATCTGTTTCAGCTGCTTATCGCTTGACAGGCGAGGAGTTTATGAAGAACCAGAAGATTTTCGATGATATCAAGATACGTGCAGGTTGGGGTAAGGTAGGTAATCAGAATATTGACAATTCGGCTTATCTCAGTTCTATCGGAACAACAGACTACGTATTTGGATCAACACCTATACGTGATATCGGTTCTACAGTTTCGGGTATCGGTAACTCCAACCTTAAGTGGGAGACCGTAGAAGACTGGAACGTAGGTCTTGACCTTGCTCTGCTTCAGAGTCGCTTGAAGATAACTGCCGACTACTTCCACAAGACATCTCACGACATGCTTATGAAGAAGGACAACCTCCTTATACTTGGTTATCCTATGTGGAACGGACAAATGTGGGAGAATGTAGGTGAGATGAAGGCTACAGGATGGGAGCTCGGTATCAACTGGAACGACCATATATCCGACTTTACTTATGGTGTAGGTCTTAACCTTTCGCAGGTAAAGAATAAGGCCCTGAAGCTCAACGGCGACTATATCTGGACTGGTGGATTCTCTGGTGATTGGATTGTACGCAATGCAGCAGGTGAGTCGCTCAGCCAGTTCTGGGGTTATCAGACAGACGGAATATTCCAAAACGAGACAGAAGTTAAGTCGTATACTAATGAGCACGGCACACCTCTTCAGCCCAATGCACAGCCAGGCGACCTTCGATTTGTTGACCGCAACAACGATGGCGTGATTGATTCGAATGATAAGAAGTGCATCGGCAATCCGTTCCCTGATTTGATGATGGGTGTCAACCTAAATGCCGCATACAAAGGATTTGACCTCGTGGCCAACTTCTACGGCACAATTGGCAACGACATCTACAACCTAAACAAGGGACGCTACTCAGGTGTAGGCGGTCAGAATGTATACGCAGGAACATACAACAAGACATGGCGCGAGGACAATAAGGGAGCAGAATTCCCACGTCTTTCTGCCAACGACTCTAACATGAACTACAAGCGCGTAAGCGACTTCTTCGTAGAGGATGGTTCTTACTTCCGCTGCAAACTGCTACAGATTGGCTACACACTGCCTAAGCAGTGGTTCAACAACAAGCTCAACCTGCGTCTCTCGTTCTCGGCTCAGAACCTCTTCACCATCACTGGCTACTCGGGTGCCGACCCAGAGACAGCCTCAATGGGTAAGAGCGTTACAGAGGCAGGTATCGACTACAGCGGTTATCCTAACCCACGCACCTTCCTCTTCGGTGTGAACATGAGCTTCTAAGGAGTAAATATACATAATGTGTAACAACAATAAAACAAGCATATAAATTATGAAAAAATATATTATTGGTTTGACAATGATGTCGGCTCTATCTATGGGCTTGACCTCATGCTCGGATTTTCTTGACGAACCAATCCGTGGTCAGCAAGATATGAGCAACTATTTCACTACTGAAGAGGAGTGCGCCAAGCAGATAACCGGCTGTTACAATCTCCTTGACTGTCGTGGATGGTGGCAGATTTACAAGTTCTACAACCTATGCAACATCACTACCGACGACTGCTGGATGGGCAACACCACTCAGGATCCGGGCGAGTATCGTGTAGCTTGTATGTTCACAGGCAATACTCTTGAACTTGGTACTGCTTGCCAAAACTTCTGGCAGTACCGTTATAAGGGTATCACACAGTGTAACATCGCCATCGACAAGATTCAGCAGATACAGTTCAAGGATGAAAAATATAAGAAGCGTCTTATTGCTGAGGCTAAGTTCTTGCGTGGTTTCTATTATCTTGACCTTGTTAAGAACTTTGGTGGTGTGCCAATCGTGCTGTCTTTGAAAATGCCGTCAGAGGTACAGGGAATTGAGCGTGCTTCAAAAGAAGAGACATATGCACAGATAGAACAAGACTTGAAGGAGGCTATTCCTGACCTTCCTACACGTGCTGAGCAGGAAGCCAGCCAGGTAGGTCGTGCTACAAGTGGTGCAGCCAAGGGCTTCCTTGCCAAGGCTTATCTTTATGAAGGCAAGTATGAGGAAGCAGAGAAGATTCTGCAGGAACTTTGCTGTCGTGGCTCTTATGCAGGTCAAACTCCAGAGTATAAGCTGATGGACGACTTTGGTAAAGTGTGGAACATCGACTATAACAATAATGAAGAGAGCCTCTTTGAGATTCAGACACTTGACGATACACAGTACGATCTTGGCGAACACTATTCTGTAGTTGTTGGTTCTCGTGATGACTCAGGTTGGGCTTGGGGGTTGCCTACAAGCGACCTTGAGAACGCGTTCAAAAATGCTGGCGATAATATTCGCCTTAAGTATACCATCCTTCACGATGGTCAGACCGATGTACCTGGCGATCCGACATGGAATGAGGACAATCCTTATGTTATTTCGGCAAGCAAGCACAAGTCGGGACGTTGCAATATGAAGCTTTTCATCCCAGTTGGCAAGCGTCCGAGTCCGTATGATGCTCCTCATAACCCGCTTAACATCCGCTTGTTGCGTTATGCCGAGGTGCTGCTTATGTATGCAGAGGTAGAGAACCAGCTTGGTCATGACAGCGAGGCACAGTGGGCATTAAACGAAGTTCGCAGCCGTGTACATCTATCACCTATAACATCTACTGGTAAGGACCTTCGCGATGCTATCCGTACAGAGCGTCGTTTGGAACTTGCTCTTGAAGGCACTCGTCTTGACGACCTTCGCCGTTGGAAGATGGATGATGGCAAGACTATGATGGAGCATGTGTTTGGTCCTAACGGAACATTCGTTAAGTATAATATGGAGACATCTACCGATCCATATGAGACAACAAACCAGTTGGAGAACAGCAATGAGGGCATTAACTTCCAGGCTCCACGCGACCTGCTCTTTGCTATCCCTAACTCGGAGATAACAATGTCGAACGGTTCTATCAAGCAGAACCCTGGATATAATTAATTGACAGATTTATTTGAGAGTTGAGAGTTGATAGTTGAGAGTTATGAAATATAATTGCTAATAATATATATATATAATATAGCATAGACGGTAATCATAACTCTCAACTATCAACTCTCAATTTTCAACTAAACCAACTCTAACTTAAAATAAATTTACGATGGCCAAATCTCTTCTACTCTCAATAACATCTCTATTGGCACTGGCTGCCAACACCTCAGCACAATCTACTTACCATGTAACTATATCACCCAACACCACATACCAAACCATCGAGGACTTCGGTGCAAGCGATTGTTGGACAGCCGACTTTGTGGGCAAATACTTCAGTGATGCCGAGAAGGAGAAATCGGCACGTTGGCTCTTTAGTCGCGAGTTTGACATCAATGGCAACCCCGAAGGCATAGGTCTGTCTATGTGGCGCATCAACCTCGGTGCCGGAAGTGCCGAACAGGGCAACGGCAGCGGAATAGACGATATCACACGTCGTGGCTATTGTTATCTTGATGCAAAAGGCACGTACGACTGGACCAAATCCTCAGGTCAGCAATACTTTATGCAGCAGGCCAAGAAGTATGGTGTTGACCATTATCTGCTCTTCAGCAACTCTGCTCCAGTGCAGTTTACCAAGAACGGCAAGGCTTTTGCCAATGCCGGAGAACAAGGTTGCAACCTTAGCGACAACCATTATGGCGACTTTGCCACTTTTCTTACGACAACAACCAAGCACTTCATTGATGAAGGCTACAACATAACACTCATATCACCAGTCAACGAACCACAGTATGACTGGACAAATGGTCAGGAGGGTTCGCCATGGACCAACGAATGCATAAGCCGATTGGTGCGCGAACTTGACGCTTCAATAGCCAAGCAAGGTATCGGCTCAAAAATACTTTTACCTGAGGCTTGCCAATGGAAAGCTCTATATATGGATGCTACGGAGAAACGAGCCAACAACCAGATTGAGGCATTCTTCAATCCTGCCAATACAAATACCTACATTGGCGACCTTAAAAGTGTGCAGCGTGCGGTGGCAGGACATAGCTACTGGACATTCGGAACAAACGACGACTTACAGAACATACGAAATGCAGTGGCTGACAAAGCAGCAAAGTATGACCTCGATGTATATCAAACTGAATGGAGTATGCTCGACAAGGAGCCGTCAACATCGGCAGGTTTCCCTGCAAGCTACGACGCTGCATCGTATATGGACATAGCCCTTTATATGGGCAAACTGATACATTGCGATTTTACATATGGCAATATGGCTGCATGGAGCTATTGGACAACCTTTGCACAGGAGAAATGGGGACAGAAGAATAGATTCTATCTGCTTAGGCTTAATGCAAAGGGCGATACAGGCAACGAGAGCTACGGCGACATAGTAAACGGAGGTACAGTTACCGACAATGCTAATCTTTGGGTTCTTGGTAATTATAGTCGTTTTATCCGTCCTGGATATCGCCGTATAGGTCATACCACCAATCAGTCGGAGAGCCTTAACAAGCTTATGGGTTCGGCATATATATCGCCAGACGGTAAGCGAATTGTGGTGGTATATGTCAATATGGGTGCGGCTACAGGCGTAAACCTCAATGTCGACGGACATATTGCTGCCAAGGAGATAAACCTCTACCGCACATCAGAGGCCGAAAACCTCAAGCACATTGCCGAGACATATACTTTGGGACAGCGCATATTGATTCCGAAGAAGAGTGTTAGCACTTTTGTCATCGACTTTGATAAGGCGGAAACGGGCATCGAAGGCATACATGAAGGCAAGATGGATGATGCTAATAATAATGTATACACACTTGACGGACAATTGGTACGTACAGAAGCGCAGTCGATAGAAGGTTTAAACAGCGGCGTGTATATAAGGAATGGCAATAAAATATTAATTAAACGATAATATATATGTTAAAAATAGGTTTTCACGGCATTTCGCTTGCATTGATGCTTTCTGCATCGGTGCAAGCTTCTGCCCAAACACGTTACACAGTACTTCCTTCATCTCCAGAACAGCATATACAGCATTTCGGTGCAAGTGATGCATGGAGCATGCAGTTTATAGGTCTTTGGCCAGAGAAACAGCAACAGCAGGTGGCCGACTGGCTCTTTTCCTCAGAGAATGATGCCCAAGGTAAGCCAAAAGGTATAGGATTGTCTATATGGCGATTTAACCTTGGAGCCGGAAGTGCCGAGCAAGGCGATAAGGCACAGATTAATTATGGTACCCGAACCGAGTGTTTTCTCAATGCCGACGGTACATACGACTGGTCGAAGCAGGCAGGACAGCGACGCTTCTTGAAGCTTGCCAAGGAGCGTGGTGTACCTTATATCTTGGCTTTCTGCAATTCGGCACCGGTACATTTTACCAAGAACGGACTGGCTACCAACACCGGACGTGGCGGCACAATCAATCTGCGAGACGATTGCTACGACGACTTTGCACGCTTTATGGCAAAATCAATAAAGGGCATCGAACAGCACGACGGGGTGAAAATCGACTATATCAGTCCGTGCAATGAGCCTGACGGATATTGGAACTGGCTCGGTCCGAAGCAGGAAGGTTCGCCTGCCACCAACCGTGAGGTGGCTCGCGTGGCACGCGAGTTGGGCAAGGCATTGTCGAAGCAGAAGCTTAAGACAGAGATACTTGTAAACGAGTCGTGCGACTATCGCTGTATGCTTGGCACACACGAGGCCGACTGGCAGCGTGGCAACGAGATAAAGGCACTATTCTCCAAGGACAGCACCGATACCTATGTGGGCAATGTCAAGAATCTGCCCCAGCTCATTGGCGGACACAGCTATTGGACCAACACACCTCTCGACTATATGCGCCAATGTCGTATGCAGATACGCGAGGCATGCAAGAAGCAAGGCATAAAGTTCTGGCAAACCGAGATTTGCATCATGTGGAACGACGAGGAGATAGGTGGCGGAGGCGGTTACGACTTCTCTATGAAGACCGCCCTCTATGTAGCTCGTGTTATTCACCACGACCTTTGTTTTGCTAATGCCGAGAGTTGGAGTTGGTGGCGTGCCGCAGGTGGCGATTATCGCGACGGCTTGCTGCGTGTATATAGCAATGATCAATGGAAGTCAGGTTATGCTGTTGACTCAAAGTTACTTTGGACCCTTGGCAATTACAGCCGTTTTGTGCGTCCAGGTGCACAGCGTTTTGACATAAAGACTACTGGAGAGGATGGCAAAGAGATAACTGAAGGATTCAACGATCCTAAGGGAGTAATGTGCTCAGCTTATCGTAACAGCAATGGCAAGTGGGCTATTGTAGCCATTAACTATTCGGAGGACGTAAAGCCGGTGAAGTTTGATATAGACGGACAGGCTTCCAAGACATGGAAGATGTATCGCACAAGCGACATATCGGCTGAGAGCTTGTTGCCAGTCGGTACAACTGAAGGAACAACAAGTTTGGCTCCACGAAGTATCACTACATTAGTTGAGGAATAATCAGTATGCATTTAAGGCTCATTCCTAATCGTCTTAATAGTGATGGGTATGAGGCTTTAATATTGTACAACGATTGGTTCATTATATGCAGCTTATATGCTCATTAATGAATTATGTACCTTTTTTATTGATTATTTAACCTTATTACTAATATAAGGTGATAATTTTGCACTAACTAAAAACTCAAATCAATAATAAATACATGAAACAGACATCCAAGATATTCTTGAGTCTCGCTCTTATGTCGTCGTTGACGACTGGTGCGTTAGCTTCCACATCTATGAGTTTGGCTCCACATGTGGATAGTAAGAACACGTTTGCCACTGGCGACAAAACCTTCCTTCTTAACGGAAAACCCTTTGTTGTTAAGGCAGCAGAGATTCATTATCCACGTATTCCGCGTGAGTATTGGGAACATCGCATCAAGATGTGTAAGGCTTTAGGCATGAACACTATCTGCATCTACATATTCTGGAACCTGCATGAGCAGCGCGAGGGAGTATACGACTTTACTGGTCAGAATGATGTTGCCGAGTTCTGCCGATTGGCTAAAAAGAATGACATGTACGTAATTGTGCGTCCTGGACCATACGTGTGTGCCGAATGGGAAATGGGCGGACTGCCTTGGTGGTTGCTGAAGAAAAAGGATATACGTCTTCGCGAGCAAGACCCCTACTTTATGTTGTGCGTAGACCGCTTTGAGAAGAAAGTTGCTGAGCAGCTGGCTCCACTCACAATCCAGCGTGGCGGACCTATCATTATGGTTCAGGTTGAGAACGAATATGGCAGCTATGGCGAGGATAAGGCATATATATCACAGATACGCGACACTTTGCGCAAATATTGGGATACTCCAAATGCCAAGACCACGCTGTTCCAATGCGACTGGAACTCAAACTTTGAGAAGAATGGTCTCGACGATCTTACATGGACTATGAACTTCGGTACGGGTGCAAAGATTGACGACCAATTCCGCCGTCTTCGTGAGCTGCGCCCTAATGCACCGCTTATGTGTTCGGAGTTTTGGAGCGGATGGTTCGACAAGTGGGGTGCGCGTCATGAAACACGTCCTGCAAAGGATATGGTTGCAGGTATTGACGAGATGCTATCGAAGGGCATATCTTTCTCGCTCTATATGACTCATGGCGGCACGTCGTTCGGTCATTGGGCAGGTGCCAACTCACCAGGCTTTGCGCCCGACGTAACATCTTACGACTACGATGCTCCAATCAACGAGTATGGCGAGCCTACCGAGAAGTATTGGCTATTGCGCAAGACTCTTGAGAAATATTCGGACAAGAAATTGCCTGCTGTACCTAAAAAGGCTGCCGACATTATATCTATACCAAAGTTCAAGCTTCAGAACGTAGCACCTATATATATGGGTGTGGACAGCACTGCCGAGAGTCGTGACGTGCAGACTTTTGAGGAGATGAACATGGGCTACGGTTCAATGATATACAACACTAAGCTGCCCGAGATTGCCGACGGCTCTATGCTCCATATCAATGGTCACGACTTTGTACAGGTATTTGTCAACGGCAATTATATAGGCAAGATAGACCGTGTAAAGAACGAGCGTTCGCTGCCTATGCCTGCCACAAAGAAGGGCGATGTGCTTACGCTCTTGGTAGAGGGCATGGGACGTATCAACTTTGGTAGAGCCATAAAAGACTTCAAAGGTCTTGTTGATGATGTAACCCTTACTGCCGATGTCGATGGCGATGAGCTTACTTGGAATCTTAAGAATTGGCGTATGCGCCGTATTGCCGACGACTATCAGACAGCCCGTCGTGCAATGACAACTCCACGTAATGATATTGCTCTTGCCGATAACACTCCCTCAAAGATTGGTTATTATAAGGCAACATTCAAGTTGAAAAAGACTGGCGACACCTTTATTAATATGGAGACATGGGGTAAAGGTCAGGTATATGTCAATGGTCATGCACTTGGACGTTTCTGGAGTATTGGTCCGCAACAGACACTATATTGTCCAGGATGTTGGCTAAAGAAAGGCGACAACGAGATTGTTGTACTTGATGTTGTTGGTCCGAAGGAAGCTATAGTATGGGGACAGACAAAGCCCGAGCTCGATAAATTGCAGCTTGAGAAGTCGGCTAAGCATAATAACATTGGCGACAAGCCTGACCTAAACTCGGCTACACCCGTGGCAAAGGGTGATATGAAGAGTGGCAATGGATGGCAGACTATTAAATTTGACAATTTAGCAAAAGGCAGATATGTAGCCATAGAGTGTCAGAACACTCATGATGGTAAGCCCGTTGCTATTGCCGAGTTATATCTGCAAGGCAAGGATGGCAAGCGTCTTTCTCGCGACCAGTGGGAGGTAAAGTATGCCAACTCAGAGAATCTTCAGGGCAATCATACTGGCGACAAGGCTTTCGACCTTCAAGAGTCTACTTACTGGCAGACTGAGAAGGATGCCACAGCACCACATTTGCTTGTCATCGATCTTGGTGAAGAACAGATTATAACAGCTCTTGAGTATCTGCCACGTATGGAACAGGGCGCTCCTGGCAGCGTCAAGGGATACAGAGTCTTTGTGTATTAAGCTTGTAGATTGGTTGTAGTTCTGGTACCTGTTTATAGTTCCCACGGAACTCACAGATGTCACAGAAGCCTACGGGTTAAGCTTTTCGAATCCACAGAATGGCCTACGCTTCGCGAGGCAAGAATCCACAGAAATGATTGCTTGCATCGCCGAAGGCTATCATTTCTGTGTAGTCTGTCGTATGATGCGTAGCATCTATACGCTCTGTGGATTCGAGAAAAACAATTCCGTAGGCTTCTGTAGCATCTGTGAGTTCTGTGGGAACTACAAGCAAATGAACCATAAAAACAAGAGGGGCTGTCGCCTAAATATTACACGTCCATTACACGAACATCAAGACGCCACTCTCCTTGATAACCTCCAGTTTATATCATTCCCAATATCGGTTGAGCCATATTTAGAGTTCCCCAGAAAACAATATCCCAAAGAACTGCAATTAACCGATTTGTGCACCTTTTTTACCGATTATTGCACCCATTCTTTAATCTAATACCTTAATTTTGCATAAAAATAAACCCAATAACTCTATAAATCGAATGAACAATTCTTTACGTAATTTGCTTGCCGCTTTGCTACTTGCAACTGTCTCAACAGGTGCTTTTGCCGAGCAAAATAAGGTGGTATCGCCTGATGGACGACTTGTAGTTAATGTTGAGGACCATGCAGGTTGTCTATATTACGACGTTACATATGATGGTAAGCAGATGATGCAGCCTTCGCTGTTAGGTGTAGTTGCCAATGTTGGCGACTTTAGCCAAAATCTTGTATATAAGTCGGTAGATAAGCGTAAGGTAGAGAACAGCTACACTATGCGCTCTACCAAAGCATCGCTTGTACATTATAAAGCCAATGAGATGAGCCTTACTTACATCAACGACAAGAAGTTGCCCGTTATTGTAAAGTTTCGTGTATCTGATAATGACATTGCCTTCAGATACGAATTTGGCGAGGTTAACGACCGCACACACATCCTTATAGACCAGGAAAAGACAGCCTTCCGTCTTCCTACACAAACCACAACATTCCTCTCTCCACAATCAGACCCTATGATTGGATGGAAACATTCTAAGCCGAGTTACGAGGAAGAGTACACCCCAGATGCTCCATTGACAGCTAAGTCTAAATATGGTAAGGGTTACACCTTTCCTTGTCTTTTCCATGTAGGTAATGACGGTTGGGTACTTGTAAGCGAGACTGGTACACATGGCAACTATCCTGGTTGCCGACTCTCAGATTATTCTGCCGATAAGGGTTATACAGTAGAGTTTCCTATGCAAGGCGAATGCGATGGCCGTGGTGCCTCTAATGCAGCCTTTGCTCTGCCTGGAGCTACACCTTGGCGCACCATAACTGTTGGATCATCGCTTAAGCCAATAGTGGAAACAACAGTAAGCTATGATGTTGTGGAGCCTTTGTACGAGGCTTCGGAGAAATATAAGCCGGGTAGATATACCTGGAGCTGGCTTATCTGGCAAGACAATTCAGCCAACTACGACGATCAGAAGCAGATGGTTGACCTTGCAGCTACAATGGGCTACGAGTATGTATTGGTAGACGGATTATGGGACCAGCAGACTGGACGTGAGCGTATAGCCGAGCTCAGCCGTTATGCTCAGTCTAAGGGTGTTAGCCTAATGTTGTGGTACAACAGCAACGGTACAGCTAACGAGGCTCCGCAAACCCCACGCAACTGTATGAACATAGTAATTGCACGTAAAAAGGAGATGAAGTGGATGCAGTCGATAGGTGTCAAGGGCATTAAGGTCGACTTCTTTGGTGGCGACAAGCAGCATGTTATGCAGTTGTACGAGGATATCCTTAGCGATGCCAACGATTATGGTTTGCAGGTTATCTTCCATGGATGTACTTTGCCACGTGGTTGGGAACGCATGTTCCCTAATTATGTATCGAGCGAGGCTGTGCTTGCTTCGGAGAATGTATTCTTCCAGGAGCATCATGCCAAGCAGGAAGGTTTCGAGCTTACCATGCATCCATTCTGCCGCAATACTGTAGCAGCAATGGACTGGGGTGGCACTATTATGAACCGCTATATGTCTCGTGACAACAAGAGTCGTCATCGTCGTTATACATCAGACGTGTTCGAGATGGCTGCTGCTATTGTCAATCAGGCAAGCATACAGTGTATTGCCATGTATCCCAATAACCTTTCTGAGTTGCCACAGCATGAGATTGACTTCCTTAGGAGTGTACCAACAACATGGGATGAGACTCGTTTCATAGATGGTTATCCTGGCAAATACGCTGTAGTAGCACGTCGTCATGGCGACAAGTGGTATGTTGCAGCGCTTAATGGCACCAACAAACCTCTATCTCTTAACCTCTCTTTGCCTATGCTTGCAGGTAAGCAGGTGACTTATCACTACGAGACTGCCGATAAGAAGAGCCTTTGGCCTAAGTCGAACGTTAAGACTATTAAAGTAGGAAAAGATGGTAAGCTGAAGATTGTTATGCAGCCAATGGGTGGCAACATTGTGTTAGGCGAGGCTTAAACAATAATAATATACACGGCAATAAACATAATAAATGGGTGCTCTGCTTCATGCGAGCACCCAATTTTTTTAAATACCTACAGTTGTAGACCGTCTGGTGCAACAAGCCATAAACCAAGTACTGACTCCCATCTATGAGAACCAATTCTGCAAGACAAGCTACGGCTTCCGTCCGATAAGAGGATGCCATGACGCACTACGAGGAGCGCAGAGGATAATCAACGAAGGCTACATATATGTAGTAGACCTTGACCTTGAACGCTTCT